>FWPU01012548.1_pt1 | contig 11162 bp, 9 predicted proteins | sample 2228361 | NCBI WGS metagenome assembly FWPU01 (sample SAMEA103939777, study PRJEB20133) | metagenome | reverse complement strand
TAGCGGCGTCGGGCCGCCGCAATCCAAGTGGGCCCATGTCCAGATTAATTTATTGAAGATCATCATGGTCGGGCGGGCGGCAGTGACAAGACGCCTCGCCCATTACCGAAATAAATCCCCAACGTTCATCATCCCGCCCCGCTCCGTTTAGCGCGAAGCCTCCCAGGGAAACGGCCGGCCGGGCTGACGCCACGCGCCATCGGGGCAGAATTGCGATGGATTATAACACTGCTACTTGAGGCTGACAAAGTGACCGGGGAGCCCGCATCGGATCTCAGCGGCCGGCAGGCACGCGCGTCCCGCCGCGATCCGGGAACTGGGGCCAGTTCGGCAACACCCAGCGGATATTCGCCGGTGGCGGATACAGCAGATAGGCATCCACCCACCAGTGCCACAGCTCGAAGTCGTCGTCGCTGTAGCCGAGATCGAGCCACTTCCCGAACAAACCACTCCCCGTATCGGCTGCCAGTGCCATGCCATAGCCCGGCACATAGAGCCGCGTCCCCAGCGGGATCACCGTCGGGTCCACACCGACCAGGCCCTTGCCGGCCGGCAGGCCAAGACGGGTCAGGCCGTACCACGGCGCAGTGATCGGTGTGCCCGAACGCGCCGGCGAATAGGAGGTTGCATAGACCCGCATTTTCCGCCAATAGGTGATCGTGCCTTCCGGCGTCTCCAGTGTGCGCGGTACCAGCTTCGTGCCATAGGCCACCACGCGGGTGACCGGCTCGGTCGCCACCCAGTCGTCCACCAGCATGCGGGACACCGGCTGTCCATCCACGAACGTGACCTTGAAGCGCCGACGGTGCTCGCCGTCCTGGCCCTGCTGCACCAGCCGCTGGTTGTCAATTTCCATCTCCGGGTCGGGGACCATGGTCGAGACAAAGGGGATCGGCTCCCGCTCGACTTCCATCATCTCCAGGACGCGCACCACTTTGATCCGGGTATTGTCGCGCACCTGAGTGGACAACGCCGGCGACACCCAGTCGTTCCCCGTCACCACCACGCCGAGCTCGACCAACGCGTCGCCCACCGTCTTGCCGCGCGTCCTGGTCTGCACAGTCCGGCCATCGGCGGTGATCAGCACGGGCTTGGAACGCTGGATGACGACCCGCAGGCCATCATGCACGCGACCGCCCAGAGCTGGCCGCACCGTATCGCCGAGATACAACGTCACCTCGGCGCGGCGCAGTGCTTCCCCGATGGTGGCCGCGGTTGTACGCACCACGAAGGGGATCGTCCCATCGTCCACGATCAGCATCACCGCGCGGCGCAGGCTCAGACGCACCGGGGTCGGCTCGCGGCCCATCCAGGCGCGCGGCCGGGCGACGCGCCCCCGATCCGCTTCCCTGGCGCGATCGGCGGCTGGCAGCGGCGTCGTCGGGGTCACGCGTGCACCCTCCAGCCAGATCTCGTCCTGGTCGGCCAGGGTAAGGCCCACATCGGCCAGCAACTCGGCGACGGTCTGAGCGTGCGTGTAGGCCGTGAATGTGGTGCCGTCGGCCTCCACCTGGCCGAGCCGCGCCCGTCGGACAGCGATCCTCATGCCCGCTGTCAGGGGCGTATCCACGCTGGTCGAGACCCGGTCGGCCGGCCGCAGCGCCACGCCCAGATCGGCCAGCAGCGCGCCGACCGTCGGCCGTGTGGTGCGCACGATCTCGGTGTAACCGTCCACCTCGACCGCGATTTCCAGGCCGTTGCGTCCGTTCTCAGTCCACAAAAAGCCGGCCAGCGCTGCCAGGCCGAGGAAAGCGGCCAGCCAGAGCAGCCTGCACCACGCTCCCACCGGCCGCAGCCGATCTCGCCCATCAGCCACAGGCCTGACCCTCAACGCATTCGTATATGATCATGGCCGCAGCGCCACCCCAGCAATCGCCATGCCGCAGCGGCCGCAGGCGCCATCCGCCAGATGGCGAAAGCGCACATGGTAGCCGTAACGCTCGATCAACAGCGCGCCGCAGCCCGGACAAAACGTGCTCTCCGACTCATGCCCCGGCAGGTTGCCTACGTAAACGTAGTGCAATCCAACATCCCGGCCGATCTGCCAGGCGCGCGCCAGCGTGGCCGGCGGTGTAGGCGGCGTATCACTCATGTGAAACTGCGGGTAGAAGCGGGAGACGTGCCACGGAACATCCGGTCCCAGTTCGTTGAACAGGTAACTGGCCACCCAGCGCAACTCCTCGTCCGAGTCGTTCAGACCGGGGATCACCAGCGTGGTCACCTCCAGCCAGATGCCGAGCTGCTGGATCAGCTTGAGATTAGTGAGCACCGGCTTCAGGTCGGCGCCGGAGATCCTATGATAGAACTCGCCCCGGCCGGCCTTCAAATCCACGTTGATCGCATGGATCAACCCGGCCATCAGGTGGAGCAATTCCGGCGTCATGTAACCGTTGCTGACGAAGACATTCTTCAGGCCCAGCCCGACGGCAGCGCGCGCCGTATCCAGCGCATACTCGGCGAAGATGGTAGGCTCGGTGTAAGTGTACGAAATGGAAGCGCAGCCCCTGCGCAACGCAGCGCGCGCGATATCGGCCGGCCGCGCTGCCTCGCCTGGAACCTGGCGCAGCTCGCGCGGCAGCTGCGAGATCTCCCAGTTTTGGCAAAACGCGCAACGGAAATTGCATCCGACGGTGGCGATGGAGTACGACCGGCTGCCGGGATGGAAATGAAAAAGTGGCTTCTTCTCGATCGGGTCCACATGCTGCGAGATCGCCCGTTCATAGACCAGTGTCACCAGGGTGCCGTCGCGATTCTCGCGCACGCAGCATGCGCCCAGCTTGCCCGGCGGAATGACGCAACGATGGCTGCACAGATTGCAGCGCACGCGGCGGTCGCCTTCGCCCAGACGCTCCCAGAGGATCGCTTCGTGGATCATGTGCTTCTCCATCCTGATCGTGTCCTCGGGCCGATTTTACATCGGCCGCGGCCGGTTTGCCAAACCGCCCGCTTTTGTGTATCATCAAGCGCGGGGGTGGTTGTGTCCCGGTGGGCGCCCCGGTCTTCAAAACCGGTGGTGGGCGTGACAAGCGGCCACGGTGGGTTCGACTCCCATCCACTCCCGCCTGACGCGCACAGGCGACGGTCGGAAGCCGTCGCCTGTGCTTTTTTAGCTGCCGAGCTCAATCCACAGCCACCTACACTCTCCCGAGAAATCCAACTGCGGCCACGATGCATTGGGCAGCCGCCTCGGGAGACCACTTGCCCGTGTTGATGATCAGATGATAAAGCGACGAATCGGCCCAATTCACCCCGTAAAACCGCTCGAGATATTCGGCCGAAGCCCGATCACGCGTCTGGATGTGATGCTGGGCTTCCCTGGCGCTGACGTTGCTGCGCTCGACCAGGCGCTGTACGCGCAGGTCCAGGGGCGCTTCGATGCGCACGTGGAGCACATCGGGCTTATCGCGGAGGATAGCCTGGCCGCCGCGGCCGACGATGACCACGTTCCCCTGCTGATGAGCGACCTCGATGGCCCGCCGCACCAACCACACGGCCAGATGTTCATCCAGTACGGCCACCGACGTGGCCTTCATTGCCTCGGGGTTGTCATCCCAGAATCCGAGATCGGCGATCGTCTTGGGCCGGCGATAGCCCAAGATGCGGTCCACGAACCCACGCAAGCGATATTCGTCCTCACGGTAGTCAATGACGGTCTGGTTGGTGAAGCCCTCTTGCGCCATGACTTCCGTCAACAGGCGCTTGTCGAAATAGCGGTAGCCGAGCAACTCGCTGACGCGCATAGCGATATCCAGGCCCCCGCTGCCGAGCTGCCGGGAAATCGTGATGACTGCCATAGGCGCCTCCTTCGTCTTGCGGGTCCCCTGCTGCAAACGATCCGAGCAGACGCATCGGATCAGCGCGCATCGCTCTTCACGCCAGCTCTATTATACCACACCTGATCAAGTCTGCGCGCGGTTTTTTGCAGCAATTCCGGAGAGCAAGGAGGAGGTTGCCCTCTCTCTTCGACCATCTCCTCGCCACAGACTGCATCAGACGTTCTCGGTGCGGCAGCGATTGGTCAGCGCGCCGATCCCCTCCACCTCCACCGTCACCACATCACCGTCCTTGAGGAAGACGGGCGGCTTGCGGAACGCCCCGACGCCGGGCGGCGTACCGGTCAGGATGATATCGCCGGGCAGGAGCGTAAAGGCGGCCGTGATGAACTCGATCAAGGCCGGGATGCGGAAGATGAGCTGATCGGTGCGCGAATCCTGCATCACCACGCCGTTGACGCGAGTGCGGATCGGCAGTCCGTGTGGCTCTGGCATCTCGTCGGCCGTGACGATCCACGGACCGAGCGGGCAAAAGGTATCCAGCGACTTACCACGCACCCACTGGCCATCGCCTCGTTGCAGGTCGCGCGCGGTGACGTCGTTGGCCACCGTGTAACCGAACACGTAATCGGCGGCCTTCGCGGCGGCCACGCGGCGCGCTGGCCGGCCGATCACCACGGCCAGCTCGGCCTCCCAGTCAATCTGATCCGAAAGCGACGGCGCCCAGCGGATCTCATCTCCGGGGCCGATGACGGTGGTGGGGAATTTGGCGAAGATGATCGGACGCTCCGGCATGGCCGCGTTCTGCTCGCGCACATGGTCGAAGTAGTTCTGGCCGATGGCGACGATCTTGGACGGCAGCACCGGCGCGGCCAGTTTCAGGCCGGCCAGCGGCCGCATGAAGGGCCTCCAATCGTCGAATACCAATGCGCGGCTCAGCCGATCCCACTCGGCCGGGCCTGCCTCGATCAGCTCGCGCATGTCGGCGGCCGCGGTCAAGCCGGCTGCCGCCAGATCCACCACCTGTTCGCCCACCAGCGCGGCCAGCCGCCGCGCGCCGTCCTCCTCAAAGACTAACAACCGCATGCTCCCTCCTCATGACAATCTCACTGAACATCAGCGCCGAACGTGCCCCTGCTGGCGCAAGACTTCGCAGACACCCTCGCAGGTGGCCAGCACGTGGACACGCGCTCATTTTTCCCCTGCCAGTACCAGCGCCAGCCGCGTGATGCGGCGCAGGGCGGTTGCGTAGCCCAGCTCGGCCAACAGCTCATCGGGCCGGCCGGTGGCGCCGGGCTCGGCGCGCAACAGCGCCTCGAACGAGTGACCGAGCTCGCAGCGGCCCGTGTAGTACAGCGCCTCGACCAGAGGTCGCAGGTCGTAGCGCCCCACCTCCTGCCCGCGGCGCCGCTCGCGCCATACCTCGTGCCGCGCCATAAATGCAGCCAGCCGGTCGGCAAACACCTCGGCGGGCTCGGCCGCCTCCACCTCGACTCGATAGCGCGCTGCGCGCACGATCGCCTGGAGCGCCGGCCATTCTCGCGGCACGGGCTCGGCCGCCAGCAGATGGATGCCGGCCGGCAATGCCGGGCCAAGCCGGGCCAGGAACTCGGCCGGCGCCAGCGTCTCGTTCAGAAACACATCTACCAGCTCGGCCTGGCCGGTGAAACCGACCGGCAGCGCGGCCGCAAAATGCAGCCGTGGCTGCGGATTGAAGCCCTGAGAATAGGCGAGCGGCAGCCGGGCACGACGGATCGCTCGTTCCCACGCCCGCGCCAGATCGAGATGGCCAACGTACTTCACGGAGTCGTCGGTCGCAAAGGTCACGCGCATGCGTTGGACGTAAGTCTCGGCCACGGCGACCGCCCGTGCTACGCCGGATAGACGTGTTGCGGGAAGTACGGCTCTGGGCCCTGGGGTACCTTGCTGTCAATCTGCAGGTAGCCCGCATCCATGTACTCCCAGATCACCTGGAACGGCGCTTTGCCGGCGACCCATTTCTCCACGATGAAGACGCCATGAGTCGGCAGCAGCGTGAAGGCCACCTGCCGGGGATCGTCTGGATTGCGCAGGCACTCGGCCTGCGCGAACACGTTGCGCACGCCCTGCGCCTGAGCAAAAGTGCCGCAGGTGACCGGCAGCGCGAAATAGACGGGTGCCAACGGCACATACTCCACGCGCCGCGGGTCGAATGCGCGCACCCCGCGATGGCTGTGCAGCTTGGAGCGCACCACCGGCACCGAGCGCTCCACGCCCCAGCTGGCGTCGAGCGTGATCCTGGGCAGGGCATTGTCCAGATCAATCATCTCGAACCCCTCCGACGAGGGCGGATCGTTGCGCAACCCCTCCACATGGCGCACGATCACTCCCCGGCCGCTCGCCTGCACGCCCGTCACCACGGCCAGATCGTTCTCGGTCAAGTGGCCCTTGTCCACCGGCCGGGCGCTGCCGGTTGTCGTCGTGACCAATGCGTCCAGGTCTGGCTCCCAGGTGGCGAAGCAACCCTCGCTGTACTGGCTGGCCACCGCGTCGGTCATGGCCGGCACCGACACCAGATCGGCGATGCGCACCATTTCGGTGAAGAAATCACGGCGACCGAACTCCAGGCTGGCCCGCTGCATGGCACCGGGCGTGACCAGGCGCTGCCAGACGGCCTGCGGCACAGGGGGCGGCTCGACGACATGTTTCGCCACCACATCGGCGCTCAACGCGGTAGCAATGCGCAGCACGATGTCATCGTAAAACCCCTCCGAGTGCGCGTCGCTGGTGGCATAGCTGCCGACCAGGTTGAAATGATACGCATATTCCGGCGTTTCCTCGCCGATCACGAGCAGGATGCCGAGCGTCAGCCCTTGCGCCTGCAACAACCGTTCGACCGACAGAATGGCACCGGCGCGGCGGCCCTGCTCGACCAGGGGGCGCCAGGCCGTGGGTGCCAGGCCGGGGAACCGGAAGTCGGCGGGGTCAATGGGATCTTTGGCCAGGGCGCGCTCGAAGTGCGCTAACAGCGCCGCGAACTCGGCCGGCCGCGCCTGCATGACGGTCCAGAACTGCGGCGTATGCGACAGGCCGTACTGGCGGCGCAGCTGAAAGGCCGGCGCCGAACGCCAACTCAACGGCTCGCCGAAACGCGCCGTCGTCAAGACCAGATCCGTCTCCTCGGTCGGCCGCTCCTGCAAGATGTGGCCCAGCTCGCCGAACCGGCGCGCCACCGTCTGCGCTACGTCCGCCGACATCGGCGTAGATGGGCCGGGCAGATAGGTCACGTGCAGTTGCTTGAGCCACGGATGCACCGGCTGGCGCAAACTGACAGGAACAAACAGGCTTTTCCCTACGGTCATCTCTCGCTTTCCTCCAAACCGTGCAAATGAAATGCGCTGACCGCCCAGTCACCCAGGCGGGGCGAAAGCCAATCCAGGAACAACAATGCATAGGCCGACAGCGGCAAGATCACCTCGGCCTGGCGGCGTCGGATGGCGCGCACGATGGCCTGCGCCACCCGCTCGGCCGGGATGGGCCGCGAGATGGCGGGGATCTTCATGCCCGCGATCAACGGTGTCGCCACGCGGCCCGGGAAGATGATCGAAACATCCACGCCCGTGCCGGCCAGATCCTGGCGCAGCGACTCACCGAAGCCGGCAATGGCGAACTTGGAGGCCGCGTAGGGCGCATCGGTGCGGATCGCCTTCTTGCCGTCCACCGATGAGAGCAGGACGATATGGCCGCTCCCCTGCGCGCGGAGGCCCGGCAGCGCCGCCAGCACCGGATAGACCGTGCCGAAAAAGTTCACCGCCATGCACCGCTCGAAGTCGGCGGCCGACAGCGTCTCGATGGGCCCGCGCACGTAGATGCCCGCGCTGGCAACCAGCACGTCGAGCCGACCCAGCTGCGCCAGCGTCGCCTGCACCAGAGCCTCGGCCTGCGCGCGCTGCGACACATCGGCCGGGAGCGCGATCGCCCGCACCCCCAGGTCTCGCGTGGCTTCGGCAACGGCCTCCAGCGGCGCCGCGCGGCGGGCCGCCAACGCCAGGTGCACCCCCTCGCGCGCCAGAGCCAGCGCGGTCGCCCGGCCGATGCCGCTCGACGCGCCGGTGATGAGCGCCACTTTGTCTCGTAAAAATCGCATGGTTGTCCCCGACTTAATATGCGTTAACACCGGGCTCGCCGTTACGATGTGCCGAAGTTGCGGCGTTGTGCGACCTGGCCCGCTGCGGCACACGGGGACCATAGCGGGTCGCCAGTTCCGGGCTCATCTCTTCGTTGACGTAGAGCGGGACCGGCGCCGGGCTGACCGGCTGCCGCGGCTTGCCGCTGCCCAGCGGTGGACAGCCCCAGGCCGCGTCGGGCACCGCACGGCGGATTTCCCGGAACCGGCCCAGGATGCCGCACGAATAACAGTGCTCCCGGCAATCGTCAATCACCGCGCCGGCCAGCGCATTCTGATACTCGGCGGCCAGAAAGCGCTTGCTGACGCCCACGTTCACGAAATCCCACGGCAGGATCTCGTCCAGAGACCGCTCGCGTCGCGCATACCAGTCCGGATCGAGGCCGTGCATGGCGAATGCCTGCTGCCAGGCCGCCGCGTTGAACTGATCGCCCCAGCCGTCGAAACGCGCGCCGAGCCGCCACGCCGTCTCGATCACGTCCGCCAGCCGGCGGTCGCCGCGCGACAGCACCGCTTCGATCAACGTCTCGGCCGGATTGTTGTAGCTGAACTCGATGCCCGGCGCGCGCAGCTGGCGTTCCAGCAACGCGATCTGGCTGCGAATGGTGGCTTCGTCGGCCAGCGACACCCACTGAAAGGGCGTGTGCGCCTTCGGCACCAGTGTGCTGACGCCCACGCGCACATTGGCCTTGCGGCCCAGCTCCTGCACGCCGATGCGGCGGATCTGGTGCGCGAGGTCGGCAATGGCCTGCACGTCGGCCAGAGTCTGCGTCGGATGGCCGATCATGAAATAGAGCTTGATGGTTGTCCAGCCCCGGCGATACACCTGGCGGGCGGTATCGAGCAGCAGGCCGGTGGCGATGGGCTTGTTGATCACGTCGCGCAGCCGATCGGTGGCTGCTTCGGGCGCAAAGGTGAAACCCGATCGTCGCCGCCCCTTTTCGAGCTGCTCCATCAGCTCGACACTGAACGATTCGATGCGCAGGCTAGGCAGGCCGATAGAGAGCTTCTCATCGCCGTAGCGCGCCACCACCTCGCGCACCAGCTCGCCGATGGCGCTGTAGTCCGACGAGCTGAGGGAGAGGAAGCTGATCTCCTCGTAGCCGGTGGCGCGCACGATGGCCTCGACTGCGTCCAGCACTTCGGCGAGGGGCCGTTCGCGCACTGGACGGTAGATCATGCCGGCCTGGCAAAAGCGGCAGCCGCGCGTGCAGCCGCGCTGGATCTCGATGGCCGCGCGATTGTGCACCGTTTCGATGAAGGGAACGATGAAGCGCGTGGGCGGTGGCGGCAGCACAGGCACGATGCGTTTCACGACCGTGGCACGTGCCGCCGGATGCGTGATCTGCCACCCGGCGACCCGGCCCTCGGCATCGTAAGCGACCGCGCGGAACGCGGGGACGTAGACGCCCTCCAGCGCGGCCAGCCGCGCCAGCGCTTCCTGGCGGCTCAGGCCGGCGCGGCGGGCATCGGTCCAGGTGCGCACGATCTCTACGATCGCCTCTTCCCCCTCGCCGATGAAGAAGGCATCGAAAAAGGCGTGCATCGGCTCAGGGTTGAGACAGGCCGAACCGCCCGCCAGGATCAGCGGCACATCAGCACCACGCTCGGCCGCGCGCAGCGGGATGCCCGCGGCGTCGAGGGTGGTCAGGACATTCGTGTAAAGCTGCTCGTAGGGCAGCGTGAAGCCGATCACGTCAAAGGCGGCCAGCGGGTGCCGCGTTTCTAGCGAATAAAGCGGAAGGCCCTGCCGGCGCATGGCTGCCAGCATGTCCACCCACGGCGTGAACGCCCGCTCGGCCAACATGTCGGGCTGGCGGTTCACGATATCGTAGAGGATCGCCAACGCCAGGTTGGACATGCCCAGGTCGTAGATGTCGGGAAAAACCAGCGCCAGCCGGTAGGGGATGGCCTCCCACGGCTTGACAATGCTGTTGTATTCGCCTCCCGTGTAGCGCGCCGGCTTCTGCACGGTCAGCAAGATGCGCTCCAGGCCACGCGTGATGGCCTCTGGCGTCATGTGCATCATGGCAAACTCTCCTGGCGCCTGCTGGCAGCGTCCTGTGCGCCAACAGGGCGGGGCTTGAACCCGCAGATAGGGTAAACGACGTCGTTACAAGAGCTCGGCGGCACGCAGCAGGGCCGCGATCTGCCGGCGCTCCTCCGCATTGCAGGCGCGCAGCGGAGCGGCCGGCGGCCCTACCGGCACGCCCATGATCTCGAGTGCCGCTTTGAGGCCGACGATGAAACCGTCGCCCCACGACTCGGTGGCCGCCACCCGGTAGACCGCTTTGAGCCGGTTGATCTTGAGCTGAGCGGCCGCGCTGCGCGGCCAGTCGCCGGCCAGCGCCGCGGCATATGCCTCGGCCAGGTGGGGCATGGCGATGTTGCCGATGGAAGGCACGGTGCCCTGCGCGCCGAGCAGTACCGCCACGTCGGTGAGCGCGTCGGTGCCCAGGAACAGACGAAAATCGCGGCCATCGGCGCGCAGGCGCTCGATCATGTGCCGGAACTCGGTGACATCGGCCTGCGAATCCTTCACACCGACGATGTTCGGGATGTCGGCCAGCGCCTCGTAGGTAGGCACGGTGATCGAGGTTTTGACGATGCCGGGAAACTGATAGATCAGCACCGGCAGGTCGCTGGCCTGGGCCAGGGCCGTGAAATGCCGGATGATATCAACCTGGCTGGGCGGCGTGTAGTAGGGCGCCAGGGAGACCACCACATCTACGCCCAGTCTGGCGGCCCGGCGCACGCGCGCGACCGCGCCCGCGGTCGAGGGATGACTGACGCCCGCGTAGAAGGGAACGCGACGGCCGCACGCCTCGACGCCGGCGACGACCATCCGCTCCCACTGTACCTCGTCCAGCGCCCAGATCTCGCCGGTCGTCCCGCCGACGAAGATACCATGCGCGCCCTGGCGGATCAGCCGATCCACCAGTTGCTGCAAAGCCTCTGTGTTGACCGTCACGCCGTCTTCGTGCAGCGGCGTGACCAGGGGCACAACCACCCCTTTGAGCTGAGAACGTTCGATCAACGGACAACTCCCTGTCAGTGAATCCTTCCCGAATACGGACCATGTACTGCGGGATGATGAGAATTATGAGATTCATCCGGTAATCGCCTGCGCCGGCGCGCGGTGCATCACGTGCGCCCGTCCGGGCTGCCAGACGGCGCCCCGTCCCACAGGGAGGTGGGGGGTTGGCGGGCAGGCGGCTTTGCCG
>FWPU01012547.1_pt1 | contig 11163 bp, 12 predicted proteins | sample 2228361 | NCBI WGS metagenome assembly FWPU01 (sample SAMEA103939777, study PRJEB20133) | metagenome | reverse complement strand
GGGGCGGTGGTCGCCCCGGCGTCACGGTCGGAGCCCGGCCACCGTAGGGGCGACCCTCTGTGGTCGCCCCGGCTAGACGGCGGTCGCCCCGGCAGTTGTGGTCGCCCCGGCAGTTGCCCACCACAACGGGAGAAAGGTAAGGTATGAGCGTCATCGTTGCCGGGCATATCTGCCTGGACATCATCCCACAACTTCCTGATATCGGCCGCGAGGCATTCGCGCGCGCGTTCACCCCTGGACATCTGGTGGAATGCGGCCCGGTTGCGCTCTCGACGGGCGGCGCCGTCTCCAATGTGGGGCTGGCGCTCCATCGCCTGGGTATCTCCACCCGGCTGATGGGCAAGATCGGCGCCGACCTGTTCGGACAGGCCGTGCGCCAGGTGGTCGAGGCGCACGGCGCCGGCCTGGCCGAGGGGATGATCGTGGATGCGGCCTCCGCCACATCCTACACGGTCATCATCAATCCGCCGCAGGTGGATCGCATCTTCCTGCACTACGCCGGGCCGAACGACACCTTTTCGGCGGCCGATGTGCGCTATGACCTGGTCGCAACAGCCCGGCTGTTTCATTTCGGCTATCCGCCGCTCATGCGACGGATGTATCTGGATGACGGCGCCGAACTGGCCGCGTTGCTGCAGCGCGTGCACCACAGCGGTGTGACCACCTCCCTCGACATGACCTTCCCCGATCCGGCCGCGCCGGCCGGCCGCGCCGACTGGCGCACGATCCTGGCGCGCAGCCTGCCGTTCGTGGACATCTTCCTGCCGAGCATCGAGGAAATCCTCTACATGCTGCGCCGGTCGGACTACGAGGCATTACGTAGCCGCCACGGCGCCGACCTGCTGCAGGGGATCACGCCGGATCTGCTGTCGGATGTTGCGGCCGAGTTGCTGGCCATGGGAGTGAAGATCGTCGGGCTGAAGCTGGGCGAGCGCGGCTTTTACCTGCGCACGGCCGATCGCGCCGGCCTGGCCGCTGCGGGCCGCGCGGCGCCGGCCGATCCGGATGCCTGGGCCGATCAGGAACTGTGGGCGCCCTGCTTCCAGGTGACGGTCGTGGGCACCACCGGCGCGGGGGATGCCACCATTGCCGGCTTCCTGGCGGGCCTGCTGCGCGGTCTGGGCCCGGCCGAGGCGCTCACCGCGGCGGTGGCGGTAGGCGCGTGCAACGTGGAGGCCGCCGACGCGCTGAGCGGCATCCGCCCCTGGGACGAGACGCTGCGTCGCGTGGCCGCGGGCTGGCCGCGGCGCGAGCTGGCCCTCGATGCGGCTGGCTGGCGCTTCGATGCCGCTCGCCAGTTGTGGATACGAGAACGGCAGCACACATGATGGCATGCATACCACCGGACGAGTTGGCGGCGACGCGCGGGCAAATCGCAGAGATCGTGCGGCTTGACCGCGCCTTGAAACAGCGGTTCCAGCAGCGGTTCTCGCTGCAACCTTCGCTCAGCCGGGCGCTGGTCAGTTTTCAGGCCAACAAGGGCCGGCCGATCTACCGCTGGTATAAATACAAAGAGGCATTCTCGGCGGCTCTGGTCGAGATCATGTTGGATCGAGTCCGCGTCACCAAAGGCCATCTTCTTGATCCCTTCAATATAGACCTGGTGCTTCTGAAGCTTGCGCCGGAAAGAGCCACTTCCGGCCAACATACCGAACCCCAATCCTATCTGGCCCTGGGAGAATTGAAGGGCGGCATTGATCCGGCTGACGCAGATGAACACTGGAAGACTGCTCGCACAGCGCTGAGTCGCATTCGAGAAGCATTTCAGGCTGTCGGCCAGGCGCCACTCACGTTTTTTATCGCCGCTGCTATCGAAAAACGTATGGCCGACGAAATCTGGAACGACCTGGAGTCAGAAACGCTTAGCAACGCCGCGAACCTGACCAATGATGATCAACTCGCTGCGGTTGCAAATTGGCTTTGCAGCCTGTGACACGGACGGGAAAAATCGCACATGGAAAGCATTGTGGCATCCACAGGTCCAAAGGTCGCCCTCATCACCGGCGCGGCGCGCGGCATCGGCCGCGGCATCGCCGAACAGCTCCTCGCCGACGGCTACGCCGTCATGATCGCCGACATCCGCGGGGACGCGGCCGCCCAGACCGCAGCCGAACTGGCGGCGTCGGGCGCCCCCGCCGCCGCCTGCCAGGCCGATGTGGCCGATCCTGCCGCCTGCCAGGACATGGTGCAGCGCACGGTCGAGCGCTTCGGCCGGCTCGACGTGCTGGTCAACAACGCCGGCATCAGCAAGCCGCAGCCGTCGCTGGAGGTGTCCCCCGACGACTGGCGCCGCATGATTGACATCCAGCTCAACGGCGTCTTCTTCTGCGCGCAGGCGGCCGGCCGGCAAATGGTGGCGCAGGGCTGGGGCGGCGTCATCATCAACATCACCTCCATCAACGCGGAGGCCGCGTTCCCGCAGCGCGCCTCGTATGTGGCCGCCAAAGCCGGCGTCCACATGCTCACCAAAGTGCTCGCCATCGAGTGGGCCGGGCACAAAATTCGCGTCAACGCGGTCGGCCCGGCCCACACCGAGACCGAGATGACGCTCCAGCACATCCGCTCGGGCCGCATCCAGCTCGACGCGCTCCAGAAACGCATTCCGCTGGGCCGGCTGGCGAGTGTGCAGGACGTGGCGCACGCGGTCTCGTTCCTCGTCTCCGACAAGGCGAACTTCATCACCGGCCAGTCGCTCTACGTAGACGGCGGCTATCTGGCTTTCGGCTACTGGTGAGGTGTCTATGATCTACACTGTCACTCTCAACCCTGCGCTCGATCGCACGCTGACCGTGCCCAGCCTGCGCCTGGGTGAGCTGAACCGGGTGTGCGGGGTGCGCCTCGATCTGAGCGGCAAGGGCATCAACGTCTCGCGGCTGCTGCGCCGACTGAACATCTCCAGTCGGGTGATAGGCTTCGTGGGCGGCGGGACAGGCAAAGCGATCCAGGACGGCTTGACCGAAGAAGGCTTCGAGACGATCTTCATCCAGGTCATCGGCGAGACGCGGCAGAACATCACCATTGTGGACGAGGCGACCGGCATCTACACCAAGATCAACGAGCCCGGTGCGGCCGTGGATCCTTCCGATCTCGCGGCCATGCGCGCGTTGATCGGCCGCATGGCGGCCGCCGATGACCTGTGGGTGTTCAGCGGCAGCCTGCCACCCGGTGCGCCGGCCGATTTCTACGCCCAGCTCATCACCCTGGTGCAGAGCCGCGGCGGCCGGGCGTTCCTGGACACGAGCGGCGAAGCGTTGCGCCAGGGCCTCGCCGCGCGGCCCTATGCCATCAAGCCAAACAGTGAAGAGGCCAGCGAGCTGCTGGGCAGACCGCTCGTCGGCGACGATGAGCACCTGGCTGCCGCGCGCCAGTTGCAGGCCTGCGGCCCCCGGCTGGTCTGCCTGACGCGCGGCGCCCAGGGGCTGGTGCTGGCGTATGATCGGGCATTATTGCTGGCGCCGGCCATCCCCATCACTCCGGTCAGCCCGATCGGCGCAGGCGACGCTACGATGGCCGGCCTGGTCTGGGCGGTGCGCGACAGGTGCAGTGCCGTTGAGACCGCGCAGCGCGCCCTGGCTTGCGGCGCCGCGGCCGCCATGCAAGAAGGCACCGACGTCGGCGACCGTGCCACGGTCGAGCAACTGCTAACCCAAGTCCAGTTGATCGGCCCTTTCTGACCTACAAAACCGCATCTTCGGGCCGCTGGAATTCGCACGCCCGCTGTTTTGACAGCCTGTCCGATCCCGGCTATAATATTGCTTCGGTACGGCCCGTGTGGGCCGTGCCATCGCGTTATCGGCCTGATATCAAGCAGCGCGCTGCCAAGTCGAAGTCTCATCGTCCCGCCAACGGGCCATGATGGGCGCTGCGCGCAGGGAGGAACCAAAGGATGTATGCTGTGGTGCAGACCGGCGGCAAACAATATCGCGCCACGCCGGGAGAATTCATTGATGTCGAGAAGCTGCCGGCCGAGGTCGGCGAGGCCATCGTGCTGGACCAGGTATTGCTCGTCGTAGACGGCGATAATGTCACGGTCGGCCGACCCACCGTCGCGGGTGCCACCGTCACGGCAAAGGTCACCGGACAACGCCGGCGGCGCAAGGTGCTCTTTTTCCATTACGTGCCCAAAAAGCGCGAGCGCAAACGCCACGGCCATCGCCAGCCGTATACCCGTTTGTTGATCGAAGATATCCACATGTGAGACGAGGAGAAAAGAAATGGCCCACAAGAAAGGCGGCGGTTCCAGCCGCAACGGTCGCGATAGCGTCGGTCAACGCCTGGGCGTGAAGCGTTTCGGCGGCGAGCTGGTCAATGCGGGCAGCATCATCGTGCGCCAGCACGGCACGGTTTTTCACCCCGGGCTGAACACCGATCTGGGGCGAGATTACACCCTCTTCGCCACGGCTGCGGGTTACGTCAAGTTCGAGACCAAAGCCGGCAAGAAGGTCGTCAGCGTCTACCCCAGCGAACAGTGAATGCAGGATTGACCATGAAAGCCAAGATTCACCCGAAATACTATCCCAACGCGCGGGTCATCTGCGCGTGCGGCAATGCCTGGACGACCGGCAGCACCCTCCCCGAGATCAAGGTAGATATCTGCTCGGCCTGTCACCCGTTCTACACTGGCGAGCAGCGCATCGTGGACACTGCCGGCCAGGTTGACCGCTTCATGAAGCGCCTGGAGCGTACCGCTGAGACCGCGGAGCAGATCCGTATGCAGCAGGAGGCTCAGCGCCGCGCTGCCCAGGAGGCGCGGCTGGCCAAACGCCGCGGCGACGCATAGACCGGCTGCTGGAAACCAGAAACTGGATGCTGAAAGCTGGATGCTGATGAAGGTCGGTCGGTATCCAGCTTTTCTTTTTGGCGCATGCAGAAAAGAAGTTCCTCGACTCTGTGCACGTCATCCGGCCCTGGTTCCAGGCCACCCTATCAGTCCCCAGTTTTCCGCGAGGTTCCCATGCCCTATCTGCAACCGAGAGGCGGTTGGATCGAACTGATCTGCGGCAGCATGTTCAGCGGCAAGACCGAAGAGCTGATCCGCCGCGTGCGCCGCGCCGAAATCGCCCGGCAACGGGTCCAGGTTTTCAAGCCCAAGATAGATGATCGCTATTCGGCGACCGAGGTTGCCTCGCACAACGGCCTGCACTGTGTGGCCGAGGTGATCGAGTCGGCGCGCGAGATCCTCGACCGGCTGCGGCCCGACACAACCGTGGTCGCGGTGGATGAAGCGCAGTTCCTGGACTGGACGATCGCCGATGTCGCACGGGTGCTGGCCGATCGGGGCCTGCGCGTGATCATCACCGGCCTGGACCTGGATTTCCGGGGAGAACCGTTCGGCCCCATGCCGCTGCTGATGGCCGAGGCCGAACTGGTGGACAAACTGCATGCTATCTGTGTCGTATGTGGCGCGCCGGCCAGCCGCACGCAGCGCCTGATCAACGGCCAGCCGGCCCACTACAACGATCCGGTGATCCTTGTCGGCGCCAGCGAGGTGTACGAGGCGCGCTGCCGGAACTGTCATCAGGTGCCCGGCCGGCCATCGTTCGGGGTACAGTGAACCGCAGGGAGGCCATCACCCCGGCCCTGTGACGGCCGGCGTGCCCGCACGCGGCGTCAACCGACCGAGTACTTCCTGCAGGTCGGCCGGTAGAGGTGCGCTGAACTCGACCTCCTGGCCAGTGCCGGGCAGGCGAAAGCGAATGCGCTCCGCATGGAGGAACTGGCGCGGGCAATCGAGCGTGCCCTTGCGCACGCCGCCGTACACCGGATCACCCACGATTGGGTGGTGCATATAGGCCAGGTGGACGCGCAGCTGGTGCGTACGGCCGGTCAGCGGATGACAGGCCAGCAGAGTATAGCGCGGTCGGCCGCTGCCTGAGAGACGCTGCGGCCCCGTAGCTTGCTCGTAAAATTCCCGCACCTCGTAGCGGGTGAGGGCGCGGCGGCCGCGTGGCGACGCGACTACCGCCATGCGCTGCCGATGGCGTGGATCGCGGCCGATGGCCGCGTCTATTTCCCCGCGCGCGGGGCTGACCCAGCCGTGTACCAGTGCCAGATAGGTTTTCTGAATGAGGCGCTCCTGGAACTGGGCTTGCAGCGCGCGCTGGGCAGCGTCATTCTTGGCCACCAAAATGAGACCGGAGGTGTCTTTGTCCAGCCGATGGACGATCCCCGGCCGCTGGACGCCGCCCACCCCCTCCAGACCCGGACAATGATAGAGGACGGCGTTGACCAGCGTACCGCGCCAGTTGCCGGCCGCCGGATGCACGACCATGCCGGCCGCTTTGTTGATGACGAGCAGATCGGCGTCCTCGTAGAGGATGTCGAGGGGGATCGGCTCCGGTTCGACCGCGAAGTCGGCCGGTGGGGGGATGGTCACGACCAGCTCGTCGCCGGTCGCCAGCCGGTAGCTCGCCTTCAGGGGACGGCCCCTCAAGGTGACCCGTGCTTCGGTCACCCATCGCTGGATCTCGGCGCGCGAGTGTTCCGGCAGTTGCTGCGCCAGCCACTTGTCCAGCCGTTCACCGCCGCTTACGACGTGCAACGTCAGCGTGGTCCCGGCAATCGCCCAGGCATCATCTGCATCGTCAAACAAAACTTCGGGAGTCTCGCGATCTCCCGAAGCCGCGTCATCATCTACCCCGGCCTGCCAGCCCGCCGCATCCATCATTCGACCGTGGAAAGCTGTTTCGTCTGCCGCGTGTCAATGCGCAGGATCAACAACGCCATCAGGATCACGCCCACCGTGATGCAGCTGTCGGCCACGTTGAACGCCGGAAACTGAAGCATACGGCCGGAGACCGGCGCCTGAAACAGCAGGAAATCGGTCACGTGGCCCAATCGGGCGCGATCGATCTGATTGCCGATGGCGCCCGCCAGAATCATGCCGACGCAGAGTCGGACTGCGGCGTGCTCCACGGGCAACTGCCTGGAAAAGAGCAGAATGACGACGATGAGCACCAGGGCCAATGTCGCCAGCACTCCGCCCTGGCCCTGAAGCATGCCGAATGCTGTGCCGGTGTTGCCCCAATGCACGAGCATGAAATAAGGATCGAGCGCGGAGATCGGCGCGAAGCCGCTGCCCAGGGGAATGGCGCGCTCGATCCAGGCCTTCGTACCCTGATCCGCGGCCAGAATTCCCCCCATCACCAGGAGCACCCAGCCCCAACGCGTCAGAAATGCCCGAAAGCGTGTGTGCGGGGCCTGACTCACAGTTCGGTCACCCTCTGGCAGGTCATGCACAACGCTGCGTGCGGAATAGCCTTCAGGCGGGCGAAATCAATCGGCTCACGGCACCGTTCGCAGATGCCATAGGTGCCGTCGGCCATGCGCGCCAGCGCCCGCTCGACAGCCGCCAACGCCATCTGATGACCACGCTGCAACGAGACCGCCGTGGCCTGGTCGAAAGCAGCCGTGGCGTCCTCAGCCATATGATTGCTCGCAGTAATGGCCGCCTCGCGCGATGTGAGTTCCAGATTGAGGATCTGCTGCCGCAGTCTGGCTTCTTCCTCCAGAAGAGAGCGACGTAACCGCTCGATCCGTTCCGTTGATAACATCGTCCACGATCCTTCGACGCACGGCTCACGTGCCGCCGTCATCCCTCTCAATCGAGTGCGCCGGGCTGCCAGGTTGAATCCATCCGGCAGCCCTATTCTAGCGTACTCTGTCAGCCGGAGCAAATGACGGGAACGCCGGACGGCAATGCCCAAAGGCGCATCAGGCCTTCTTGATCCCGATTTGCACTTCTTCGCCCTCCAGACGCAGGCTGGTGGCGAAGGCATCGGCCGGAATGGCCCCCACCTCGAACGACACCGACAGGGTGTCGGCTGCGATGCCGGCGCCGTGGTGCTGCCACACCGGCGCCAGCATGGGGCCGGCCTGCACCGTCGTGTGGATGCGATCGCTGATCTCAAGCCCCGATCGTTTGCGCAGCTCCTGGATATTGCGGCTGATCTCGCGTGCCCATCCTTCCCAGCGCAGCTCGTCGGTGAGCGTGGTGGTGATGGCCACCAGGTAGCCGGCCTCTTCGGCCACGGCCAGGCCGGCCTTGGGGCTCTTGCGGATCTCCACTTCCTCCGGCAAGATCTGGATCGTCTCGCCGTCCACCGTCACGGCCACCGGCCGGTTGGCCTCAATGGCGGTCGCCACGGCCAGCGGGTCGAGCGCCAGCAGCGCCTGTCGGATGGCCGGGAAGCGACGGCCATATTTGCTGCCCAGCTGTTTGGGCAACGGATGGACGATGACGTTCACCAGGTCGCTGGAGGCGGTGACCGTGCGCAGGGCTTTGACGTTCAACTCTTCCTTCACCACATCGGCCAGGCGGAGGAGGGCCTCGGCCTCGCGGGCGGTGGGCACGCCGATGATCGCCTCGGCCAGCGGCTGGCGCAGCTTCAGCGATGCAGCATCACGGGCCGCGCGGCCCAGGCTCACCACGCGCTGGGCGAGCGCCATATCGGCCACCAGCTGCGGGTCAGCATAGCCGGCCTTCGGCTCCGGCCACCGGCTGAGATGCACCGAGGCGGGCGCAGCCGTACCAACGCCTGTCTCGGCTCCGTCACAACAGACCAGGTTGCGGTAGATCGCGTCGGCAATGAACGGCGTGAACGGTGCCAGCAGATGAGCCAGAGTCACCAGCACCTCGTACAGGGTCTGGTGCGCGGCGAGAGAGTCGGTAGACAGGGTGGCAGGGGCAGGTAGACAGGTATCGCCGCCGGTTCCCTTATTTCCTTGTCTCCTTGTTTCCTTGTCTCCTTGTTCCCCTATCTCCTCTCCCGTATTCCAGAACCGCCGGCGGCTGAGCCGGACGTACCAGTTGCTGAGCTCATCCACGAAGTCGGCAATGGGACGGGTGGCACCGGTCACATCGTAGGCTTCCAGCGCGGCCGTGACGGTTTCGACCAGGCTGTTCAGCCGGGCCAGCACCCAGCGATCGAGCACCGGCCGTTCGGCCAGGGGCACAGCCGGCGCCGCGGGGTCGAAATCGTTCAGATTGGCATAAGTCACGAAGAAGCTGTAGCTGTTCCACAGCGTCAGCATGAACTTGCCGACGATCTCCTTGACCAGGTTGGCCGAAAAGCGCCGCGTGTTGCCGGGCGGGCTGGCGGTGTACATATACCAGCGCGTGGCATCTGCACCCTGGGTATCGAACACCGACCACGGGTCCACGATGTTGCCGCGGCTTTTCGACATCTTGCTGCCATCTTCGGCCATGATGTGGCCCAGGCAGATGACGTTCTTGAAGCAGGGTTGATCGAACAGCAGCGTGCTGACCGCGTGCAGGGTGTAAAACCAGCCGCGCGTCTGATCCACGGCTTCGCAGATGAAGTCGGCCGGGAACTGTTCCAGGAAGATGTCGCGGTTCTCGAACGGATAATGCCACTGTGCCACGGGCATCGAGCCGGAGTCGAACCAGCAGTCGGCGACCTCGCGCACGCGGCGCATGGTGCCCTGGCCGCACATCGGACAGGGCCACGTCACCGCGTCCACGGCCGGCCGATGCAGGTCGAGCGGTTCCGCGCCTTCTTGCTGAGGATCAGGCCACTCGCCGCGCTGTTCGGCCAGATATTTGGGCAACATGAAGCGACGGCCGGTCTTCGCGTTCAGCTCGGCCACCGACCCGATGCACTCTTGATGACCGCAGGCCGGATTGTCGCAGATCCAGAACGGCAGGGGAGTGCCCCAGTAACGTTCGCGCGCCAGGCCCCAGTCAATGTTGTTCTCCAGCCATTCGCCGAAGCGGCCTGTGCGGATGTGTTCGGGCACCCAGTTGATCAGGTTGTTGTTGGCGATGAGCTGCTCTTTGAACGCGGTCGTCCTGATATACCAGGTGCTGCGGGCATAGTAAAGCAGCGGCGTGTCGCAGCGCCAGCAGAACGGATAGGTATGCTCGTAGATGCCCTGTTTGAACATCAGCCCGCGGTCGGTCAACTCCTTCTGGATCAGCGGATCGGCATCTTTGACGAAAAGGCCGCGCCAGGGGGTGACCGCGTCCACGAAACGACCTTGCGGATCCACCGTCATCAATGTGGGCAGGCCGTATTTCTGACCGACAGCCAGGTCATCGGCGCCGAAGGCCGGTGCAATGTGCACCAGGCCGGTGCCCTCCTCGGTGCTGACGAAGTCGCCGGAAATAACATAACAGTAGTCCTGGGTGACAGGCAGAAAGGTGTAGAGCGGCCGATAGTGCCAGCCGAGCAGTTCCCGGCCTTTGGCGCGGCGCAACACCGCCACATGGTCGGCGTGCTCCTCGAATACCTTGCCCATCAGCGCCTCGGCCAGCCACAGCCTGTCGTCGCCGTGCTGGACCAGCACGTAGTCCACGTCTTCGCCGACCGCGACTGCCACATTGCCGGGCAGGGTCCAGGGCGTGGTCGTCCAGACGAGCAGGTAGACGCCGGGCTGGTCGCGCAGCGGGAATTTCACGTAGATGCTGGGGTCTTTGGTGCCTTCCTGATAGCCCTGAGCCAGCTCGTGGCTGCTGAGCGGCGTGCCGCAGCGCGGACAGTAGGGCACGACTTTGTAGCCCTGGTAGATGAGGCCCCGCTCCCAGTATTGCTTGAGGATCCACCAGAGCGATTCGATGTAGTCGTTGGTCAATGTCCAGTACGCTGTCGGCAGATCTACCCAGAAGCCCATGCGGGCCGTGAGCTTCTCCCATTCGTCCACGTATTCGTAGACGCTCTGGCGGCACATCTGGATGAAAGGCGTGATGCCGTATTCCTCGATGGCCTTCTTGCCGGAGAAGCCGAGTTTCTTTTCGATCTCCAGCTCAACGGGCAGGCCATGGGTGTCCCAGCCGCCTTTGCGGGAGACGTAAAAGCCGCGCATGGTTTTGTAGCGCGGGAAGATGTCTTTGAAGGCCCGTGCCAGCACGTGATGGATGCCCGGCCGACCGTTGGCAGTCGGCGGCCCTTCGTAGAACACATAGCGCGGGCCGTCTGCCGTCTGTCGCTGCGACCGGCCAAAGATATCGGCCTGTTGCCAGAAGTGCAGGATGGCCTGCTCCATCTCGGGAAAATTGACCTGAGGTGAAACTTCTTTGAATTTAGGCATGGAGCAACCTCACTGTTTGGTATCTATTCAGCCTCACCCCTCCCCTTCCCCTCTCCTGACCAAAGGTCAGGAGAGGGGAAGGGGTGAAAATAGAGGGTTTTCTGGCGGGCGGCA
>FWPU01012546.1_pt1 | contig 11163 bp, 8 predicted proteins | sample 2228361 | NCBI WGS metagenome assembly FWPU01 (sample SAMEA103939777, study PRJEB20133) | metagenome | reverse complement strand
GCGGCCGGGCATCACCGAGAACCAGGTCACGGCGCACCTGATGAAATACCTCTACTCAATTCCGGGCATGGAAGACGTGGAGGACGTCATCGTGTCGTCGGGGCCGAATACGTGGCCGAACTGGCGCAATTTCTCCGACCGCATCATCCAGCCGGGCGATATCGTGTTCATGGATCTCGCTGCGCTCACCTGGAATGGATACAAGTCGTGCTACTACCGCACCTATTGCGTGGGCAAAGAACCGACGCGCGAGCAGAAAGATACCTATGCCACGGCGCTCGAGTGGCTCTACGACTCGATCAACGCGGTTAAGGTGGGCGCCACCACACGCGATATTGCCAAGAAATGGCCTTCAGCGAAGGAGGCCTGGGGCTACAAGGAAGAGGATCAGGCCGCGGCGAACCTCTGGGGTCACGGGCTCGGGCTTGCCCAGTACGACCCCCCGGTGATCTCGCGGATCTGGTCGCTCGATCATCCGATCGAGATCCAAGAGGGCATGACATTTGCGCTCGAGACGCAGCATGGAAAGAAATACCGCTACGGGGTGCGCATCGAGGAGATGCTGATCGTGCACAAGAAGGGCATCGAGATCATCTCGAACTTCCCGGTGAAGCAGATCACCGTCGTGGATCCGCTGCCCGGTTACGGCGATCATGTGAAGTGACGTCGAAAACGGTCGACGACATCACCGGGCAGCCCGAAGGGCAGGCTCCGGGTGATCCCGGTCGATTCGCGTACCCGCGGTATCGAAATGGTCGGCACAAGGCCGGTCGCGACGACGTCGTCCAATTGCAGGCGAATTCATGTCCGACTTTGTACTCCCGCTCTTCGCTCCGTCGGCTGTCGATCCGGATGTGGTCGGACCCAAGGCGGCAAACCTGGCGCTGCTCGGTCGCGCCGGGCTGCCGACGCCCGGCGGCTTTTGTCTGACCGCCGCGGCCTATCGGCATCAGGTCGAGGCGCTCGGGCTCGCCGAGATGATGCACGACTTCGGACTGGCGGATCCGCGCGCGGAGCGGCGGCTGTCGGTCGAAATACGTCTGGCGCTTTACGAGCAGCCGATTGCTCCGGAGATCGCGGAGCCGCTGTTGGCCGCGTGGCGTAACGGGCGGGCGCGCGAGCCAGGTCTGTGGGCGGTGCGCTCGTCGGCGCTGATCGAAGATCGGGCGGATGCGAGCTTTGCGGGACAGTTCGAGAGCTTTCTCGGAATCGGCAGCGAGACTGAATTTTTGACCGCCGTGCGCGCGTGCTGGGCTGCGCTGTGGACCACCAACGCGCGGCGCTACATGGCGAACCACGGCCTCAACCCGGCAATGACCGCGATGGCGGTGCTGATCCAGCCGCTGGTCGCGGCGCGAGTGTCCGGCGGCGGGCTCAGCAAGACCGCGGAAGGCAACATGCTGTTGTCCGCGACTTGGGGGCTCGGCTCGGCGATTGCGCAGGGCGAGGTGGTGCCGGACCGGATCGTCCTCAGCCGCCAGGGTTTTGTCCGCAAGATCGAGGCGGGCCGCAAGGACCACCGCGCGACCTGCGGGCACGGGCAAGTGGCGCCGCAGGCGGTGGCGCAGGCGCTTGCCCGCGAGCCCTGTCTTTCACCCGGCGAGGCGACGGCACTCGGGCGCATGCTGCGGAAGTGCGAGGATTTGCTCGGCCGGCCGGTGGAAATCGAATGGGCGCGCGATGAGGGCGGTTTCAAGCTGTTGCAGGCGCGGCCGCTGCATCTTCAGCCGATCAAGGTGCCGGACGAAATCTGGTTGCAGCACCCGAAACTGGGCGGCCACCCGGCAGGCGTGGGCTGGGCGGCAGGCCGGGCGGTCGTGGTCAATTGCGAATGTGAGCTGACACGGGTTGCGCCGGGCGACGTTTTGGTGACCCGCGTCGCAGGGCCGGCCCTGAGCCACATCCTGCCGCATGTTGCGGGCGTGGTGGCCGAGCTCGGCGGCTCGACCTCGCACCTGGCGTCGCTTGCGCGCGAGCGCGGCATTCCGATGGTGCTCGGCGTGGTCGATGCGACGGAGAAGATTCCCGACGGCGCGCAGGTCGCGGTCGACGGCGTGGCCGGCATCGTGCGATGGATGGCATGAAGAAGCCGCGCATCTTCGTCACCCAGCCGATCGCCCAGAGCGCGGTGGAGCGGCTGAAGGCGGTTGCGCATGTCACCATCAACCGCGACGCAAGCCGGATCATCAGCCGGTCGGCGCTGATTGCCGGCGTGCGCAAATGCGACATTCTGTTCACGAAGCTGCACGACAAGGTCGACCGCGGCGTGATCGCCGCCAATCCCAAACTGCGCGCCATCGCCTCGCAGTCGATCACGCCGGACAACACGGACGTCGCGGAGGCGACGCGGCGCGGCATTCCGGTTACGGTGGTGCCGCCGATCGTGGCGGAGGCGACGGCCGACATCGGCTTCGGGCTGATGCTTGCGGTGGCGCGGCGCATCATCGAGGGCGATCGACTGGTGCGGCGCGGCCGGTTTCCCGGATCGCAATCCGACTACCTGGTCGGGGCGGCGGTCTACGGCAAGACGATCGGTCTCGTCGGCGGCGGCGGACGGATCGGACAGGCGATGGCACGGCGGGCGCACGGCTTCGGGATGCGCGTGCTCTACTGGGGGCCGCGGCGCAAGCCGGAGGTCGAGCGCGAGATACCGATGCAATATGTCGAGTTCGATGAGCTGCTGCGAGAATCCGATTTCGTTTCGATCCATTCGCCGATGCGGCCGGAGACGCGCCATCAGATCGGCGCACGGGAGTTCGCGTTGATGAAACCCACGGCGTTTCTGATCAACACCGCGCGCGGCCCGATCGTTGACGAGGCGGCGCTGGTCCGGGCGCTGAAAAAGAAGCAGATTGCGGGGGCCGGACTTGACGTTTTCGAGCACGAACCGAAAGTCACGCCAGGCCTCCTGAAATTGCCCAACGTCGTTGCGACGCCGCATCTCGGCAGCGCGGTTGTCGAGGTACGCGAGAAGATGGCGAACATTGTGGTCGACAACATTCTGGCGTTGTTGGAAGGCAAAAGGCCGCCGAATATTGTCAACCCGGAGGTGCTCGACAGATAATCCCCGTTCCCCATCTTCGGCAGCGCAATCGCACTTGCATTTCCGCCGCGGAAAGGGGGAGGTCTGGTCCAAATGCCGTCACCCTGCCGCGTGCGGGGACAGGCGAGCGGAGTAATTTCTCATGCCGCGCCCCATCATCGCCGTCACCGACAGCCCGTTTCCCTCGCTCGATCCGGCCAAGGCTGCGCTCGCGCGGATCGATCCGGAGCCGCTGCGCATGGCGAAGAGCCCCTCGGCGGATGACATTCTTGCCGTTGCGCGCGACGCCGATGCGGTGCTGGTGACCTATGCGAAGCTGCCCGGCGATCTGCTGAAGGAATTGAAGCGCTGCAAGGTGATCGGCCGCTTCGGCCTCGGCGTGGACAATATCGACATTCCGGCGGCGGCGGCGCTCGGTATCACCGTGACCTATGTGCCGGACTACTGCATGCGCGAGGTGTCCGACCACACGATGGCGCTGCTCTTGGCGCTCGCCCGCAAGATCACCTTCTCCAACAAGCTCGTGCAGTCGGGCCGCTGGGAAGTGCCGCCGATCACGCCGCTGCGCCGGCTCGACGGGCAGGTGCTCGGGCTCGTGGGGTTCGGCAACATTCCGCGGGCGCTCGTGCCCAAGGCCAAGGCGTTCGGGCTGCGCGTGGTCGCGCACGATCCCTATGTGGCAGCCGATGTGTTCGCCAAATACGCGGTTGAGGACGCGAACCTCGATGCGCTGCTCGGCATGTCGGACTTCGTGTCGATCCACGCGCCGCTCATGCCCGCCACGCGCGGGCTGTTCAACGCCGAGACCTTTCGCAAGATGAAGAAAGGCGCCTATCTCATCAACACCGCGCGGGGGCCGCTGGTGGACGAGACCGCGTTGCTCGCCGCGCTCGACTCCGGCCACTTGGGCGGCGCCGCGCTCGACGTGGTGGCAACCGAGCCGTTGCCAAAGGACTCAAAGCTGCTCGGCCGCGACAACGTGATCCTCACCCCGCACACGGCGTTCTATTCGGTGGAGGCGCTCGAGGAGCTGCAAACCAAATGCGCGAGCGATGTCGCACGCGTGCTCTCGGGCGAGAAGCCGGTGTATCCGGTCCGCGTGTAACCCTCTCCCCGCAAGCGGAAACAGGCGAAGAGGCTCACTCCGCGGTCCAGCCGCCGTCGAGCACGAGCGCGGAGCCGGTCATCAGCGACGAAGCATCGGAGGCGAGAAAGACGATCGCGCCCGTCAGTTCTTCGAGCTGGCCGAGGCGGCCGAGCTTGATCTTCGAGAGCACTTCGTCGCGGAACGCCTTGTTCTCGAAGAACGGCCGTGTCATCGGTGTCTCCAGAAAGGTCGGCCCGAGGCTGTTGACGCGGATGTTGTGCGGGGCGAGCTCGATCGCCATGGCTTTGGTGAAACCCTCCATGGCGTGCTTGCTCGCGCAATAGACGGTGCGGCGGGCGGCGCCGACGTGGCCCATCTGCGACGAGATGTTGATGATCGAGCCGGGAAGCTTCGCCTCGATCAGCCGCAGCGCCACGGTCTGCGCCATGAAGAACGCGGCGCGCACGTTGAGCGCGAAGATGGCGTCAAAATCCTCGACCTTCACGTCAGGCAGATAGGCCGGCCGGTTCATGCCGGCGTTGTTGACAAGGATCTGGTAGGGCTCGCGCGCGGCGAGCGCCCTGCGCGCCGCCTCGATGTCGGTGACATCGAGCGTCAGCGCATCGGCTTGCTCGCCGCGCGCGCGAATGGCGGCGGCGGCCGCCTCGATTTCGGATTTGGTACGCGCGGCAAGGGTGACGTGCGCACCGGCTTGCGCCAGCGCGGAGGCCGCCGCAAGGCCGATGCCGCGGCCGGCGCCGGTCACCAGCGCGCGGCGGCCGTCGAGCCGGAAGGAGGGGATCTTGGCAAGCTCGACCATTCGTCGCGCCGGTCCGTTGAGGACTATTCCGCCGCCTGGGCGTAGCCGACGTTGCGGCCGCCGTAGCGGCGCACCCGCACGTTGGCCTGCTCGGCATGGGCATAAAAACCTTCGAGGATGCAGAGGCGTGAGCAGTATTCGCCGATCATCGCGCTTGCCTCGTCGGTGAGTACCTTCTGATAGGTGCAGGTTTTCAGGAATTTTCCCACCCACAGGCCGCCGGTGTAGCGCGCCGCCTTCTTGGTCGGGAGCGTGTGGTTGGTGCCTATCACCTTGTCGCCGTAAGCGACGTTGGTGCGTGGCCCCAGGAACAGCGAGCCATAGTTCTTCATGTTGTTGAGGAAGTAATCCGGGTCGCGGGTCATGACCTGTACGTGCTCGGAGGCGACGCGGTCGGCCTCGCGCACCATCTCCTCGTAGCTGTCGCACACGATGACCTCGCCGTAATCGGCCCAGGCTCTTCCCGCAAGGTCGGCGCTCGGCAGAACTTTCAACAGCCGTTCGACTTCGGCCATGGTGTCGCGCGCAAGCTTTTCCGAGTTGGTGATGAGCACCGCCGGGGAAGTGGGGCCGTGTTCCGCCTGACCGAGCAGGTCGGTGGCGCAGATTTCGCCGTCAACCGAATCATCGGCGATGATGAGCGTCTCGGTGGGGCCGGCGAGCAGATCGATGCCGACGCGGCCGAACAATTGCCGCTTGGCCTCCGCTACGTACGCATTGCCGGGCCCTACGATCATGTCCACCGGCGCGATGCTCTCGGTGCCGAGCGCCATGGCGGCCACCGCCTGCACGCCGCCGAGCACGTAGATCTCGTCGGCGCCGCCGAAGTGCATGGCGGCAACAATGGCCGGGTGGGGCCCGCCCTTGAACGGTGGGGCGCAGGCAATGATGCGTTTGACGCCGGCGACCCGCGCGGTGACGATCGACATGTGGGCGGAGGCAACCATGGGATAGCGGCCGCCGGGCACATAGCAGCCGATCGAATTCACGGGGATGTGCTTGTGGCCGAGGATCACCCCCGGCAGGGTCTCCACTTCCAGCTCGCGCAGCGTCTCGAGCTGCTTCTGCGCGAAGTTGCGCACCTGGGCCTGGGCAAACTTGATGTCGTCGAGGTCGCGCCTTTTCACCTGCGCAATGGCGCGGTCGATCTGCTCAGGCGTGAGCTTGAAGCTTGCCGGTTCCCAGTTGTCGAATTTCTTCGACAGGTCGCGCACAGCGGCCTCGCCGCGCGCTTCGATGTCGGCGAGAATGCTTTCGACGGTTTCGCGCACTTTGGCGTCGGCGGCCTTAATCGCGCTCGCATCCATTCCGCGCTTGAGGTAGCGGGCCATGGGGACCTCCCGGATGCTCATGATCCCTTCCCTTTTCGGGGAGGGCGGCTGCAGGCGTAAGCGAGCAGCCGGGTGGGGTCGTTGTCAAATGGCTCTTCCACCCGGCTCGCTGACGCTCGCCATCCTCCCGACGGGGGAGGGATGCCTTCATTTTATGGCCTGCGGATTGATTGGCGAACCACTGCCGCCGGTAATAATCAGCGGCGGGCCGCAGAAGAAGAATTCGTAGATGCCGTCCTGCTCGCAGTCCTCGGCAAGCTCCTTCAGGTAAAAGATTTCGCCCATGCACAGGCCCATGGCCGGGATCACGACCCAGTGCCAGGGCTGGTTCACCTCGTCGGTCTCGTTGGGCCGCACCTCGACCCCCCAGGTATCGGAACAGATCGCTGCGATCTGCTTCTCTTGGCACCAGTAGCAATTCTCGAATTTCACGCCGGGTGCGTCGCCGCCGGCGTAGCCGCCCCATTTGCCTTCCTTCAGGCAACGTTCCATCTGGCCGGTGCGGATGAGCACGAAGTCGCCCTTGCGGATCTCCACATTCTGGGCGCGGGCGCAGCGGTTGAGCTCGTCGTTGGAAATGCCCTCGCCGTCCTGCAGCCAGGGAACGCCGCGGAAGCGCGCGATGTCGAGCAGCACGCCGCGGCCGACCATCTTGTTCTTGGAATGCTCGATGCCGAGCACGCCCAAGCCGCGCGAGTCGATCAGCTTGGCGTCGTAACCGTTGTAGGTCTTGTCCTCGTAAAAGATGTGACCCAACGCATCCCAATGAGTGGCACCCTGCACGCACAGCATCAGCGTGTCGTCCGCATAGCGAATCTTGTTCCAGTCCTGTTGGCCGGCGATGGCGTCGGTGCCGGTGGCCAGCATCTGGTGAATGGGGTTGAAGCGGCCGCCGAACAGTCCGGTCTGCGGTCCGTTGGCATCGAGCGGAATGCCAAGCGCAAACACCTTGCCGGTGCGGATCAGGCTTGCAGCCTTCACGATGTCCTCGGGCGTCACATGATTGAGCGTGCCGATCTGGTCATCCTTGCCCCAGCGGCCCCAGTTCTTGAGTTTCTCCGAAGCCTCCGCAATTGCTTTCCTGCCGACTTTGATGTCCATCAGTGGCCCCCATGTTCTGCTGGCTGGCGTGCCGTCCCGCATGTGCTGCGGCAGAATTTCACTCTAAGGACGCATGGCGGCCAATACAACAATGGGCTTAAATACCGCCTGCCGCCGTGAATTGCGCGGAGCAGTCGGATTTTGACGAAGGTCGCCGTGCGGGTCATCATCGCTCGGCACCGAAGGAACCAGAGAGGAAACCATGGATCGTGTTCGAACGGCATGTCTTGCGGTGGCAGCGGCAGCGGCGCTGGCGGCGCCAGCCGCGCTCGCGGCCAACATCATCGACGAGTGGGCAAGCGTGAAAGCGCCGTCGCCTCCCCCGCTGAAGCCGGTCACGGTGGACACGAAGACCACCGCGCTGCTGATGCTCGACTTCATGAATCAGAACTGCGGCAAACGGCCGCGCTGCCTCGCGACCATCCCGGCGATGAAGAAGCTGTTGGCCGACGCGCGCGCCAAGAAAGTCGCGGTAGTCTACAGCCTAATCCGCAATACCACTCCGGCCGACGTGATCAAGGACGTGGCACCTGCGGCCGACGAGCCGTCGGTACTCTCAGGACCCAACAAGTTCCTGGGGACGGAGCTCGAAAAAATTCTCAAGGGCAAAGGTATCACGACCGTGATCGTGGTGGGTACGGCGGCGCACGGAGCGGTGCTCAATACCGCGGCCCACGCGGCGCTGATCGGGTTGAACGTGATCGTGCCGGTGGACGGAATGTCGGCCGACCCATTTGCCGAGCAATATACCGCCTGGCATCTGGTGAACGCGCCGGTCATTGCGCCAAAGGTGACGCTGACCAAGAGCGACATGATCAAGTTCTGATATCAGGACGCCAGCGGCACCATCGACAGTTTGGGATCGGCGGCCGGGATGTAGGTCTCGGGCAAGCCGAGTTCCTTGCGCACGATGTTGGCGCCGCGCACCAGCGCCACCATCTTGTAGAAGGCATGCATGCGGCTCATGGACTGGCGGCCGAAACCGCAGTCGCTCGAAAGAATGAGGCGCTCGGGGTCGATGTGCTTCAGCGCAGCGCGGATCAGTTCGGCCACCTCTTCCGGGCGCTCGACCTGGAGCGTGCGGTGGCTGATGACGCCGACGGCGATTTTCTTATCCTTGGAGATTGTTTTGCCGATCGCCTCGAAATCGAGCCCGCGATTGTACGCACCTTCGAAGGTGATCACATCGACGTCGAGCTGGTCCAAATAAGGCAAGGCATCGCGGTATGACTGGTCGCGACTGGCGACGCGCTGGGCGGCCGGGCTACCCCAGCAGGTGTGACACCATACTTCGCACTTCGCGCGCAGGCCCTTCACCTCGGCATTGAACGCCTCCACCCATTGCTGCGGTCGGATCGGTGCTCGCGGGTCATGGATGATCTGGTGAATCGCGGGCTCTTCGATCTGCACGATCGGCGCGCCGGCGTCGGCGAGCGCGTGGTACTCACGATTGAGCGCCACGGAGAGATCCCACAGAAGCTGGCGCCGATCGTTGTAGAACTCGTCGGTCAGCATGAGTGCCAATATCTGCGCCGAGATCGAGCCGATCTTGACCGGGCGGTCGGTCATGCCGGCGATCGCCTTGTAGGCGCGGTCGAGCTGGAGCGAGGTCTTTCCGATCCTGCCGGTGACCGGCGGGGTCATGCGGGTCTCGATCACCTCCCACATGATGTCGCCGGGGCCCTTGTCGGCCATAAAACCCGCCGGCGGCACTTCGACGCGCGGGGCGCCGATGCCGTCGATGCGCTCGGTGGCGTAGCTCACCCAGCTTCGGCCGGCGACGTCGTTGTCGAGGCGGGCGTCGCCGTCAACGAAGATGTCGATCCCTGCGCGATGCTGGGCCGCAACGTTGCACGCGAGGCAATCGAAATGCTGCTCACGATAGGCGGCCTGCGACAGCCCCTGCGACAGGGGCAGGCCGCGCAAGTTGGCGGTATACCAGCTCGGCCGCGGCAAAGCGCCGGTCGTGGTGGTCAGCAGCGCCTTGCCTCTGGTGGCGGTGAACATCGCTACAGCTTGCCGAGCGCGCGCAGAATCTTGTCGGGCGTGAACGGCATGTCGGCGAGCGGTTTTGCGCCGAGCGGCCGCAGCGCGTCGTTGATGGCGTTCATCACCGCACCCGGTGCGCCGGCGGTGCCGGCCTCGCCGGCGCCTTTGGCGCCGAGCTCGGAGTCGGCGGTGGGCGTAACCACGTGCCCGACCTCGATGTCCGGCATTTCCATGGCCATGGGCACGAGATAGTCGGCCATGTTGCCGTTCAGCAACTGGCCGCGCTCGTCGTAAACGCAGTGCTCAAACAATGCCGCGCCGATGCCCTGGACGATGCCACCGCGGATCTGCTCGTCGACGAGCTGCGGATTGATGATGGTTCCGCAATCCTCCACGCACCAGTGCTTGAGCAACTTGACGAAGCCGCTGTCGGTGTCGACTTCGAGATAACTCGCCTGAATCCCGTTGGTGAAGGCGAAGGCCCAGGCGCGCGGCACGTAATGGCGCGTGGCGACGAGCTCGGCCTGCACGCCGGCGGGCAGGGTGTCGGGGCGGAAGTAGGCGATGCGCGCAAGCTCCTCGAGCGTAAGCCGCTCGGCGCCGGTCGCCGCGTCGACGACGATGCCGTTGCGGATGTCGAGTGTCTCGGGCTTGGCCTGCAGGATGGAGCCCGCGACCGCCAGCACGTTTTGGCGCAGAGCCTTGCCGGCCTGCCAGGCGGCCTCGCCGCCGATGCCGGCTGCCCGCGAAGCCCAGGTGCCGCCGCCGTAAGGCGTGTTGTCGGTATCGCCCATGATCACGCGCACGCGCTCGATCGGCACGCCGAAGCTTGTCGCCACGCATTGCGCGATGACCGCCTCGGCGCCTTGCCCCTGTTCGCTCACGCCGGTGTGGCAGAAGATGGCGCCGGTGGCGTCGAGCCGTACGGTGGCGCCGTCCTGCGAGGAGATGCGCGCGCCGCCGACCCCGTAGAACGCGGCGCTCGGGTTGGTCACTTCGATGAAGCTTGCAAATCCGATGCCGCGATAGACGCCCTGCTTGCGCAAGCTTTCCTGCTCGGCGCGCAGGGCCGCGTAGTTCATCATTGATTCAATCTTTGCCAGCGATGCGTGATGCGAGAGCGCCTCAAACTTGATGCCGGATGGACCCTGCGAAGGATGCGCATCGTCGGGGATCAGATTGCGGCGACGAATCTCCAGCGGGTCCATGCCGATCTTCGCCGCGGCGAACTCCACTAGGCCTTCGGTGACCGCCGTGGCAATCGGATGGCCGACAGCGCGGTACTGGCACATCACGTTCTTATTCTGGAACACCACGCGGGCGCGCGCGCGGTAGTTCGGGCAGGTGTAGGGCCCGCCGGTGAGATTGACGATCTGGTTGGCCTCGATGCCGGAGGTGCGGGGATAGACGGAATAGGGGCCGATGCCGGTCAGGTCATCGATCTCCCAGGCGGTGATGGTGCCGTCGCGCTTGACGCCGATCTTCGCCTTGACGCGGTGGTCGCGGGCGTGAATGTCGGTGACAAAACTCTCGATGCGGTCGGCCACGAATTTGATCGGGCGGTTGAGCAGTTTTGACAGGGCGACGGTGGCCATCTCGTCGGCGTAGGTGTGAACCTTGATGCCGAACGAGCCGCCCACGTCCTTGGTCACCACACGCACCTGGTGCTCCTGCAGGCCAAGATGCTTGGCGAACAGGTTCTGCATCATGTGCGGGGCTTGCGTGGCGTGATAGGCGGTCAGCCGCTGTTCGCCAGGATTCCAGTCCGCGACGATGGCGCGTGGTTCATTGC
>FWPU01012545.1_pt1 | contig 11164 bp, 11 predicted proteins | sample 2228361 | NCBI WGS metagenome assembly FWPU01 (sample SAMEA103939777, study PRJEB20133) | metagenome | reverse complement strand
AATTAGTCCAAAAGCTTAATTTTAAACTAATTCAAAAATACCCTTTTGCGAAAGTTGGGTTAACAATAATTTTTAGCATATACAGTATCTTTGAAAAAAATACCATGTCTTATGGGAGAAGGATTTGGTTTTTATTGTTCACAGGATACGCAAGCCCATTATTTCTTATATCCTGCTATAAACATAAAATTTTTTGATATTGAAAAAAAGGAAATATTTTTTTCTTTCATAGAAAGTTGTGGAACCAATTCTGGCTATAGATGCTCAAAGACAAGTGAACTTTATTTTTCTTGTGATAAATTTGAAAATGAAACTTTATCTAGTTATATATCAAATTATAAAGATTTTAGAGAGATAAATCCCAAAAATTTGGAGAAAAAAAAATCCTTTCCCCAAGCAAAGAAAATAATTTCAGAAAATAATGGAAAACTTAAAGTTTTATCAAATGGAAAAAGCTTCATATACATTTATATTCCCAAACCTAATTATTTTCCCCTTTAGGATTATAAAAAAAAAAGAAGTATTTTCCATAGCTTGGGGTAATGAAAAAGAAATTTTTTACCAAAAATTGAGACGGTCTTCTCCTGTAGAAGATTTAATCTTAAGTAAAACAAGGGATTTAGATTATGTTGTAAAAATAATATATATTATTTTTATTCATATGGTTTTATAATTGATGAAAAGGCAATGGATATAGATGAAGAAGGATTTTGGGTTGGAGTATCTTTTTATGATGGTGAAGGAAATTTGGGTAGGGGAGAAATAATTTACTTACCCTTAAAGGGTGAAGAGCTTGAAATATATTCTCCCTTTTGGATGGCAAATGTTTCTGTTAAAGCAATTACCCCTTTAGGTGATGGGAAAGCAATTTTTTCTTTATGCAATGTATGGGAAAGAACAGAAAAATATCCCTTTCCTTCTCCATTGATAATTGACAAAAAGGGAAAAAAGATTATATTTTGGAAAATTTTTAATAATTTATATGAAAATTTTAATGATTTTATTGATAAAAATGGAAAAATTTACATTGTCTCAAACCTTTACCTTATATGAATATTACTTTCTGGGCGTGCTAAAACAGGAAATTATGATTTTTTAAAAAAAGATATCTTGAAGAAAAAAAATATTTCTATGAAAGAAATAGGAGCAATTGAAAGACTTAAAATAAAAGAAGGCCAAGAACTTTTAGAAAAGCTTCTTTTTAAAATAAAAATGAATTTTTAGAAAAAAGATGGGAAGCCCTAAAAGCCATAGGGGAAATAGATTCTTTAAATTTATTAAAAAATAAAGAGAGCTTTATAAATAAATTAAATAATGAGTAGTTAATTGTTTGTTTTAAGGCATTGGAAAGATCCACAAAAATTACATTAGAGATTTTTGAAACAACAGATAAAATTCCCTTTGAAATTGAATAAAAATTATTTACAATTTATAAATTCCTTAATTTTTTTTTCTTTAATTTTAAATTTTATTAAAACCTCCTTTGCCTTTTCCTTTTTTCCACAGTTACATAGTAAAGTAATTAAAGAAATTTTTAAGGTTTCATCATCCTTTAATTTGTTTGCTCTTTCTATAAATTCTATTGCCTTGCTACAGTTTTTATCCCTTTTAAAATATAAATAACCCAAATTATTTAAAGTATAAGCATGTTCTGGAAAAACTTTTAACACCTTTTTCATTTCCTCTTCTCCCTCATCAAATTTTTCTTCAATTAAATAAATCCTGGATAAGTTATACCTTGCAAGGAAATGTTTTGGCTCCAATTCCAATGCCTTTTTATAATTTTTTTCAGCTTCCTTTACGTTATAATTTTCTTTTAAAAATCCCAAATAAAAATACCCCTGTGCAAAATTTGGGTCTAACCTTAAAGCTTTTTCAATTGCATCTAAACTTTCCTTTTCCTTTCCCATTTTGTAGTACCATTCAGCATAAAAATTTAAAAATTGGGGGTTTTCGCCTTCCCTTTTTTCTATCTCTTTTGTAATTTCATAAAGGAGTTCAAAATTATTTTCTTCTTCCAAGGAAACTGCCTTTTGATACAAAACCAATATTTCCATTTTTTCTTCTGGATTTGGCAGTTTTTCCTCCCTTTTATTTCCAATAAAACTTTGATGATAACCTAAGGATTTTAAATTTTTTAAGGTCTCTTCATCTAAAACTTCTTGACTTGTTTCCCAAAGGGGCTTTTCTTTTTTATAATTTTCCAATTCTTCTTTTAAAAAATTTATAATTTTTTTGTCTTTTAAATCTTTTTTTTCCTTAGGATCTTTTAAAAAGTTGAAGCACTTTTGGGATGGGGAGGAAATATAAGAAAACTCTTTAAAATAAACTTTATAAAGGGGAGACCACCTAAAGGACAAGGGAAGTTCAGTTTCGGAAAAAATTTTCCTTTCATTTTTTAAATTAAATAAATTTACCCCATCCAATTTTTTATAAGGAATTTTTAAGGTATAAAGTAAAGTTGGCAAGAGATCAACTTGTGAAGCCAAATCATAAATTTCAAAACCCTTTTTTTGTTTTTTTAAATGGATTAAAAAGGGGATTTTTAAAGTAGAATTATAAAGTAAAAAACCATGGGTGGGTTCTCCCTTTTCACCTAAGGCCTCTCCATGGTCTGCCAGCAAAAATATGGTGCTTTTTTCATAAATTTTTGATTTTTTTAAGAAATCAAAAAATTTACCCAAAACAAAATCCAAATATGCCACTTCTCCTAAATATAAATTTTCAGGGTATGCTTCATCAAAGGGGAAGGGGGGCTCATAAGGTGCATGGGGGTCATATAAGTGTATAAAAAAGAAGGTTTTTTCTCCCTTTATATTTTTTAAATATTTTAATGCTTCCTTTAAGGTATCTTCAGCCCTTCTTGTTGAAGGGAAATGGCTTTTTTTGTCTAAGGGTAAAAAATTATCTTGATAAAATTTAAATCCTTGGTTTATACCAAATTTCCTGTTCAATAAAAAAGATGAAATAAAACCATAGGATTCAAAACCATAATTTTTTAAAATTTCAGGAATCGTCTCTGCTTCTTCTTTTAATTTATAAATGGAATTATCTCTTACTCCTGTGTGTGCTGGATAAAGTCCCGTTAAAATAGAAGTATGGGAAGGGAGGGTTATTGGGGTTACAGCAAAAGCATTTTCAAAGGAATAACACTCTTTTTTAAAATTCCATAAATTTGGAGTTATTTGCTCCTTTAAAACATCATATCTAAAGGTGTCAAGGGTAATTAAGAAGACAATTTCTTTCAATTTTTTTAAATTCTTTATAGGTTCAAAATTTATTAAGGGGTAATTTTTCTTTTCCATTAACTTAAGGGCTTGGGAAAAATGTTTTATTCTTATCCTTGCCCCTACCAATGCCTTGAAGGCCTTTTCACTTTTAGTTTCTATGTACCACCGAGAAACTATGGGAAGCCATTCCCTTTCTTTCTCATTTTTATAAAGCAAAATCCTTAAGGTCTTAAAACCATATTCCCTTGTTTTGTCAATTTTCACTAATTTTTTTAAGATTTCAAGGGCTTCCTTTTCCTTTTTAAAAAATATATAAAGATTTGCCAAATTTTGCAAAATTGGAGGATAATTGGGATAAATCTTATAAGCAGTTTCATAAATTTTTAAAGCACCTCCATAATCCTTTTTCATTATTTTTTCAAGTCCCTTTTTATCCCAATCTTTTTCAAATGGGTAAGAACTTAAAGGGAAAATTAAAATAATAAAAAGTAATTTTTTAAAAACCATATAATATAATAACACAAGGAATTTTTCTTTTTTCTCCTATGTTAAAATATTATAATGTTCGACTTCATTATAGTTGGGAGTGGAATTTCGGGATTGGTATGTAGCTACTGGCTTAAAAAAGGGGGCCTGAACATTTGTGCAATGGAAAAGGAAGAACTTCTTGGTGGAGCCATTAAGACGATAAAAAAAGATGGTTTTTTAGTTGAATTGGGTCCAAATACAGTTTTAGACAATTCCCCTTACCTTAAAGAAATTGTAGAGGGGGTAAATTTAGAAAAAAGTTTAATTTATGCTAAGAAGATAAATAAAAATAGGTATATTTATAAAGAAGGGAAACTTTTAGCTTTGCCTTCAAATCCAATAGATTTTTTCTTTTCTCCAATCTTTTCCTTTTCATCAAAATTAAAGATTTTAAAAGAACCCTTTGTTAAAAGAGCAGATAAAGAAGAGACAATTGCAGAATTTACAAGAAGACGCCTTTCAGAGGACTTATTGAAATTTGCCGTTGGTCCCTTTGTATCAGGTGTTTATGCAGGAGATCCAGAAAAATTATCTGTTCAATGGGCTACTAAAAAGATTTATGCTTTGGAAAGGGATTATGGATCTTTAATAAAGGGAGCAATTGCAAAGGGAAAGGGACCAGCTCCTTCAAAGGGTTTATTTTCCTTTAAAAAGGGTTTATATGAGTTTGTTGAAAGTTTATCAAGTTATGGGGAAAGGGTTTTTTTAAAAACGGAAGTTGAAGAAATAATTCCCTACAAGGAAATTTATAAAGTAATTGCAAAAAAAGGAGATGAAAAGATTGAGCAAGAGACCAAGGGAATTATCTTAACAGGGGATTCAATTTCACAGGCCAAAATTTTAAAAAAATTGGATGGGAGTTGTCCCTTTTCAGAAATTCCCTATGCGGGAGTTGTAATCTTAGGGCTTGGGTTTAAAAGGGAAGAAATTTTGCATCCCCTTGATGGGTTTGGGTTTTTAATTCCTCAAATTTATAATAAACCCCTTTTGGGTTGTCTTTTTTCTTCCTCCCTATTTGATGGAAGGGCACCTTTTGGTTTTTGCCTTTTAACTGCTTTTCTTGGAGGAGCATTACATCCAGAAGTTTTAGATTTAGGGGAAGGGGAAATCTTAGAATACACTTTAAAGGAATTAAAACCAATTTTAAAAATAAAATCAAAACCAGAATTTTATTTCATTAAAAAATGGGGAAGAGCTATACCCCAATATAATTTGGGGCATAAAAAATTTGTAGATTGGGCTAAAGACTTTGAAAAAAGGTTTAAAAATATATACATTTTAGGAAACTTGCTTTATGGAATTTCCGTTTCCGATTGCATTACAAATTCTTCAGAAATGTCCCTTAAAATTTTAGAGAGAAAGAGCAAATGATGGAATGGAAAAATATTAAAATTTATAAAAGGAGATCCCTATGAAAAATTTATTCTTTTTACTTATCTTTTCAAATTTTTTGTTTTCTATGGAAAAGGATTTTAAGGTAGAGGTTTGTTATGAATGCCATGATTTGATAAAGGAATTTCATACAAAGGGAAAACACTCAAAGATAAATTGCAGAAATTGCCATAAAGGTCTGGAAGAACATTTAAAAGATAATGAAAAAAGACCCTTAACAGATACTTCCTTAGAAGTTTGTGGAAAATGTCATAGTTTACAATATGAAAGTGCTATGAAGTCCAACTTAAAAAGGCCTGGAAGGGATGAAAAATCCCAATTGACTGGAAGGTCTCCAAATCCCCTATGGGACAAATTAATGATGGGACATGGATTTACAAAGGAACACAATTTAACAAGATCCCATAAATATATGTTAATTGATTTTTTAGCAGTTGACAGAGCTTTTGGGGGGAGGTTTCAAGGAAAGGATGGATGGATTTATTTAATTGAAGGGGGAAAGGCGTGGGATGTTTTGGAAGATAAGTTCCCAGATGTAAAAGAACAAAAACAATTTTTATCTCAAACAGCAACAGCTGCAAATCCCGTTTGTATAAATTGTAAAACTCAAGACCATATCCTCAATTGGGCATATATGGGGGATCCAGATAAGGGAGCTAAATTTTCAAGGAAGTCAAATGTAGTAGAATTTGCAAAAAGTGTAAATAATGGATTTAATTGTTTTATTTGCCATGATCCCCATTCCACAAAGCCAAGAATTGTAAGGGATGCACTAATTGATGCCTTAACAAGGGAAGAAAAAGATACAATTTGGCATAGGGATGAAAAAAGGACAAATATAAAAGTTTATGAGATGGGAATGAGGGGGTACACAAGGAAAATTGCAACCCTTGAAAAGGCAGATTCAAATTTGTTATGTGCCCAATGCCATGTGGAATATAATTGTAACCCTGGATATGACCTTCAAAATCAAGATATTTCAAAACCTACAATTACGATGGATGATTCAAAAACAAACCATTTTCCCTTTAAAGAGGTCTTTGATTTATATGATCATTATGTAAATAAATTAAAATTCTTAGATTTTAAACATTCTATAACAGGTGGACTTTTATGGAAAGCCCAGCATCCAGAAGCAGAAACTTATTACAACTCAAAGCATAAAAAGGCAGGAGTTTCCTGTATGGATTGCCATACTCCAAAAATTCAAGATAAAAAAAGTGGGAAAACTTATACAAGCCATTTTGCAATTTCTCCAAAATATCAAATAAAAGAGGCATGTTTGGATTGCCATAAAAATTGGAGTGAAGAAGAAGCAATATACTTAATAGATTCAATAAAAGCCCATATCAAAGGCAAGATGAGAAAAGCAGAGTTTTGGATTTCAAGATTAATTGATAAAATTGAAGAAGGGAAAAAGATGGGTCTTTCAGAAGATATAATTAAAAAAGCCCAAGATCAGCATTTAAGGGCACATATTCTATGGGAATATTGGACAGCAGAAAATTCAGATGGTTTTCACAATCCAGAATTGGCAAAGGAGTCCTTAACAAAATCCATTGATGAAGCACAAAGGGGTATAAAGATTATAGAAGAAGCTATAAAAAAACAGTAATTGATGGGACATATTCCTTTTTTTTACTCCCTTGACTTAGAGAAACTTTCAAAGGAAGATACACACCATTTTAGAAATGTTTTAAAAAAAGGGGAAGAAGATGAGTTTTTTGTCTGTGATGGAAAAGGAAATATATATTATGCTAAAGGGAAAAAATTTATAAAAGATAATTTGTATTTTGAATTAAAAGAATTAAGGGGAAAAAAGGAGGAACCAAAAATCTCTATTGGTTTTGCAATTCCAAAGGGTTATAGGGCTTCTTTTTTGATAGAAAAAGTATCGGAGTTGGGTGTCAAAGAAATAATTCCCATAATTTCTAAATATTCTGTTGTTAAAAATTTAACAGAGGGGATGTTAAAAAGATACAATTCAATTTCTAAAGCAGCTTGTATGCAATCGGAAAAGGGCTGGCTTCCTGAAATAAAGAAACCTTTAAGTTTAAAAGAACTTTTAAAAGATAAAATGGGTATAGGGGTTCTTGAAAAAAATGGGAATAAGGAAAATTGGAAAAATTTTTTAAAAGATGGAAAGATTTTTTTGGTTGGACCTGAAGGGGGTTGGTCTGAAGAAGAAATAAAACTTTTTAAAGAAAAAAACTTACCCCTTTTGCCTTTAACAAAAGATCCATTAAGGATTGAAACAGCAGCAATTGTGGGTCTTTCCTTTTATTATGCCCTAAATTTGTCCTAATTTTATTTTCCCCTTGATTTTTAAAAAAAAATGTATTAATATTAAAAGAAAATAAATAAAAAAGGAGGAAATATGTCTTTATTATTTGAAAAACTATCAAAAAAGATTCCCCAATGGCGAGAAGAAGTAAAAAAACTCACCACTGAACATGGGGAGAAGGTAATTTCAAATGTAACTGTGGCCCAAGCTTATGGAGGTATGAGGGGTGTAAAAGTCCTTGTATGCGATACCTCTGAGGTGCCACCCGATAAAGGGCTTGTTTTAAGGGGCATACCTTTAAAGGAATTTATTGATAAATATGAATATCCAGAACAAGTTCTTTGGCTTTTACTTACAGGTGAACTTCCAAAGAAAAAAGAATTTGTAGAATTAAAAAGGGAACTGGCAAAGAGAAATAAAGTTCCAAATTATGTTTGGAAAGTATTAAAAGCAATGGATAAAGAATCCCACCCAATGGCAATGCTTTCTGCTGCTATAATGGCAATGGAAAAGGAATCTGTATTTAGAAAGAAATATGATGAAGGAATGAAAAAAGATGAATATTGGGTAGCAACCTTAGAAGATGCTTTAAACCTTCTTGCCGTATTACCTACAATTGCAGCTGGAATTTACAGGATAAGGTTTAATAAAGGAAAGATTATAAAACCCTTAAGAAAACTTGACTGGGGTGCAAATTATGCAAAGATGTTGGGTTTAGAAGATCCAAATGGAGAATTTACTAAACTTATGAGATTATACCTCATATTACATTGCGACCATGAAAGTGGGAATGTTTCTGCAATGACTTCTTTTACTGTAAATTCAGCCCTATCAGATCTCTATTATTCCCTTGCAGCTGGAATAAATGGACTTGCAGGTCCCCTTCATGGTTTGGCAAATCAAGAATGTCTTGCTTGGATCTTGGATTTACTTGAAAAATTTAAAGGAGTTCCTTCCAATAAGCAATTAGAAGATTATGCTTGGGAGACCTTAAAATCAGGAAGGGTTATCCCTGGATATGGGCATGCTGTTTTAAGAGTAACTGATCCAAGGTTTGATGCCTTTTTGGCTTTTGGAAATCAGTACTGTAAAGGTGATCCCGTCTTTGATGCAGTAGCAAAGGTTTTTGAAGTTGTACCAAATGTTTTAAAAGAAGTTCAAAAGATAAAAGATCCTTGGCCCAATGTAGATGCAGGTTCTGGTGCCCTCTTATACCATTATGGTATGAAAGAATTTTCCTATTATACTGTTCTTTTTGCAGTTTCAAGGGCAATGGGAATTTGTTCACAAGCTGTAGTTGCAAGGGGTTTAGGGCTTCCAATTACAAGACCCAAGTCTATTACAACTGAATGGATTAAAAAAGAAGTTACAAAGGTGCAGTAAAATTTATAATATTTTAAATAAAAAGAAAGAAAGAATATCCAAAGGGTAAAAGAAATAAAGCATAGAAGATGAAGAGAGAAGAAAAAGCAAGATTTTGGATTTAAACCCTTTTATCCTTTCTAAAAGAAGATAAGTATATTATGCTATAATATTATCGTTGAAGTAAAAAGGCAAAGGGACAGCCAGAGTGGGAAAGTTATAATTATCAAGTAGAAGAAGAAGGGAACTATTTTGTAAATGTAACAAATGGGGATTATTTCAATAAAGAGACAGCTGTCTCATCAGCTGAAATAAACCTTGATGGTTATGGGCAATTATTTGGTCCACAGGATTTTAACAAAAATGTCTTTGAACTTAAAAAAGAGATACATCTTTTGCCTGGAAATTACACATTGAATGTTCTTTTAAGAAGTGAGCCAGGTTCCTACATAACAATAGTAATAAGCAATAAAGATGTATTTTAATTCCAAGCACTTCCATAAGAAAGAATACAAAATAAAAGAAGGAGGCACGATATGGAGATAATTAAAAAAATTAAAATTTTCATATTTTTTAACCCAACTTTCGCAAAAGGGTATTTGGGGAGAAATTTAAAATTAAATTTACCCTATTTTACCCTTAATTTATTATGTTTTTCCTTTTATTTTCTTCTATGTAGTGCTTAAATATTGCTTTGTGATTTAAATTCCTTTTGACAAAGGTTTATTTAAGTTAAAATTATCATATGTTTATAAGAAGGGATGTAAAGAAAGTTAAGCTTTAAGAGTTATATAACTTTAAGATTAGTAGAGACATACAGAACTGAAAAAGGTCCAAGGCAGAGGACAATAATTTCTTTGGGAGACTTAAAAATACCAAAGAACAAATATAAAGAGCTTGTAGAGTTAATAGAAGATGCCCTTTATGGGCAGTGGAAGCTTTTTGGGGAGGGGAGGTCAGAATATCTTAAGAAGGTAGAAGAAGGGGAAGAGGTATACATAATTTTACATACAATAGAATGGCTCTTAAAGATGGAAAAAGATAGGAGGAGTTGGGAGAGGATAAAAGAGGAATTGATACCCCATCAGATGGTGGAAGTGGTAATGCCAGATGATAGATATAGGGTGAATTATATAAATTTACTTAAGGAGCCAAAGGAAGAGCAAAAGGAGATATATGAAAAGTTAAAAAAATGCTCGACTTTTAAGGGCAAGGCATATAATAGTAGGGGAAATGGAGTGCAGAAAAAAGAATGCAGTAAATACAAAACTTTTTCAAAAAAAATGCGAAAGTTGGGCTAACTTAAGTAATTTTAGTTACAATACAGGGTGCAGGGGAGTTTAGAATTATCCTTTCCACCTTTGAACCTAAGAGAAAAAATTCCTCTTCCCTACTTAAACGATTTCCTAAAAATATTAAATCAATACTTTCTTCTCTTGCATATTTTATAACTTCCTTTTCTACTCTTCCCTTTAAAATTTTAATTTTATCTACATTAAAGGCCCTTTCCATTTCTTTTAATTTAATTTTTACTTCCCTTTCCTTTTCTTCAACTATATGCAAAAGATGGATTTTACCTTTTGTTTTTTCTTTAAAGGCAGTTGCAAGTTTTAATGCTTCCATAGAAGAAGGTGAAAAATCCATACAAACGAGTATTTCTTTATAAGGTGTGTCCTTATATGGTGCTTTTACATTTGGGGGCACTACATAAATGGGAATTTCTGCATATTTTAATAAATTTAAAGTGGTGCTTCCAAGGAAAAATCTTAAAATTCCTCTTTTCCCACTCGTTCCAAGGACAGCTAAATCTGCCTTTGTTTCTTCTATAGCTGAGAGGATTGCTTTATCTGCAGAAATATCTCTTCTCATTAAAGTTTCAAACTCAATTTCTTTTATCTTTTCACCTCTTTTTTTTAAAAGTTCCAGAGAGATTTCTTCAGCCTTTTTATAAAGGGTTTCCTTATCGGGAAAATGGTATAAGGGATTTGAGGGATCATCTTCTAAAAGGATTTGTCCATGAAAAAGGATTAGTTTTGCTTCAAAGATTATGGCTAATGTAACAGCGTGGGGTAGCCCATTTTCTGCTGCTTCTGAAAAATCCGTGGCATACAAAATTTTATTAATCATATTTTCATTATATCAAAATTTAATTTAAAACAATAAAGTTTTTAAAAGGGAAGATAAAGCAAAAATAAAAGGATTTACAAATGAAGCATAAGCAAAAGTAAAGCCTTAGGGTGTAGAGGATGTAGCCATAGACTAAAGAGCCTGTGCCAAAAATCAATTAAAAAAAATAAATTTTTGCAAATTAAGTGTATTGTTTTGCAATTATAAATATTTTTCTCTTTGTTTATTTCTTTTTATCTCC
>FWPU01009373.1_pt1 | contig 11168 bp, 13 predicted proteins | sample 2228361 | NCBI WGS metagenome assembly FWPU01 (sample SAMEA103939777, study PRJEB20133) | metagenome | reverse complement strand
AATTATCAAAAACCCCGGAGTGCCAAAAGGCTCAAAATTTCTAAAAATTGCTAAAAAAATAAAATTCCCATTGAGAGCGATCTCTCGATTTTTTTTCGATTATTCAAAGGCAAAATTATCGCTGTCACAGGCACAAAAGGCAAATCAACAACTGTCAGTTTACTGGCTCATATTTTAAAAACGGCTAAGAAAAAATTTATTTTTGGCGGCAACATCGGCCAATCGCCGTTAAATTACTTGGATAACGATTATTCTTTGGCACTTTTGGAAATTTCCTCCTGGCAGCTTGAAGATATGGCACATTTTAAAAAGAGCCCACAGATTGCCTGTATTACCACCATTTTCCCCGATCACCTTGATCATTATAAAAATTTTAGTGACTATATAAAAGCAAAAAAATTTATTTTTAAATGGCAAACAAAAGACGACTTTTTAATTTTAAATACTGATGATAAAATTGTTAAAAAATTCGCCAAAGAAGCAAAAGCTAAGATCATTTACTTTTCTAAAAAGAATCTTAAGAATAGCCCTTTTTCTGTAGAAAATACGGCAGCTGCTATGACCATTGCTCGGATTTTAAAGATTTCGCCGCTAATTATCAAAAGAGCTTTAAAAACTTTTAAGGGCATACCGAATCATTTAGAATTTGTCAGAAAAAAAGACGGCATAAAATATTATAATGATTCTGCTTCAACAGTACCGCAGTCAACAATTATGGCTCTTAATATGTTTACGCCGCTTAAAACAAAAAACAAGAAACAAGAAATAAAAAATATTGTATTGATTTCTGGTGGTGCTGATAAAAAACTTGATTTTTCTGAAATGGCAAAAAAGATAAAAGAAAAATGCAAGGCCGTAATTTTATTGCCCGGCACAGCAACAAAGAAAATAAAAAATAAGATATTAAAGATAAAAAATCATCCGCCAATTTTCGAGGTCAAAAATATGGAAAAAGCGGTTTTAATAGCTCAAAAAATTGCTGAAAGGGGTAATATTGTGCTTCTTTCACCTGGTTGTGCCAGTTTTGGCATTTTTGAAAATGCCTATGAACGAGCCAGGCAATTTAGGAGAGCTGTTTATAATCTTTAGATTATGCGAAAAAAATTTCAGCCAGATTATATTTTTATTATTTCTCTCGGGATTATTTTATTTATTGGTATGATTTTTCTTGTTTCTATCAGTAGTCCTTGGGCGACTCGCCAATTTCATCAGCCGTTTTATTTTTTTAAGCATCAATTATTTTTTGGTTTAATTCCTGGTTTGATTTTATTTTTTGTTTTGTCTCGTCTTGACTATCATTTTTATAAAAAGTGTGCCGGTCTTTTGTTCGTTTTTACCCTATTGTTACTTTTTTTAGTTTTTGTTCCAGGACTGGGTTTGGGTCGCGGCATCTCTCGGCGCTGGTTGAAAATGGGCAATTTTTCTTTTCAGCCAGCCGAATTAGCTAAACTGACTTTTCTTATTTATTTAGCTGCTTGGCTGGATAAAAAAGGGAAAGATATTAAAAAATGGGGAACCGGTTTTGGTCAATTTCTTGTTTTACTTTTTTTAATTTCTTTACCGATTCTTCTTCATCGACATTTAAGTATTTTAGCTATTATTTTTTTTATTTCTTTGTTATTGTTTTTTCTGGCTGGTGCGCGTTTAATTCATTTACTTATTATCAGTGGTTTAATTTTAGTTATCATATTTTCAATGATTATTTTTACTCCTTTTCGTTTGGCAAGATTTTGGGAGTTTCTGGGATTAACGACTGATCGGCAAAGTACTGGTTATCATTTACAACAAGCTTTAATTGCTATTGGTTCGGGTGGTTTTATTGGGCGTGGTTTAGGGGGTTCGGGACAAAAGTTTCTCTATTTGCCTGAGGCTTTTGGCGATTCGATTTTTGCTGTTATAGCTGAGGAGTTAGGATTTATTGGTATTCTGATTTTTGTTCTTCTTTACGGTTTTTTTATTTATCGAGGTTTAAGAATTGCCAGAGCAGCACCTGATAGCTTTGGCTATCTTTTGGCTAGTGGAATTATGTTCTGGATTTTTATTCAGGCATTAATAAATATCGGTGCCATGCTTGGACTTATGCCATTGACCGGCGTTCCTTTACCACTTATTAGTTATGGTGGATCAGCTATAAGTGTTTTATTGGCTGCTTTGGGAGTGGTAGTTAATATTTCGTCTCAATCAAGAAAGATTAACTCGCCCCGTTTTCGACAACGAGTCGAAGCGGGAAGCCTTTAGATTTGTGCTAGGTGGTGAAAATTTGATAACAATTATGTCCTACTATTTTTATGTTTTACAGAGCGCGAAAGACAAGGCTTTATATATCGGTTATACAAATAATTTAAGAAAAAGATTGAAAGAATATAATGGTAAATTAGTTTTTTTTCTACCAAAGCATACACACTATGGGAATTAATTCATTTTCATTATGGGGCTTATCGCGATGAAAAAGATGCTAAACACTGAGAAAAACATCTCAAGACAATTGAGGGGCAGCAGATCACTCAAACGAATGTTAAAAGAATATTTTTATCATCTTAATAATAATTAATCAGATTTCTATTACCTGGTATGGCCAAACATCAACTCAAATTAAGGTCAAAAAGTCATTTTTCCATTTTTAGTTTATTTATTTTTTTACTAATTATTTTTATTTTAGTTTTGATAAATTTTTTTCGAGAGACAATTAAGTATTTTTCGATTAGAAAAGAAATAAAAAGAAAAACGTTTGAGATTGAAGCTCTGGAAGCAAGATCTTTAGAGCTCAAAAATTTAAAGGAATATTTAGAAACCGAATTTTACAAAGAAAAAGAAGCACGGGAAAGGCTTGGTTTTATGAAGGCTGGTAAAAAATTAATTTACCTTCCATTGCAAATAGAAAAAAAAGAGGAATATTTCGATCAAGAAGCAAAAAAAATCGAGAAAAGAGATTCTGGGCCTTATTTTAAAAATTGGTGGCAGTATTTTTTAAAATAAATGTTATAATATTAGATAGAATGACAAACATTGATTGGTTTATTTTTCAAAAAATTAATTCTTTGGCGAGCAAGATTTTTTGGCTAGATATTTTGGCCGTTTTTTTAGCTGATTATTTTATTTATTTTATTTTTCTTTTTGCTTGCCTATTTTATTTTTTTCTTTGGTTTCGAAAGAAAAAAATACCTTGGCAGGAGGTATCGATTTTTGTTTCTATTTTAGTTTTAGCTTTTTTGATTCATTTTTTAATTACTCTGTTTTATTCTCGGTTAAGACCGTATATTAGCCACCCAGAAGTTCTTCGCCTAACTTATCCCCTAAGAAAATTTGGTTCTTCTTTGCCATCTGTTCATGCCACCCTGGCTTTTTCTTTAGCTTTTGCCATAATGTTAATTAATCGAAAAATGGGTTGGTTTTTTTTAGCTTCAGCTTTTTTGATTGGCTTGGCAAGAGTTTTTGTTGGCGTTCATTGGCCTTTTGATATTTTAGCCAGTTTTGTTGTCACTTTTATTTTAAGCCAATTAGTTATTCGGTTTATTTTTTCTAAGAGTTAGATTTTTTCAACTTAGTTATAAAATTTTAAACTTTTAACCTTTAGCTTTCTCTTATGTCTCAAATTATTGAAGAGTTGATCAAGGCCGGTCATCTTAAAACATCTCGTCTCATTGCAGCTTTTCAGAAAATTAAGCGACAGGATTTTGTTTTGTCAGAAATGCGAGAGGAGGCAGAGGGCAATTATCCTTTGTCTATTGGTTTTGGCCAAACCATCTCCCAGCCTTTTACTGTTGTTTTTATGTTTGAGTTGTGTCAGCCTAGAGAGGGTGATAAAGTTTTAGATATTGGTTCTGGTTCTGGTTGGACAACCGCTCTTTTTGCTGAAATTGTTGGCGAAAAAGGTAAGGTTTTTGGCATTGAACTCATTCCCCAACTTAAAGAATTTGGCGAGAGGAATGCTAAAAAGTATAATTTTGTTTCTTCCGGCCGAGCAGTTTTTATTTGTGGTGATGGTTCAAAGGGACTTCCAGAACAAGCGCCTTTTGATGTTATTCATGTAGCTGCTGCGGCAGCAAATATTCCTCAGGCTTTACTTGATCAATTAGCCATTGGTGGGCGATTGGTTATCCCCGAAGGGGTAACCACTCAAGACATGGTTTTAATCACTAAAATTTCTGGTCAAAGATTTGAGGAAAAAAGATTTCCTAATTTTGTCTTTGTTCCCTTGATTACTTAGGCTTGGCGAAGGAATAAATTGAACTATTTATAATAAAAATATGTCATTTAAAATTAGACAAAATTATAATAACCGACTTAAGATGGCTTTGTTTTGATTTATATTTTTTTAAAAATAAGGCCGGTAAAAACCGGCCATTTTTATTTATTCGTTAAAATTTTTAAGATGAAATCGCAGAAAATTTTATTACGAACAAATAACCCTACACTAATCCGTATTGCTTATTCGTCGAACTCTTGGATGGTTCAACGGTAGAATACCGCATTGTTAATGTAGAGATTGCTGGTTCTCGGCCAATCTATTTTTAAGTGTTAGGTATGACTGATTAGTCCAGAGTGAAAAATCAGGTCTTCAGAGTTAGGTGAGATAGATAGAATATGATATTATATTATAGATTCGAATTCGCTATTTTTTTATGAAGCTTAAGACATCTTGATGGCGGGTCATACCTTTGGCATAGCGGCCTAACAAGGTTAAAAAATGTAATTGAATATTGTGGGCGCATAAAGATCATTCCCAAAAGGCATAAAGCTACACTTTTTAATTTTACTGATAAAGAAAAAAGATTCCTAGGAGATTTGAAACTGGTTAATAAACACCCTGAGACGTTTCTTAATGAGCACAAAGTTGATGTTATAATATTGGGGCGAACGTTGGCGAAGTGGCTCGTCAGGTGATTGGTCATTTACATTTTCATATCGTTTCTCGCTATAAAGGTGATTTAAAAGATCCGCGCAGCTGGATTGGAAATATCAAAAAGAAATATTAAAAAATCGCTGATCGGGTGGTAAGTGTTAAGGGGTCAGGCCGATGGCCTCTTTTTTTCTTGAATATTGAATAATCTTTATAAGATTGTATACTTTATTCATATGAATCTTTCGGACTTCAACTATTTTTTACCCAAAGATTTAATTGCTCAAAAGCCGGTTCGGCCGAGGGATCATTCACGTTTAATGGTTTTAGATCGGCAGACCAAAGAAATTTCTCATCATTTTTTTTGCGAAATAGACCAATTTTTAAAGCCGGGCGATGTTTTGGTCTTTAATAACTCAAAAGTTATTCCAGCCAAATTATTGGCAGAAAAAGAAAGTGGTGGCAGAGTAGAGATACTTCTTTTAAGAAAGATTAAGAGTAACATCTGGATGGCATTAGTGAAATTAAAAATTAGGGGTGAAGATAAAAGGTTAAAAATACGAATTAAAAATCGAAAATATAGAAAAACAGATTTAGTTGCTGAATTGATTGAGAATCTTAGAGAAGGCAGATGGCTGGTGAGATTTAATTTAAAAGGGCAAAAATTAGAAAGAGCAATTTATCGATACGGTTTAGCGCCAACACCGCCCTATATTAAAAGAATTTCCAATCTTAAAGAATATCAAACGATTTATGCAAAACATAGTGGTTCAGTGGCTGCTCCAACAGCTGGTTTTCATTTTACAAAAAGATTAATGACTAAATTAAAGAAGAAAAGCGTTCATTTTGAATTTATCACCCTTCATGTTGGTCTAGCTACTTTTCGGCCGGTTCGAACAGAAAAAATCGAAGACCATCGGATGCATCCAGAATATGCTGTTTTGAGAAAAGGAGTGGCTGAGCGAATTAATCAAGCAAAAAACAATGGGCAAAGAATTATTGCTGTTGGAACAACAACAGTTAGAACCTTAGAAAGTTTTTTTGACGAAAAATCTAACCAATTAAAACCTGGCGCTAGGTGGATTAATTTGTTTATTTGGCCTGGTTATCAATTTAGGGTTGTTGATAGTTTGATAACTAATTTTCATTTGCCAAAATCAACGCTTTTGCTATTAGTGGCTGCCTTGGCTGGCCGTGATTTTGTTTTTAAGGCCTACCAAGAGGCAGTTGAGAAAAAATATCGGTTTTATAGTTTCGGCGACGTGATGTTAATTTTTTAGACTGTTTTATTTGCCAATTTTATTTTTAGGGGTATAATTAAACAAAAATTTAGTCAGCTCAGTTAAATATTTCTTTCTGGTTTGGGGTTCAAGAAACCATAGAGTGGTCCGTTTTTAAAAATAATAAGTGTAAACGAGTATGGTTTTTTGTGATTCCGCTTCAGGAAAACCATCACGGTACCGTAGCCAAGTAGTAAGGCAGCTGTCTGCAAAACAGCTATACGCGGGTGCAAATCCCGCCGGTACCTTAAATAAAAAATTTATTGGACTAAACTGCTTTACGATTATACAAGCTGTTCCCAAACCCTTTAATTTTTATCATAATAAAAGATCAAAGCAGGGGGTTTGATGTTTATCCCTCGTTTTTATAATAAAAGAGTTATGGAGAAAAAGAAATTTCTTATTCTTGACGCGTCAGCCATTCTTCACCGGGCTTGGCATGCTTTGCCAAAATTGACTGATAAAACAGGCCGGGTGGTTAATGCGGTTTATGGTTTTACTTCTGTGCTTTTAAAACTTCTACGTGAGCTTCAGCCAGTTTATATTGCTGCTTGTTTTGATACAGCTGCACCAACTTTTCGACATCAGGCCTATAAAGAATATAAGGCGAATCGCGTACGCCAGCCACAAGAATTTTATGATCAGATTCCATTAGCCAAAGAAGTTCTTCAGGCTTTAAATATCCCATTTTTTGAAAAAGATGGCTATGAAGCTGATGATTTGATTGGTATCTTAACTAAAACGTATTATCGGCCAGAAATAGAGATCGTTATTGTTACCGGCGATCTTGATACACTACAATTAGTTGATCAAAAAACCAGGGTTTATTTTTTACACCAAGGCGTTTCAGGGGTTAAAATTTATGATGAGAATCAAGTAAAAAGTCGTTATAATTTGGGTCCCCAGCAGCTTTTAGACTTTAAGGCTTTGGTTGGCGATCCTTCAGATAATATCCCTGGCATAAAAGGTGTTGGCAAAAAAACAGCTTTAGAATTAATAAAAAGATTTGGCAGTTTGGAGGCTATTTATGAATACCTTGAGAAAGATGATGTCTCTGAAATTAAGGAGGGGATAAAAAAACTTTTAATTAAGCAAAAAGAGAGCGCTTTTCTGAGTAAACAACTGGTAGCCATTATTAAAGAGCCTCCCCAAAATTTATTTTTAGAAATTAAAATTTGGCCAGGGCCGAATAGTCAAAAGGTGATGAATACTTTTAAACAGCTCGGTTTTAAAAGTTTAGCTGAAAGATTTCAAAAGCAGAAAATTAACCCTGGCCAAACTAAAATTTTCTAAATTTAAAATTGAAGATTTAAACTTTTTATGGTTATTTTTATTTGCGGTCCGGATACTTATCGGTCGCGGAGGTGGTTGGCGAATTTTCGGGAGAAGTTTATGGCTAAGCGCGACAAAAGCGGTTTGAGTACCATTACTTTAGATGGTCAGGCGATGACGGTTGATGAATTTCGTAAAGCTATTTATTCGCCTAGTCTTTTTTCTGAAAAAAGGATGGTGATTGTCGAAAAATTCCTATCAGAAAATCATGACGAAAATTTGATGAATGAGATATTGATTTTTGTTAAAAAATCAAAAAAAGATCAAGATAATGTGTTGATTTTTTGGGAAGAAGACTTTGAGAAAAATGAGATAAACCAAAAATTGGTGAAATTATTAGAGAATAATGAGTATTCGTACCAATTTAAATTACTGTCTGATTTTGAGGTTGAAGCCTGGATTAAAAAAGAGGTGACTAAAAGAGGGGGGAGAATTGAACCAAAAGCGGTTGGAGCTTTAGCTGGTTTTGTTGGTTCAGATCTTTGGCACGCTTCTTCCGAGATCGACAAATTGTTGGCCAGTAGTGAGCAAAAACTTATTTCTACAGAAATGGTTTTAGATTTAGTTACTCATCCTTTGGAAGAGAATATTTGGTTGTTAGTTGATGCGCTTGGTGAAAAAAATAAAAAACAAGCTTTAAAACTTTTGGCTGATCAGTTAGCACTTGGTACTTCTGTTGGTTATCTTGTTTCTATGTTGGCTCGTCAATTAAGGATTATTTTTTTGATTAAGGAGGTTTTAGAAAAATTCCACAGACTTAATTATCAAAAATTGGCAGAGAAACTAAAGCTTCATCCTTATGTTTGCCAGAAAGCTATTTCTCAAGCTAAGGTCTATAAATTTTCAGAAATAAAAAAAATCTATCAAAAATTAACAGAGATAGATTTAAAAAATAAAACAACCAAGGTTGATCCTGAAGTTTTGTTAGATTTGTTGATAGTTAATCTTTAGTTTCTTTTAAGAGGTTATTTATTTTTTAAGAGGTTATTTATTTTTTTAGCTAAACGGCTCTTTTTGCGACGAGCTGTATTTTTTTTCAATACCTCCTTCTGACTGGCTTTATCAAGAGCCTTTTGTAGTTGAAGATAAATTTTTTTTACTTCGTCAACATTTTTAGCAAGAAGTGTTTTTTTGAATTTCCTCTCAAGATAACTAATCTTTTGTTTTATTTTTTTGTTATAAAGATATCTTTTTTTTGATTGTCTTAAAGCTTTAAGGGCAGATAGATTTTTACGCATAATTATAAATTTTAAAATTCAATTTCTTTGTCTTCAGCAATTTGTTTAAGTCTTTCTTCTTCTTCGGCAATAATTTTTTCCCACTTATCTCGACCATTGATAAGAACATTGAGTTTTGCTTTAAAGTTGTCATTAAATTCCTTAACCAGTTTCGGGTAGCGAGTAAAAATTTCAATTAATTTTTGGAGCACCTCTTCTGGTAAGGCGGGTAAAAAAATTAAAAGATCGTTTTGATCTTCAAGCGGGATTGACGATTGATTGATAATTCTGGCAAGTTGTTTCAAGGTTTGAGACATTTTAATTTGAGTGATTAGTCCCTAAATTTCTTTTAATATTTCAAGATTTTTTTAAGGTCGTCTAGGGCTATTCTGCCAGCAGGTAACTGACCCAACTTTAAAGCAGTACAAGCGGTTGCTAATTTAGCTACAAACAACACAGCTTCAAAAAATTTTCGTTTTTCTTCAGGAATTCTGGCTTGTAAACCATAAAAAAGAATGTTTAATTGCCTCATTTCTTCCGAGACGCGCAACGTTGGTTCTTGCTTTTCCTTCTTCTCCATGTTTTTTCCAAACATATTTTCAATACCAGTCATATTTTCTCTTTAGCCTCCATTAATTATTTATAGAAAAAATATAATATATTCATTTAGATTTGTCAAGTCTTGTTTCTTGTGGAAAACTTTGATATAATACTTCTATAAATTACGAAGCTTTTATAGCGGTACAAATTTGTATATTCGTACAAAATTTGTAATTCGTAGCATTATGATTTTTTCAATAGAAGGTAAAGTCGGTCTAAAGGGGGATCACTATTTAGTTTTAGAAGTGGCTGGTTTTGGTTATCAGGTTTTTGTTACTGATTTTTTATTAGATAGGATTAAGCCTGCTGACAGCTTGAAACTTTTTACTTACCTTTATCTTAAAGAAGAAACAATCGAACTTTATGGCTTTGAGAGCCAAGAGGAACTTGAGTTTTTCAAACAATTAAATGCCTTGCCAACTATTGGACCGAAAACAGCGATTAATGTTTTTTCTTTAACTAAATTGCCGGATTTAAAGAAAGCGATTTTAGAGGGCAACGTTTCTCTTCTAACTAGGGTTTCTGGTGTTGGTGAAAAAACCGCAGAAAGAATTATTCTTGAAATGAAGAGTCAAATAAAAAAAATGAAAGGTAAAATTAGCCAGCAGGCAGGTGATGAAGATGTTTTAGAAGCCTTGCTTCGTTTGGGGTATTCGCTCCACCAAGTACGTGAGGTTTTAAGAAAATTGCCCGAAAAAATTGAAACACCGGAGAAAAGACTTAAAGAAGCATTAAAAATTTTGGGCAAGAGTTGATTTTAAGCTTTTTAAACCTCGGAAATTAACTAAAATTTGGACCAGCTATATGGTTTAACCGGTAAAAAGGAATTTGAATTTTTTTGTGGATTTTTGCAGAAGGAAATGTGTTGCGTTAAAAAGGATAATCTTTCCATACCTTAAAGAGTTAGAATTTAGATTTAATTATCAAAATGCCGAAACTCTTTAAATTACTCTTTCGAGTTAATTTTGGTCTGAAAATTAATTAATTCCCTAAATTTTTATGAAAAGAAAATTAAGAATTGGTCAGGTCGCACCTTTATGGTTTCCTGTCCCGCCGCAAAAGTATGGCGGCACGGAAAGAATTATTCATTATTTAACAGAAGGTTTGGTGAGAAGAGGGCACAATGTTACTTTGTTTGCTTCCGGCGATTCAAAAACTTCAGCAAAGCTGATTTCTTTAACAAAAAAACATTTAATTGCCAGAGGTATTTCTTGGCAGGATTGGTATTGGAATAGTTTTAATTATTCCTTGGTTTTCGAGAGGGCAAGAGAATTTGATATTATTCACTCTCACTGGACACCAATGGGGATGTTTTTCCAAAGACTTGTTAAAACCCCCGTTCTTCATACTTTTCATAATATTCCTTCAAAAAAAGATCATCGTTGGTCGGTTTTCGCTTGCTATCAGAGAGATTCAAGTGTTGTTTTCATTTCTCAAAAACAGAAAAAAAATTCTGCTGTTAGATTTAAAAAAGAATGGGTTGTATATAATGGTATTGACTTATCTCAATTTAGATTTAACCCTCGCCCTTTTGACTATTTTGTTTGGATTGGTCGGATTTGTCCAGCTAAAGGAATTGATACAGCCATTAAAATAGCCAGGAAAGCGAAGATAAAACTCATTTTAGCTGGACCAATTCAGCCGATGTATCAAGAATATTTTAAAAAAGAAATAAAACCATATTTAGGAGAGAAAATTAAATACATCGGCGAATTAAGCCAGTCACAGCTTTCATTTTTTTATGGTTCAGCCAAAGCCTTTATTTTCCCTTTAGAGTGGGAAGAACCATTTGGTTTGGTGATGGTTGAAGCCATGGCTTGTGGTACGCCAATTATTGCTTTTAATCGCGGTTCTGTGCCGGAAATAGTTAAAGATAAAAAAACAGGTTTTATTGTTAAA
>FWPU01012541.1_pt1 | contig 11171 bp, 12 predicted proteins | sample 2228361 | NCBI WGS metagenome assembly FWPU01 (sample SAMEA103939777, study PRJEB20133) | metagenome | reverse complement strand
AGCATCCCGAGCCGCCTCCTGACCGCTCCGCCCACTCCTTCCCCTCGACCGTGGTGGGCCCACGGTAGTACGGGGAGGCCGGGCCCGCCCCGCGGGCGGGTCGGTGGCGGGCGCTACCATGGGCCCATGCCGAGCCCGCGGGAGCGCACGGAGGAGATCGAGCGGGCCACGCTCTCCCCCCGGGCGACCCGCTCGGAGGCCTCCAAGGGGCGGGAACGGGAGGAGCCCCCCGACCCGCTCCGCACCTGCTTCCAGCGCGACCGGGACCGGATCGTCCACTCCAAGGCCTTCCGCCGGCTCAAGCACAAGACCCAGGTGTTCCTGGCGCCCGAGGGCGACCACTACCGCGTGCGGCTCACCCACACCCTCGAGGTCGCCCAGATCGCCCGGACCGCGGCCCGCGCCCTCCGGCTGAACGAGGACCTGGTGGAGGCCATCGCGCTCGGCCACGACCTCGGCCACACCCCCTTCGGCCACCTCGGAGAGCAGGCCCTCACCCCGCTCCTGGGGAGGCCGTTCCGGCACTCCGAGCAGAGCCTCCGGGTCGTGGACCACCTGGAGCGCGAGGGGCGGGGCCTGAACCTCTCCTGGGAGGTCCGGGACGGGATCGTGAACCACCCGTGGTCCATGCCGCCCCCGGCCACCCTCGAGGGCCAGGTCGTGCGGTTCGCCGACCGGATCGCCTACGTGAACCACGACATCGACGACGCGATCCGGGCCGGGGTGCTCACCGAGGACGACCTCCCGCCCGCCCCCCTCGCGGTCCTGGGGCGGACCCACGGCCAGCGGATCGCCACGCTCGTGGAGGACCTCGTGGAGGCGTCCTGGGACGCCCCGGACGTGCAGCTCTCGGAGGAGGTGGGCCGCGCGCTCGACGAGCTCCGGGCGTTCCTGTTCGACCGCGTCTACCTCCGCGAGGAGGTCCGCTCGGAGCAGGAGAAGGCGGTGGGGATGCTCCGGGCCCTGTTCCGCCACTACCTCGAGCACCCCGAGGAGATCCCGGAGGAGTACCATCGGGCGCCGGGCGATCTGCCCACCCGGGTGGCGGACCACGTGGCCGGGATGACCGACCGGTACGCGCTCCGGGTCTACGAGCAGCTCTTCCTTCCCCGGGGCTGGCTCCTGTAGCGGCTCTCGGGAGGGAGCGAGGTCCGTGGCGGGGAGGATCAGGCAGGAGGACCTGGAGGCGGTCCGCGAGCGGACCGACATCGTGAAGCTCGTCTCCGGCTACCTCACGCTCCGGAAGGCCGGGCACGACACGATGGTCGGGCTCTGCCCCTTCCACGCCGAGAAGACCCCGTCGTTCTCCGTCTCCCCCTCGAAGGGGCTCTACCACTGCTTCGGCTGCGGCGCCGGGGGCGACGCGGTCCGGTTCCTCCAGGCCGTGGAGCACCTCACGTTCGTCGAGGCCGTGGAGCGCCTGGCCAAGGAGGCCGGCGTCACGCTCCGCTACGAGGGCGACACCCCGGCCGCCCGGCGGGCCGCCTCCCGCCGCCAGGCCCTCCACCGGGCCAACGAGGAGGCGGCCCTCCTCTACCACCGGGTGCTGCTCGAGGGGCGGGAGGCGGCGGGGGCCCGCGCCTACCTCGAGGAGCGGGGGATCGGGCGGGGGGCCGTCGAGGAGTTCCAGCTCGGCTACGCGCCCGGCTACCCCGACTTCCTCCTCCGCCGCCTGGCGCGGCGGTACTCCACCGAGGTCCTCCTCGAGGCGGGGCTCGCCACGAAGGACGCGGAGGGCGGGGTCCGGGACCGGTTCCGGGCCCGCATCACGTTCCCCGTCCACGACCTCGCCGGCCGCGCGGTGGGCTTCGGGGCCCGGGTCCTCCCGGGGGCCGAGGGCCAGGCCAAGTACCTGAACACCGCGGAGAGCCCCGTCTACCGCAAGCAGGAGCTCCTCTACAACCTCCACCGGGCGCGGGGCGAGATCGCCCGGGCGGGGGAGGCGATCGTGGTGGAGGGCTACACCGACGTGATCGCGCTCTGGCAGGCCGGGATCCGCAACGCCGTGGCGACCTGCGGGGCCGCCCTCGGGGAGGAGCACTTCAAGCTGCTCTCGCGGTTCGCCCAGCGGGCGGTGCTCTCGTTCGACTCCGACGAGGCGGGGATGCGGGCGGCCGAGCGCGCCTACGCCTTCCACGAGCGGTTCCCGGTCACGCCGGTGGTCCTGATCCTCCCCGAGGGGCTGGACCCCGCGGACCACGTCCGGCGGCACGGGCCGGAGGCGTTCCTCGAGGCCGCGGCGGCGGCCCGGCCCCTCGTGGAGTACATGCTCGGGCGGATCGTGGGCCGCCACGACCTCTCGACCGTGGAGGGGCAGACCGCGGCGGTCGCCGCCGCGCTCCCCGTGCTCGAGGGGCTCACGGACCCCGTCCGCCAGGCCGAGTACGCGCACCTCCTGGCCGAGCTCGCGGGGGTCACCGAGGCCTCGGTCGTGATCGCCCTGGAACGGCGGCTCGCCGGCCGGCCGGCCGAGGCGGCGAAGGTGGCCAAGCGGGCGTCGGCCCAGGAGCGGGTGGAGCGGGAGATGCTCCGGCTCCTGGCCCGGGACGCCGGGCTCCACCGGGCCTACGCCCCCCGCCTGTCCGAGGAGCACTTCCGCACCCCCCACCACCGGAAGCTCTTCGGGCTGCTCCGGGAGCGCGAGGACGTGGGGGCGCTCGTGGCCGCGGCCCAGGACGAGCGGCTGGCCGGCCAGCTCGCCGGGCTCGCGCTCGAGCCGCTCGAGGGCGAGCCGTCCGAGGAGTACGCCGAGCGGGTCTGGCTGCGGCTCCAGGAGCTGCGGCTCCGGCGGCGGGCCGAGGAGGTGCGGGCCCGCCTGCAGAAGCTGAACCCCCGGACCGACCCCGCCTACGACGGGCTGTTCCAGGAGCTCGTCCGCCTCGACGGCGAGCTCCGGCGGATCCGGGAGCTGGCCGAGGAGGTCCCGGCCGGCTAGGTCGCGGGACGGGTGGCGGGGTGGGCGGTCACCGGCCCCTCCGTCTCGTACACTTCCCCCCAGCCCACCGACCCCAGCCGAGGAGAGCCGTTTGACCGACGTGGCCAGGGACCTGGGTTTCCTGGAGGAGGCGAAGGAGGCGATCACCGCCCGGGGCCGGGAGCGCGGGTTCGTCACCTCCGACGACCTCCTGGAGTCGGTCCCGGTCGAGGACTTCTCCCCCGAGCAGGTCGAGGAGTTCCTCACCGCGGTCGAGGAGCACCTCCGCACCGAGGGGATCGAGGTGATCGAGGTCCCGGGGGAGGACCTCACCGAGCCCGGGGCGGCCCGGATCGACGTCGACCTCCTCAAGGCCCCGACCAACGACCCGGTCCGGATGTACCTCAAGGAGATCGGGAAGGTCCCGCTCCTGAACGCGGCGCAGGAGGTCGACCTGGCCCGCAGGATCGAGGCCGGCGAGTTCGCCGCCGAGCTCACCCGGGACCTCGAGGCCGCCGAGAAACCCGACCCGAAGAAGCTCCGCCGGGTGATCGACCGGGTGGTCGCGATCCGGGAGCACCAGCTCGAGAAGTTCGGGAAGGTGGAGGGGATCGGCCGGGACCCGGTGCGGAAGGGCTGGCGGCCGAAGGGCCGGGAGCAGCTCCTCGAGTTCCTCCGCCGGGTGGAGCGGGACGGGCAGCTCGCGAAGAAGCGGCTGATCGAGGCGAACCTCCGGCTCGTGGTCTCGATCGCGAAGCGCTACGTGGGCCGGGGGATGCTGTTCCTGGACCTGATCCAGGAGGGGAACCTCGGGCTGATCCGGGCGGTCGAGAAGTTCGACTACTCGAAGGGGTACAAGTTCTCGACCTACGCGACCTGGTGGATCCGCCAGGCCATCACCCGGGCCATCGCCGACCAGGCCCGCACGATCCGGATCCCCGTGCACATGGTGGAGACCATCAACAAGCTGGTCCGGGTCCAACGCCAGCTCCTCCAGGGCCTCGGGCGGGAGCCGACGCCCGAGGAGATCGGGCGCGAGATGGGGATCGGCGCCGACAAGGTGCGCGAGATCCTCAAGGTCTCCCAGGAGCCGGTCTCGCTCGAGACGCCGATCGGGGAGGAGGAGGACTCCCACCTCGGGGACTTCATCGAGGACTCGGAGGCCGTGGTCCCGGTGGACGCGGCCTCCTTCATCCTCCTCCAGGAGCAGCTCGAGGCGGTGCTCCACACGCTCTCCGAGCGGGAGAAGAAGGTGATCCAGCTGCGGTTCGGGCTCCTCGACGGCCACCCCCGGACGCTCGAGGAGGTGGGGCGGGAGTTCGGCGTGACCCGCGAGCGGATCCGCCAGATCGAGTCGAAGACGCTCTCCAAGCTCCGCCACCCGAGCCGCAGCCAGAAGCTCCGCGACTACCTCGAGTAGGCCGCCGCGGCGGCCCCCGGGCTGGCCGGAGGTTCGCCTGCCGGGAAGGGGCGGCCGCCCGCCTGCCGGGGAGGGGCGGCGGCTGCGTGCCGGGGAGGGGCGGCGGCTGCGTGCGGCTCAGTCCGGCTCCCCCAGGCGGTCGCGGATCCCCTCACGGGCCCGACCGAGGGCGTCGGCAGCGAGGCGGGCCGCCTCGTCCACGAGCCGCCTCCCCCGCTCGGCGAGGTCGCCGCCCGGCCCGGCCGGAGCCGCTCGCTCCCCTCGCTCCGCCGCCCTCGAGCCGAGCACGTACCCGATCGCCACCCCGAGCAGGAGCCCCGTCCGGAACCTCATCCGCACCCTCCGTCGATCGATGGGACCGCCCGAGCCTACCCGACCAGGGGGGCGGAGGGGGCCTTGGTAGACTTGCCTCGGCGCCGTCCGGCGCGCGTTCCGGGGTAGCTCAACAGGTAGAGCGGCGGACTGTTAATCCGATGGTTGGGAGTTCGAGTCTCCCCCCCGGAGCCGGTAGAGGCGGGACCGACGGCCCCCCGCCGATGGGGACCTCCGTCCCTGACACCCCGGCCCCCAGGGACCAACATGGTGGGTGGGGGTGAGGACGATGATCGGCGTCGGCTGGCCGCTCGAGCCGTCCGCGTACCCGGCGGGTCCCGAAGGGCTGATCCTCGGGGCCGTCGTGCTGGTCGTGGGCGCGGCCGTGGTCGGGTACCTGTGGTGGGCCGAGCGGGCCCGGCCGCGGCCCCGGGAGCGCCGCGAGGAGCTCCGCAAGGCCGCGTGAGGCCGCGGACGGCGGGGCGGGCGGCCCGGGGCTGAGGGGCCGCCCGCCCTAGGTACTCGGCCGGTGGGGAGACCGACCACCGGATCCCTGAGGAGCGACGGTCGTCCGATGTGGGGCCCTGCCCCGGCGGCTACCCTACGCCCCGTGATGAGCTGGGACCGGAACGCGATCGACCAGCGGTCGGTGCGGACGGAGCCCTGGGACAACACCGGCCTCCGGCTGCGGCTCCGCGGCGTGACGCTCGGTGAGCGCCGCGTGGACGAGGAGCTCAGACGCGTCGTCCGTGAGCGGGCCGAGGCGGTCCGGCTGCGCGGCCGCCGCCGGTAGAGCCCTCCCGCCCGGGCCCCGGGCCTCGTAGCATGAGGGCGGGGCGGTAGCTCAGTGGGTCAGAGCAGCGGACTCATAATCCGCCGGCCGGAGGTTCGAGTCCTCCCCGCCCCACGGGCAAAGGAGCAGGTCAGGCGGCCCATCCGGTTCTCGCGCAGAGGCCTGCCAGCATGATGTGTCCCGTGTGGGTCCCGCGTGCATTCGTGAACGAATCGCGGCGTTGCTCTCTCGGCGGTGCTGGCCGATCCCCTCCTATGGCCAGGCGGGGCCGAAGAAGCGGAACTCCTCACGCAGTCGCTCGTACCCGTGGCGTGCCTGGTCCTCGGGGAGAAGGCCCGTGCTCACCGCTCGCTTCACAAGGTCAAGCGTCGACAGGCACTCCGGCCCTCCCAGGGCCTGGTACGCGACCCGCCCATCCTCATCGTCACAGCCGAGCGTCTCGGCCCTGGCCACGGCGATGGCGACCGAGACGGCTTCGCCCGCGTCCAGCCTCCGGGCCTTCATCCCCAGGCTCCGCCTCCAGGCCCGGGCCTCGGGATCCTGCAGCCGGATCGCGGTGTCCAGCTCCGCGGGGTCCGGGACGACCACCTCGAGGTCGCGGGACCGCCTCGCGATGAGCTCGCTCAGCCCCCTCTCGGCGACCAGGGCCCGGGTGTAGTCGGGCGAGCCGGCCGGGTGGAGCCTCATCTGCCGCTCGAAGAACTCCCTGGCCCGGTCGAGCTCCCCGGGCTCGTCGGGGCCCACCCCGAGGACGCCCTGAGCCACCCGGATGACTCCGCCGCCCAGGTCGCGGAGGTGGTCCGTCCACCCGGCGATGGCGAAGTTCCGGGCCACCGAGGTATCGACGATCAACGCGCCCGACTCACTCCAGGTGGGCGACGTCCTCCAGGTCCCTGAGCGCCCGGCGCTCCGGGGCCCGGGCCCGGGGCCGCTCCAGGAGGAGCAGGACGTCCTCCACGCTCACCCCCAGGGTCTCGGCCGCATCCCCCCGGGTGATCCTCCGCTGCAGGATGGCCGCCCGCACCAGCCGGAGCATCCGGTCGGGGAACCGGTCCAGGGGCGGGAGCTCGTAGTCGCCGAGGTCGGCGGGGTTCACCGGGTACCCCAGGCGCCGGGCCAGGGTGCTGGGGGAGACCCGCCCCAGGGCCTCGTAGTCCCGCTCGGAGATGAATCCCTCCTGGCGGAGCCGGACCAGGAGGGCGGCGTAGCTCACCCCGAAGTGCCGCTGGAGGTGGACCACCACGATCGGGTCGGCGACCTCCTCCCAGGCCTCGAGCTCCTCGATCACCCGGGCCAGGGCGTCGGCGGGCACCAGCAGCTCTCCGGCGAACAGGTCGGCGAACCGCTCCCGGTCCACCGGGGCCCCCGGCATGGAGATCCAGGCGTCGGCCCGCTGGGAGTGGAAGAAGGCGTGGGCCAGCTCGTGAGCCAGGGTGAACACCTGCCGGCCCAGGGTCATGTCGGAGTTCACCACGATGCAGAAGCCCGCCCGGGGATGGTTGTAGAACAGGCCGGAGGGGGCCGTGGAGAGGTCGCTCCCCAGGGCGAGGCGGAACACCAGGACGTGCTCGTCCACCAGGCGGAACAGGTCGCCGATCGGCCCCGAGCCCAGGCCCAGGAAGTCCCGAACCTCCCTGGCCAGGCGGGCGGCGTCCCGCCGACCGGCCCTGGGCTTCGCCTCCGGGAAGGGGCTCGTCCCCCGGCCCGGCGGCTCCCCGCCCAGTTCCTCGAGGAGCTCCAGGTAGGCCTGCACAAGCTCCGAGAACCGCCGCATCCCCACGGCCGCCCGCTCCGAGAGGGTCCGGGGAGCCGCCCGGTAGAGGACCTCCGAGGCTGGCGGAGCCGCCGGCAGCTCCTCGGTCCCCTCGAGGAGGGCCGGGAGGGGGATGCCGTACAGCCGGGCCAGGGCGACGAGGACGGCCAGGGGGGGCTGGCGCCTCCCCGTCTCGTAGTAGCTGAGGACCACCCGGTTCAGGCCCACAGCCTGGGCTGCGGCCTCCTGGGACAGTCCGGTCCTCTCTCGGGCCTTGGCCAGCGCCCTGCCGACGTCGTCGACCACCGGCATCACTTCCTCGCTATGTTACACTATCTGCGATTCGATAGCAATATGTAACAATCGGGAAGGCCCCGATCAGGCTCACCTAAAGGAGGCTGCATGAACAGCAGCGAGTTCCAGTCGGTCCACGAGGCCTTCGAGCGGTTCGAGAACGAGGTCGTCCGCGTTCCGAAGGCGGAGAACGACGAGGCCAAGCGGGTCCACCCGAAGATCCGCGGAACCCTGGAGCGGGAGTTGCCGGAGCACTTGGAGACCTTCCTATCCGGTTCGTACGGACGCCGGGTCCAGGCCGTGAGGCTCAAGGACATCGACATCATCGTGGTACTCGACGACCCCGACGGGCGGTTCGCCGCCTCAGCGGGGGGCCGCCCTCGAGGCCATCCGCAGGGCGGCCCGAGAATCGGAGCTCGTGAGGGGCACGGAGAAGCGGAAGCGCTCCGTGCGTCTCACCCTCCACGACCATGAGTTCACCGTCGACCTGGTGGCTGCGCTCGAGCCCCCGGACGGGACGGATGGGCTTCTCCTCGCGCGGCACCTTCCCGAGGAGGGCCTCGACGACTGGACCCAGGGTCATCCTCGCGGCCAGCTCCGGGCGGCCATCGACAAGAACCACCAGACCGAGGGGATCTACATCCCCTCCGTCCGGTTGGTGAAGTACTGGCTGGGCTCGGTGTGGGGCGAGAAGCGGCCGTTCCGCAGCTACCACGCGGAATCCGTCCTCCACGGCGCTCTCACCGAGAGGGTCGACTTCGACGAGGCCATGGTCCTGTTCTTCGATGCCGCCTACGAGGCCCTCGCTCCGGGGGTCCTGACCCCCGACCCGGGAGCCCCCCACACCTACGTCGACGAGCGGTTGGATCCTGGGGAGCGGGCCGAGGCCCGGGAAGCGGTGCGTCGAGCCCGCGAGGCCGCCCATGCCGCGTATGAGAAGGAAGACGTCGGGGAAGCCCTGGACGGCTGGGTGGAGGTCTTCGGCCCCGCCTTCCCCGCCCCCAGCACGTCGCCCGAGCGGGTAGCCGCGTCGATGGCCGCCCGGACGGCGGGGGTCGTGGGAGCGGGGATCCGGGCAGATCGCGGGCGGCCGGTGATCGAGGCTAGGCCGTGGCGGACGCGGTAAGGCGCCGTTCCGCCCGGTGGTGGGAGCTGTTCCCGGAACGGGTTCGGGCGCTCGAGGGCGTGGGCCTGCGGGAGGATCGGACCATCCGCCGGCTGGCGCCTGAGGAGATCGAGCGGAGCCCGGACCTCCGGGCGTTCGTCGAGCGTCTGGGGATGGAGCCGGCCGACCTCCTCGCCTACATGGCCTACGCTGAGGGCCGGTTCGGCCGGTACCGCCTGGTTGCGCTGTTCCCCCTACCCCCGGACGTCTCGGAACCCGTGGTCCTGTGCCTCGACGGGCCGCGCGGGGGAGACGCCTCCGAGCACCGCCTCGGCGACCTCGAGCTGTGCCTCTACTACAAGGACGATCCGGATGAGCGAAGGTGGAAGCCCCGGGACGGCCTGCGGCGTCTCTTCGACCTCGCGCGGCGCCACGTGACCGGGGAGTCCATCTGGCGGGCCACCGGCCAATGGCCCGTGGAGGAGGCCCCCCACGGTGAGACCGAGCCCGCCCCTCCCGACCCCTCGCTCGCCCTGCCGCCGCTTCGGAAGCCGGGGCGGAACGAGCCGTGCACCTGCGGGTCGGGACGGAAGTCCAAGAGGTGCTGCTGGCGATGACGATCAAGCCGTTCCTCAGCCACCGACGGGAAAATGCCGCTGCGGTCGCCCGTCTCCGGGACGCCCTCAAGATCCACGGAGCGGGGGGCTGGAAGGACACCGACGATCTGCGGGTCGGGGAGCAGACCCGAGAGGCCGTCCGACGGGCGATCTTCGAGGAGACCGGGGGCTTCATCTGGTGGGGCACCGCGTCGGCGCTAGGCTCTCGCTTCATCAACGAAATCGAGCTCCCGGCGGCCTTTGAACGCAAGGCGCGACAGCCCCGCTATCCGATCGTACCCATCTTCGTCGACATCGATCCCGGCCGCCAGTGCGACAGGGATGCTGTGCACGCTGCGTTGGGCAACGTCGGCCACCAGCTCCTGGAGTGCAACGGTCTGATCCGAGCAGGGGGAGAATCGGCCGAGGAGTTCCGCCGCCGGGTCGCCTCCCGGTACGTTCGGGACGCCGTCGGGGCCCTGGCTGACGGTCGTGAGGCTGAGAAGCCCATCCCTGTTGCGATGCGGGCCCTGGGGGAGGTGAGCGGCGACCACGACCTCGCGTTCGACTGGAGGTCGCTGATCGATCCCGAGCGACGGCTGCTTGCTCCCGGGGCCGCGCCGATGATCGTGCATGCCCTCGCCGGAGCCCGCGACGCGGTTCAGGCCGTCTTTCCCTCACCCAGCATCGTGCTGGATCTGGATCTGCCGTTGCCGCTTGCCTTCCTCGTGGGGTACGAGTGGCGGATCGCTACCCGACTGCGCCTTGGTGTCCTGCAGAGGACCGGGAGCTCCTTCTCTGTGATCTGGGGCGAGGGCGAAGCGAGCGTTCCTCCTGAACCCAAGCGCCGTTCGCTCGGAGGGGCCGGCCCGACCGTCCTGGAAGTTTCCTGTCGTGGCGGGTTCGCGGATGCGGGGATCCGATACGCCTACCAGATCGGGGCCCGAGAGGTCGTCACCCTGCATAGGCCGGGGATCCTGGGCGCGTCCGACCTTCGGGCCTTGGCCCGAGCCGCTGCCGATGAGCTGAGGAAGCTGAACAACCAGGGGATCGATAAGCACCTGCTCATCCTGGGGCCGGCCGCCCTGGCCGTGTTCGCCGGAGCAGCGGCGAACGCCACCGGTCCTGTCAAGGTTCCGTTCTGGGATGGCAAGACTTTCGTTCGGCCTCTGGTAGTGGGTGCTCCGCAGAGATGAGCCCCTTGGACACCTGGGTACCCCATGGAAGCGCGGCTACCAGCGGGTAGGTTGTGTCCCGTCTGTGTCCCGTGACCGACCGAAAAACGACGGCAAACGTCGATCACTGATGAGCACTCAAACGGCCTGCTCACGGGCGGTTTCGACGCATCTCCGCAGGTCAGCGAGCTGGACGGGAACGGACTCATGATCCGCCGGCCGGAGGTTCGAGTCCTCCCCGCCCCACGTCCAAGAGCCCAGGTCAGCGCCCGTCCTCTCTCTCGCCCCCGGGCACCACCCTGAGATGTGTCCCGCCTCGAGCCGCGACCCGTCACGTCCGCCCGCGTGGGCGGTCGGCCGGATGCGCGTTCCCGCTGCTCGTGCGATGATGCGTCTCCGACGCGGATCACATCGCACATGCGCACGGTCGGCGAACGTCTGCGCGAGCTCCGGCGCCGCTCCTTCGTGGGTCGCGCGGCCGAGGTGGAGCTGTTCCGTTCCGCGCTGGAGGCGCCGGAGCCCCCGTTCTCGGTCCTCTTCGTGTACGGGCCCGGCGGCATCGGGAAGACGACGCTGCTCGGCGTCTTGGCGGACGTGGCGGCCGAGGTGGGAGCCACCACCGTCCTGCTGGAGTGCCGAGACGTGGATCCCACCCCGAGCGGCTTCCTGGCCGCGCTCGCGGACGGGCTCGGGAGCCCCGACGTTCCCGATCCGCTGCCCCTGCTCCACCATCGGGGACGACTCGTGCTCCTGCTGGACAGCTACGAGGCGATCGGGACGCTCGATGGATGGCTCCGCGAGCAGCTGCT
>FWPU01012536.1_pt1 | contig 11175 bp, 6 predicted proteins | sample 2228361 | NCBI WGS metagenome assembly FWPU01 (sample SAMEA103939777, study PRJEB20133) | metagenome | reverse complement strand
CCGCACGTGTTTGGCTTGCCCGAGCGACCGCAGACCGATTTGGCCGTTCTGAGCAAGCGGGGACGCTTGCTGTACGGGGACGCTGCCGCACGTGTTTGGCCTGCCCGAGCAAGCGGGGACGCTTGCTCTACGGGGGACAAGCGGGCGGCGTTACGCCGACGGGCGCGTACGTTACGCCGTCTACTTCTTGATGTCGATGGGCAACTCGTCGATCTTGGCTGCCAAAATGAAGTCGTTCTCCGACAGCCCGCCGATGGCATGCGTCCAAATCTCGATCCACACCTTGCGGTAGCCCTCCAGATGCAGGTCGGGGTGATGCCCCTCTTCTTCGGCAAGCTGTGCTACGCGGTTGAAGAACTCGATTGCCGCCATGAAGTTCTTCATCACCCAGTCCTTGCGGATGCGCTGACCGCCAGCCGTCAGCCGCCAGCCGGAGAGCCTTGCAAGCTGCTCCTCGGCTTCTTGCAACGTGCAAGGCGGCACGCCTCCCTCGCAGGGAAGGCACTTTTTGGAACGGAGTTCCTCAACAGTCTGTGTCTGCATGGTCGTGCACCTGTGTTTTGATGCCCTCGACTTACTGTGAAACGTACCCTTCCGCCTCGCATCACGTTTGCGGGTCGAGCTCCCCAGCCCAAAGCAGCGGTTCCCCTTCGGGAGCAGAGAGACGGCCTGGGAAGTCCGGTCCAAGAGAGCCTTACATGGGCGGAGGCGGCAGTAACTCGGTGAGCTGGGCATGCCAGGCCCACCGAAGGCCGCCGCCGAGGCGGGATGTGCCTCCCTCCCAAACGGCGGCCGCCGCTCCTGACCCGCAAGCTGGCCGGGGGACCAACTATTCGGCCTCCGGCTTTTCGGGCTTGCCGCCATCAGCACCGGGCTCGACCGTCTTGCCGGCTGCTCGCTCGTCTGCTTCTGGCTTATCTGCGTCTTTCGTTTCTCCCTCGCGCCTTTCTCCGTCTTGCTTGTCCTGCTTCTCTTCGGCCTGGCCGCCGTTCTTCCTGCCCCGCTTGGCTCGGCGGGGTGGCTCCTTGCCAGACTTCTCCGACTTGTCGGCCGAGTCTGCCGAGCCTTCGTCCGCCGCATCCTTGGCCTTTTTCGCAGGCCGCTGTTTTTTGCCTTTGCCGGTGAGCGGGTTCTGCGGGTCAAGTTCGATAATCACCCGCTGTGCGACGACCTGTCCCGGCTGTTCGCCCTGCGGGGGTGCTAAGAGAAAGCCCATTTCGACCTCTAACTTGTCGTCTTTGCGGGCCAGCCGGTAATCGCTCACGTCGATCTCGATCTCCGCCTCGGGGTCCAGCTTGGCCTTGACCGCCCCGTCAGGGGTAGCGACCTGAAGCTGCCCGCGGCGCACGCTGCGAATCTGGCCCACGACCACATACGTCTGCGGCCCTCGCTTGTTGGGCTCCTCGCCGATGGCGAGCTGGGCTTGCAGCCCGGGGCGCACCACCTCAGACAACTCGACGATCGACAGCCGCTTAATCGGCTCCTGAGCCACCCCTTTCTCGTTAAGGTCGGCCGTAAAGCGCACCAGCATCCCCGGTGCCAGGTACGTCTCGTCCGCGGACCCGACCACCTGCACCTGGTATCCCGAGCGGCGGTCGAAGGCCACAAGGTAGGGCTGTCCCGAGGCATCGACCATGCTCACGATACCATCGCCCAGTTCTTGGATCTTGCCGTGCCCCGTATAACGCGGAGGCTCTTGCTGCTGGGCGGCGGCCCTAAGAGCCAACAAGACCACAAGGCCCCATGCCACGTGCCCAAGGGTACGATGTCGCATTTGACCAACCTGCAACTTGGGGCGGCCAACCAGCTTAGAGGGAGAACGCCTCTTTTGCGGCCGCTACACCTACTACAGTACCACGTCCTTACAGTGCCCGCCAGCCTTCAGTCTTGCAGGAAGTTCCACAGCCGAACGTGCGGCCGGTGGGCGAAAGCGGCCGCGAGTGCGGCCTTCAGTCCTCCAGGATCTTCCATAAGCTGCCGTGCTTGTCGGTCCATAGCACCGTGCTGGGCAGATCCCAACTCGCAGCCGCTTGCCGCACCTTCGAGTAGGAAACAAAGTCGAAGTTGTGCGTCAGCAGGATCCACTCGGCTGCGCTCACGCCGCCCTCGGGGCCTTCTTGCAGCCGGCCCAGGTGGGCGTCGTCCGAGTCGATGCGCAGGACGTGCAGTTGCAGCTTTTCTGCCAGTGCCCGCGCCACGCGAGAAAGGTCGAGGTACCTGTTCGAGATGTGCAAGGCCAGAATCCCCTCTGGCTTCAAGTGCTTGAAGTAGACGTCGCGAACGCACTCCAGCGTGAGCAGGTGCATGGGGATGGAGTCGCTGCTGAAGGCATCGACGGCGAGGACGTCGAACTGGCGCGGCCCGTTCTCTTTCAATTCGCGTTCCAATTGAATGCGGGCATCGCCCAGCACAATCTGCACGTCGGCCCCCCGCGCGCGTGCATCCTGTATGTAGGTGAAGTAGGTCTCCGCAACCCGCTTGACCTCGGGGTTGATTTCATAGAAGCAAAACAGATCTCCCCGGCTTGCATAGGCGGCGATGGTGCCGGTGCCCAGGCCGATAATGCCAACGCGCAGCGGTCCGCGCGGGTCGCCATCGTTAAGCGGGGGTTGCGGCGTGACGTCGATGGCAAGGCCCACCCCCGTGTTGTAGCCGTAATAGGTGCTGGGCTCGTAACGCCACGGGTCTTTCAGATATTGCGTGCCGTGCAAGATGCGGCCGTTTAACAGGCGGCGTTCCTGCTTGGGGCCGACTCCGTGTTCCTGCACGCGCAACACGCCAAAGAAGTTGCGGTAGCGATATAAGGCCTCTTCGTCTTCAGCGGTAATGTGGCCCACAATGAACACAGCCAAGGTGGTGAAGGCCGTAATCAGCGCTCCCCACACGGCGGCCGTTGTGGTCACACCGGCCACCAAGGCGAGTGTACGGCGGGTCTGGCCCAACATGCCCTCTAGCCAGCGAGCCAGGACCGTGGGCCGCAGCAGCGAGCGGGCATCTCGGCTGTAAGCCAGCAGCACCAGCCCGCAGCATGCTGCAAGCGCGAGGGGGTACTCCCAATAGCCGACGAACAGATGCGGCGCGAGCACGGCCACCAGCAGCCCGCCCAGCACCCCGCCGCTGGCGATCGTCAGGTAGAAAGCCGTCAGGTAGCGCGGATGGGGCTTGGCGCGCGCCAGCTCGCCGTGACAGGCCATGGCACAGGCAAACGCAGCCAATACATGCGCGCCGATCTCCATGGTGATACTCACGCAGAACTCGATGGCCTCGTCGTTGATGAAACGCAGCGGCGGAATTATTACGTCTGATGCTGCGGGGTAGTAGAGTACTGCACAGCCCAGTCCGGCTGCCACCGCCAGAAACAGGCAGAAGAACGGCCGGACATACCAGCTCTCGTTATCGAAGCAGATGACGAACGACAATAGATACAGCGACAGTGGCAGCACCCAGAGAAAGGGCACGACCGCGATCTCCTGGCACATCAGGTTGGTGGCAGCCAGGAGCATAGCGCTGGGACCGGCGGCCAGCCCGAGCCACATCAGCACGTCTGCCCAGTTGGGCCGCGTTGTGGCGGGCAGGGGTTCGCTCGGGGCAGCCTTGTGCCCTGGCAGTGCCTCCGCCGCCGCAGGCCGGCCCAGGGCAAGGCGCACGGCGCACCAGCCGCACGCCAGAACAAACAGTACGTATACTCCTGACCAGACCCACACTTGCTGGGGCAGGGCGAGGGCGGGTTCCACCACAAAGGGATAGCTCACCAGCGCCAACAGCGAGCCGAGGTTCGAAAGCGCGTAGAGGCGATACGGAGACTTGCCCGGTTCGCTGCGCACGAACCAGGCCTGAATGAGCGGCCCGGTTGTCGAAAGCAGCAGGTATGGCACGCCCACCGTCGCCCCCAGCAGCAGCAAGATGTGCCCCGTGGGCCATTCATCTCCCCGCGGACGCCAGTGGTCGGCCGGCGCGATCGGCAACAGCAGTAGGGAGGCCAACAGCAGCACGATATGCACAGCGGCCTGCCAGCGGGGTGTGAGCCACGTGCTGCTGGCATGCGCATAGGCATAGCCAGCCAGCAACAGGGCCTGGAAGAACAGCATGCAGGTGGTCCAAACGGCCGGCATGCCTCCAAACCAGGGCAAGATGTACTTGCCAAGCAAGGGCTGTACCTGGAAAAGCAGAAACGCGCTCAGAAAGATGGTAATGGCGTGACGCAAGAGGGGGCTCGGCTGGCGAGTTGGGGAGCCGCTGGGGCGCGGCGTAATAGTACAGTTACGCTCGGGCGATTGTAGCACGCGCGGCATCGAGTGCCAGCAAGCGACCGCTCGGACGACGACTTGCGCGTCAGGCGGCCCGGCGGGGCACGTAGTTCTCTGCAATGTGCCAGACAGGCACGCCGGCGAGCGCGAGCCGGCGGCCGGCAGCGAGCGCGTCGGCGCGCGTGGCGTGGCGTACATCGAGAACCACCAGAGCGCCATCAACCACTGCGGCCAGCCCTCCCAACAGTGCGTCCCCAGGCGGAGAGTCTTGGGCTACCGGCCAACCATCCAACAGCACCGTACCGTACGCCTGGGCCAGCCGTCTGATCAGGCCCACGAGCCTGAACTGCGCCGCTTGTAATAGTGCCGCCGACACGGCCGCGCGCAACGGCAGCAGAACCACCGGCTCGCAGGCAGACTCGATGAGAGCCTCTTCCAACGGCAGGCGGCCGGCCAACACGTCGTCGCACGCCGCCGCTGGCTCGATGCCAAGCTGCTGCGCAAGCTGCGGATGTGCAAAATCGACATCGACCAACACTGCCGGCCTGCCGCTATGAGCCAAGTGGCAAGCCAGCGCCAGCGCCACCGTTGTTCGGCCCTCAGCGCGGCGTGTTCCCGTCACCAGCCACACGCCGCCCCGCCGGCCGTTCACCTTAAAACATGCCTGGGAAAGCTGCTCGATCTCTTGCCAGACCTCTGCCGCAAGCCGCCGTGCCAGCGCGGGCCAGGGCATCTGGGGCACCTCGTACGCCGGCCGTAGTACCACCGGCTTGCCTACGCCTTCTTGTGGCACGGCCGGCAAGCGTTCAAAGTGAGGCGGTGGAGGCACAGCCTGGGCCGCATGGGGCAGCAAGATGCGGCTCGCAACCTCTTGCGTCGTCGGGATGGTACGCGGTTCGGCATGGGGATCGCTCATGGCACCGCCTTCTCCTCATTCCACTCTTGAATGATCCCCCGGAGCTGGACGGAACCGGGCCTACGCACCGGATCGGTCTGCGAGTTGGGTGCAAACTCTGCCCTTTGCGTGCCCACGATCCCGGGCTGAGCCGGGAGGCGGCTTGCCGTGCGCGGCACCTTGTTGTCATCCCACCCAAGTGTGGGCCCGGTCTGCTGGATCGAGCCGCTATCAGGCCCAGTCTCAGGCTCCCCTGGTACAGCGTCTGTTTGGGTTAGGCCGGCGTCCAGTCGGCCGGCAGTGTGGCTTTGTGTGTGCGAAACGCCGGCGCGGGCGAGGCCGCTGGCGCGGCCGCCTCCGCCGTTTTCGCTAGGCGAAACCGGTCTGGCGCTGCGTGCGGGCGAGACGCCTACGCTCCCGAATTCTCTGCTGGGAGCACCCCCCAGAAAAACCATAGCCAGGACGATCTGTGCCGCAGCCGCCGCAGTGGCCGCCAACCACATCCGGGGCTGTTGCAGCAACCCGAGCCAGGCAGCCAAAGAGAAGACCCTCTTCCAGGGAACCATAGAAAGACGGCTTGCGACCTTGTGAGCCAGTTTGCGGGCCCGATGCAGCTCGGCCTCGAATCTCCGCAGCGAACGGCGAGCGGCAAGAATGGTTGGAGAAAGCGCCTGGGCGGCCTGGGGCGTGCACTCCCTGGATGCGGCCGGGGATGTTGGGTCGGTCGTACTCACAGGCACCGGCGTAGCAACCGACTTTGGCGGTGTCGTCAAGGGACGGGCCGCTGATGGCATCGTAGGTTGCACTTCGCATTTGGTAGAAGAGGGCTGTCTGCCGTCTAGCTCAGGTCGGCCACCGCCGGAGATAACAGTGCCATGAAAAGATCGTTCGTATGCCCCCGCACCCTCGATGGCCTCCGGCTCGCCGTGCAAGGCGTCTGGCCATGGCGCCCCTTCGTCCAGCGGTGGGAGCGCTATCTCCGGCGGAAGCTCGCCTTGGGCGGATGCGGCGTGCCCCCCATGCAAGCCGGCTGCCGGACTATTGGTCAAGTCTGGCAGGCGGAGTACGACACGGGGCGCGCGTGCTACATACCCACTTGCCGCCCCGCCAGGTGCCAAATCGGCCTCCTGCGCAACACGCTCCGCGAACCTTGTGCCCATGCTGTTGTCTATCGGTATGGACTGTGCGGAGCTTGAGCAGTTTGCCGACCTGGCAAGGCCGGCAAACGGGGAAAAGAATGAACAGTGCCCGCTCCCCGTACAAGCTGCCGTTCCCCCACTACGAGGGCGAGCCGGCATGCTTGCGGTCAAAAGTGCATGGCGGCTCGCGGGTCCCCCTTACGAGGGCGAGCCCCGCTGGCCATCAGGCGGCCCTCTCGAAAACGGCCATTCACGACTGACCGCCAATTGCCACTCACAATCAGCCGTTAACCGCGATCAACTGCCAGTTGCCTAATAGCATGCGCGCATTCATAAGTAGCCGGCACGTTTCAGCCCGGCACTCACAGCCCCCTCGTCGGTCACAGCCTATCGCCGCGCACCATCCGCAGCCGATGGCCACCCTCGGCCGCACACCACCCGCCGAGCGCATCAGTCGATGTTCGTTGCTGCGTCTCGCGCGTCATGGCCCTTAGCTCATCTTTGCTGTCTTGCTCCCCACATTAGGACCACTGTTGGTCGGCCGCCGAAGCAGGGTAGAGTGTACAAGGGGCGGAGCACCCGCCAGCCTGGTGCGGGCATGGCCCGCAGCCAAACCACTCGATATGCGATTCTGTTCTCCCTCCGCGCATGGTCATGCCCTTGGGCGCACGCCCCACGCCTCGTAAACTCTGCACCTGGCAACCTGCATCTGCCGCCCATTGCCCGCTAGCTCGCCATGCCTGATCCAGCCGGTAACACGCTGCTCGATGCACAGCTCCGCGAGCGGATCCTGGTGCTCGATGGGGCCATGGGCACCATGATCCAGGCGTTGCGGTTGCAAGAGGCCGACTACCGAGGCAAGCAGTTCGCCAACCACCCCAACGAACTGAAGGGTTGCGCCGACGTGCTGTCGATCACCCAGCCGGAGGCGATTGTGCAGATCCACCGCCAATATCTGGAGGCGGGCGCAGACATCATCGAGACCAACACGTTCAACGCCACGCGAATTTCGCTGGCAGAGTACGGCTTAGAAGGGCAGGTGCGTGCCATCAACGAGCAGGCGGTGGCGTGTGCCCGGCGGGCCATCGAGACCGCCCGGCTTGCAGACCCGAATCGGCCCCGGTTTGTCGCCGGCTCCATTGGCCCCACCAAGGCACAGCTCTCGCTCCCCACACGCGTCGAAGACCCGGCGTATCGTGCCACCAGCTTCGACGCCATGGTAGAGAACTACTACGAGCAGGTGGCGGCCCTGGTCGAGGCCGGCGCCGACCTCTTGCTGCCCGAAACCGCCTTCGACACGCTTGTGCTCAAGGCCTGTCTGTTCGCCATCGAACGCTATTTCGAAGAGCATGGCGTGCGGATACCGGTGATCGCATCGTTCACCGTCTTCCAGGGCGGGCGGACGCTCTCGCAGCAATCTGTCGAAGCCGTGCTGATTTCGATCGCCCACGCCAGGCCGACATGCGTGGGCATCAACTGCGCCCTGGGGCCGGAGCACCTGCGGCCCTACCTCGAAGAACTCGCGGCACAAGCACCCTGGTACGTAAGCTGCTATCCCAACGCCGGCCTGCCCAATGCGCTGGGCGAGTTCGACGAAACGCCCGCACAAATGGCGGCGACGCTGGGCGAGTATGCAGAGCTGGGCTGGCTGAACATCGTGGGCGGATGCTGCGGCACCACTCCCGCGCATATCAGCGCCATCGCCCAGGCTGTACGTGGCAAACCGCCCCGCGTGCCCCCCAGGCTCGAGCCGCTCACGCGGCTGGCAGGCATGGACCCCTGCGTGCTGCGGCCAGACAGCAACCTGCTCCTCATCGGCGAACGCACCAACGTCACCGGCTCGCGCAAGTTCGCCCGCCTCATCCGTGAAGGCCGCTTCGAAGACGCCGTGCAGATTGCCCGCGAACAGGTGGAGGCCGGCGCCAACGCCATCGACGTCAACATGGACGAGGCCCTGCTCGACGGCGAGGCCGCCATGACGCGGTTCTTGAACCTGGTGGCGGCCGAGCCTGCCGTGGCCCGCGTGCCCATCATGATCGACAGCTCGCGGTTCTCGGTCATCGAGGCCGGCCTGAAATGCGCGCAGGGCAAATGCCTGGTCAACTCGCTTAGCCTGAAGGAGGGCGAAGAGACGTTCTTGGCGCAGGCCCGGCTGGTGCGCCGCTATGGGGCAGCCGTGGTGGTGATGGCTTTCGATGAGCAGGGCCAGGCCGTCGAGACCGAGCACAAGGTGCGGGTCTGCCGCAGGGCCTACCGGTTGCTCACAGAGCGGGCCGGGTACGATCCCACCGATATTGTCTTCGACCCCAACATTCTCACGGTGGCCACGGGCATGGTCGAGCACAACCGCTATGCCCTGAACTTTCTCCAGGCCATTCCGCAGATCAAGGAGCATTGTCCGGGAGCCAAGGTCTCGGGGGGGTTGAGCAATATCTCGTTCTCCTTTCGATCGAACGAGGTGGTGCGGCAGGCCATGCATGCTGCCTTCTTGTACCACGCGATCCGTGCCGGGCTCGACATGGCGATCGTGAACGCCGGGCAGTTGATGCAGTACGAAGACATCCCGCCCGAGCTGCGCGAGCACGTGGAGGACGTGCTCTTCGACCGCCGCAGCGACGCCACGGAGCGGCTCATCGAGCTGGCCGCCCGATACATGGGTCAGGAGGCGCGCCGCGCCGAGAGCACGCAAGAGTGGCGCCAGGGCAGCGTCGAAGAACGGCTGAAACATGCCGTGATCCACGGCCTGCCAGAGCATCTCGAAACCGACCTGGCCGAGGCCCGTACACGCTACGCCACTTGCCTGGAGATTATCGAAGGCCCGCTGATGGCCGGCATGCAGGTGGTGGGAGACCTGTTTGGGCAGGGCAAGATGTTTCTGCCGCAGGTGGTCAAGAGCGCGCGTGTGATGAAAAAAGCCGTCGCCTGGCTCTCCCCCTACATGGAGGCGGAGAAGGCCGCCGCGGGCCTGGCCGGTCAGCCGCGCGGCAGGATACTGCTGGCCACCGTCAAGGGAGACGTGCACGACATCGGCAAGAACATCGTGGGCGTGGTGCTGGCCTGCAACAACTACGAGATAGTGGACCTGGGCGTGATGGTTCCGTGCGAGCAGATCCTGCAAACAGCGCGGGCCGAGGGGGTGCAGATCATCGGCCTGAGCGGCCTGATCACGCCCAGCCTGGACGAGATGGTGCACGTGGCTCGCGAGATGCGGCGGCAGGGGTTCAACGTTCCCCTGTTGATCGGCGGGGCCACGACGAGCGCCAAGCACACGGCACTGCGCATTGCCCCTGCGTACGAGCATACCACGGTGCACGTGCCTGATGCCTCGCGCAGTGTGGGCGTGGTCGAGGCGCTCTTGAACCCGCGGCGCCGGCATGAGTTCGACGAACGCAACCGGCAGGAGCAAGCCCGCCTTGTGGCCTCGATGCAAGAGCGCCAGGGACCCAGGCTGGTGACTTATGCCGAAGCGCGGCGGGCGCGCTTTCAGACAGACTGGGCCGCGGCCGAGATCGCCATACCCGAGTTCCTGGGCGTGCGGGCGCTGGACGACTACCCGCTGCAAGAGCTGGTCGCATACATCGACTGGTCTCCCTTTTTTTTGGCGTGGGAGCTGCGCGGCAAGTATCCGGAGATTCTGAGCGATCCTCAGGTAGGCCACGTGGCCCGCGAGCTGTACAACGAGGCGCGTCGGCTGCTGGAGCACATTGTGAAGGAGCGGTTGCTGGTGGCGCGCGGTGTGTACGCCTTCTGGCCCGCCAACGCCGTCGACGACGACATTGTTGTGTACGCAGACGTCGAACGCAGCCGCGAGCTGGGGCGTTTTCACATGCTGCGGCAGCAATGGGAACGCGTTGGGACGAGTGTCTATTACTCGCTGGCAGATTTTATTGCCCCACTGGAAAGCGGCCGAATCGATTACCTGGGCGGCTTTGCCGTAACGGCCGGCCACGGTGCCGACGAGCTGGCCCGGCATTTTCAGGCGCAGCACGACGACCACGCGGCCATCCTGGTCAAGGCCCTGGCGGACCGGCTGGCCGAGGCATTTGCCGAGCGGCTGCATTTCGAGGCCCGCCGCGCCTGGGGCTACGGCCGCGGGGAGAATTTGAGCAACGAGGACCTGATTGCCGAGCGATACCGTGGCATTCGACCGGCGCCAGGCTACCCGGCCTGCCCGGACCACACCGAGAAGCGTACGCTCTTCGCCCTGCTCGACGCCGAGCGGCACGCCGGCATCCGCCTCACTGAGAGCTGCGCTATGTGGCCCGCGGCAAGTGTGAGCGGCTGGTACTTTGCACACCCGCAGAGCCGCTATTTCTCGATCAACCGCATCACGCGCGACCAGGTCGAAGACTATGCCCGCCGCAAGGGCATGAGCGTGGCCGAGGTCGAACGCTGGCTTGCACCCAACCTCGGCTACGAACCGGGCTAGAACGCCTAGTTCCCGCAGTTTCGTCCGATTATGGCCGACAGAACCAGCAGCTCGGGGTGGGGCCCGACTATGCGCGTAGCAAGGGAGACTATCGGAGCTGAGAAGCAGGTGTGGTTGCCCCGCTTAGCACACGCGTCTCGCCGTAGCGTAAGCGTCCTCGCTTGTGCAGAACTGCCGAACGGGTTTGCCCTGGCTGAGCAAGCGGGGACGCTTGCTCTACGTAGATCTAGCGTCCTCGCTTGTGCAGAACTGCCGAACGGGTTTGCCCTGGCTGAGCAAGCGGGGACGCTTGCTCTACGGGGCACGCTGCCGCACGTGTTTGGCCTGCCTGAGCAAGCGGGGACGCTTGCTCTACGTAGCGTAAGCGTCCTCGCTTGTGCAGAACTGCCGAACGTGTTCGCCCCGCCTGAGCAAGCGGGGACGCTTGCTCTACGTAGCATAAGCGTCCTCGCTTGTGCAGAGCAG
>FWPU01012535.1_pt1 | contig 11177 bp, 8 predicted proteins | sample 2228361 | NCBI WGS metagenome assembly FWPU01 (sample SAMEA103939777, study PRJEB20133) | metagenome | reverse complement strand
GACATCCATGTCGGCACCTCCGCAAAAGGGTCCTTGCGGAGGGCAGTTTCCTCGATTCCGTCAATTCACGCAAGACCAACATAGCGCTGTAGTATTAATACGTGTGCCAAGAGAAGGGGCTGGCTCGCAAGGTCGACGATTCGTTAGTGTGCAAGCGCGTGAGGGCCAGAAACGCGCGGTGTGCCAAGGGCGGGTGGCCATGCGATCGGACGTGTTTTGACCAGGCACCGGCGAGGTACTGGAGAATTTGGCATCACAGGTGCCGTTGGGGGGTACTTAAGCAAGGCACGCCACGGTCTCGGCGCGTGTGCAGGGCATCATCTGGTGGCACAACAGAAGGCCGGCTTGACGCCACCTCCTGCGCATGCGGGCAGGCCTGGACCTGCCGTTCGACTCGAGGGACAACACGCGACACCTCCTCCGCGCCGGAGCGGACCCCTATAATCCCGGTGCAAGCCGCCGGCAGGGCAGGCGCGTGGCGGCCGGAATGTAAGCGGCGAACACAAGGAGCGAATGAGCGTGGCCGAAAAAGTGGTGATCATAGGCAGTGGACCGGCGGGATGGACGGCGGCCATTTACGCCGCGCGAGCGCGGTTGGAGCCGTTGGTGTTCGAGGGCGCGATTACGGAGGAGAACCGCCTTGCGGGCACGCTGCCGTTAGGCCAGTTGGCATTGACAACAGAGGTGGAGAACTATCCGGGCTTCCCGGCGGGCGACCTTGGCGCGTACCTGGCGAGCGCCATCGAGCCGGGCCGCCAGGCGATGCTGCCTCCGCACGGCAAGCACGGCGTGGCGGGTCCGGAGTTGATGGAGCTGATGAGGCAGCAGGCGCTGAACTTCGGCACGCGGGTAATCACGGATGACATCGTCGACGTGGATTTTGGCCGGCATCCGTTTTGGCTGCGCAGCCTGGGGGGGCAGGAGGTGGAGGCGCTGACGGTGATCGTGGCCACGGGTGCTCGGGCGAACTATCTTGGCCTTCCGTCGGAGGAGGCATTCAAGAACCGCGGCGTGAGCGCGTGCGCGGTGTGCGACGGGGCGCTGCCGCGGTTTCGCAACCGGCCGTTGGTGGTGGTGGGCGGTGGCGATTCGGCCTGCGAAGAGGCTCTGTACCTGGCCAAGTTCGCCAGCCGCGTGTACATGGTGCATCGGCGAGACAGACTGCGTGCCTCGAACATCATGGCCGAGCGCGTCAAGGCCGAGGCGAAGATCGAACTGGTTTGGAACCACGTGGTCGAAGAAGTGCTGGGGACGGAGCAGCAGGGCGTGACGGGCGTACGGCTGCGGCACGTACAAGACGGCTCGCGGCGCGAGCTGGAGGTCTCGGGCATGTTTCTGGCCATCGGGCACACGCCCAACACGGCATTCTTGAAGGGGAAGCTGGACTTGACGCCTGACGGATACGTCAGGTGGACCACGCCGCAGCGCACGTACACGAGCGTGGAGGGGGTGTTTGCCGCGGGCGACGTTGCAGATAATTACTACCGCCAGGCGGTCACGGCAGCAGGTACGGGTTGCATGGCCGCTCTCGATGCGGAGCGCTGGTTGGCGGCGCGCGGGCATTAAGAGTGCGTGGCCCGCCGCCGGTGCCGGACGGCTCACAAGGACGCGGTACGTGGGAGACCCAGATGGACAAGCTATCGGTGGCCGAGGCGCGGCGTGCAGAGGCCATCGGCCGGCAGGTTCGGCTACAGGGCTGGGTGCGCACGCGCCGAGATTCCAAGGGCGGATTCAGCTTCTTGGAACTCAACGACGGTTCTTGCTTGGGCAACGTCCAGATCGTCGCCGATGGTACGCTGCCTAACTATGAGAGCGAGGTCAAGCGGCTCACGGCCGGCGCCAGCATCACGGTCGAGGGCGTGGTTCGGCAGTCTCCGGCGCGCGGCCAGCCCACGGAGGTGCAGGCCGAGCGAATCGTGGTCCATGGTCTGGCGGAACCAGAGAGCTACCCGCTACAAAAAAAGCAGCACTCGTTCGAGTTCCTTCGCACCATCGCCCACTTGCGGCCGCGCACGAACACGTTTGGCGCCGTGGCCCGCGTGCGGAACTGCGTCTGCCGCTCCATCCACGCCTTCTTCCAGGAGCGGGGCTTCCTTTACATCCATACGCCCATCATCACCGCCAGCGACTGCGAAGGGGCGGGCGCCATGTTCCGCGTCACCACGCTCGATCTGGCACAACTGCCGCGCCACGAGGGACAGATCGACTACACCCAAGACTTCTTCGCGCGGCCCACGTATCTCACGGTCAGCGGCCAGCTTCAGGTTGAGGCGTTTGCCTGCGCGCTGGGAAAGGTTTACACCTTCGGGCCCACGTTTCGGGCAGAGAACTCCAACACCGCCCGCCACCTGGCCGAGTTCTGGATGGTCGAGCCCGAAATGGCCTTCTACGAATTGCAAGACAACATGCAGCTCGCAGAAGACTTCCTCAAACGGCTGTGCAGCGACTGCCTCGCGCAGTGTCCTGAAGATCTAGCCTTCTTCAACGAGCGCATCGAGCCGGGCATCGTGGCCACGTTGGAGGGGATCGTGTCGAGCAGCTTCGAGCGGCTCAGCTACACCGAGGCCGTGCGGCTCTTGGAGCAATCGGGCGAGAGCTTCGAGTTTCCCGTGGCCTGGGGCCGAGACTTGCAGTCCGAGCACGAACGCTGGCTGACGGAGCGAAAGCTGCGCAAACCCGTGATTCTGTACGACTACCCGCGCACCCTCAAACCGTTCTACATGCGCGTCAACGAAGACGGCCGCACGGTGCGGGCCATGGACGTGCTCGTGCCCAAGGTGGGCGAGATCATTGGCGGCAGCCAGCGCGAAGAGCGGCTGGACGTGCTCGAGGAACGCATGCGGGAGCTGCACATGAACCCGCAGGACTACTGGTGGTATGCGGATCTGCGCCGTTACGGCACCGTGCCGCACTCGGGTTTTGGATTGGGTTTAGAGCGGGCCGTGCAGTTCATCACCGGCATGGCGAACATCCGGGACGTGATTCCCTTCCCGCGGACTCCGGGCAGTGCGGAGTTCTAAGGGGGGGGCGAACGGCAGACTCCTTGTTGGGAGGCGTTTCGCGGAGCCGCAGTGGCAAGAGCGCCGAGCGTGTCGCGGGCAGGCGCATCTTCCGGCGCAGCACCAGGGCTGCCGGTTCTGCGGCGCTCGGCGGCACACATGCGGGGTGCTGCCATGTCGGCAGGCATAAATACGCCTATGTGACGTACGTGTAAAAATTGAGCAGATTCCGTTAGCAATCGCCCAAACGCCGATGCATAATGTCGCCGGTGAGCGCCAGGCAGCGGCCGGCGCCCAAGAGTGCCTTTTCATAGTTTGTGATTTCGATGAACGGCCGCGTTCGCCAACCAAGGCGAAAGCAACGAGCAACGGTCGGGCCAGTCCATGCATGCATGGCGGCCACCCTTGCGCCACCTATTCCCCTTTTCATTTTTGTTCTTCTCCTTTTTCAACCAGGCGGCGTTGACGCAGGCCGCCCTGATCCAGCGGTGCCCCGCTACGGAGGCATCGTCTGCCATAACGGTCGGATTCCTGCCCCAGCGTCCGCCGCGTTCGCGAGTGCGGACCATGAAACTCTCTCGTACAGTTGCCTATGCCGTGCAGGCAACACTCCAACTGGCGCAGGCAGAGGGCAAAGCCCCCATGCCCTGCAGCATTATTGCGAGCCGCGGCCACATGCCCGAACGCTTCTTGCTGCAAATCCTGCGCAATCTCGTGACGCACGGAATCTTGCAATCCACTCGGGGGGTGCAAGGGGGCTATTCCCTGGAGAAGCCGCCTGAACAGATCTCCCTGTTAGAGATCATCGAGGCCATTGATGGCCCGCTGGTGGCTTCCGTGGCAACACATGCAGGGTTGCACGAGCATTCCCTGGCAAGGCTGCAACAGGTGCTGGAAGGAATCACAGCGAAGACTCGCCGCGACCTGGCGGCAGTCAAGCTGGCCGACTTGCTGCCCGGCGGCAAGTCTTAGCAGATCACCCCTGCCAGGCAGCCGAACTGGCGCGCGGCGCGCCGCCGCTTGCGCATGCGCTTCTGCAGCGAGCGCAGCGGCGACGCCGCGCACGGCGCTTGGCAAACCTTGCTGGGCCGATTAGCTTACCAGCATGGACCATCAGGAGTTGAGAGATCGTCTGCGAGTCGCCCTCGCCGCCGCCCGAGAGGCCGGTGAGATCGCCCTGCGCTACTTTCGCCGGCAGGATTTCCGCGTGCAGCTCAAGCAAGACCGCTCTCCCGTTACCGAGGCCGACCGCGCCGCCGAAGAGCATCTGCGCTACCGGCTGCACGAGGGCTTTCCCGACGATGGCATCTTGGGCGAAGAGCTGCCCGAGGTACCGGGCAAGAGCGGCTGCCGCTGGGTGCTAGACCCCATCGATGGTACGCGCTCCTTCATCTGCGGCGTGCCACTATGGGGCCAACTTGTTGGGCTGGAGCACGGCCAGCGCAGCCTGCTGGGCGTGATCCACCTGCCGGTTCTGACAGAAACCGTCTACGCAGCCGAAGGACAGGGGGCATGGCACCAGCAAGGCGAGGCCCCGCCCGAGCCAGCCCGCGTCTCCACCAAACCCCTTCTGGAAAACGGCCTCTTCTGCACCTCGATTGTGCGGCTGTTCACCGAAATCGACCGGCGTGCCGCCTACGAGGCCATCGAAGCCCGCGCCTGGGAAACCCGCACCTGGGGAGACTGCTACGGCTACGTGCTGGTCGCTACCGGCCGTGCTGAGGTCATGATCGACCCCAAGCTCCAATTGTGGGATTGCGCCGCCCTCCAACCGGTGATCGAAGCCGCCGGTGGGCGATTCACAGATTGGGAGGGCCGCCCCTCGATCTATTCGGGCAACGGCGTGGCGACCAACGGCCTGGTCCACGACGAAGTGCTCGACATCCTCCGGCGTCGCTAGGCAGCCGCCGTGGCACTGCGCCACCAATCACGCCCCTGGTACTCGGCCGTGCGCCGCGCCGCCCTCGCCTGGTACAACCGCTATGCCCGAGATCTCCCCTGGCGAAGGCGATCCGACCCTTATGCCATCTGGGTCAGTGAAGTCATGCTGCAACAGACACAGGTGCCGACTGTCGAAGCATACTTCGACCGATTTCTGGATCGCTTTCCCACACTGGACGCGCTTGCCGCCGCCAGCGAGAGCGACGTGCTCAGGGCTTGGGAAGGGCTGGGTTACTACCGCCGTGCCACGCAGCTCTGGCAGGCAGCACGGCAGCTCGTCGCCCGGCACGGAGGAGCGTTTCCGCGCAGCCGCGAGCTGTTGCAGCAACTGCCCGGCATCGGCCCCTATACAGCGGGGGCCATCCTGTCCATCGCCTTCGACCAGCCGGAGCCCATCCTAGAGGCGAACACGCACCGATTGTGGAGCCGCCTGCTCGATTGGAGTCTGCCCCCTAACGCGGGCAGCACACATCGCAGGCTCTGGAACGCAGCCCGCCTGGTTCTCCCGCGTAAAGGCGCCGGCCGGCTGAATCAGGCGTTGATGGAGCTGGGCAGCCGCGTATGCACCTTGCAACGCCCGCTGTGCGAGAAGTGCCCCCTTGCACGCCTGTGCCTGGCCCGGCGTCGTGGGAACGTACATCGCGTGCCGCGTCCCAGGCCGCGGCCGCGTACCGTACGCGTGCGGCACGCGGCCGCCGTGGTCTGGCGGCGCGGCCGCGTGCTGCTGGTGCAAGGTCCCGACAGAGGCCGCTGGGCGGGCCTGTGGGACTTTCCCCGCATCACGCTGAGCGAAGGCTGTGAGCCGAGCAAGCAGCTTCGGCAAGAGCTGCGTGGCCGCCACGGCATCGCCGCTCGCCCCGGGCCCCTGCTGCTGAAGCTAACGCATGCCGTAACGCGCTACCGCATCGCGCTAGAGTGCTATCTGCTGTATCACGAGCAGGGTACGCTCCGCCGAAACGGGGGCGTGCACGCTCGCTGGGTAGCACCGCCACAATTGGAGAGCTACCCCCTCTCATCCACGGGGCGGCGGATCGCACGCCAGGTCGCTCGCTTGCAGGCGGCACGCCCTGCGCGTCGCGTTGGGCAGCAGAAAGGCTAAGAGGCCGGCAATCGTGGTATATTGACCTCACACCGCGGATCCTGGCGGAACTGCAATCGCTGATGGCGCTGTTGGACGCACCCCGACCAGATCTCCCGCGCAACAATCGACAAACAGCGGCAGATGACGCATGAACGCAGCCGACACAACCGCTCCAGCATCCCGCAACGCACGACCCCGCATTCGCTGGCGCTCGGCCAGCGCGATCTTCGTTCTCGGCACGCTCCTGGCAGTCTTTTCCCGCCGGCTCGTTCCCGACGACGCAGCCGCACGCATGCTCAGCACCGCAGCGGCCATCGCACTGACATGCGTGTGCTTAGCATCGTGGTTTGTGTTCTTTTCTGGTTTTTCCGGCCGCGTCAGGCGAGCGACGGCCGCAGCCATCGTCGCCACGCTGGTGCTGCTGGCGGCGGCATTTCGCATCTCAGACATGAGCGGCGGTTTTGTACCGCATCTTGTCTGGCGCGCCCATCATCGTCCAGACGGTGCCGTGCCTGCTCCCCTGCACCCCGTCGCACGCTGGCTAGCAGACCGCGCGGCGACTGTGTTCGTTTTCATGGCGCCGCTGGCCCTCGCCGCCTGGTTGCTGGCCTTCTTGCTGCGCAAAGGCACACTGCGCTGGCTTCCGGCCGCTATACTCCTGGCTGTCGCTGCGGCTGGTAACATCGCCGCCGCCAGGGCATGGCATCGCCCTGCGGGGCTGCTGGCCACGCTTGGCCGCAACACGCTCGATAATGCACAGGTGCCTGTCGGAGCGAAAGCTGTATCTCCTTTAGCTAACAGGGAGCGCGATGCGGTGAGCGATCAGACAGGGCAAAGGAGCTTCGATGAAGCCGATCGTGCGCGCGCATCTAGTCTTAAAAGCGGTGGTGCGCGGGCTGACAGCGCCCCGGCCCAAAATGGCCAGGCCGACTCTGTCCAGGCCGACAGCGCCACGTCCGGCAAGGCCCGTTCGCCGGCCTCCGGCAAAAACCGATCGGCCCTTGTCACGCACCAAGGCCCGGTCCAGCGCACGGCCGGCTCAAGCCAGGTCGATGTAACGCCGGTGCCCCAGGGCCCGCACGACTTCCCCCAGTTTCTTGGCCCAGATCGTAACGGCTGCCTGCACCGCCGCGGCCTGGCACGCGATTGGACAGCGCAGCCGCCCCGGCTGGTGTGGAAGCTGCCCATCGGACCCGGCTGGTCCGGATTTGCCGTAGTGGGAGACTACGCCGTTACTCAGCAACAGCTCGAGGATCTGGAACTCATCGTCTGCTACAGCCTGAAAAGCGGAGAGGTTCTTTGGTCGCATGGCAACCGTGTGCGGTTCAGCTCGGTCATTGCCGGCGATGGCCCCCGTGCGACCCCTACGATTGCCGACGGGCGGGTGTTCGCGCTGGGCAGCACCGGCATACTTGATGCGCTTGCACTAGCCGATGGCTCACCGTTGTGGGAGACGAACATCCTGGCCGACCACGCGGCCAAGCCACTACCCTGGGGCCAAAGCGGCTCTCCCTTAGTCGTTGATGGGCTGGTGGTAGTCAACCCTGGAGGCCCACAGGGGCACTCGCTTGCAGCATACGACGCTGCGAGCGGCGAGCCGCGCTGGCACGCCGGCAACGATGCGGCCAGCTATGCCTCTCCCACGCTCATCACGCTGGCTGGCAAGCAGCAGATCGTGATGGTGAACCAATTCAGTGTCACAGGCCACGACCCGGCCACGGGCACGCTGCTCTGGACCTACCCCCCACCAGGCCAAACACCCCACACCTGGCTTTCTCAAGACCCCAAGGTGCCGCAGCCGCTGGCCGTGTCTCCCGACCGGCTGCTGATTGCCGCCGGCTACGGCCTGGGCAGTATGCTGCTCGAGCTGGCATCCGACGGTGGCAACGACTGGCAGGTCCGCGAGCTGTGGGACGGCTTCAATCGCCACCTCAAGCCCAAGTTCACCAACCTCGTGTTGCATGAGGGCTACGTCTATGGATTGGACGACGGCACGGCGCTCACCTGCCTGGACGTGACCACAGGAGAGCGCCGCTGGAAGCAGGGCCGCTACGGCCACGGACAGGTATTGCTGGTCGACGATCTGCTGCTGGTCCAATCAGACACCGGACGCGTGGCCCTGGTTGAAGCCAGCCCGCGTGGGTACCGCGAGTTGGCTAGCCTTCAAGCCGTAGAAGGCAAGACCTGGAATACTCCCACGCTGGCGGGACGATTGCTGCTGGTACGCAACGATCGCGAGGCGGCCTGCTACGAGTTGCCGGCGCAGTAGCGGCGCACGCCTGGTGCAATCCATGGCGGCGGCATCGCGTGAAGGGTTGAGCATGAAGCGTTACGCGAAGCAGCCATGCCGGACAGCCGCACGTGTAGTTGCCAGCGCGCGGCGCATCCACGACGGGTGGCCCTCTGCGGATAGCTCGTCGCTACGGCGCATGTCGGCCGTAGCCCTTTCGATGGCGGCCCTTGTTAGCATGGCGATGCCTGTTGCACATTCCACCGCTCTCTTGGCAGACAACCAGCCCGTACCCGCTGCCAGGTTTACCCGCGTGAGCATCGAGCGGGGGCGATGGCAGATCAATGGCGTGGTCACATACCCCGCAGCTCCTGCCGAAGGGCTGCTGCTGAATGTGCGTATGGTGAACGCCGTTTTCGAAGACACGAATCGTCCCGAGTTCTGTGCCCACAGGAACACGCAAGAGTTTCTGTCGGCCTTGCCAGATTACGCGGCCCATGGGGTACTGGCATTCACCATCTCGCTCCAGGGCGGGATGCCAGGCTACGAAGGAGCGGTGAATACGGCTTTTGCGCCCGATGGCACTTTACGGCCCGGTTACTTCGATCGCGTGGCGCGTGTGATCGAGGCTTGCGACCGGCTGGGGCTGGTGGTCATTTTGAGCTGCTTCTACCAGCGACAAGACCAACGGCTTGCAGACGAGGAGGCGGTGCGGCGGGCCGTGCGAGAGACCGTGCGCTGGATCGCCGCCCAGCGCTACACGAACGTGCTGCTGGAGATTGCCAACGAGTACCCGCACGGCGGCTTCGACCATGCGATTCTGCGCAACCCGCAGGGGCAGTGCGAACTCATCGAGCTAGCCAAGGCAGAGGCCCTGGCGGCATCTTCCAAGAGGCTTCTCGTTTCGACGAGCGGTATTGGAGACGGCCGGCTCGACGCCGCAGTAGCCGAGGCCTGCGACTTCTTGCTGATCCACTTCAACGGTGTCCCGTGCGAAGAGATTCCTGGCCGCATCGCGGCGTTGCGCGGTTACGGCAAGCCAATTGTTTGCAACGAAGACGAAAAGACGGGTGCAGAGGCGGCACGCGCCGCCAGGATCTCAGTAGAACACGGGGCATCTTGGGGCCTGATGCTCGTGGACCACAACCAGAGGTTCCCTTTCGAATTCTGGGGCGCTCGCGACGATCCCGAGGCGTATGCCGCGCTCGCCGAACTCAGCCGGTCTGCTGCCAGCACGTACCCGGGCGCGGAGTGGGAGATACGTACACCCGAACAAGTCGGCTTGAACACCAGCGGTTTGAAGCGGTTGCAGACCGCCTTGGGCGGCCGTGGCTGCGTGGTACGGGAGGGTTGCATGGCCTACTCCTGGGGCGAGATTAGCCGCCCTGCCGACGTGGCCTCGGCCGTCAAACCCGTCTTTACACACCTGTTGCTGCACGCGCTGGCGGACGGGAAGATCTCCGAACTCGACCAGCCAGTCGATAGATTCGAGCCGCGCCTGGTACAACTCAACTCGCATCTTGGCCACAAAGACCGCGGTATCACCTGGCGAATGCTCGCCTGCCAAACCGCTGCGTACGGCGTTCGCGAGCAGCCAGGCACTGCCTTCGACTACAGCGACTATAACATGGCCCTGTTCGCCGACACGCTGCTCGGCCGCGTCTACCAGTGCCCTTGGTCGCAGGTGGATGAGCAGGTGCTGTATCCCCTCCTGGCAAACCCGCTCGCCTGCCAGGATCGGCTTACCCTCTGTGCCTTTGGCACGGAGGATCGCCCCGGACGGCTTGCCATCTCCGTGCGAGACTTCGCCCGCTTCGGCTTGCTGTACCTGCGCGGCGGCCAATGGCAAGACCGGCAGCTTGTGCCGTGCTGGCTCATACAGCGCGTTCTTCATGGAGCAGTCGACCCCACGCTGCCGCGCACGCGGGGAGAAGAGGCAGAGATGCTCCCCAGCCAGCGCACGCTGGGCGGTGGCCGCAACCAGACAGCGCACCATGGCAGTTACAGCTTTGCCTGGTGGGTCAACGGGCTTGACGCACGCGGCCGCCGCCTCTGGCCCGATGCACCGCACGATACCTTCGCCGCTCTCGGCCATGGGGGACGGCGCGCCTTGGCGGCGATTCCCAGCCTCGACCTGGTGCTGAGCTGGAACGACGGCAACGTGGACGGCCCAGAGAAATTGAACGCCGTTCTGCAACTTCTGGCCGCGTGTTGCGAGCCGGCCCGCCGCGATGGCGGCCAATGACCTGCTTGCCGGCGATCCTGGTCACACAGCTCAAAGAGCCGCGACGCCTGCTCGAAACCCCGGCCGTAACTGCCACACGGCATCGGCAATTCAAGGCATTCCTGGAGCCGAAGCCCGCACCCATAAATCATCCGCCCTTTGAGCCGGTAGGGAAGGGCATGAACGCCAGAACCTGACGCACCTCTTCGCGGGAGACGACAACCGGCAATCGCCGCCGGTATCGGGCCCTGACGGACTTACCCGCGTTCCCCAACTCCCGTGCTCGAGGAAAGCAGAAGCCGCCTCTGGGTTGCATCGGCGTCTCCCGTTTGAGGGGACCGCTCCACCCAGCGAACGAAGTACTTGGCTCTCCCCGCCGCTGCCCGCCTCTTCTGCACGAGGAAGCTGTGAAAGCCGCCTTGCAAAGCCTTCGATAACGCTCGTGCATGATTATCTCGCTTCAACCGCCAGGGGCACAGCGCCCCTCTCTTGGTGTTCCTACCCGGGATGCGCAGGCGATGGAGCCTGCACGCACAGCGGCACGGGCGGGGCCCAGCCGAAACGGTGCGCGCCTGGTGTCCCAACACACCCCGCACGCACTATGCGGGGATAACAGTAAGGCTGGCGCTCGTGCTCTCTGGAAAAATGATAAAAAGCTAAAGAAAAATGAAACCTCCCGGCCCGGGTCAGCATATTACTTTG
>FWPU01012534.1_pt1 | contig 11179 bp, 7 predicted proteins | sample 2228361 | NCBI WGS metagenome assembly FWPU01 (sample SAMEA103939777, study PRJEB20133) | metagenome | reverse complement strand
TTGGGCTTTCGGGATAGGCATTGGCTTCCTCCTGTTTTATTCTCCATACCTCTATACCACAAAAGACCTATTTACGCCAAGATGTACTAGAATTTCAACATCACGACCAAATCGTTGACGTTGGTGCCGCTGGGGCCGATTTTCAACAAATCGCCGAGCGCCTCGAAGAAGGGGTACGCATCGTTCCTGGACAAGTAGCCTGCTGAGGCCATCCCCAGCCGTTCTGCCCGCTGATGCGTTTCCCCCGTTACCACGGCCCCGGCCGCGTCGGTGGGGCCATCCTCGCCGTCGCTGGCCAGGCTGACGAGCATCAGGCCAGCGGCCCCCGCCAACGCCGGGACGGCTGCCAGTGCCAGTTCCTGATTGCGCCCGCCCTTGCCGTTTCCGCGCAGCGTGACCGTCGTCTCGCCGCCTGCCGCCATACACAGGCAAGAGGGACTTGTTGCTGCGGCTGCGCGTAATTGGCGCGCCAATTCGAGGCCCACTTCGCGCGCCTCGCCCTGCCAGTGGCTGCCCAGCGATAAAGTATGGAAGCCCTCCTTCTTGGCCTGGTGTAGGGCGGCCTGAACTGCCAGGGCGTTGTCGCCCACGATGACGTTTTGCACGCGGGAAAAAAGAGAGGCGCCCGGTTTGGGGGTTTCGGGAGCAGAGAGCAGGGCGTAGAGAATAGAGATAGGTACCTGGCTGTCATTTCCCAAAGGAGATGCTGTGCAAGGAGCAAAGCGACGAAGCAATCTTTTGAGGCTACCCAACAGTGGATGGCTTCCCCCATGCTTCGTTCGGGGCGGGCGTTTTACTCGCAATGACGCCAGGTCATATTTCTCCAGCACCGCCAGCGCTTCCTCTTTCGTCGTTGGGTCGGGGGCAGTTGGGCCGGAGGCGATGGCTTCGAGCGGACTGCCGACCACGTCGGAGAGAATCAGGCTCAGGATGCGCGCCTGAGTGGCCTTTGCCAGGCCGCCGCCCTTCACGCGGTCGAGATGGCGGCGCAGGGTGTTGATTTCATCTACCCGCGCGCCGCAAGCCAGCAGCGCTGAGGTGAGCGCCTGCAAGTCTGCCAGCGGGACGATGGGGGCGGTCATCAGGGCCGAACCGCCGCCGGAGATGAGGCACACCAGCAAATCGTCGGCACGCAGGGCAGAGACGAATGCCAGCGCGGCCTCACCCGCTGCCTGTGAGCGGGCGTCGGGGAGGGGGTGCCCGCTTTCTATAACGGTAGCAGGGAAATCGGTCGGAGAAGAAGCGTGCTTGGTGATGACCAACGCGCCGGCCAGGTCTGCATGGCGGGACAGGGCGCGGGTCATCGGCAGAGCCGCCTTTCCTACACCTAAAGCGAAAACGCGGCCGGCAGGCGGCAGCGGATGAGATTCGAGATAGCGCCTCACCGCTGCGCCCGGTTCGACCGCCTCCAGCGCGGCCAACAGGATGCGGGCCACGCGCTCATCTTGCAAACTGTGAGTGAAGAAGCGAGAAGCGTCCACGCTTGGAGTATACTTTGGGTATGCCAAAACCAAAAGTATTCGTCACGCGGGTCATCCGCGACAAAGGGTTGAACCTGATCGAAGAAGCCTGCCAGGCTGAGGTCTGGCCCGAAGAATTGCCGCCGGCACGCGAGGTCTTGCTGGAACGTGTGCGCGGCGTGGACGGTTTGCTGTGCCTGCTGACGGACCGCATCGATGCCGAGGTGATGGAGGCCGCTGGGCCGGGGTTGAAGGTCATCAGCAACCATGCGGTCGGCTTCGACAACGTGGACGTGGCCGAAGCCACGGCGCGCGGCATTCCGGTGGGCAACACGCCCGGCATCCTGACCGACGCCACCGCCGATATGACCTTTGCGCTCATGCTGGCCGCCGGACGGCGGCTGATGGAGGCCGAGAAGTTCCTGCGTGCCGGCCATTGGAAGACGTGGAGTCCCTCGTTGCTGCTGGGCGCCGACTTTGCGGGGGCCACGCTGGGCATCGTCGGCTTTGGGCGCATCGGGCAGGCGGTTGCCAGGCGAGCAAGCGGCTTCGACATGCGCATCCTGTACTATGACCCGAGCGTTTCATTCACGGCCTCTTCGTCGCCGGGTCTCGATATGCCCGATAAGCACGGGCTACTCGACCCTCTAGATAGAGCCGTTTCGACAGATTTGGATACTCTCCTGCATGAATCCGATTTCGTCTCCATCCACGTTCCGCTTACGCCACAGACGCGCCATCTGGTGAACGCGGACTTCCTGGCGAAGATGAAGCCCACTGCTGTGCTGGTCAACACTGCACGCGGCGGCGTGCTGGATCAGGATGCGCTCTACCGGGCGTTGAAGGCTGGCCACCTTTTTGCCGCTGCCCTGGACGTGACCGACCCTGAGCCGCTGCCGCTCGATAGCCCGCTGCTCGAATTGGATAACTGCCTCATCGTGCCGCACATTGCCAGTGCCAGCGTAAAGACGCGCGACAACATGGCATTACTCGCTGCCCAAAACTTGCTGGCCGGGCTAAGAGGCGAGCGCCTGCCCCATTGCGTCAACCCGGAAGTGTATTCGCAAGGATCGAATGAACGAAAATAGGAGTGCGGCTCGTAGTGGTGGCTCGTAGTGACGGCTCGTAGTGACGGCTTTAGCCGTTTTAGGGCGGTTCATTCTCTCTGCTATAATCCAGCCCATGACCACCCTGCGCCGCGCCCTGTCGCTCTTTGGCTGGACCAAGCATTCCTCCATCTTGTTGGGCGGTTTTCTGCTGACCATCTTCCTCATCGTCTACATCTGGTGGCCGCTGGCCGAAGAAGTGCTTTCTTACATTGACTGGAACGGCCCCTGGTGGCTGTACATGGACTGGCTGCTGATTGGCATTTTCCTGTTCATGTCGCTCACCATCATTTCGCGCGCCAACTTGAGGACCGACGGCCTGATCGTCTTTGTGGGCCTCTTTGGCGGCCTCGCCATCGAGTCTTGGGGGACGCAAACCAACCTGTGGCATTACTACACCGCTGAGCGCCCGCCACTGTGGATCATCCCGGCCTGGCCGATTGCCAGCCTGTGCATAGACCGCCTCACTCGCTTGCTAAACTGGCTCCTCGAGCAGGTAAGCCGCCATCACGCGACTACTCTCCACTCTCTATTCTCTACCCTCTACTGGATTACCTTCGCTTCTTTCTATGCTCTCATGTTGTTCTTTGTGGCCCCGACTTTCGACAAGCCCTATACGCTGCTTTCCCTGCTCCTGTGCGCCTTGCTGATCCTGACGCCCACCGACCATCGCCTGGCGCTCTTCACCTTCCTGGCCGGGGCGGGACTGGGCTATTACCTGGAATTATGGGGTACAACCCGCGAGTGTTGGACCTACTACACGTACCAGAAACCGCCTCTATTCGCCGTATTGGCGCACGGCATGGCCGCTGTCGCCTTCTGGCGCACAGGCTTGATTCTCGAACGAATGCGGAGTATGCTGATATGGGCCAGGCAAGATGCTTAGCGCAGCAAACGCTCTCGAAGCGACTTCCACCTGCGCGTCGTCTATTTAACGTGCTGGTCATGTCGCCAGGCTTTGCCAGATGCCACGAAGTGGTAAAGTGCCACGAAGTGGTGTGGCAATGCCGACCATACCTTGTACCATTTATGGGCACAAGTAGGTCGGCAGCATGTGGTTGCGTCTCGTCGCACTATTCCTTTTTCGTGTCAATTCTGACCACTGCCGTCATGTTCCACTTGAAGCGCTCATCGGCCTCGTCGAGTGTGACTGTGACCATGTAGGTCATATCACCCAGGTACTCGCGCCCGACCGGGTCTATTTCGGTGACAACGCCGCTGAACTCCTCGTCGGGGAAGGCGTCCAGCTTCACGGTCACGGGCTGGCCGAGGGCCACGCGGGCGATGTCAATTTCGGCCAGGTCCTTAGTCTCCACCGTCCAGGTGGACGTATCGGCCAGGAAGGCGAGCGGGACGCCGGCCGGCGCCATATCGCCCACGGAAAGGTCGAGGCTAAGTACCACGCCATCGAAGGGGGCGCGCAGTTCGGTGCTGGACAGGGCGGCGCGGGCTGCCTCCAGGTTGGCGCGGGCGGTCTCATAACGGGCGCGGGCAATCGCCATGTCGCCGCTGTCCTTGCCGCCGGTGAGAGCCTCGAATTCTTTCTGCATATTTTCCAAATTGGCCCGGGCGGCTTGCAGGTTGGCTTCCAGTTCCGCCCAGCGGATGGCACGCCGGTAATCGGCCCAGGCATCGTCCAACCGCCGTTTGTAGATTTTGGCGGTGCCACGGTACACATCCTGTTTGTATGGGTCTCGCAGCCGCAATTCATATTCCAGTCGCTCTTCCATGTAGCGGTAAGGTTCGAAGTCCGCGCGGGCTTGGTCGAGTTTTTCGAGTGTATACGCCAGTGCCTGATTGGTGGTCATGTCTCTCAAATTGGAGGGAATATCGAAGTAGTCGAGTTCATATTGCGCCTTGCGGACGGCTTCGTTGGCGGCAGCGAGGTTGCGCAGGGCTTCCGCTTCGGACGCGCCGAAGGCTTGCTCGGCCACCAGGTAGGCTTCCTGGGCGCGAGCGAGCTCGGCTTGCAGGATGTGGCTGCTTTCCAGGCGGGCAAGCGTCTGCCCAGCGGTGACACGCTGCCCCGGCTCGACCAGCACTTCGGCCACAATGCCGGACTGACCGAAGGCCAGTTCCACCGATGGGGCCGGGAGCAGTTTCCCCTCGGCAGAGACCACATTCGGCGTGGTTTCCTCTACCAAGGTTGGCTCCGGCGTTGCAGCAGAAGCGGTGGCGCAGGCGCTCAGCAGCAGGGCAAGAAAGAGGAGGGTGAGAGTAAGTTTTTTCATAGGAAATCTCCAGGGTGTGAATTTTTTTAACGCAAAGTCGCCAAGAAGCAAAGGCGCAAAGATGTTTTTAAACCTGGCGGCTTTGCGCCTTTGCGTTAAGGTTTTTGTTCTATTCATAGGCCAAAACTTCGGTGACGGTCAGGCGCACGGCGCGCAGGGCAGGGAAGATGCTGGCAAATACCGAGATGACGACGACCAGAACGGCCCAGGCCAGGATTCCGCCCGGGGAATAGACAGCAGGCATGGGGTAGCCCATGAACGATTCGCCGATGCTGCGGGCCAGGGGAATGCTCAGGGGCACGGAAAGTCCAATCGCCAGCATCCAGCTCATCATCCCAATCGAGAGTCCTTCTACGATGACGATGCGGAAGACCGCCGCGCTGGAGGCTCCGTAGGCGCGCATCACGCCGATCTCGCGCGTGCGCTCGAGTACGTTCAGGCTCATGGTGCCCATCAGCCCCAGCCCGCCGACCGTGGCTAGCACGAAGGTCATGACCATCAGCAGGGCGACGATGATGGCAAAGGCGCCGTCAATCTCCTCGCGCTCCTCGGCGATCAGGAAATTGGAAACGACTTTGATGTCGGCGCGGTCGTAGCGGCGCTCGACCTGGCTGCTGATGCGGCGCTGGAAGTCGGTGCTGCCCGGCGTGAAGGTCAGGATGATGGCGTTGGCGCGGTTGGGTTCGCGCACATGGCGGGCGTAGGCCTCGTAGTCCATGATGGTAAAGTAACCCAGGGCGCTGTTGCCCAGCATGTTCATCACGCCCACGATGGTGTACTCCTGCTCCCGGCCCTCGATCTTGACCGGGATGCGGCTGCCCAGTCCCAGGCCTGGCTCGGCATCCAGGAACCCGCCCGTGACCAGGATGGCATCCGTGTCGCCGGGGCGCAGGGAGCGGCCCGTGATGATGGGCGGGTCGAGCAATTCGGTGCCAGCCGGCGGGCAGAGCAGGTACAGGTTGTCACTTTCCGAGCCATCCGGGCGGACATAGCGCCCGATGGTGAAGCCCCAGGCTTCGGCCTTTTCCACGCCAGGGACGGCCATGGCCTCGTTCACCAGCCGTTCGCCCGGGACATGGCCGTCCACGATCAGCCAGGCATCGTAACGCCAGAAGCCAAACATTTCATTGAGCACGCCATTGAGCGAGGCTTGCAGGTTGATGATGGACATGAAGACTGCGCCCGCGAAGGTCAGCGTGACCAGTGACAGGATAAGGCGGCCGCGCTTGCGGAAGGGATTGCGCAGGGCGAGGAGCAGGTCGCGGGTCAGTTTTGGGAAGCGGTTCAGAACGACCTCGAGCAGGCCAGCTCCGCCCCAGACCTGGCTGATGCCGTATTCGCTCAGCACGCGCGCCGGCGAGACCTTCGTCCCGTTGAAAATGGCCGGGGAGGCGGCCAGCAGCGGGACGAACAGCCCCACGCCCAGTTGCAGCAGCAGGGAGGTGAGGCCCATCTCTACCCTGGGTGGGTCGAAGTTGATTAGCCCGGCTACGAATGTGGTCAGGGCATTGGCGCCTGCGCGACTGGCAGGGACGGCAATCAGGCAGGCTGCCAAACCGAGGAACAGGACCATCCCGAAATACAGGCTCAATATCTGTCCTGAGCGCGCCCCGACGGCCTTCATGACGCCAATCTGCCGTTCTTGCTGGACGATGAGCGCCGAGATGACATTGATGACCAGCAGGGCGCTGAGCAGCATCGAGAGCGCTGCCAGCAGGCCGAGCAGGACCAGCACCGTGTTGATGATGAAGCGCAGCGGGTGGTCGGTGCGGCTGGTCAACGTTGTGCGGTAGACGGGCAACCTCTGTCCCTCGATGCGGTCGGCGGCTTTGTCGGCTACGGCGCGGGCATTGGCCAGGTCGCTGGCGCGTACATACAATTCGTTGTAGCCCTCCGGCTCGCCCATCCAGCGAAGAGTGTCCATGCTGACATAGCCGTAAATCCAGCCTTCCATCACGGGCGGGATGCGATACAGGTCGTGGACGCGCCCGCTGACGGTGAGGTGGTATTCGCGTCCGTCCGGCGTCTTGACCAGCAAACGGTCGCCGGGTTTGACGCCGATGTAATCCATCGAGGCGCGTTCCATCAGCACTTCGCCTTTGGCTGGTGGCCAGTCGCCATCCTGTTGTCGTACCTGGAACAGGCGCTGGTCGTCGTAATTGGCCAGGGCGTACAGGGTGATGTCGCGCCAGGTCTGGCCCTTGCCGTCCAGTGAGATGCGCAGGGGCAAGGCGCGGCGGCCCTCGGCTTCCTCCACACCGCGCATGTGACGGATGCCGGTCACGAAGTCATCGTCCAGGAAGGGGTCGGTCTGCAGGATAGCGTCTGCGGGGCGCATGGCAACATATTGGTCCGCCAGGGATGTGGTTAACGCTTGGTACACACTTGAAATCATGCCAATCGCAAACACGCCTGCGGCGATGGAGAGAATGACCAGGATGGTGCGCGCGCGGTTGTTCCACAGGTCGCGGTAGACTTTTTTCCAGCGGGTCACTTTGCGCCTCCGTTGCCGTTCACATCATCCACGATCATCCCGTCCGCGATGTGCAGTTGCCGCCCGGCGCGGCGCGCCAGGTCGGGGTCGTGGGTGACCATCAGGACGGTCTTGCCCAGCCTGACCAGGCGCTCGAACAGGGCGAAGACGGCCGCGGCGGTCTTCGAGTCCAGGTTGCCGGTCGGTTCGTCGGCGGCCAGGATGGGCGGGTCGGTGGCCAGGGCGCGCGCAATGGCGACGCGCTGTTGCTGTCCGCCGGAGAGTTTGGCGGGCAGTTTGTTGGCTTGATCTTCGATCTCCATCAGGCGGAGCAATTCCAGGGCGCGCTCGCGGCGCTCGTTGAAGGCGGGCGTGGCGCAGAAATCCATGGGCAGCATCACGTTTTCGAGGGCTGTCAGCGTGGGCAGGAGTTGGAAGAACTGGAAGACTACGCCGATGGTGCGTCCGCGCCAGATGGCGAGTTGGTTCTCGCTCAGTTTCTCGACTGCCGTTCCGCCGACCAGAATCTCGCCTTCGGTAGGACGGTCGAGGCCGGTGATCATGTTGATGAGGGTGGTCTTGCCGCTGCCCGATTTGCCGACGATGGCGACGAATTCGCCTGTCTCGACATGCAAGTCCACGCCTTTGAGGGCCAGGAATTGCCCGGCATCGGTCTGGTAGGCTTTGGTGACGGCGTTCAGGTCAATGAGGTGGGTCATGGCACTCCTTTCGGGGCTTTTAAACTTCCGAAGCCTCGGAGACTTCGGAAGTCTGCTGTTAACCGAACTCCCCGGCGGGTTCTTTTCTTCAAAGATACCCTCCGGGGAGCGATTTGTCGGCGCTCGAAAGGAGTAGAAAAGGAGTATCTTTATTCTATCCACCCTGATTTTCTTGCCAGCATGACGGCCTGGGTGCGGTTGGCAACGCCGAGTTTGGAGAGGATGTTGGCAACATGTTTCTTGACCGTGGTCAAGGCCAGGACGCGCTCGGCGGCGATTTCCTGGTTGCTCTTGCCTTCGGCCAGCAGTTGCAGGATGTCGAGTTCGCGACGGGTGAGAGGCAGGTCCAAGGCCGAAGGTGGGAAGGGGGAAGGTTTGGCGGACGACGCTGTCCCTTCCTGGCGCAGGAGGGCGAGAATTTGCTCGAGGTAGGCGCGCGGGGCGTGGATTTGGGAACGGTATTGCTCGAGTAAGCGTAACAGTTGCCGGCCCTCGTCGGCGAAGAGGCGCACATAGCCGCCCTGGGCGCCAAGCGTGAGAGCGTTGGTCAGGTCGGCGGCAGCCTCGGCGTGACGGTCGGCGGCGCGCAGGGCATAGGCGCGCAGGAGGAGGGCTTCGCTGAGGGGCGTTACCCGCTCGCGGCGCTCGGCTTCCGCTATCAGCGAGGATAAAGCCTCGAGGATTGGCTGGACAGGCCCGGGGTCGGAAAGAAGCGCAAGCATACGGGCGCGGAGCAGGACCAGTTGGGTCAGTTCCCACAGGTGGTAGTAGGTCTCCTCGAGCGGTTTGTCCAGCCCATAGGACTGGATGACCTGCGCAGCGCGAGGCAGGTCGCTTTGCAGGAGCGCCAGCCGCGCCATCTGGATGGCGATGAAGGTGTCGTCGAGGGGCGAAACGTTGGTCTCAGCCATCTGCATGCCGGTTTCGAGGCGGGCGTAGGCTTCGTCCCAATTGCCTTGGGCGGCCAGCAGGCGCGCCAGGCTGATGTAACCATCTATGCTGGCGGCTGGCTGCCAGAGGCGGCAAAGGGCGATGCCCTGTTCCGCGTAGCGTAGGGATTCCTGGAAGCGGTTCTGTTCGCGCAGCAGGTCGGCATAACTGACGTAGGGCATGCCTAGCAGGAAGGTGTTTTTGCCCAGCGTTTCTTTTGCGTAGCGAATGGCTTGCTGGAAGGCGCGCTCAGCCAGCCCCAGCGCGCCGCGTAATTGGCGGGTTTCTCCCAATTGCGTTTGGGCGATGATGGCCACCAGGGGGTTCTGCAGGGTGGCGGTAAGGCGCAGGGTGTCCGTGAAGGCTTCCACAGCCTGGGCGGTGCGTCCCTGCATGACGTGATGCAAGCCAAGGTTGAAGTGCAGAAGGGTGTGCAGGAAGTCGTCTTGTTCGTCCGCCAGGGTGAATGTGGCGGCAATCTGGTCTGCGGTTGAGGCTTGCCCGGCGAACACATCGCTCAGGAAGCGCAGGAATTTGCTCTCGCCGCGCAGGCCTTCGGCTTTGCTCAGGGCAGATGGGTCGCCGCCTGAGTCGGGGGGGATGAGCGCTTCGGCTTTTTCGATGCAGCGGGCGACTTGGGCTGTGTCGAAGGCAATCAGGCTAGCCCAGCCGCGCGCCAGCCACAGGGCTGGGCGCCGTTCGGACAGTTCGGTTGGCAGGCAGGCGAGCCATTCGGCAATGGCGGCTTGTTCGCCGCGCTGAATCATGTTGCGGTAGTGACCTTCGAGCAAACCGGCGGCGCGTTCGTAGTCGGCGGCGTGGATGGCATAGTGGATGGCTTCGTCGAGCAGGTCGTTTGCCTCGCACCATTGGCTGGCCAGACGATAGCAGGGGGCGGCTTGCTGTGGCGGTACCTGGCGGCGCAGGAATTCGGCAAACAGGGCATGGTAGCGATACCAGTCGGCGTCGAGCGGGACGAGGAAGAGATTAGCGCGTTCGATGTGGGTAAGAATTGAGATGGGGGAGTAGCGAGTGGTTTCTATGGCGCCCTGCCCGGCTCGGTCTCCGTTTATGGTCTCCGCTTTGGCGGCGAACAGGTATTCGAGCAGCGGCAGGCAGAAGCGGTCGAAGAGGGCAGTGATTTTCAGGAATTCCTGCACTTCGGGCGGTTCGCGATTCAGCACTTCCTGGGCCAGGTAGTCGAAGATGTGTTCCTGCCCGGCCAGGGATTTCCAGGCTTCGGGCTGGCGCGCTAGAGCCAGGGCGACCAGTTGCAACCCGACCGCCCAGCCTTCGGTGGAACGGTTCAGACGAGCCAGCGCCTCGGCGGGCAGATGCAGGTCCATGCAGGTTTCGATGAAGAGACGTACTTCCTGCTCGGTAAAACGCAGGTCGGCCTCGTTGATTTCGGTCACTTGATCGAGGGCGCGCAGGCGCGCCAGGTTGAGGCTGGGAAGGATACGGCTGGTGATGAGCAGGTGGAAATTCGCCGGGCGGTTTTCGAGCAGGAATTGCAATGTCTCGGCTGTTTCGGGGCTGTCCACGCTGTGGTAGTCGTCGAGGACGAGGGCAAGGTCGCCCTCCACTTCAGCCAGGTCGTTGACCAGCGCCGGGAGCGCCCCGTCTGGCGAGCCGCCCTGCAGGAGCGCCAGGGTGGTCTGCCCGATGTGGGGCGCGATGGTTTGCAGGGCGCGGATCAGGTAGGCAAGAAAACGCTCGCGCGGTTTGTCTGCGGGCTGGAGCGAGAGCCAGGCAACCGGCATGGGATGGGTCTGCGCCCAGGAGACGACCAGGGTGGTCTTGCCGAAGCCGGCCGGGGCGGTGATGAGCGTCAGGGCGCGCTGTGTTCCCTCTGCCAGGCGCGCCATCAGGCGCGGGCGTTCCACTTGCCGAGGGCGGATTGGGGGAATGGTGGTCTTGGTGCGCAGGAGGGGCAGCATGAGAAAATTATACTGCTTTCGTAAGCCCGTAATGGGGAATTCATTCTACAACCAAAGGCGAAATAAAGTTGTGTCAATTACCAAATGCCCGTGATCAGGCATGGGGCAATAGGCAACCAGGGAATACCGTTAGTGATCTCCGCCGCCTCGAAGGTCTCCTCGCCAAATACCAATAAAAGACCGTCCCGAAGGCTCGATCCCTTCGGGACGGTCTTTTTGTAGCGCAAGTCTTATAGCTGTCTATTGTACACAAGTTGGTAACTGCTCAGGTCAAGACCCTAAAGGTCTCCTGTGCAATCGAAAATGTGTTTCAAGCCTGA
>FWPU01012533.1_pt1 | contig 11179 bp, 10 predicted proteins | sample 2228361 | NCBI WGS metagenome assembly FWPU01 (sample SAMEA103939777, study PRJEB20133) | metagenome | reverse complement strand
GAACATCGTTGCCGCGATGAGCGGCTTGACGGTGACCGACGGCGGCTCCGTCTCGACCATCCCGACGATCGCCCCGACGGCGTTCGCGTAGATCCGAGCGCTGATCCGGTTCACCCCGGCGACGTCGACGACGGAGGGGAACATGACGACGTCGCGGGTGCCGACGTAGGGCTTCGTGTCGCCCGAGGCGACGGTCGTGACCATGACCTTCGGGACGCCGAGGGGGAGGGCCCGCATCGCCGAGGTCCCCATCGCCGCCCCGGCCGAGCCGCCGAGGGCGAGGATCCCGTCGAGGGAGCCGGCGTCGTAGAGGCGTCGAGCGACGACGGCGACGCCCCGGGTCATGACCTCCATGGCGAGGCCACGGTCCGCCTTCGCCCGGAGCTCCTCGAGCGAGCTCCCGCCGGCCTCGGCGACCTCAGCCGCGGAGACGTCGGCGACGAGGCGGGGCTCGCCGGTCACGCTCGTATCGACGACGAGGGCCCGATGGCCGCGCCGCTCGATCTCCGCCTTGACGAAGGCGTAGTCGGGCCCCTTCGTGTCGAGGGCCCCGACGAGGACGATGGTCTTGCCCATCGTGTCGTCCTCCTGCGGTTCGCGACTAGGCCGTCGCTGCGGCCCGCGGAGCGAGAGCGAGCTGCTTGAAGCGACGGACCTGCTCGCTGATCGCCCGCTCGGTCGGGATCCGCTCGATGCTCGAGGCGCCGAAGAAGCCGGCAATGCCGGGCATCCTCGACAGGGCGAGGCCGACGTTGTCGGGCTCGTCGAGGGGCCCGCCGTGGCAGAGGACGAGGATGTCGGGCCGGACCTGCCAGGCCGCTTCGGCCATGGCGAGGACCCGCTCGATTGCCTCGTCGAGGGTCACCGCGACGGTCGCCCCGATCGTCCCGGCCGTCGTCAGGCCGAGGTGGGGGACGAGGACGTCGGCACCGACCTCGGCCATGGCCCGGGCCTGGTCGGGATCGAAGACGTAGGGCGTCGTGAGGAGGCCGAGCTCGTGGGCGAGCCGGATCATCTCGATCTCCTTGTCGTAGCCCATCCCGGTCCCTTCGAGGTTCGCCCGGAAGGTGCCGTCGATGAGCCCGACGGTCGGGAAGTTCTGGACGCCCGAGAAGTTGATGGCGATGAGCTGGCGGAGGAAGACCTCCATGTCGCGGAAGGGGTCGGTCCCGCAGACCCCGGCCAGGACGGGGACCGCCTTGACGACGGGGATGACCTCACGGGCCATGTCGACGACGATCTCGTTCGCGTCGCCGTAGGGGAGGAGACCGGCCAGAGAGCCGCGGCCGGCCATCCGATAGCGACCCGAGTTGTAGATGATGATGAGATCGGCGCCGCCGGCCTCGGCCATCTTCGCCGAGATCCCGGTTCCGGCGCCGCAGCCGACGATGGGTTCGCCGCGGGCGACCTTGGCCCGGAGGTTCTCGAGGATCGTCTCCCGGGGGATGCGCTTACCCATGGGCTCCTACCTCCGTGACGGCCGGCGACAGCTCGCCTGGCCCGGTGGTCTGGAGGGTCCTCGGGCAGCGGCGGAGGGACTGGCCTGGCAGGCCTCGCTCGCGCTCGCTGTCTCCTGGATCCTCGTTGCTCGATGATCGATCGCGGCCGGCCTGGTCCGGCGCGGGAGGGGCCAGCGGGCCGTGATCGGTGGACGCCCGTCAGTGTGCCGCCGCTCCTGAGGGGCTCGCAAGTGCCGATGGGCCCGAGCGGCGACGAGCTGCTCCTTCAGCGTTGTTGGCGCGCCTGGCGGCTCCCTCGACCGACTGCGGGCACCGAACATTAACGTGAACGTGAGGGTCATGCTAGGCTAGGAGCTCCGACCGACTCGAGGACCCTCCACGTGAAGCTGCCCCGACCCGACACGAGCGAGCCCTCCTCGGTGCGGCCCGCGCGCCTGCGGCGCATCCAGGAGGCCGCCGCCGAGACGGGCCTGACGCCGCGGGCCATCCGCTACTACGAGGAGCTCGGCCTCCTTCGACCGGCTGCCCGGACCGACGGCGCCTACCGCCTCTACGACGACGACGACATCGAGCGCCTGCGGTTCATCAAGGGTCTCCGCGACGACGCCGGCTTCTCCCTGGCTGAGATCGCCCAGCTCCTCGAGGACGAGGCAGCCCGAGCCCGGAACCGCGCTCGCTTCCGGGCGAGCCACGACGTCGCCGAGCGACGGGCGATCCTCGCCGATGCCCTGGCCCGGGCGGAGCGGCAGATCGAGCTCCTGCGACGGAAGGCGAGCCGGCTGGCAGGCATGATCGAGGCGGCCGAGGCGCGCCGGGCTCACCTCCTCGAGCACCTCGGAGAGCTCGAAGGGAGCGAGGGTGAGGCCGCTGAGGGAGCCGATGAGGCCGCTCCCGGCGGGACCGAGCGGTGACTCGCCGCCCGAGGTCCCTCGCCGTCGGCCTCCGCGCCTTTCGGCACAGGAACTACCGACTCTTCTATGCCGGCCAGGCGATCTCCCTCGTCGGGACCTGGATGCAGTCCGTCGCCCAGGCCTGGCTCGTCCTGACCCTCACGAACGACCCCTTCTGGCTCGGCGTCGTCGGAGCCGCCCAGTTCACCCCGGTCGTCTTCTTCGGGCTCCTCGGTGGGCTCGTCGCCGACGCCCTGCCGAAGCGGCGGGCCCTCGTCGTCATCCAGGTGGCGATGATGGTCCTCGCCCTTACCCTCTGGTTCCTGACCTGGTCGGGGCTCGTCACCGTCGAGCTCGTCCTCCTCCTCGCCCTCGGCCTCGGGCTGACGAACGCCCTCGACATGCCCGTCCGCCAGTCCTTCGTCGTGGAGATGGTCGGCCGTGAGGACGTCGCGAACGCCGTCGCCCTGAACTCGGCGATGTTCAACGGGGCCCGGGTCGTCGGCCCGGCCGTCGCTGGCCTCGTCATCGCCAGCGTCGGGATCGCCCCTGCGTTCCTCATCAACGGCCTTAGCTTCCTCGCCGTCATCGCCGGCCTCCTCGCCATGCACGACGAGGAGCTCCACGCGGTTCGCCTCGTCGAGCGGCCGCGAACGGGGGCGGAGGTTCGGGCGGCCCTCGCCGAAGGGCTCCGCTACGTCCGGCAGACGCCGACGGTCCTCATGGCCACCGCCGTCGTTGGCCTCGTCTCGGCGGCGGCGATGAACTTCCAGGTCGTCGTCCCGACCTTCGCCCGGGAGGTCCTCGGGGTCGGGGCCGAGGGCTTCGGCTTCCTCATGGCGGCCAGCGGGGTCGGCTCGGTCCTCGCCGCCCTCGGCCTCGCCTTCGGTCGGCCGCGTCCCTCGACGCTCCTCGGCGGGGCCTTCGTCCTCGGCGCCGCCCAGGTTGCCCTCGCGGCGACCTCGAGCTATGGGGTGGCGGCCCTCCTCCTCTTCCTGGCCGGAGCCGGCGGGATCGCCATGGCGGCGACGGCGAACACGACGATCCAGCTCGCCGTCCCCGACGGTCTCCGAGGCCGGGTCATGAGCATCTACGCGACGGTCTTCGTCGGCTCGACCCCCGTCGGCGGGCTCTTCGTCGGGACCCTGGCCTCTGTCGCCGACATCCGGACCGCCGTCCTCGTCGGTGGGGCCCTTGGGGCGGCGATCGCCGTGGGGGCTGGCGTCTGGCTGCGGCTGCGTCGGCCGACCGGCGCGGTCGCGGCCGAGACCCGCGAGGCCCCAGCTGCCGGGGCCGATCGAGGGGGTGCGATAATGCGCCAATGAGCAGCGAGCCGAGGGCTGGCAGCCTCGCCCGCCCCACCGGTCCAGCCGGCTCTCCCGGCGCCTCCTGGGGCCTCGGTGAGGGCCAGGCGATCCCCTGGGAGTACGCTCCGTCGCCGGAAGCCCGCGACATCGTCGCCATCCGGGAGCGCTACGGGCTCGTCATCGACGGGCGCGAGGTCGCGGCGGCCGATGGGGGCGAGTTCGTCGACCTGAACCCGGCGACCGAGGAGCCGCTCGCCGTCGTCGCCCGGGCCACACCGGCCGACGTCGACCGGGCCGTCCGGGCCGCCCGTCGAGCCCAGCGCCGCCGCTGGGGAAACCTGCCCGGCAAGGAGCGGGCGAAGTACCTCTTCCGGATCGCCCGGATCCTCCAGGAGCGGAGCCGCGAGCTTGCCGTCCTCGAGACCCTCGACACCGGCAAGCCGATCAAGGAGAGCCGCGACGTCGACATCCCCCTCGTCGCCGCCCACTTCTGGTACTACGCCGGCTGGGCCGACAAGCTCGACTACGCCTTCCCGGGCCGGGTCGCCCGGCCCCTCGGGGTGGCGGGCCAGATCATCCCCTGGAACTTCCCCCTCCTCATGCTCGCCTGGAAGATCGCCCCGGCCCTGGCCGCGGGGAACACGGTCGTCCTCAAGCCGGCGAGCACGACCCCCCTCTCGGCCCTCCGCTTCGCCGAGATCTGCCGCGAGGCCGACCTTCCACCTGGGGTCGTGAACATCGTTCCGGGCCCCGGTGAGATCGGCGCCTACCTCGCTGCCCACCGCGGCGTCGACAAGGTCGCCTTCACCGGCTCGACGGCCGTCGGTCGGCAGATCGCGGCGAGCGTCGCCGGGACCGACAAGGCCCTCACCCTCGAGCTGGGCGGCAAGGCCGCGAACATCATCTTCGAGGACGCCGCCCTCGACCAGGCCGTCGAGGGGATCGTGAACGGGATCTACTTCAACCAGGGCGAGGTCTGCTGCGCCGGCTCCCGGCTCCTCGTCCAGGAGTCGATCGTCGACGTCGTCATCGACAAGCTCAAGGACCGCCTGGCGACCCTCCGGGTCGGCGATCCCCTCGACAAGAACACCGATGTCGGGGCGATCAATAGCCGGGCCCAGCTGGAGAAGATCGAGGAGCTCGTCGCGTCGGGCGTCGCGGAAGGGGCCGAGCTCTACCAGCCGGCCTGTCAGCTCCCCGAGCGGGGCTACTTCTTCCGGCCGACCCTCTTCACGAACGTCGCCCAGAGCCACCGGATCGCCCGGGAGGAGATCTTCGGGCCCGTCCTCTCCGTCCTCTCCTTCCGGACTCCCGACGAGGCCATCGAGAAGGCGAACAACACCGAGTATGGGCTCTCGGCCGGGATCTGGACGGAGAAGGGGAGCCGGATCCTAGAGATGGCTCGACGGCTCCGGGCTGGGGTCGTCTGGGCGAACACCTACAACAAGTTCGACCCAACGAGCCCCTTCGGCGGCTACAAGGAGTCGGGCTTCGGGCGCGAAGGGGGCCTCCACGGTCTCCTCGCTTACGTCCGACTCGAGGACCGCTGACGATGGCGGGGCGCGGAACGGCAGGGCGTCCGGGGCGGCGCGGGCGGCGGGCGAGGCCGGCCGATGCGAGCGAGGCAGTCGCCGCCGTCCGCTCGGTTCCGCTCGGCAGCCGGCCCCCGACCCCGCCGACGCTGGGGACCGGGGTCGACGACGGCCTCGAGGCGGCGAGGGTCGAGGTCCGGAAGACCTACAAGCTCTACCTCGGCGGCCAGTTCCCGCGCTCCGAGTCCGGCCGGAGCTACGTCGTCTTCGCCGCCGACGGGCGACCCCTCGCGAACGCCGTCCGCGCCTCCCGGAAGGACCTCCGCGACGCCGTCCGGGCGGCTCGGTCCGCCTTCCCGGGCTGGGCGGGGCGGTCGGCGATGAACCGTGGCCAGATCCTCTACCGGATCGCCGAGCTCATGGAGGGTCGGCGCGAGCAGTTCGCCGAGGAGGTGGCGGCGGCGGAAGGGCTGAGCCGGGCCCGAGCCGAGGGCCTCGTCGCCCGGGCGATTGACCGCTGGGTCTGGTATGCCGGCTGGGCCGACAAGGTGAGCCAGGTCCTCGGGGCGGCGAATCCCGTCGCGGCTCCCTTCTTCAACTTCACGATCCCCGAGCCGACGGGGGTGATCGGGGTCGTCGCCCCCGAGACGAGCTCCCTCCTCGGTCTCGTCTCTCGGCTCGCCCCCGTTCTCGTCGGTGGGAACACGACCGTCGTCCTCGCCTCGGAGCGGCGCCCGCTCCCGGCGGTCACCCTCACCGAGGTCCTCGCCACCTCGGACCTCCCGGGGGGCGTCGTCAACCTCCTCACCGGGTACCGCCGGGAGCTCGTGCCGGTCCTCGCGGCTCACCTCGACGTCGACGGCCTCGACCTCTGGGGTGCCTCTGATGAGCTGCGGGTCGAGGCCGAGCGGCTCGCCGCCGAGAACGTGAAGCGGCTCGCCCGCCGGCCGAACCGGACGCGGGAAGACCGCTTCGACTGGACCGACGAGGGGGCGACGGAGCGGCCCGAGTGGATCGCCGCCTTCCTCGAGATGAAGACGGTCTGGCACCCCTTCGGGGTCTGAGGCGGCGAACCAAGCAGGCCTTGGCGGTCGTGCCGGGCGGGGTCGTCGTTGGCCTTGCCCGATGCGGGGTTGTCTGGTCGAGGGACCGCGCGGACCCCTCGGGGCGGGCCGCTCGCCTCCGGGGCGCAGGCCAGCCAGAGGGCGGCGCCGGGTCGACGGCGGGGTCAGTCGGCGTCGAGGGGGAGGAGCCGAAACCTCTGGCCGCGGGACGTCGTGAGGGCCCGAAAGTGGTGGGCGTCGAGGGTCAGGATGTCGGAGACGCCGTGACGCTCGGCGAGGACGACGATCGAGGCGTCGGCGAGACCCACGGCGAGGTCGGGATGGCGGTCGATGATGGCGAGGGCAAGGGCGACGTCATCGGTGTCGAAGGGTTCGAGCTGGTAGGCGCCCCGAGCGACCTCGCCGAGGAGGGCTCTGGCCGCGGACGGCGCGACCCGGGTCGTGAGGAGGTAGTCCAGCTCGGCGAGGACGAAGGGCGAGAGAAGGCGCGGAGCCTGGCTCTGGCGAAGGACGTCGGCGGCGCGGCGGTGGTGGCGGTCCGAGGCGTCGAGAGCGGCGAGGAGGCCGCTCGTGTCGAGGAGGATCACCGCTCCCCGAAGCCCTCGAGGAGCTCATCGGCGCGCTCAGCGAGGTCGCCGCGGCCGCTGTCAAAGAGCGGGAGGGTCGGCTCGGCCGTTCGGTGGCGGGCCGTCACGAGGTCGATCCCCTCGCGGATGAGGTCGGCTTCGCTCCGTCCCTCGCTCCTCGCCGCCCGCTCGAGGGCGCGCTTCTGGGCTGGAGTCAGATAGACCGTCGTCTTCTCCATGCCACCCACGATACCATACGTCCGCCCCGGCGGCACCTCGGTGGGCAGAGGCCGTCCGCTTCGGGTGCTGAGGCGCCGGGCGAGGAATCCGCGGCGAGGTGAACGCCGCCGGTCTGGCGGGGGGACGTCCCGTCAGGCGTTGAGGAAGCGGGCGAGGAACCGGCGGGTCCGCTCGTCCTGAGGGTGGTCGAGGATCTCCTCGGGCGGCCCCACCTCGACGAATCGCCCCTCCTCGATGAAGTAGACCCGGTCGGCGGCCTCTCGGGCAAAGGCCATCTCGTGGGTGACGACGATCATCGTCCGGCCTTCGTGGGCGAGGTCGGCCATGACCCGGATGACCTCACCGACGAGCTCCGGGTCGAGGGCGCTCGTCGGCTCGTCGAAGAGGAGGACCTTCGGCTCCATGGCCAGGGCTCGGGCGATGGCGACCCGCTGCTTCTGGCCGCCCGAGAGCCGGTCGGGGTATTCGTCGCGCTTGTCGGAGAGACCAACCTTGTCGAGGTAGCGCTCGGCGGTGGCGATCGCCTCGGCCCGGGGGACGCCCTTGACCCGGATCGGGCCCTCGATGACGTTCTCGATGACCCGCATGTGGGGGAAGAGGTTGAACTCCTGGAAGACCATCTGGGCCCGCAACCGGATCTGGCGGATCTGCTCCCGGTGGTGGCGGCTCCGCGCACGGAGCGGATCGGCCTCGACCCGGTAGCCGTCAACCTCGATGCTCCCGGCCGTCGGCTCCTCCAAGAAGTTGATGCAGCGCAGGAGGGTGCTCTTGCCCGATCCCGAGCGACCGATGATGCAGATCGTCTCGGCCGGATAGACCTCGAGGTTGCAGCCCCGGAGGACGTGGTTGCGGCCGAAGTACTTCTCGAGACCGAGGGCTCGAACGATCGGGCTGGCGCCCGGTGGGGTGAGCTGGCCGGGCCGGGCGTAGGGGTCGCGGAGCTCGGTCGGTTCGGCGGTCGTCGAGGCCGGGGTGGCGAGGTTCGCCTCCGGGTTCGCTGAGGCCGTCATCGGACCCGGACCTGACTCTGGGCCAGCCGCGCTTCGAGGCGGGACTGGAAGACGGAGAGGATGATCGTCAGGATCCAATAGATGAGGGCGGCGAGGAGGAGGGTCTCCATGCTCCGGAAGTTCGACTGGCCGATTCGCTGGGCCCGCCAGAGGAGCTCCTGGACGGTGATGATCGAGACGAGGGCCGAGTCCTTGATCATGGCGATGAACTCGTTGCCGATGGCCGGGATGACGATCCGGATCGCCTGAGGGAGGACGACCCGTTGCATGACCTGGCGCTCGGTCATGCCGAGGGCCCGGGCGGCCTCGATCTGACCCCGCGGGATCGCCTCGATCCCGGCTCGGAAGATCTCGGTCATGTAGGCGCCGTAGTTGAAGGAGAGGGCGGCGATCCCGAGCCAGATGGCGTCGATGCGGGCCGTCTCGGGGATGACCTGGGGAAGGGCGAGGTAGACGAAGAGGATCTGGACGATGAGCGGCGTTCCCCGGACGATCGAGACGTAGAGGGAGGCGACGGCGAAGATCGGCCCCGAGCGAGAGGTTCGGCCGAGGGCCCCGAGGAGGGCGAGGATGGTGGCCAGGGCGATGGAGACGACGGAGACGAAGATCGTGACGGGGACGCCGCCGAGGATGTAGGGGCCCCAGAGGGCGAGGAAGTCCGGGTCGACCTTGCCGGCCAGGGCGAGGCTGGCGACGAGGCCGCCAACGAGGACGGCCCAGGTGAGGGCGAAGACGACCCGGAAGCGAAGGCGGGCCGCAGCCTGGCTCCGCGCGATCTGCTCGACGATCGGCGGGGTCGGCTCGGCCTCGATCCGCCCCCGGGCGCTCTGGAGCCCTTCGGCCGGGATCGTCATCGGGCGCTCGCGTCCGAGCTGGTGGGGCGGCGCGGCGGCAGGCCCGGGGTGAGGGGCGGCGGTGTCATTCGTGGGTCCGTGCTGTCGATTCCGGAGGCGGCGCCGGTAACGCCGCCTCCGGTCCGGTCATGGCCGCGCGGAGGTTCGCCGGCGGCCGAGCGGCCGAGTCGAGGCCCGGTCAGCCGCCCTGCTTCACCGTCAAGTCGACCCCGAACCACTTCTCCGAGAAGGCTTTGAGGGTCCCGTCGGCCCGCATGGCGTCGAGGATCTTGTTCACCTCGGCGATGAACTCGTCGTGGGGCGGGCCGCTCTTGTCGACGGCGACGGCAAGGGGCTCGTAGAAGACGGGGTCGCCGACCTTGACGACGGGCAGGCCGTCCTTGATCGCCTGGTCGACGGTCGTGCTCGAGCTCAGCCAGCCCTCGAAGTCGCGCCGGCCGGCCTGCCACGCCTCGGCGCAGAGGCGGTCGGTCGAGAGGGTCGTCGCCTTCGCCCCCTCGGGTGGCTTCGTCTGCGGCGTCTCGGTCCCGAAGTCGAGGGTTCCGTTCAGCCAGTCGAGGTAGGTCGTCGCCTCGCCGACGCAGATCGTCTTGCCGGCCAGGCCGTCGAGAGAGGTGATCCCGGAGTCGGCGACGACGGCCATCTGGGCGGGGGTGTAGTAGTAGGGGGTGCTGAAGGTGAGGACCTTCTGGCGGGCCGAGGTGATCGTCATCGAGCCGACGCTGAAGTCCCAGCGGCCGCCCCAGTTGCCAGCGGTGATGACGTCCCAAGACGGGGTCGTGAACTCGATCTGAACGCCGAGGCGCTTCGCGATCTCGGTCCCGACGTCGATGTCGAAGCCCTGGTAGGTCCCCTCAGCGGTGAGCTCCGACTGGGGCGGGTACTGGGGATCGGTCGACATGACGATCTTGCCCTTCGACTTCACGATCGCCAGGAGATCCTGTGGGTTGCCGCCGCCGCCGCAGCCGGCGAGGGCGAAGGGGACGGCGAGAGCGAGGGCGCCGATGATGCGCAACGTCCGCGACATTGCCTCCTCCTGTGCCTTGTCTCTGGCGGGTGATCTCGTCCCGGGTCCTCGACTGCCTCGGCTGGAGGTTCGAGCCTCGCCTCGTCTGGCCAGCCGTCGGGGTCGGGCTCCGTCGGGACGGACGCCGCTCTGTGGAGCGCAGTGTCGCAGAATCGGGCGCGGTCGACAAATCGGTCGGACGCGGCGGATGGGGCCGGTGACGGCGACGTGGCCCGTGACGGCCCAGGCCCGCGGCCGACGGCCCGGCCCGCCGACGGCGCAGCCCTCTCTGTCCGCGGGCGACGCCGCGGCCGCCGCCGACGGCGCAGCCCTCTCTGCCCACGGCCCGACGTCGCGGACGGCACAGCCCTCCCTGCCCGAAGGCGACCTCCGGCCGCCGCCGACAGCGCAGCGCTCCCTGCCATCGTCTCCCCAGGCGAGCGCGGGCGAGCGGCGGGCCGGGCCCCTGACGGCCGCTGCCTCCGCGGCCGACGTCCGCGCGAACCGTGGGCCGACGATGACCCGGCGATCTCGCCATCTTCTCGCCAGGCGAGCACGGCCGAGCGGCGGGCCGGGCACTCGCAACCGATTCGGGTCTGTCGGGGTGGCCAGCTGCTCGCCGGCGAGCTCCAGATGCTCACCAGGCGGGCATGGCGAACCGGCGTAGGCGTCGGCGCTCGATCGGTGAGCGCGATCCACGTCCCGAGTCGGTGGCCCGGCGACCGCCGCCACGGGTGGTTGCCAAACGCTCACCAGGTGCGCGTCTGTCAGACTTGGCCCCCGGCGGTCGGAGAAGATGCGACTAGTGACCGATTCGGGACTCCTGTCACGCTCGAGGGCGGCCCGGAAGCGAGCCGGCCGGCGAGAGGAGGCGCGGAGCGTGGTCCTCGGTGCCGGATAGCGCTCACTCTGTAGGAATATGGCAGGGTTGGGGGTGGCGGCCGGGGGCGCGCGGTTCGGGTCGGCGAGCCCGGGCAGCTCCTCGCGGGCCGTGCCGGCGAGTTGGGGGTGGCGGCCGGGGGCGCGCGGTTCGGGTCGGGCGGCGGTTGTGGCGGCGAGGAAGTTGAGGGACTGCTGGACGCAGGCCTGGACGGGGTGGCCGGCGAGGCGCGCGGGGTGGTGGCCGGCGAGGCGGGCGGAGGGCGGCCGGGCCGTTGGCGTCGGGGAGGTGGGCCGTGGGGCGGCCGCAGGGCCGCCGCCGCCGAGGGCCGGACGCGGGAAGCAGGCCGGATGTGCGAAGAGGCCCGGAC
>FWPU01012532.1_pt1 | contig 11180 bp, 9 predicted proteins | sample 2228361 | NCBI WGS metagenome assembly FWPU01 (sample SAMEA103939777, study PRJEB20133) | metagenome | reverse complement strand
GCCTCGGGCCCGGCCAGCGAGCCGGTGTGCGAGCCGGCCGCCCGGCGGCCCGCCTCCGCGCGGCCGGCCCTGAGCACGACGACCGGCTTGCGCCCGATGGCGCGCTCGGCGGCGGCGACGAACCGCCGCCCGTCGCGCAGCGCCTCCACGAAGCACGCGATGAGCGTGGTGGCCGGATCGTCCACCAGGTGCTCGATGACCTCGGCGATCTCCACGTCGGCCTGGTTGCCGATGGACAGGAACCGGGCCACGCCGAGCCCGCGGGAGCCCAGGTGCCGGAAGATCAGGCCGCCGTAGGCGCCGCTCTGCGAGACGATGCCGAGGCCGCCCGGCAGGACCGGCAGGTCCCAGAAGTAGGTCCCGTTCAGGCGGGCCGGGGCCGAGTACACGCCCATGCAGTTGGGGCCGACCAGGCGCAGGCCGGCCGCGCGCGCCGCCGCCAGCAGCTCCGCCTGCGCGGCCCGGCCGTCCTCGTCCACCTCGCCGAAGCCCGAGGACAGCACCACCGCGACCCGCGCGCGCCGCGCGGCCAGCGCCTTGACGGCCGCCGGCACGGCGGGCGCCGGCAGGCTCACCAGGGCCAGGTCCACGCCCTCGGGCAGCGCCTCCACCGAGGGCGCGCTCGGATAGTCGAGGATGCGCTCGCCCGACGGGTTGACGGGGTAGACCGCGCCGGCGAACCCCGAGGCCTTGACGTTCTGCAGCAGGCGGTGCCCCAGCTTGGCCGGGTCCCGCGAGGCGCCGAGGACCGCCACGCTGCGCGGGGCGAAGAGCGGCGCCAGCCCGCTCACGCCCGCGCCCGCCGGTCCACCACCCGCACCGCCTTGCCCGGCGGCCGCTCGATCTCCCCGGGCCGGCACAGGCGCACCTCCGGGCTGAGCGCGAGCAGGTCGTGCAGCTCGCGGCGCACGCGCGCGGCCACGTCCGGATCGCAGCCGGGCTCGGCCTCGACCAGGATCGCCAGCCGCTCGCCGCCCTCGCCGTCGAGCACGATCTGGTACTCGGGCGACAGCCCGGGCTGGCGCAGGAGCACCTGCTCCACCTGGCGCGGGTAGAAGTTGACGCCCTTGAAGATCACCATGTCGTCGGTGCGGCCGCGCAGGCGGTCCAGCCGCAGCACGGTGCGGCCGCAGGCGCAGCGGTCGCGGGAGACCACCCGGGTGAGGTCCCGGGTCCGGTAGCGGACGAGCGGCAGGCCCTCGCGGGTGAGCGTCGAGACCACCAGCTCGCCCTCCTGCCCGTCGGGCAGCGCGGCGCCGCCGGCCGGGTCCACGATCTCCACGTAGTAGTGATCCTCCCAGACGTGGATGCCGGCCCGGGCCTCGCAGTCGATGCCCAGCCCGGGGCCGCCCGTCTCCGTCATGCCGATGATGTCGAAGGTCCGGATGCCGAGCTCGCGCTCGATGCGGGCCCGCAGCTCGTCCGTCCACATCTCGGAGCCGAGGATGCCGACCCGCAGCGCCAGCGTCGAGAGGTCGAAGGCCTCCTCCCGGGCCACCTCGAGGAGCCGCAGCGGATAGGTGGCGATGGCCGCCAGCACGGTGGCGCGGAGGTCGCGCATGAGCTTGAGCTGCAGCAGCGTCCGCCCGGCGCCGACGGGGATGACCATGGCCCCCAGGCGCTCGGCGCCGTAGTGGAAGCCGAACCCCCCGGTGAAGAGCCCGAAGGAGGGCGTGATCTGGATGATGTCGCCGGGACCGACGCCGGCGGCGGCGTAGCAGCGAGCCATCACCTCGGCCCACTGGGCGATGTCGGCGGCCGTGTACGGGTTGAGGATCGGGTTGCCGGTCGTCCCGCTCGACATCTGGATGCGGCGGTAGTCCCGCCCGCAGGCCAGGCCGAAGGGATAGGCGTCGCGCAGCTCGTCCTTGGTGAGGAACGGCAGGCGCCGCCAGTCCTCCACCCGCGTCAGGTCCTCGGGCCGCGCGTCGCCCAGGCGCTCGAGCCAGGCCGGGTTCTGGCGGGCGCGCGCGAGCGTGGCCCGCATGCCGCCCAGCGCCAGCCGCTCCAGCGTCTCCCGCGGGGCCGCCTCCCGCTCGGGCTGGAAGATGGGCATCGTCACCGCCCCACGCGCCCGCGGACGTTCACGGGCGCGAGTGTAGCCGCTGGCCGCCACCCGGGCAACGCGGCCGCCGCGGCCCGGGTGTCGGAGCCCTGAGGCTCACCGGGCGCCGTCGCCGCCCAGGTAGGCGGCGCGGATCCGCGGATCGGCCGCCAGCGCGGCGCTCGGTCCCGCCACCGCCACGCGCCCCGTCTCCAGCACGTAGCCCCGGGCGGCCAGGGCCAGGGCCCGGCGGGCGTTCTGCTCGACCAGCAAGACGGTCACGCCGTCGGCGTTGATGCGCTGGATGACCCGGAAGATCTCGCGGCTGACCAGCGGGGCCAGGCCGAGCGCGGGCTCGTCGAGCAGGAGCAGGCGGGGCCGGGCCATCAGGGCGCGCCCGATGGCGAGCATCTGCTGCTCGCCGCCCGACAGCGTGCCGGCCGGCTGGCGCCGGCGCTCGCGCAGCACGGGAAAGACCTCCAGCGCCCGGGCCAGCCGCGCCTCGACCTCGGCCGCCGGCGCCGTGTGCCCGCCGACCAGCAGGTTCTCCAGCACGGTGAACTCCGGGAAGATCTCGCGCCCCTCGGGGACGTGGCTGATGCCGGCGGCCACGATGGCGTCGGGCGGCCAGGCGGTGATGTCGCGGCCCTCGTAGAGGACGCGGCCCCGGCCGGGCCGCACGAGCCCGGAGATGGCGCGGAGCGTGGTGCTCTTGCCGCTGCCGTTGGCGCCCAGCAGCGTCACGATCTCGCCCGCCCCGACGGCCAGCGAGACGTCCTCCAGCGCCCGGCGCTTGCCGTAGGCCACCGACACCCCCTCCAGCTGCAGGATCACGGCTCCTCGCGCCCCAGGTACGCCTCGACCACCGCCGGGTCGCTGGTGATCTCGCGCGGCTTGCCCTCGGCGATCTTCCGGCCGTGGTCCAGCACCGCCACCCGGTCGGAGATGCCCATGACGAGGTGCATGTCGTGCTCGACGAGCAGGATGGTGAGGCCCCGCTCCTCGCGCAGGCGGCGGATCAGGCCCATGAGGTCGCGCGTCTCGGTCGGGTTGAGGCCGCCGGCCGGCTCGTCGAGGAGGAGCAGCGCGGGCCGGGCGGCCAGCGCGCGGGCCAGCTCCAGGCGCTTCTGCATCCCGAGGGGCAGGCTCCCGGCCTCGACGTCCGCCACCGCGGCCAGGCCGACCAGCGCCAGGAGCCCGGCCGCCTCGGCCCTGGCCGCCGCCTCCTCCGCGCGCACGCGGGGCAGCCCCAGGACGCCGCCCAGCACGCCGCCGCGCAGGTGGGCGTGGCGGCCGATCAGCACGTTGTCCAGCGCCGGCAGGCGGCGAAACACTTCCGTGTTCTGGAAGGTGCGGGCGATGCCCCGGCGGGCGATGGCGTGCGGCGAGAGCCCCACCAGCTCCTCACCGCGGAACGTGACCCGGCCGCTCGAGGGGCGGTAGAGCCCGGTGAGAACGTTGAACACCGTGGTCTTCCCCGCCCCGTTGGGGCCGATGAGGGCGAAGATCTCGCCCTCATCGACCCCGAGGTCCAGGCCGTTCAGCGCCGTCAGGCCTCCGAAGTTGATCCCCAGGCCGCCGATGCTGAGCAGCCGCGTCACTCGCTCTTCAGCCAGTCCGTGAGCGACTTGAAGTGGCTCTTCTCGACCCGCACCCAGAACCCGTGCTTCTGCGTCTCGTGGTCGGGACCGATGGTGATGGGGGGCAGGATCCCGCTCTCCCAGCCCTTGATGGACTCCAGGGCGGCGATGAGGCCCTCCCGGGTGAGGTCGCGGCCGGCCCGGGTCGCCCCCTCCGTGAAGAGCAAGGCGGCGAAGTAGCCGGCCAGCGAGTAGCGGTTCGGCTCGTTCCCGGGGAAGTACTTCCTCATCTGCTCCCGGTAGCGCCGGACGCCGGGCAGCTCGGAGGTCAGCGGGTCCGGCCAGAGCGACAGCCCCTCGACGCCCTCCGCGGCGTCGCCGGCCAGCGCCAGATACTTCTCGTCGGTCAGCGGGCCCGAGGAGACCATGAGCGTCTCCGTCCACCCGATCTTCTGCCGCTCCTTGAGCGCCTGGGCGCCCGGGCCCGGCGTGAGCACCACGAAGGTCACCTCCGGCCCGGCGGCGCGGAGCTTGGCGATCTGGGCGCTCACGTCGGTGGCGCCGCGCTTGACCGGCTCGGCGGCCCCCAGCCTCAACCCGTGCCGGCCCAGCTCCTTCTCGAAGGCGGCGACGAAGGCCTTGCCGTACTCGTCGTCCTGATAGATGGCGGCGAACGTCTTGTACTTTCGCTGTCCGACCAGGTAGTCGATCATCATCCGCGCCTGGCGGTCGTAGAGCATCATGCCGCTGAATACCGTCCGGCGGCCCCGGGTGATGGGCGAGCCCTGGTACGGGAAGAGGAGCGGGACGCGGCGCTGCTCGAGGTACTCGAGGGTGGCCGCCACCGGGGCCGTGCCCTGAGGGCTGAGGACGGCGAAGACGCCGTCCTGCTCCACGAGCTTCTTGGTGTTGGCCACGGCATCCTGCGGGCGATAGCCGTCGTCGTACCAGATCGTGCGCACCCGGCGGCCGTGGATGCCGCCGCCCTCGTTGAGAGCGCGGAAGAAGAGGTCGATCCCGTGCCTGGTCATCTGCTCGCCGGTGAAGGCCAGCGGACCGGAGAACGAGTTGGATCCGCCGATCACGATCTCCGCGTCCCGGACGCCCGTCTCGGCCGGGGCTGCCGCCGGCAGCGCCAGCAGGATCACTGCGAGGAGCACCAGAAGCCGTGTCGTCATCGAGCTACCTCCTTGCCAGCGCTCTGGCCGCGCCGGCGATGCCGCCGGGCATGAACAGCATGCAGGCGATCAGGATGGCCCCGAAGATGAGGGGGCGGTAGTTCTGGAACGCCGCCAGCGCGTCGTGGAGGACGGTGACGACCACGGCCCCGAGGATCGAGCCCGGCACCGATCCGAGGCCGCCCAGGATGATCATGACCACGAAGTCGACGGACAGGAACACGTCGAAGGCATCCGGCGAGAGGTAGCCGACCACGAACGCGAACAGCCCGCCGGCGACCCCGGTGTAGAAGGCGGAGACGGCGAAGGCAATGGTCTTGTAGGCGGCCACGGGGATCCCGCTGGCATGGGCGGCCACCTCGCTGTCCCGGATGGCCAGGAACGCCCGCCCCACGCGCATGCGCGTCAGGTTCAAGGCGCCGGCCACCAGCAGCGCGGCCACGATCAGGACCGCGTAGTAGCGGGCGGTGTCGCTGTCCAGAGGCCAGGGCCCCAGAAGCGCCGGCGGCACCGGGAGCCCGTCGGCGCCACGCGTGAGCCCGTCCAGGTTGAGAATGGCCTCCGTCACCACGAAGCCGAAGGCGAGGGTGGCCATCGTCAGGTAAAGGCCCTCCAGGCGCAGGCAGGGCAGACCCAGGCCCACACCCACGGCCGCGGTGAGCAGGCCGGCCAGGAGCACCGTGACCGGCAGCGGCAGGCCCGCCACGTGGAGCGTGAGGAGCGCGGCGGTGTAGGCCCCGATGGCCAGGAACCCGGCATGGCCGAAGGAGAGCTGGTGCGTGTAGCCGGAGAGCAGGTTGAGGCCGATGGCGACGATGGCGTTGACCAGCACGAGGCTGGCCAGGAACACGAAGTACCGGGGCGCCAGCCAGGGCCAGGCCACGGCCGCCACCGCCAGCGCCGCCAGGCCCGCGCGCCGTCTCATACCTTGCGCTGGCGGACCCGGCCCATGAGCCCGGCCGGGCGCACCACCAGGATGCCGATGAGCACCAGGAACGGCACGGCGTGCCGGATGCCCGACGGCAGGTAGAGGGGCGCCAGGTTCTCGATGACGCCCAGGAGCATCCCGCCCAGTACGGCGCCCGGCATGGAGCCGAAGCCCCCGAGGACGGCAGCGGTGAACCCGCTGATCACCACCAGCCCCATCTTGGTGGACAGGAACACCACCGGCGCCACCAGCACGCCGGCGACGGCGCCCACCACCGCTGCCAGCATCCACGAGGCGGAGTACACGCGCTCGACGCTGATGCCCACGAGCCGGGCGGCCGTCTGGCTCTGGGCCACCGCCCGCATCGCGCGGCCGAGCCGGGTCCAGGTGAACAGCGCGTACAGGGCCGCCATGAAGGCCAGCGAGGCGCCGAGGATCCCCAGCGACACCGGGGCGACGCGGACAGGGCCCAGCGCCACCGGACGGGTGCCGAAGAACGAGGGGAACGGGAACTCGTCGTGGCTCCAGACGATGCCCGCACCAGCCCGCAACACCAGCGACAGGCCGAGCGTGATGATCAGCACGTCCCAGTGCGTGGCCGCGATGGAGCGCCGGATGATCGCGCGCTCCACGACGAAGGCCAGCGCTGCCGAGGCGACGACGGCCACCAGCGCCGCCGCTGGCAGCGGCAACCCGATGCGATAGGCGGTCCAGCCCACGAAGGCCGAGACCATCAGCATCTCGCCCTGGGCGAAGTTGAGGGTACGGGTCGCGTTGTAGACGATCACGAGCGCGAGCGCCATCAGGGCGTAAATGCAGCCCGTGGCCAGGCCGCTGGCCACCACGTGGATCAGGGTCGCCCCCGTCACCGGCCGTCCCGGAGGCGCGCGGTGCGCGCCTCGTCCACGCGGAAGGTCCCGGCGTCGACCTCCACGCCGTAGTCGCGCCGGGCGGCCTCGAGCGAGATCAGGCCGTCCCGCACCTCCTCGGCCACGAGCGCCGGCGGCCGCTGGAAGGGATCGCCGAAGCCGCCTCCGCCGCCGGCCCGCTGGCGGAAGACGCTGCCCCGAGGGATGGCGACCACGTCTTTCGACCGGGGCGCCAGGGTGCGGCCGTCCGGCGTCACGATCTCGATCCCATTGAGCCCGCCCGGGCCGCCGCCGAAGAGGCCGAACGCGCGCGCCTCCTCGTCCACGCCGTCGCCGAAGCTGATGCCGGTCACCTCCTCGCCGTCGATCACGAACTCGGTCTGCACGCCGAGACCCCCGCGCCACCGGCCGGGGCCCGCCGAGTCGGGCAGGTACTCGTGCCGCAGGAGCCGGTGGGGCGTGTGAACCTCGAACATCTCGTAGTCCTGGGCCAGGATGCCGCCGGCGGTGTTGATGAGGCCAATGTGGTCGTAGCCGTCCGAGCCCTGCACGGCCCCGGAGCCGCCCTTGAGAGCGAGGAAGAGGATGTCCACGTAGCGCCGCCCGTGCCGGGGGTCCCGGCCGGTGACGGTCATGCCGAGCATCCGGTTCCAGCCGGCCGAGACGCGGTCGGGGAGCGCCGGCGCCAGGGCCCGGAAGATGGCGTCCGAGTGGGGCCCGGCCAGCGTGTTGCCGAAGGTGGTGGCGGCCGGGAACTCGGCGTTCAGGATGGTGCCCCGCGGGATGTGGACCTGGAGCGGCCGCAGGATGCCCTCGTTGTGGGGCAGGTCGGGGTCCACCAGCATGAGCAGCGTGAGCAGGATGGCCGAGTAGGACGACGCCCAGGGCGCGTTGACGAAGCCGGGTGTCTGCGGGTCGGTGCCGGTGTAGTCCAGGGCCAGCGTGCCGTCGCGGGCCGCGATGGCCACCCGGATCCGGTGGCGGCTGCCCTCGCGGTGGCCGTCGTAGAACACGACGCTCTCGCCCGTGTAGGTGCCGTCGGGGATGCGGCGCAGCTCGGCCCGCATCCGCCGCTCGGCGGCGTCGAAGAGCCAGGCGATATGGCGCTCGACGCGCTCGGCTCCGTGCCGCCGGTAGAGGTCCAGCACCCCTCGCTCGCCCACCACCGTGCCGCCGATCTGGGCCCGGATGTCCTCCTCGACGATGGGCAGCCGCACGTTGGCGAAGATCATCCGCCACACGTCCTGGCGGACGGTGCCCCGCTCCACGATCCTGAGCGGCGGGATGCGCAGCGCCTCCTGCCAGACCTCGGTGGCCCGCGGGTTGTAGCCCCCCGCCTGGGCGCCGCCGATGTCGGCCTGGTGTCCCTTGGTGGCCGCCCACGCGACCAGCCGGCCGTCGAAGAATACGGGACGGAAGACGGCGACGTCGTTGTTCTGGTTGCCGCCCGAGAAGACGTCGTTGTGCAGGAAGACGTCCCCGGGGTGCACGTCGTCCCCGAACGCGGCGATCACTGCCCGGCAGGCGGGCTGGAGGGCGAAGGCCAGGATGGGGATGTACTCCGTCTGCGCGAGGATCTGGCCCTGCGGGTCGTAGAGCCCCGTGACGAAGTCGCGGGCTTCGCTCAGGATGGGCGAGCGCGTCGTGCGGAGCAGGGTCAGGCCCATCTCCTCGGTGATGGCCTTGAGCCGCCGCTCCAGCACCGCCGCGAACACGGGATCGATGGTCACGCGCGCACCATCAGGAACGAGCCGTGGGCGTCGACTTCGAGCCGCCAGCCGCGCGGGACCACCACGGCCGTGGTGGGGAGGTCGACCACGGCGGGGCCGGCCAGCCGCGCGCCGGCGCCGAGCCGCTCGCCGTCGTAGACCGGGGTCGCCACGAACGCTGCGTCGCCCGCGCTCCACACGGCCCGCGAATCCCGGGGCGCCGGAGGCGGGCCGGGCGGCACCTCGGGCAGCGGCGGGGGCGCGGCGAGGCCCGTCGCGACTGCGCGGACGTTCACCAGCTCGAGGGCCGCCTCCGGCAGGCAGTAGCCGTAGAGGCGGTCGTGCGCCTCGTGGAACCGCTTGGCCACCCCACGCAGGTCCCCGTCCTGCGCCTCTTCTGCCAGCCAGGGCACCTCGATCTCGTGGTACTGCCCCGCGTAGCGGGCGTCGCAGGCCAGCGTGAAACGAACGGCGTCCGCGGCCACGCCCTCGGCCTCCAGGGCCGCCCGCCCCTCCGCCGCCATCTCCGCCGCCAGCGCGGCCAGCCGTCCCCGGTCGGCGCGGTCGAACGGGACAAGATGCGTGCGGACCAGGTCGTGACGCAGGTCCGATCGGAGCAGGCCCATCGCGCAGAGGATGGAGGAGTCGCGCGGGACGAGGATGCGCTCGATGCCGAGCTCGGCCGCGATGCCGGCGGCGTGCACCGGCCCCGCCCCCCCGCCCACGACCAGCAGGAAGTCACGCGGGTCGTGGCCGCGCTCCACCGTCACGTGGCGGATGCCGGCGGCCATGCCCGCCTCGATCACCGTCACCATGCCTGCCGCCGTCGCCTCCACGCTGCGGTCCAGGCGGGCCGCCAGGCGGCCCACCGCCCGGCGAGCGGCCGCGGCGTCGAGCCGGAGGCGCCCCCCCAGGAAGCGATCCGCGTCGAGGAAGCCCAGGATCAGGTCGGCGTCGGTGCACGTCGGCTCCACACCTCCACGGCCGTAGCAGGCGGGCCCGGGGACGGCCCCCGCGCTGCGCGGTCCCATGCGCAGCAGCCCGCCGTCGTCGATCCAGCCGATGCTGCCCCCGCCCGCCCCGATCGTGTGGATGGCCAGGGTCGGGAGCCCGAACGGATAGCGGGCGATCCGGCCCTCGGTGGTCAGCGCGGGCGCGCCGTCCTTCACCATGCAGACGTCGAACGACGTGCCGCCCATGTCCACCGTGATGAAGTCGCGGACGGCGTGCGGGGCGGTGACGGCGAGACCGGCGACGGGAGCCGCCGCCGGTCCCGAGAGCAGGGTCGTCGCCGCCGCGGCCCGGACGGCGGCCGGGGTGGCCACGCCGCCGTTCGACTGCATCAGCAGCAGCGCGCCCCGGAAGCCGGCCTCCGACAGCCGTGTGGTCAGGCGGTCCAGGTAGCGCTGCAGGATGGGGCCCACGGCCGCGTTGAGGACGGTGGTGCTGACGCGCTCCGTGAACCGGATCTGCGGCAGCAGCGCCGACGAGCGCGTCACGTACGCGCCGGGCAGGACGTCCCGGGCCCGGCGCTCGGCCTCGACCTCGTGGGCGGGATTGGCCCAGGCGTGGAGGAAGCAGATCGCCACCGCCTCCACCCCGGCGGCCCGCAGCGTGGCCAGCGCGCCGTCGAGGTCAGCCCGATCCAGCGGCGTGACCTCCGCCCCGGCGACGTCCACCCGCTCGGTCACGCCCAGGCGGAGCCAGCGCGGGACCAGCGGCGGCGGCGCCTGACAGCGGTTGTCGTACTGCGCCTCGCGGATGCCCCGCCGCATGGCGAGCGCGTCGCGAAAGCCGCGGGTGGTGAGGAGGCCCGCCCGCGCCACCTCTCCGGTCAGGACGGCGTTGGTGGTGACCGTCGTGCCGTGGACGATGATGTCAACGTCCGCGAGGAGCGCGGCCAGCGACCGCCCCTCGGCGGCCGCCAGGTCGGCCAGTCCAGCCAGGAAGCCGTCGGAGGGATCGGCGGGCGTGCTGGGCGTCTTGGCCGCCCGGGGAACCCCGCCCGGGCGGTAGAGCAGGAAGTCGGTGAAGGTGCCGCCCACGTCCACGCCGATGCGGTAGCCCACGTCAGCGCACCTCGCAGAGCTCCACGATCAGCCCGGTCGCCGGCTCGGGCTCGAGGAACGCGATGCGGCCGTGGGCCCCGTCCACCGGGAAGCCCGGCACGACGCCGAGGCCGCGAGCGACCACGGCCTTCAGCGCCGACGCCAGGTCCTCCACCCGGAAGCAGAGGTGGTGCACCCCCTCCCGCCGGGCGAGGACCGGGCCGAAGCGCTCCACGATCGGCCCCGTGTACTCGACCAGCTCGATGCGCGTGCCGCCCACGTCGAAGAAGGCCACCTTCACGCCGACGTCGCTCTGCCAGCGGCCCGCCGCCCTCACGCCGAAGAGCCGCGTCCACCGGTCCACGGCGGCCTCGAGATCCTCGACGACGATCCCCGCGTGGAGCACCTCGCGTAGCAGCGGCGGTGGCCGCCGCGGTCTGCGGCGGCCGCGGCGCGCGACCCTCGCCCGTCCCCGCACTATCCGCGTCATGACGCCATCCGTTCGCCCGCCGCCGTCGCGAAGCGACAGGCCGGCGCGCCCATCGCCGCGCACGCGGTCTCGACGACCGGCAGCGGCCGCTCCAGAACCGCCGCCGCCAGCGACTCCAGCACCCCGCGCGTGAAGTGGCACACGGGAGCGCCGGCCCGCCCGTAGGCCTCGGCGAAGGGCGAGTTCCGCACGGTGACCGCCAGCGCGGCGGGCTCCAGCCGCTCCAGCGCGAAATCGCCCCACCCGATGGCCCCGCCCATCGCCAGGAGCCGCTCGACTCGCTCCTGCGGCGTGCCGGCGAGCGCCCGGGCCGCGGCCGCGCCGCCCGCTCGCC
>FWPU01002670.1_pt1 | contig 11180 bp, 12 predicted proteins | sample 2228361 | NCBI WGS metagenome assembly FWPU01 (sample SAMEA103939777, study PRJEB20133) | metagenome | reverse complement strand
CTTGATTGCCTTCCCAATCGCGACGGTCATTGGTTTGTTTGTTGGCCTGGCGCGCCTTTCAAAAAATCCAATCCTGATAACCATCTCAACGTTGTACATCGAAGTCGTGCGCGGCATACCATTGGTAGTGTTAATCCTGTTGGTTGCCTTCGGTCTGGTACCTATAGGGGTGAACCTGATCAATCAGCTAGGTGGATGGGGGTTGCAGATGACCAACACAGGCTTTATGGGTGATTTTTTCACCAGTATGCAGCAGTTCAGCATTCGTTCCATTTCTCTCGAGCTACGTGCCATCATCGCCCTGGCTATCGGGTATGGCGCCTTTGAAGCTGAAGTGTTCCGTGCCGGGATTCAATCAATCGGTAGAGGACAGATGGAAGCGGCGCGATCCCTTGGCATGAGCTATGTCCAGGCGATGCGCCTGATCATCCTCCCCCAGGCTATCCGCAGGATATTGCCACCGCTTGGAAATGATTTCATCGCCCTGCTGAAGGACTCTTCGCTGGCAACCGTGCTGGCGGTGAATGAACTGACACAACTGACGCGCATCCGGCGGTCGAGCACCTTCCGCGTCATGGAAGCCTTCAATGTGGCAGCATTTCTCTACCTGTCCATGACGCTGCTTTTATCTGCATTCGTTCGCCTGCTGGAGCGGCGGATGAAGATCGCCGAATGAAGCGGGAACATATTGCATCACCCCCACATATAGAGAGAACCGCTTATAGCGGTTTCTCCAGTGCGCTGGGTGGGAGTTGAACCCACACGCCTTGCGGCACATGGCCCTCAACCATGCCTGTCTGCCAATTCCAGCACCAGCGCTTTCTAATGGTATTATAATCTGCTCCAAATCATTGTCAAGCATACGGCAGCAGGCTGGCGTGCCTTCCAGAGCCGATAATATTTGCCGATTGAATTCGTGGAGAATAGCATGCGCATTGTCTTAGATGCAATGGGGAGCGATAACCACCCGGCTCCCGAAGTCCAGGCAGCGTTTGAGGCTTACAAATTGTTCGGTGACGAGATTATTCTGGTGGGTCACCAGGATAAACTCGCTCCTTATTTACCCGAGGCAGACAAGCGCCGCGGTGTAAGGCTCGTCCATGCCGAAGAGACCCTGGAGATGACAGATAAACCCGCAGAAAACGCCCGGCGGAAGGCTCAAAATTCGATGGCTATTGGTATCGACCTGCTCAAAGCAGGCGAAGCCGAGGCTTTTGTCACCGCGGGCAACACTGGCGGCGCAATGGCAACCGCGCTCTTCCATCTGGGACGTCTGCGGGGGGTGAAGCGTCCGGCGCTGACGGGTTTATTCCCGGTCAGGAATGGCCATTGTGTCGTCTTGGACATCGGTGCCAACGCAGACTGCAAACCAGAGTATCTGCTGCAATTTGCCATCCTCGGCTCAGTTTATGCAGAAAAAGTCCTGGGCAAGACCAACCCGCGCGTCGGATTGCTATCGAACGGCGAGGAACCTGGCAAGGGGAATGAGCTGGTTAAGGCGGCATTCCCGCTTTTAGCCCAGAGTGGATTGAATTTCATTGGTAATGTAGAAGGGAAAGAGCTGTTCGGCGGCCAGGCTGATGTCGTGGTGACCGATGGTTTTACCGGCAATATTCTGCTGAAATCCAGCGAAGCTGTAGCCAAACTCATCACCGATATCATGCGCCAGGAACTCACCCGCAGTGCAAGAACCAAGATGGGGGCATTGCTGGCAAAGCCGGCCTTCTCCACCATCAAGAAAATGATGGACCCGGCTGAGGTCGGCGCTGCGCCTTTGCTAGGCATTGACGGACTGGTCTTCGTCGGCCACGGACGCTCCGATGCGCGCGCCCTTGTCAGCGCCATCCGGGTTGCCCGCCAAGCAGTTCAGGCAAACTTGCTCGTCGCCTTGAGAGACGCTATTCAGCAGCGCCTGGCTGAACTCCAATTTTCATCGGAGAAAGGATAAAACCAATCCAATGCAAATTATTACCAATGAAAAACTGATTCGCCGGAATCGATCTATCGCTCGCTATTCCAGCATCATCGGCCTTATTGTGCTGATTGGGGGGATGATCGTCTCTTTCACCCGCCCCGAGCTGGTGTTCATCTCTTTCTCCGCATTGATCGTCGGTTTTCTACTCTCTCAGCTCGGCATGTTCTACACCAACCGATGGGGACGCGAACCTCGACCCGACCAACTGCTCAATCAGGCTCTGAAAGGCTTGGATAACAAATACAGTCTCTATCATTATGCCTCGCCTGTCTCACATTTGCTGGTTGGCCCGGCTGGCGTCTGGGTGTTGATGCCTAAACATCAACGTGGTGTCATCACATTCGAGGGCGGGCGCTGGCGACAGAAGGGTGGAGGCCCACTTCAATTCTATTTGAGACTGTTTGCCCAGGAAGGCCTCGGGCGCCCAGATCTGGAAATCGCCGGCGAGATTGACAGTTTGGAAAAGTTCTTCCAAAAGCATTTTACCAACGGCGACAAACCCGCTATCCAGGCGGCGCTGATTTTCACCAACGAAAAAGCAGAGATACAGATTGGCGATGATGTACAGTTGCCGGTGCCTACATTAAATCTAAACAAGCTCAAAGAGCTCATCCGCAAAACAGCAAAAAGCAAACCCCTATCCATGGAGAAGGTTTGGCAAATACAAAACGCGCTGGCTCCCGAGAGCCCTGTAAGCGGCGCGGAGAAATAGGGTTGCGGGGACGGGCGAGATATCGCTGCTAGAATAAACCTCGTATCACCAAGATTACGCCGAGCAAGATCATCGGTACACCAACAATCAAACCCACCACGGTCACGCTGACGATAAGCCCCGCCAGCATGAGCACAAAACCGAGGATAACCGCAACCACACGCCCGGTCAATCCACGATTCCCGCCACCAGCCGCCAGATTGCCCAAAATGGCCACAAATACCAGGGCACTTGTTTCTCTTCAGTTGCCATGACTCCTCCGTATCACAAAGCGCCTCGTCGGCGTTTCACAATCATATACGAATTCCATATAGCTATGTCGCGCTCGATTTCACCGAAAAGAAAATCCCCTGGTCGAAACCTTGCTGCCAGGGGACATTTGCTCCAATTAAAATCTCCCTGCCTTGCCAGGATCAGGTTTTATCCTTCAGCCACTCCTCCAGATTAAGCGGCAACCCCTTGGCGCCTTCCAGATTGGCGTAAATCAGGTTGGCTTCTGTCAGATCGGCATGCCACAGATTGGCACGGCGCAGGTCAGCACCGCGCAGGTTGGCGCCGCGCAAATCTGCTTTGCTCAAATCAGCATCCGACAGGTCAGCTGAGCGCAGGTCAGCGCCCACCAGGTTGGCTTCTTTCAACGAGGCACCTCGCAGGACAGCTTCGCTCAGATCCGCATAACTCAAGTTAGCCAAAGCCAGGTTTGCTTTGCTCAAATCGACCTGCGTCAGATTCGCAGAGCTCAAGTTTGCCAGGGTTAAATTCACTTCCACTAAGCTGAGCCCCCGCAAATCCAGTTCGCTCAGGTCAACACCGCGCAAGATCACCCCCTTGGGGCTGTCAGACTGCAAGGCAATGATCTTGATCACATCTGAACGAGATAAGTCAGCCAAGGTTACCTCTACCCAAGTGTTCCATTGTCTCCTCGTTTCGCAAGGCAAGCTAACCGCTCTTCAGCAGCTCTCGGACATAGGGTAATTGACCGGCGCTGCCGAGCTTCTGGTTCTTTTCGGCAATGAACTTCGCGTATTCTGCCATAAACACTTTCCCAGGCGGACGTAAATCGAAGTTTTCCGGATGTTGCATGAAATATTCGCGATGGACGCGCGTCCAAACCAACCGTCCGTCTGTATCGATGTTCACTTTGGTAACGCCAAGCTTGGCAGCAGGTAAGAATAAATTGGCGTCCACCCCTTTGGCTCCCTTCAGGTTGCCACCAGCGGCATTGATTCGATCCACCTCTTCCTGGGGCACCGAGCTGCTCCCGTGCATAACCAGTGGAAATCCCGGCAGGCGTTTTTGGATCTCCTTCAAGACATCCAATCGGATTCCCTGGGTGCCGGTAAACTTATACGCCCCGTGGCTGGTGCCAATCGCAACCGCCAGCGAGTCAACCCCGGTCCGCTCAACAAACTCAGCCGCCTGATCGGGATCCGTCAGCTTGGCGTTCGCTTCGCTCACCGACACATGCTCCTCCACACCGCCTAACTGACCGAGCTCAGCCTCCACCACAATCCCTTTGGCGTGAGCAGCTTCAACAACACGCCGGGTGATGGCAATGTTGGTCTCAAATGGCTCGTGGCTGGCATCTATCATCACCGAGCTATAAAAGCCGCTGTTAATGCAATCATAGCAGGTCTCTTCATCCCCGTGATCCAGGTGAACGGCGAAGATCGCCTCCGGGAACACCTCATCTGCCGAGCGAATGAGCCCCTCGAGCATTTTCTTATGGGTATAGGAACGTGCGCCTTTGCTGATCTGGATGATAAAGGGCGCCTGGCTATCTAAGTTGCCACGGAATAACCCCATCGTCTGCTCGAGGTTATTGATGTTGTAAGCCCCAATGGCGTACTTCCCATAGGCTGCCTCAAATAGTTTCTTTGTTGTGACAATCATGGTCTAACTCCTTATGGATGGTTTTGTTCGTGAACTTGTAAACATAGGGAGACTTTTCTCCCGAAGCTACGTATATGTTTAATGGCTGGCCGCCTACACTTGAAGGAGGCGCACCCAGGTACTGTGCACCGATCCTTGTGACAAAGCTGCCGCGATTGAGATGGCAACCAGCCCAGAATAAGCTATAATCACATTATAACCGAACCGATGAGGAGGATCACGGAATGACTAATCTTGCTGATGAAATTGCCACGAAAGTGACCGGTGATCTCGACTTCTTCAAGAAGATCTTGAGTTATATCCCCGGCTTTAAGGGCTATATGGAACGCCAGAGTCGCCGCGATTCGGACAAGCTGTTGCGCGAGACGATCGCCAACCGCTTCGAAGAACAGTGGCAACGGGTTTCTGCCCTGCAACGCGATTTTATCGCCCAAGGAGAAATTGCCCTGATAGACGATCTGGAAGCCGCGGCGATTCAGTTGCGCACCTTTGCCGATCGGGTGCGTCGCGCTCGACGCGGTTACTCAGGTCTGTTCGACGCGGTTAAGATCAATGAGGAAGAATTGAATCAACTCTACCAATACGACGCGGCGATGCTGCTCCTCTCAGATGAGGTCAGCCGGGCGGTAGATCATGTGGAAGCATCCGTTGGCAGTGATGGTCTGCCAGCAGCCATCCGCAACCTGGTTAACAAAGCCCGCGAATGCCAACAAGTCTTTGATCGGCGATCAGAGGTGATTTTAACCAAGGCTGGCGGATAACTACTCGTTTTTCTCAGGGCAAAACGAGCCACGAACGCACGGTCAATCCATCTATGCAAGTTATGTAAACTCAGGAGTAAAGGTTATGGCCAGAATATTTGATGTCATCGAATATCCGAACGAGATGCGCGACGAAATTGTTCACCGATTTCCCGAAACCGGACCGGGGAATTTCCGCATTGGCTCTCAATTGATCGTGCGCGAATCTCAAGCTGCCGTTTTCTTTCGCGATGGCAATGCGCTGGACGTTTTCGGTCCAGGTCGGCATACGATTGTTACCTACAACATTCCCATGGTGATCGACTCAATCGGCAAGGCACTGTTCAATGAACGCACACCCTTCCCGGCTGAGGTCTATTTTGTCTCGATGCGCGAATTTGCCGACCGCAAGTGGGGCACGCCACAACCCATCATCGTCCGTAACCCCAATATGGGGCTGGGTGTGGCGCTGTTGCAAGGATTTGGCACCTATAGCTACCAGGTCAAAGATCCACAGCAGTTTGTGACCCAAATCGTCGGCGCTCAGGGGTTCTATACCACCTCCGACATCGAAGGACGCCTGCGATCGATGCTGTTATCAAAGCTACAAGACCTGCTTGGTGAGACAGCAGCAAGCCACAGCGTGCCTGAACTCATTGGGCTGACGGAAGAGTTGGGTGCTGGTGTTCGCGCGAAAACCCAGGACGACTTTGCTGCAATCGGCCTGACTTTGAAATCTTTTTACATCGAGAACATGCGCCCATCCAGTAAATCAGCCGAAGAGCTGCGCGCCATGGGTATGTTGGACATGCAGACCTATACGCAACTCCAGGCGGCTGACGCCCTGCGCGATGCGGCGCAGAATCCAAGCGGCGGCGCTGGATTGACAGCCGGCATCGGCGCCGGTATCGGCGTCGGTAACGTGATCAGCCAGAGCCTGAGCGGTATGACCGGTGCTGCTGGCGCTGGTGCGGCCGCCCCAGCCGGGCCTTCGCCGACCAGCGGCGCGCCTTCAGTGATGACTCCCGCCGAAGCTGCGGCATACCTGCGCGTCTCCGAAGAGGACGTGATCGCAGCGATCAATGCTGGCGAGCTGAAAGCAAAGAAGATCGGAAATGCCTTTCGCATCAGCAAAGAAGCCCTGGATGAATTTCTGAAGGGCGCCTGATTGATGTTGTTTCTATACGAACGGGGTTGATCCGCTTATTTGGTGGATCAACCCCGGACTGGTATTCCCCTGTAGAGGAGATCGCAGGCAAATGAGAATCTTGGCCGCTTCTAGCTGGAAGCGTCAGCGCGCTGCAACTTGATAGTAAATGTACTGCCTTTGCCAAGTTCACTTTCTACCAATATTCTACCTCCGTGCTGATCGATCACTTGCTTGGCGATCGAAAGTCCCATGCCAGCGCCGGTAAAGAGATGCCCGCCAACCTCATCCAGGCGGAAGAAACGTCGAAATAGCCTGGGCATCGCCTCAGCGGGTATGCCAACTCCGGTGTCGCTTACTTCTAGCGTGACTGTCTCTGCATCGTAATCCACTTTGATGCGCGCTTCTCCGCCATCCGGGCTGAATTTGATGGCGTTATCCAGCAGGATATTCACCACCCGTTCCAGGCTGCGCACATCTCCCATCACCCGGGGCAGGTCTGGAGCGATGCTCATTGATAAACCAACCCGATTGCGTTGAGCATGCTCGCGCTGCTTTTCCACCGCTGCAGCCGCCACCGCCCCAATATCAACGGGTTCGAACTCCATTAGAATCAAATCCATCTCCTGCAAAAACAGGATATCGTTTACCAGAGAGATGATTTTATGTAAATTGCGCAGCGTTGTATCTATGGCTGAGGTGAAGGCTTCTCCATGTAACATTCCCAAACGGATGGCTTTCAAGTATCCATACGAGGCGGTCAACGGGGTGCGCAGTTCATGGGCAATGGTGCTCAGGAATTCATGTTGGGCATATTCCTGTTCAGCCAGTTGCTGGTAGGCGAGCGCCAGCTCCCTGGATTTCAGGCGCAAGTCCTCAATGGCCATGGCGTCATTCTCGCGTAAACGCCGGCTGACCTCCCGCACCATAGCAAGAGAAACACTGGCGCTTCGGCTCAGGAGCTGATCGAAAACGTCTTTATTGATCTCCAGCACCGTAGTGGGGGCAACCGTCGTCACCGAAGCAGCACGCGGCGCATTATGAATCAAAGCCATCTCGCCGAAGAAGTCCCCCGGCCCAAGATGCGTCAGCACTCGCACCTCCGACTCGTTGATTACCTTGGTTACCTGCACCTCGCCGTCGAGTATGATATAAAACTTTTTTTCGACTGCACCTTCCTGGCATAGCACCACGCCGGTTGGGTACGAATGTACCTCGCCAGAACCCGCCATTTCCTGGGCTTCTGTTTGTGTCACCCCTGGAAACGCTCTCTGAATAATGACCACCGGAGTATCGCTATTATTCATCGGTTCACCTATCCCAGGTTTATTATGTCTCTGCTGTAGCAGTGCTGCGGGCGTAAAACACCAGCAGCGTGCTGCCATACTGCCGCTTATCGAACTCGACCAGGTTCGCTAGCGTCAGCGGTAAATACTCTTTTGGATGTATCTGCACGACAACCCATGCGTCTGCGGTCAACCAGGCGGGGTTGGCGTCAAGCTGGCGCAGACAACGATGCCAGATGTCTTTGTATTGTGGTGGAGCAATATAGACATAGTCAAACGATGCGTCCGGTTGACTGCTTAGCAACTGAAACGCGTCTCTGCGTTGTACTTCTGCCCGCGAGGTCAATTGGGTAATCTGTAAATTAGCTCTGATGGTGTTGATCGCATCACCATTTAGGTCCAAAAAACGGACAAACGCTGCCCCACGACTGAGCGCCTCAATCCCCACGCTGCCGGTGCCAGCGAACAGGTCCAACACTTTCGATCCCTGGATATCTGCACCCAGGATATTAAATAAAGCCTCCTTCGCTCGGTCGGTGATCGGCCGGGTAGCATCGCCGGGCACCGAGCGAAGCCTCCTCCCTCTGGCGCTTCCTGCAATTACCCGCAATTCATCCGCCTTTACAGGTCAGCTGGTACCGTTTTCCACACTTTGCCGGGCGGCTATCAGGTTTGCCGATGGTGTTGTAATCGGGATTACGCACCCAGTACCCAAGATGAAACGTTCCCCATTTGTTGATCGAATCGCTGCCATCGCTTCGGCTTTCACCTGATCCGGCGTTCCGAGCAGCATAGTCTCTTCCCGTTGCAATCCCCCGCAAACCGCGCCAGGGAAGATTCTTTTACCTTCTTCAAGCGAGGGAGGGGTATCCTGATCATGCCAGTTAAGCACCGCAACCGGATAATCGCTCACCAGATTAAACATGACATGTTCCCCATGCAGATGGAGCATGTTCAACCAGAGATCCCGAGCAGCTTCCAGAACTTGCAGATCATATCGCCGTCCAAATTCGATATATTCCCGATCGGTAAGGAGGTTATACTGTGCATGCTGCACGGCAAAGAAAATCCCGGCAATTCCAGTGGCTTTTGCGGCTTCGACGAACCTGCGGGTGGTCTCGGTGATGATCTCCAGTCCGCGCTGAAGCGCGTCCGGGAAACGACGCAGGTGGATCAGCAGTAAATCCCTGCCAATCAGATATTTGGCTTGTGAAAGGGGGTTAAAAATTGTCTGAATTACAGGAACCTGCACACCCAGCTCTTTCACAATCAATTTCAGACACTCCAACTGGTCACCCAAACGCCCCTGATACGGATCCAGGACGTGCAGTTTCAGCCAGTCTTCAGGTTGCTGGATTGCCCAGCGAGTATATTCGCGCGTGCCTTCAGTTGAGCCGCGCCATTCATCCTGCACGCCCCAATCCTTTACACAGAACGACGAGGCTGGCGTCACCTTTACCAGATCGAAGTCATAATGCTGTTGAAATCTGACAACGGCTTGCGCCAGATGACCCGGTGACTGATCGTCAACCGGAAAGTGCCGCCATAAAGCAACCGGGGGACGATCTACCCTGCCGCCGGAAATGCAGGCCTCCATTCGCTGGAGATGATTCATCGTTCGTGTCTCCAAATCTCCTTCTCCAGATTCCAGTCGCCGCTTTTCAGCCAGTTGATATGTCCCAGCGCCAGACGCCTTAGCATCTGCGCCCGGCTCCTGTCCTCCACCACATTAGCATTCAGCAAATCCACTACCTTTTGAAACATCTGGATGGCCTCCTGCCGGCGATCCTGGGTTTTAAGCACCAGAGCCAGGCCATAATAGGCATCCACAGAGTTGGGGTTAGATGAGATGGCGCGGCGAAAATTCTCTTCAGCAGCGTCGTCATTTCCTTTACTGCCGTACAATCTCCAGCCTTCACGGAGATATTCCTCATAGGTTTTATTGACCGACGATTGGGCATTTTGCTCAGGGATCATTGCAGAATCTCCATTGATGCCTTTTGGGCTGTATGACATGTATCCAGCTAGCCGGCGATCTCCGCCAGGACGGCGTTTAGCTCCTGTTCTTCTGAATGTTGCTGCTCAAAGTATGCCTGCATAAAACCGGACCGGCGCAACCGCAACGCCATCGCGGCAACCACGGCTAAATCTTCTACCTGAACCTCAGATCGGGCATCGGCGGCAGCATAAGCCCGGGCAGCCTCGAATAAGGTGATCTCCGCGCGCAACGAATCGATCTTCAGGCGATGGGTTAGCTGCAACCCCTTGCTGGCAACCGTATCAGGCAGACGCACTTCGGATAGCAGATTGCGTGCCGCCTGAATTTCAGTTCGCGCCAGTTCGGTCTCCGCAAGATATTCTGCCACCACTCGTCGGGGGTTCAGCAAATATGCCTGCACCCGCCGGTAGGCTTCCAACCGCTCCTGTGGGTCTTCCAGGCCGTGCACAAACACCCGCAACCCAAAGCGATCCATGATTTGTGGACGCAGAGAACCTTCCTCCGGATTCATTGAGCCAACCAGGGTGAACCGCGACCAATAGGTGGCAGAGAGTGGACCGCGACGGACAGTGTAACTGCCTTGAGCAGCAGCATCCAATAACGCATCAACCACATCGTCTTGAAGCAAATTGACTTCGTCGACATAGAGCACATTTTTATCTGCCTGGTTCAGCAACCCCCGCTTCAAACGCATACGGGCATGGTTTGATGCCCGTTCATCAATCCCACCGATCACATCCTCAAGGGTGGCATTCAGGGGAAGCTCGACCAGGCGGGCGCGATCCGGTTTTGCCAGCGGCTGTCCCTCCGCATATTTTTTCGCGCAATCCGGGCAAACCGCATCTATACCCCCTGTTTCGATATCCTCCGGCATACAGCCGTAATAGCACAGACTGCGCGGCACAGAAGGCAACAAATCCACCAGACTGCGGACAGCCGTTGTCTTTCCTGTGCCACGCGGGCCGATCAGCAGAACGCCACCCACCGCGGGGTTGATAAGCGCCAGCAAGAGCGCCAGTTTCATCTCGCGCTGACCCACAATAGCCAAAAATGGGAATGGCAGGGATTCCGCTAAGCCGGAGGGTTCGACTTCCCGCAACGGCGGAATTCGACGACCAGTCACCCGGTCAATCAATTCCCGCAGGGAACGCACTTGCGGCGGAGCTTCTGTTTGAAGCTGCTCGGCTGACGCGCTGGTGGGTGCCTCCTCGGTTTCCATTACGCTTGTCATAGCGGCGGTTTCAATCCATGTCATCACGCAAATCGCCAAAATCTTTGGCTGGCAAGAGATCGGGGCGCTCTTCAAATACATCAATGCAGCCAATCGGGAGCTCACTCAACATCGGAGCCAGAGGCACAGTGGCTGGTGGAAGAAATTTTCCGGGCTCGGGCGGTGGAGCAAGCCGAGGTTTCAAATATCCTGAGGAC
>FWPU01012531.1_pt1 | contig 11181 bp, 13 predicted proteins | sample 2228361 | NCBI WGS metagenome assembly FWPU01 (sample SAMEA103939777, study PRJEB20133) | metagenome | reverse complement strand
TGATCCAGACGTTGAGTCGTGTAGATGCGCTCTGTCTCTATCATCGGTATCCTCCTGCCTTAGGAGGATACCGCAAAATCCCGTTTTCGTCATCTCAAGGTGCGGAATGTCGGTTATTATTGCTATTTTCATCTATTTCCCGTGACTGACATCGGTCTCCCAAAGACCCAGCCTATAAGCCCTCTGAACATACAAAGTCTTGAACTGGCTGGCTACCTTCTCTCCGTAGGTGCGCCGATAGTAACTATGATAGGTAAAGAAAGCACGAACGCCCCATCCGCTATCGGCTCTCTGGATAGCGACCTCAAAATAATCTGGCCATCGGCCTGTAGGTACGCCCCCCTTGCCTCTCTGCGAGATTCGTACGACAAATCCATCAATGTTATTCTCAAAGTGATGTTCAGGATCAACTTCACTCATGTTGAGCACCATATCCTCAGGAAAAGGCGGTTTCATCGCTTCAAATAGAAGGGATTTCAATTCATCCTTGGGCAGGAGAGGCATCCCGCCAGATTCTTTCTTGACGAAGAGCGCATATTGCCCGTCGAAATCTCCACGGTTGACTCCACGGACAAATAAACGAAGCGTTCGATACGGTGTGGGTCCATAATAGCGGTACCCATAGAACCCAGAAATGCTGACAATAACAATAAGCGCCAGTGTGAGCAATACTAATTTGCGCTGTCGCGCTGATCCACTCAATACGGGGACCCACCGCTGAATCAGCACCTGTGTATTGGACTGCGTTTTTCTCTCCGGGGACCTGTCCTGCATTAAAAGGTATCGGGAAGGGGGCATTTAGTATCGGCTCCTTCTCGCGGGTGGTTCTCCCGAAACATATATGTCAAGAGTTACGCGGTTGGGTTTCTGAGCCACAATATCTTGGGCTTCGCCGCAGCCATACCCCCAAGATGTCGTGGTTGGAAAGGCTAACTGCGTAACTCTTGTATGTATGAATGAGGTTCTGTTTCGGAAGAACCACCCACGGATGGCTATGGGCAATTCGCATCATTGTCATACTGCAGCATGGGAAAATCACTTATCCAGGCTCCGTTACACAATTCACATCGTTGACGCCCGATATGCAGCTGCATGAAGCAACTGCTTTGTTGAACGTCGAGATGCTGCAAATTGCCCCCCCAGGACAGTTGGAGTAGTGTGTGACGTCATAGCAACAGCACCAATCCCTCCCTGCAGCATCCTGTCTCGTCAGACAGTGACTGTCAGTGCTCGAAGTCAAACACGTTGCAGGATTGATTCCTTGCGCGGCGCACGTATCCAGTCCACCCTCACAGGGATTCGCAAAGGCAATGCCCAGAGCAAAGCCAGCGATGAAGCACATTTGAAGCAAGAACAACACGCGCTTTCTCATATTGCACAACCACCTCCTTTCATTTTCGATTAACCGTCGGTAATGCTGAGTATTGTATTCCGCTCAGAGTCCTAAACTACCCGCCACCCTTCTCTGACAATCTCCACTCGTCCATTAAGTCGAAGCACTATCCAAGGTGCTCTCATCCCACGCACTCTATGGTGGAGGTCATAAACAATGGGAAAATCCTCTCCCCGCTGAGGATAGAGATTCGCCCACACGTCGGCAGGGTGCTCAGGTATAGGGATGAGGATATACTGATACCCATATGATATGGGAAAATAAGGAGGAGGCAATGAAGTGTAGTCTGTTGGGTCATTGGGGCAGCGAAAGATGCGCTTATCAGTGATATATCGGGGAGATAGGTCGCGCAAACCAATAGGCAGAAAATAGAATGAGTCAGGATAGTCCTGACGATACATCGTGAGAGCCTGTCCAATCTGCCGTAGATTAGACACACATACGGTCTGGCGGGTCTTCTCCTTCACCTGAGCACCTACAGCGAAGCCAATAGCCATCATCACAGAAATCACCGCGAGAACCAGTAGCAATTCAATCAGTGTAAAGCCGTTAGTCATCCCTGTGCCCACACCTTGCTTGGGTAACTTGTATCCTTGGTTGCTCGTAAAGACTCCCCCTATAACGTGGCACAAAAAGACAGCATTAACAATCTTGAGTCAGGTTTGCTAACATTATACCCCCGATGTTACTTCTTGTCCCTCCGCCGTTTGGCGGATTTTTCTCCGCCTTTTGGCGGAGGTGTGAGGTCGCGCAGCGTGATTCGCCCCAACCGCAGCGCGCGTCCGAGCGCGCAGGCGCGGCTGTGCACGCGCAGTTTGCGGAAGATGTCCTCAGTGTGGCTTTTGACGGTGGAAAGAGAGAGCCCCACCTGCGCGGCAATCTCTTCGTTGGTGTCGCAGTAGGAGAAGGCTTTGAGTATGGACAGTTCAGTGGGGGTCAAAGGGACTGAGGTTTGGTTAGGCGGAGAGGCAGGTGGCGAACCGTCCACTCGCTTACATTCGTGCATAGTCGCATCATGCATCTCCAGCAACTCGCGCAGCGACGCGAGCGACATGCCATCCGGCAACTCCACCAGCAATTGTACGACTGCCATGACTCAATCATCTCCTTTACGGCTCAGAGAGCGTCCTCTATCTTATTAGTTGCGTGAGAGAGCCGTTTTTCTGGTACCGAAGGCGAGTTTTTTGGCTTATTCGCAAATTTTGGTGGAATACCCTCCTCATCTACAACTGTTTTACCCCACCCTCCGCAGCACCCAAACCACCTTGCCCACAATCTTCGCCTCCGTCGTGATGATGGGTTCCATTGTAGAGTTCGCGGGCTGAAGGCGGACGTGACCGTTCTCTTTGTAGAAGCGTTTGACCGTCGCCTCGTCGCCGATGAGGGCAACCACAATGTCACCGTTGTCGGCGGTCTCCTGCTGCCGCGCTACGACGTAATCGCCGTCGTAGATGGCGTCCTCAATCATGCTGTCCCCTTTGACGCGCAGCAGGAAAACGTTCTGCTCGCCGACCCACTCGCGCGACAGCGGCACGACCGTTTCCACGTTTTCCACCGCTAACAACGGCTGCCCCGCTGCGACCCGCCCAACCAGCGGCACGGGCACGCTGTCTACACCTCTATCCAGCGGGTTGAGGGGGCGCACCAGTTCAATGCCCCGCGACTTGCGGGCGTTGCGGCGGATGTAGCCCTTCTTCTCCAACTGCCTGAGAAACTGCTGCACCGAGCCGATGTTGCGCCTCAACTCGCGGGCGAGTTCGCGCACCGTCGGCGGCAGCCCGTGCTCGCGGCGGAATTTGGAGATGACCTCCAATACCCGATGTTGTTTCCCCGTAAGCCCTGCGATGTCTGACATAGCACTTCTCCTTTCCGCTTCTTATTATATCAGAAAATTTTATACCTTTGTATAATTTTTCATCAGGATATTGACAATCCTCTTTTTTGTGTGTATAATACAAATGTATAAACTAAGGGGTGAACGAGCATGGAGCCAAGGTGGATTATCATTCAGAGGGTCAACCGCAAGTCCGACCGTTGGCGGCGGTTCACGGATAACTCGACGCGCCACGTTCCTTCACAGGCAAAGCCTTTACAGAGGAAGAACGTCGAGTGCGTTTCTGAGGGTCTCTACGTTTAACCGAAGAGGATTACCGTAAAGGACGATTGATGGGCGCGGTGATTCTGATGCTGGACAACCTGGAACGAGCGGAATCAGCGGATACGCACAGTCTGCAAGAGTTAGCGGCAGAAGCCGCGTTGTGGTTGTGAGAGGAGGGGGTGGTTGTATAGTCGTTTGACGTTGACAGGAGGGTCGTCATTCAAACTTCACCGAAACCGAGAGGAGAATCATCATGGGTCAACCCGTCGTACACTTTGAAATCGCAGGAAAAGACGCCAAGAAACTTCAAGACTTCTACGCCAACCTGTTCAACTGGAAGGTCGACACGAACAATCCCCACAACTACGGCATGGTCGAAACCGGCGGACAGGGCGGCATCAATGGCGGCATCATGCAAGCGCCGCATGGCGTCCCCTACGTGACCTTTTACGTTCTGGTGGACGACTTGCAGGCGTCTCTGAACAAAGCGGAAAGTCTGGGCGGCAAGGCGGTTGTGCCGCCGACTCCGATTGAGGGTGTGGGCGCTTTTGCCTTTTTGAGCGACCCCGATGGCAACGTCGTCGGGTTGTTCAAGGGATAAACCGCAGGGATGGAAGGAGGCAAGATGAATACATTCTACGTTCTGTGGAGCGTTGTCGGCGACGTCTTTGCCTTCCTTCTGATAGAAAGGAGACGAGATGGACAAATTCTGTTATGCGTGTGCGACTCCCTTGGGGATGCCTGAATTCCAGGGAGTGGCGGAGAATCACTGTAAGTATTGCACCGACGAATCAGGCAACCTCAAACCCAAAGAGGTAATACAACAAGGTATCGCTGAGTGGTTCAAAAGTTGGCAGCCGGGGATTGACGACGCGACGGCATTGAAGCGCGCGGCTGCCTACATGAGCGCGATGCCTGCGTGGGCGGAAGAATAACCTCCCCCACCCTCTCCTTAGGAAGAGAGGAACGTGAGGACTCAATGGCGTTCCCCACGCCCCTTGCGTTCCTCTCTCATTGTTTCGCCGACTTCTCCGTCTGCATCACGACCTCGTGCATCTCAAAGACGTTCGGACCGGCAAACATCTCGGCGGGCGGGCGGTTGACGTGCGATTGCTTGAAGGCTTCGCTTTGCGTCCAGGCGTGGAAGTCTTCTGGCGTTTCCCAGTAGGTTTTCACCACGTAGTAATCGCTTCCCTGCAGCGGGCGCAGCAGTTCGTAGCGCACGAAGCCCTTCATCTTCTCCACCGCGCCGAAGCGGTTTTCAAAGCGTTTCTCAAATTCTTTCTCGTAGCCCTTGGCGACGGGAATACGGTTGGCGACGACGATCATAAAACACCTCTTTTTAGCCACAGATGAACGCAGATGGACACAGATAACAACAAGAAAGAATCTGGGTTCATCCGCGTTCATCTGTGGTTTCAATCAATTGATGCTTCGACCTCGACTTCCTCTTCGTAGTTGACGCCTTCGACCTCAAACCCAAACAGTTGCCGGAAGCCGCGTTTGAAACCGTCGTAGTCGGTCAGCGTGCGCAGGTTGTCGGTGGTGATGGTGTCCCAGAGTCGGCTGACTTCGGCTTGGATGTCAGGAGCGAGTTCGCGGTCGTCAAGACGGATGCGGTTTTCTTCGTCCAGCGTTGGCGTTTGTCCTGGTCCGATGTGCTCGCGGAACAGGCGCACCATCTGATGGATAGGTTCCTCGTGGACGCCGCGTTCTTTCATAATGCGATAGAGCAAACTCACGTAAAGCGGCACGACGGGAATCGCCGACGACGCTTGCGTGATGACGGCTTTGTTGACGGAGATGCAGGCGCGCCCGCCGATGCGGTCTTGCAGCAGCACGTTGAGTTTCTCCGTTGTGCGCTCAAGGTCTTCCTTCGCCTTGCCAATCGTGCCGCTGCGGTAGATGGGGTGCGTGACTTCGGGACCGATGTAGGAGAACGGAACGACGCGCGCGCCCTCTGCCAGCGCGTCGGCTTCGAGCAGAGCCTCCGTCCACAGCCGCAAATCGTCCCCGCCCATGACGCCGATGGTGCCTCGGATCTCCTCTGCCGTCGCCGGAGGAATGGTGATTTCCGTGACGGTCTCGTTGTTCAGGTCAATCGTCTTGCCCGTGTAGGATGCGCCGATGGGTTTGAGCGTCGAACTGTAAACCTCCCCCGTGTGCGGGTCAGTGCGGCGCGGCGCGGCGAGACTGTAAATCACCGCATCCACCTGCCCCATTTTCGCCTTGATGTGCGCAATGACCTCTGCCTTCATCGTGGACGAGAAAGCGTCGCCGTTCAGGTTGATGGACTTGAAGTTTTCGCTTTTCGCCAGACGATGAAACGCCGCCGTATTGTAAAAACCCGCCGTGCCGGTTTTCGTTCCATCACCGGGGCGCTCAAAGAACACGCCCAGCGTCTCCGCATTGTAAAGCCACGTCGCCGCAATCCGCGCTGCCAAGCCGTAACCAGTGGACGCGCCCAGCACCAGCACGCGATAACGCTCAGGAACTGCCCCGCGTGCCGCGCGGGCGACTTCAACCTGCTGCTTAACGTTTCGGGCGCAGCGAAAACCTTCTATGAGACGTGGCGGGAGTGGTGGACGATTGAGAATACGGGCTTTCGGGAGTTGAAGGAGGGCTGGGAGTTAGAACGCGAATGTTGGGGCGGCATGAGAGAGCTGTGAGAATGAGTGTGACGTGGAAGTGTCTGGGTTACAACTATGTGCGCCTCTTTAACACACGGCAAGGGAGTCGGCTGGTGGCACGCGGCCTCCGCAGTTTTCATCAGCGCGTCCTGCGGAGCCGAGGGCCGGAGATTGTGATCGTGAGCGAGGGCGAGTATGCCATTATGCATGTAGAAGAGTTTGCCGCATTGTTAGGCAGGCCGCTGCAAGAGAGTCTGCGACCTTTGCCCCGTCCTCCACACCCTTGGCGGGCACGTCCACCGACAGGCTAATCGCTCAAGGTGATGTCTCCTCAGTCACTCATCCGCTTTCAGGAGACCGTCTATGGCTTATTCCGAAATGTCTGCGAGGGGATTCCATATCTTCTATCGTCACGTTTTCAATTGCCTGCCGCACCAGCGCCGCCACCTCCAGCCGCGCTTCGGCGGCTTGCACGTCGGCGAGCGACGCCCGCGTTTCGGGGTGGACGGGCATGAACAGCGGGCAGCAGTCCTCAAACGGCACGGTGGAGATGTCGAACGTGCCAATCTCCTGAGCCAGTTTGACGATGGTTTCTTTGTCGTCGCCGATGAGCGGGCGGAACACGGGCATTGTGGCGGCGGCGTCAATGATGGCGAGGTTGGTGAGCGTTTGCGACGCGACTTGCCCCAGACTCTCGCCCGTGACCAACGCCTCCGCTCGCTCGCGCCGCGCAATCTCTTCGGCAATGCGCATCATCATGCGGCGATACAGCACGACGCGCAGCGGAGAAAGTGTATTGGCGACAATAACGCCCTGAATCGAACCGAACGGAACGAGATAAAGCCGCGAGCGATATTGATACGGCGTCAGCGTTTTGACCAAATCGCGCACGGTGTGCTGCGAGGAGCTGTCGGTAAACGGCGCGCCGTGAAAGTGCGCGAAGATGACCCGCGCTCCGCGCCGCATCAGTTTGTAAGCGGCAACGGGCGAATCAATCCCGCCGGACATGAGGCTGACGACTCTGCCGCTCGTGCCTATTGGCAACCCGCCAGGACCGGGAATTTTCTCCGCGTATACCAGCGCGCGGGAGGACATGATTTCGATGAAGCAGGTCACCTCCGGCGCGGTCAGGTTGACTTTCTTCTGCGACTTCTCGACGAGGAACGCGCCGATGGCGCGTTCGACTTCGTTGGACTTCATCGGATACCGCTTCTCCGCACGCTTGACGCGCACGCAGAACGTCTCGTAGGATAAATCGCGCACGACGTCCCACGCCGTCTGTTGCAGCGTGTCTAAATCGTTGGGTGTTTCCGCGCCAAACGCGAAGAAGGCGATGCCGAACACTTTGCGCAGCCGCTCGCGCACGTCCGACAGCGTGACGCTCTCCGGCAGCGGCGCAATCAACCGCCCCGGCAGGCGGCGAATGGGAACGTCCGCCACGTCGCGCAGAGCGCGATGGACGTTGTCCTGCAGCCGCTTCTCAAAAAAATCGCGGTTGCCTTTTTTCAGACCAATCTCGTGATAGTGAATGACGACGACCTTGCGCATGATGGTTCTCCCAACGGATACTATATCAGTCTGTCGGCGGTGGGTCAACCGCATTTGACGCTCCGACGCAAACCCGCTATAATGAACGGGCGAAGGGAGAGGCACCTTATGGAAATCAACCAAAAAATGCTCGCCGCCAAAGAAAAGTTTCTGGGCACGCTCCAGCGCGGGCGGTGCGGCTGTCGCATCTGCGAAAGCACGGCGTCAGCAAAGAACAAACGGATGTCGAAGTTCCGCCCCGTGGAAGAACAACGCGACCGCCTGCCGCCAGGGCAGAAGTTGACGAAAGGGTTTCCCGTTTTGGATTTGGGGATTCATCCGCCGTTCGACCCGGCGACGTGGACGTTCCGCGTGGAGGGCGAAGTGGAAAACCCGATGACGTGGACATGGGAAGAGTTCAAACAGTTGCCGAAGGTGGAGCAACTCTCCGATTTCCACTGCGTCACGACGTGGAGCAAGTTCGACGTTCGCTGGGGCGGCGTGAAACTCCGCACGATTGCCGAACTCGTTCACCCCAAACAGACCGCGCACTTCGTCATCGCCCACTGCGCGGATGGCGGCTACACGACGAACATCCCGATTGACGAGGCGCTGGACGACGACGTGCTGCTGGCATATGAACTGGATGGTCAGCCGCTTCCCATCGAACACGGCGGACCGATGCGCCTCGTCGTGCCCAAACTGTATGCCTGGAAATCAGCGAAGTTTCTGCGTGCCCTCCGCTTCACCGAGCACGACGAACCCGGCTTCTGGGAGACGCGGGGATATCACAACCACGCCGACCCGTGGAAGGAAGAGAGACACTCAAGAGGGGAGGAGTAATGGAGTAAGGGAGGGAGGTCCAATACTCCATTGCTCCAATACTCCACCTCTCCATGATTGGAGGCAAAGGATGAGTTGGCATTTCGAGTTAGTCGCTGGTCCGTTTGGTTTCACCGAAGGTCCCGCGTGGGACGGAGAGACGTTGTTGTTTTCGGACATTCCCACCAGCCGCATTCTGCGCTACGACCCGAAGACGGGGCAAACGACAGTGTTCCGCGAGGGGACGAACGAGGGCAACGGGTTGATGTTCGACAAAGACGGCCAACTCTACGGCTGTCAGGGCGGCAGCGGTGGGCGGTGCATCGCGCGTTACAATCCCGACGGAACGACTGACGTGATAGTTGACCGCTTTGAGGGCAAACGCCTGAACAGCCCGAACGACCTCGCCTTCGATTTGCAGGGACGGCTCTATTTCACCGACCCGCGCTACGGCGAAAAGCGCGATGACATGGAACTCGACCACGAATCCGTGTTCCGCTGCGAGCAACAAGCTGACGGGAGTTGGAACATTCAGCGCGTGACGTTCGACACCACGCGCCCCAACGGGTTGCTGGTCTCACCCGACCAGAAATGGCTCTACGTCGCGCAAAGCGAATACGGCGAAAACAAAAAGCGCGAACTGCGGGCGTATCCGATTAACGACGACGGCACGCTGGGGCAATACGAGGTGCGGCATAACTTCTATCCCCATCGCGGCATTGACGGCATGTGCCTTGACGTGGAGGGCAATATCATCGCCACGGCGGGTTGGGAAGTCAGCGGTCCTGGACCGATGATTTACGTCTTCGCTCCCAACGGGCGCGTGTTAGAAACGCATCCCGTTCCCACCGACCGCCCGACCAACTGCACGTTCGGCGACGAGGACTTGCAGACGCTCTACGTGACCGGCGGCGGTTGCCTCTTCCGCGCCCGCACGGAGCGGAGGGGCTGGTTAATTTATCCGCCATCGCGTTGACGATATGAGAGGATGGGCGAAACGACGCCCATACCCCCTACTCCCCTACTCCCATACGTCATGTCTCTCCCTCCATTCATCCGCGTTTCTGGCACGTCATACGAAATGGGTTATCAGCACGGGCGGCAAGCCGAAGGGCGCATCAAGTGATTCGTCGAAATCGCCCTCAAAAATGCCGGCGTGCCTGAAACCGCCACGCGACGCGAGGTGCTTGAGCGCACGAAAGCGTTTGCGCCGCTGTTTCGGCAGCACGTGCCGGAACTTGTTGAAGAAATAGAAGGAGTGAAAGACGGCGCGGGGATTTCGTTTGAGGAGGCGTTGCTCCTTGCTTCGCCCCTACAAAACTATCCTCAAGGCGTGATTCGCACTCATCCCGAATGTCAGATGCCGACCACGATTTACGACATTGACGGCGACGGGGCGAACGAAGTCATCTGCCGCTGGTATCGGGACGGGCAGGCGTTCATTTACATCCTGGACGGGCGCACGGGAAGCATCAAGCGCGAACTCCGTTGGGATTACCCGATGTGGCCCGAGCCCGGACACGGCGAGGTGGGGCACATCATCATCGCCAATCTGCGCGGTTTGGAACGTCCGCGAGACCTCGTTGTGACCACTGCCCACGCCGGCATCTTCGGTCTGACGGACGAACTCAACTTCCTCTGGGCGCACGGGCAGGAGGAGTTCAACGACGAGGGGCTGCCGTGGCTGTGCCACCATCCCTGCGTGGACGACTTAGACGACGACGGCTGTGAGGAAGTTGCCTGCGGCGGGGTGCTGCTGGACCACGACGGCAAGGTGCTGTGGACGATGGACTTGTGGGCGGAGGTGGACGACAGTCACGTGGACAGTGTGATGATTGGCGACATAGACGGCGACCCGTCCAACGGCAAGGAAATCGCCTTCAGCACCGGCGCCTGCCTGCTCAACGCGAAACATGAGTTCTACTGGAAACAGCGCGGCTTGGTGCTGCACGGGCAATCGGTGCGCTTGGGCAAGTCGCACGCCGACGTGCCAGGTCTCCAGATAATGGTGCTGGATTGCACCAGCCGCTCGCCCGACACCTACGTCTTCTCCGCCAAAGGCGAAGTGCTGCTCAAACTGCCGCCCGGCTGCCCGGAGTTCTTCGACTGGGACGGCGACGGACTGGATGAGATAGCCTGCCACACAACGCTACATGACGCCAACGGGCGGATATTAGCGGAGTTGCCCGTAGAGGAGATTTACACGGCGCACGGCTACGAGTATCCTAAGACCTCCTACCCGCCCTTCATCACGGCGGACGTGATAGGGGAGGCGCGGGAAGAAGTGATATGGTCCAGCGGCGACCTCATCCTCATCTTTGAGAATGCCGCTCCGCATCCCCCCCACCGCAACTGACGCCAGCGCAACAGTGAGCGCGGTGGAAGAAGATTTACAACACGATGCGCTCCTAACCGGGCTGGCGCACCCAACTCGTCAGGAGGGATGGGGGCGACGATTTGACAAACTCATACCCAATCGGTTAGATTGACAGTTAATCCATTCTGGCGAGGTGCCTTGTGCGACCCAACATTTTGGTTTTCATGTCCGATCAGGAGCAAGCCGACGTCGTGCATCCCGACCATCCGTGCCTGACGCCAAACGCCACAAGGCTGGCGCGGGAGGGGGTGTTATACGCCGCACGGCTATAAACTTTCATTTCCAGGGAGACTAATGGCTCCCTGGACACGGCCCCCGTGGGTGCTTAGAAGAC
>FWPU01012528.1_pt1 | contig 11182 bp, 5 predicted proteins | sample 2228361 | NCBI WGS metagenome assembly FWPU01 (sample SAMEA103939777, study PRJEB20133) | metagenome | reverse complement strand
ACCATGAACGCCGCCGCGGCCGTCAAAGAGCGGATTCTTGCCATGCTCGCCGCTCTAAATAGGGCTAGCTAGAGCGGCGAGTTTTTGCAATGTTGAGGTGAAGCGCAAGCGGTTCCCTGAGGAGCAGATCGTAAGATCCTGAAGGAGGCGGAAGCCGGGCCGGGGACGATCGGGGGCCTGTGTCGGAAGTATGGCAGCTCGGAGTTCACGTTCTACCGATGGAGGAGGCGGTTCCAGGGCCTGTCGGTCTCGGAGGCCAGGCGGCTGCGCGAGCTGGAAAAGGAGAACGCGCGCCTGAAGAACATCGTGGCCCACCGGGATCTCGAGATCGAGGCGCTGAAGGAGCTTCTGCGAAAAAACGGGTGAAGGCATCGCAGCGCCGGGAGGGCGTGCGCGTCCTGATGGCCCGGGGTGTGTCCGGCCGGCGCGGCTGTGACTTACCGGGGATCGCGAAGTCGAGCTTCTAATACGAGGGCCGGGAGGGACAGGAAGATCCGCTCCGGAAGGCGATCCAGGAGATGGCCCGGGCCCACAAGCGGTACGGCTATCGCCGCGTGTGGGCCCTTCTGCGCCGGAAGGGCAAGCGAGTGAATCTGAAGCGCGTGTATCGCCTCTGGAAGGAGTCGGGCCTGGGTCTGCCGCGTCGGCGGCCCCGGAAGAGGGCGCGGCTCGGAGGGGCCGTTCCGCTTCAGGCGCTGTATCCGAAACAAGTGGTGACGTACGATTTCATCCTGGACGAAACCGTGGATGGGCGTAAATTGCGTTTCCTGACGCTCCTGGACGAGTTTACGCGGGAGTCGCCGGCGATCGCGGTGGATCGCCGCATGCCGGCCTGGCGCGCGATCGAAGTTCTGGAGCGGACGTTCCAGACCCGGGGCTGGCCCGGGTGGCTGCGTTCCGACAACGGGCCGGAGTTCATCGCCCGGAAGGTCCGAGAGTGGCTGGAAGCGCGCGGGGTGAAGGCGCACTACTTCGATCCCGGCAGCCCGTGGCAGAACGCGTACGGGGAGAGCTTCAACGACAAGTTTCGTGGAGAGTTTCTCAATCTGGAGTTCTTCGAGACGGTCGCTGAAGCGGAAGTCTCCAGCGATCTCTAGCGGCGCCACTACAACGAGTTGAGGCCCCACTCCTCGCTCGGCTATTTGACGCCCCAGGAGTTTCGCCTCAAGTGGGAAGCCGAGCACCGGGCCGGACGGAACGGGAAGAAGATGGGAGGACCAAAGGAAGAGACCTTGGGCGGGGGCTCTGCCCCCGCGGCCCCCGAAGTTTACCGCTTGAAGCCCCTCCCCAGGGGGAAAGACCGCTCCCCGGTATGGGGGCCCTCGCGGCGCTCGGGGCGCTCTTCAGCGTGACCCTATCCTCCGCGAGGCCCCAGCGAATTATACGCATCGCAACGGGAGAGTCAACGGACGACTCAGACACAAGCCGCAAGGATTGGAGATCGTGTCGCGTTCACGTATAACTGGGGGAGGGTTCTAACCTTCCGAGGGGTCCAGTCGGAGGGGAGCACCTGGGAGGAAGGAAGTCGACGAGATGAACAGGATCGGAGGTCCTTCGACGGCGAGGCAACGACCGTGGACCATGTGATGATCCAAGAACGCGCAAGAGAACTTGGCTCGGGCGAAAGGTCGAGGCTGCCCGTTGAGACTGGTTCGCCGCCGCCGGGTACGGTCGAGGCCGGTCTGCGTTGGGGTCGTGACCTCGGGGCGCTGAGTACGCGCAACTCATCGAAGGGTGCCCTCGTGGCGGAGGCCCAGGCCGTTTTCCGCGCGTTCAATGGAGGCACGCCGCTGGAGAAGTTCCGGGAGCAATGCTTGCGGGGAACCATCCTACGGCAGCGAGCTCGTGAAACGAGGCACCGCATCTGGGAGGCAATTCACTGGCGCTTCTTCGCATGGCACCCGCCCGAATGGGTCCTCACGGATCTCGCGGAGGCGGCGGGAGACGATTCCACGACTCCGCGGTTCGCGGGTCTCGTGTACCTGCACTTCGCCCGGCGCGACCGGCTCACCTTTGAGTTCGTGACCACGAAGCTGTGGGAGCTGTGGCAGAACAAGACCGTAGAGGTCCGGCGCGACGACGTCCTGGATTTCCTGGCTGTCTGCCAGGAGCAGCATCCCAAGGTCAGGTCTTGGCGGGAAAGTACGCGAAAGAAACTGGCCAGAAACGTGCTTTCGGCTCTGCGAGACTTCGGGCTCTTAAGCGGCGTTCAACGCAAGGTCATCCAACAGCCGGCCGTCTCGCTGGACGTCGCCCTGCACCTCTGTCGTCTTCTCTATGCGGAGGGATTGCGGGGACGAGCCGTCCTGGAAGCACGGGACTGGCGGCTATTCCTATGGGGCTCACATCAGGCTGCCGATGCCTTGGCTCGACTGGCGCAGGTGGGCAAGCTGCGGTTCGAACGCTCCGGTAAAACCGTCGTCCTGGAGGTACCGGGACTCGACCAAGTGGGGAAGCGATGAGCGGCCCGGGCGACTGGTCGTGGAAGCTACAGGAAGCGGCGGAGCGTATCCGCACACGCTACGACCATATCGGGCGGAAGACCGGCGCTCCGTTCCTGGCGATCGTGTACCCCCCAGAGGCCGAACAGACGGTGCTCAAGGAGTGGCACACGCTCGGAGCCACTTTGCGTCCCCAGTATGAGGTTCGCGTCGTGGACTCTCTCGAGGTCTGCACCGGCGTGGTCAGGCGGTTCGGCGTTGAGACGTTGGTAAGCGCCATGCAGGACCCGATGCCTGGCTCGGACCCGACCGTCGAGCTGGGTTCCTTGTGGACGACCGCCCTCGTCAAGGCCGTTCGGCAAGCGGCTAAGCCCGCTGGCGTTGGGCGTCCTGTGGTGTCAATCGAGCGCCTGGCGGCTCTTTTCCCCGCTTCTGGTCCCCGTGCCGTTATGCAGGCGCTGTGGGATAGCAACCACGCAGCGTTGGATGGACCCGTCGTCCTGCTGGTGCCGGGCATGATCCTCGAGGCGCGGGTCTACTCATTCGTGGGTCGCGTGAAGGAATTCATGTACCGCGGGGACATTCTGTAGGGGCCCCGGGAGCAAGGAGATGCACGATGAAACTTGCGGACATCTTCGAGACCCGGATCGAGGAGAAAATCGACCCCGTCATCAAGGTCGGCGAGGTGCAGGACGAGGCGAAGCTGGTATCGGAGATCGGCTCCTACGTCGTAACCCCTACCATTGAGAAGTACATCGACGAATTCCTCGAGCACTTCACCGATACGGCCCGCCTTGATACGACCGAGATCGGCGTCTGGATCTCTGGGTACTTTGGCTCGGGCAAATCTCACCTGGCGAAGATCCTCGCTCTCCTGGTTGAGAATCGCACCCTCCTCGGCCAGCCCGCCGTGAAGCGGTTCGAAGTCCGCGTGCCGCCCGTGGCGCCGCGCCGCGGCTCGCTACTACGCAACCTCGCGCAGGTCAACCAGTGTTCCACGTCGGTGCTGGCCTTTAACCTGAACACGCTGGTGGACAGCAAGACTACACCCCTCCCGCGCCTTCTTCTGAGCCAGTACTACCAGTCTCGCGGATACTCTTCGAACCTGCTCTACGCGCGGGTCATCGAGTGCGAGCTGGATCGTCGCGGCAAGCTGCACGCGCTGCACGAGAAAGTCGCTGAGCTTGCGGACCGCCAGTGGGCAGACATCCAGAAGAATCCCAACTTCTACGCCAAGCATCTTTACAAGGCGGCCTGTACGGTCGCGCCGGAAGTTTTCGCTACGCCGGACGACGTGGCCACCGCCCTCAAGAACGCCGAGCGAGGGGACCTCTACAACACCCAGTTCCTGGTCCAGACGATCATCGAGGACCTCGTGGCCAAGGAGAAAGAGGTCAGGAAGCCGTGCCGGGTCCTTCTGGTGCTCGACGAGTCTGGGCAGTGGATTGAAGACGACGCGGGTCGTCTCGCCCAGCTCCAGGCTCTTGTGGAAGAAGCCGCCGTCAAGGGCCGCGGCAAGATCTGGATCTTCGTCACTACCCACGAAGACATGGGCGCCGTGTACCACAATGCCCGGGCTCTCCAGGCCGACATGAAAAAGATCGAGGGACGCTTCCGTTTCAAGTTCTCGCTGACCACCGAGAACATCGAGCTGGTCCTTGAGGACCGCATCTTCAGGAAAAAGCTCGCCGGAGCGGACGCGGTGGGCAAGGTATATGACAGCGCCCCAGGCGTCCTGCGCGGCCTCGGAGAGCTTGCCAACGTCGAGGGCCGGCGGCTGCCTGACTGCGATCGCGACCGCTTCGTGACCTTCTATCCTTTCTTTCCGTACCAGGTGCACCTGATCCCGGAAATCGTCAAAAGTCTCCGTTCGAAAGGAGGACGCGGCGAACAGCTCTCTGGCTCGACTAGGACGCTGCTCGCCATCACCCAGGATGTGCTGCGAGCCGGGCGGCGCAACTACCTCCAACGGCAAGTGGGCGAGATGGTCTCGTTCGACGAGGTCTACGCCAACCTCTCCGGGGAGGGCGAGGTCAGTCCAGATGTCCGGCGTGAGCTGTCCCGAATTGAACAGGTCGTGCCCGGAGCCACTGCTCTGACCCGTCGAGTGGCAGAAGTCCTCTTCATCATTCACGAGATCAAGTACGTGCCGCGGACCATCGATAACGTCGCCCGCCTGCTCGTCGAGTCCGCAGGCGATGACCTCCCGACACTTATCTCGAACATCAAGCCGGAGCTGGAACGCCTCATCGCGGCAAAGATGGTTGCCCGGATCGGGGACGAGTACGAGTTCCTTACTGGTGAGCGCCGTTCTTTTGAGGATGAGGTCGCGACCGTTGCCGCCGAGATCCGCCAGCAGGATCTGGACGCGGGATTCGCCAAGTACTTCATCCTCGATACGGAGAAGAAGCAAAACCACCTGCGCTCCATCCTCGGGTTCGAGACGGTACCTTTCAAGGGTGCCGAGTTTGAAGTCCGGATCAGCATGGATGGGACGCTGGCGATGAAGAACGGCCATATCGAAGTCAGGATCTTCTCCCCGCTCGCAGCTCTCGGCGGGACGAAGGTCACCGACCTGGAGGACCAGAGCCTGAGGGCGGAGGAGCAGAACACGATCTTCGTTCTGTGTGATCGGGTTCCGGGCTTCGACCAGGACCTTCGGCGCTTTCTGGCCATGCGAGAGGTGGTCAACACCTGGAAGAGCGACCCTCATAAGTCGGAGGAGGCCCGCAAGCTGGCAGTGGAGAGAGAGACCAACGATCTGGACAAGCTCGAACGGAAGGTTCGAGAGGGCATCAAGGCGGGGCTCAAGCAAGCGCACATCGTCTTCCGGGGAGCGAGCCATGCGCTAACGCCTCGGGCTGGTCAAACCCCGGGCGAGACGCTTCGCGCGGAGCTCGCTACATATTTCCCCTCGCTCTACCCGAAGTTCGAGAAGGTGCCCGTGCGCATCGCTCAGGAGCAGCGGGCGATCCTCGACGTCCTGAACGGCGAAAAGAACCTCGCTGCCGACGTCAAGGCCCTGAGGCTGTTCGACAAGGGCGGCGGCCTCGACCCGCATTCTCCAGTGATCGATGCCGTTCGCATCTTCCTGTCGAGTCGGCAGAGCAAGAAAGAACGGACGCTGGGCAAGGACCTCTTGGACGAGTTCAGTGCGCCCCCGTACGGGTGGGACCGAAACGCGGTTCGAGTGGGAGTCGCTGCATGCGTCCGGGCTGGGACGGTGAAGGTTCTCATCGGGAAGAGGCCGCACACCAATCCGGCCGATCCTGCGCTTCAGAAGGCGCTTCGGGATAGCCGCGAGTTCGACAGGGTCGAGCTGGTCCTCGAGGATGCTGACATCGAACCCGACGCGCTGGAGGAGGTCCGCGCGGCTCTCATGAAGCTTACGGGGAAGCGGAAGATCGACGAGACCCCGGCTGCCCTTCACGAGGCGATGGAGACCCTCGGCAGGGAGAAGCTCGACAAGGCCGAAAAGGTCCGCGACTGGGCCGATGCTGTGGGCTTTCCCACCCCCGCTACCTTCGCTCAGGGATGGGAAGCTTTGAAGGACATCCTGGCTCTGACCCATCCAGTCCATCGCGTGAAGGAAATCCAGACGAGGGCCGAGGAGCTTAAGCGCGGCGTTGAGGTGATCGACCAACTGGTCACGTTCCGGGAGAAGTGGGGAGCGGGTTTTGCCGAAGTTAAGGCTTTGGCGGGGCAGCTCCGTGCGGTCGAACACCTGCTGCCGACGGAGGGCCCGATCCGGGGATTCCTTGACGAGTACGAAGCCGCCCACAGGGACGGTCGCTTCCTGGAGGCGGAAGTCTGGAAGAAGGTCCAATCTTCAAAGGCCGCCGCGGCCCTGGAACTCAACTCGCTCCTCGCATCATGGCGCGCGGAAGCTCGCGGGATCGTCGAAGAGGCCAAGGCCCGGCTGCCTCAGGACCTCAAAGCGAATGGGTTAGACGAGGGACTCGCCCAGCGGCTCGCCGCTCCGCTGGACGAATTTGCCGCAGGCTTGGACGCGGAAACGGAGCCCGCCCGGGTCGCGGCGCTCCCCCAGCGGGCGCGGAAACTCGTCGGGACCTTAGGCGAGGCGATCCGCAAGGAGGTTGAAAGACGGACCCCACCTCCACCGGACGCACAACCCATGGCCGCCCGTGCAGTCCGAACGGTCCGACTCTCGGACGTCACCACGCTACGGCGGGTCCGCACGGAGGCCGAATGGGAGGAGATCCTCAAGAAGCTGGACGAGCGCGTGCGGGAGCTCCTGCGCAGTTACGACGTGGAGATTGAATGATGGAGGCGAACCTTAAGGCCTGCCTCAAGGCGATTGTGCTCGAACTGCGCCGCCTGCTCGAGGGCTATTACGATGCCCAGGGCAACTGGCAGGCCGGCGACTTGGAGCGCCGCCTCGCCGCGATCGGCGTGAGGCGGGACCGCACGCCTGTCCCAGTTGACGAGCTCCCGCACCTCTCGCGCGAAGACCGGGATGCCAGGCGCGTCCTGGATGCGTTCTTGAGGTCCCGAGTGGAGGCGGGGCTTCATCGCGGCGAGGCGATCGGCGAGTTCGTGGCCAAGTCTGCGTACACCTGGGCGAACCGCCTCTTGGCGCTCCGCTGCATGGAGGCCAGGGGCCTCATTGACGAGGTGATTCTTCAGAAGGAGGCCTACGGCGGCCGGTCGCTCCAGCACAACCGCTTGGCGAGAAAGGAACCCGAACGCTGCACGGGCGAGGACGAGGGATTGTTCGCAGTTTTGTTCGACGAGTTCGAGCGGCGAGCAAAGGAGCTGCCGTTACTCTTCAACCCCAGGGCACCCGAAGTCGCCCTGCGTCCCTCGGTGGCAGCCCTTAAGCGCTGCAGCGGCCTCCTCTCCGGCGTTGAAGCAGTGAAGGGTCAGCAGGCCACCACGGACGAGGTCTTCACGGCTCCCGATGCCCTCGGCTGGGCTTACCAGTACTGGAATACCGAGGAGAAGGACAGGGTCTTCGAAAAAGTCCGCACCAAGAAGGGCGCGAAGATCGAGGGCGCCGAGATCATCCCTGCGACCTGCATCTACACCGAACCCTACATCGTAAAGTTCCTCGTCCAAAACTCGCTGGGTGCGCTCTGGTTGCGCATGCATCCCGAGTCGCGCCTGGCGGATCAATGGGAGTACTACGTCCGAGACGCCGACCGCGCGCGGGTCCAGAAAAAGCCTGTCCGGGACATCACCTTCCTCGACCCGGCCTGCGGCAGCGGCCACTTCCTCATCGAGGCATTCGAGCTCTTCTATGCGATGTACCAGGAGGAAGGAGAAATCACCGCGCCCGCGGAGATCTGCGCGGCGATCCTGGAGCGGAACCTCTACGGCATCGACATCGACGAGCGGGCCGTCCAGATTGCCGCCATCGCGCTCGTCATGAAGGCCAAGGAGAAGGCGCCCGATTTCGTCCCCCGCCGAGTGAACCTGGTCGCCACGAACATCCGGCTCCCTGCCGGGAAGGACCATCTGGAGGCCTTCCTCCGCAAGCACCCGGACGACGCGCAACTGAAGCCCGCACTGCTCACGATTTTCGATGGCCTCGCCCATGCGGACGAACTGGGGTCCCTCCTCCAGATCGAGGAGCCGGTTGAGAAGGAGCTTCGCCTCATCGCCGAGCGCTATCCAGTCCTGCATCAGGGCCGCGATTGGCAAGCTTGGAAGGCTGGGGTGATCCAGCGGTTGCGCGAGCACTTCGATGCGGAAGCTGGGGCGGCTGATCTGGTTCAAGCCCTCTTTGGCGAGGCCGCGGCGAAAGGTCTTTCGCTGGTCGAAGTCCTCGCCCGGCGCTACGATGTGGTCGCCGCCAATCCGCCCTACATGGGCTCGAAGAACATGGGCGCGGTGGTCAAGAAGTACGTGGAGCGCCATTTCCCGGCGGGAAAGCGCGACCTGTACGCGGCATTCATTCTCCGCTGTCTGGAACTGGCCGCGGAGGGCGGCCGCGTGGCGATGGTGACGCAGCAGTCGTGGATGTTCCTTCGGTCGTTCGCTGATCTGCGGGCGCTTGACGAAGAAAAGATGCGTAAGGCGCCGCGGGCATTTCCAGGTCTCCTGCGAGAAACGACCATTGAGGTGCTGGGGCACCTCGGCGAACACGCCTTTGTGGACAGCGCAGCCGCAGGAGCGTTTGTGGCCATGTTCGTCCTTAGCAAGGCCGCGCCGGCACAGGACCATCGCCTGACCGCCTTCCGCCTCATCGGGCCCAAGAGTCCCGAAGAGAAGGACCTGTTGCTGCGTCAGGCGATTGCCGCTCTGCGCGAAGACAGTCTATTGTCGCAAGGTCCTCTCAGCAAGGCAGTACGCGTATGAGTTTGGTGAAGACATCTCTTGTTAGTTCGAGCGCAGGCACGGATAAGTCGCAGGTAGCGGGCGCGCGCTGGCTGCGCTGCGATCTGCACGTACACACGCCCTTCGACAGCGTAAAGAAGTTTGGGGAAGACATCCGCCGAGCGATCGAGGCGTTCAAGAAGGAGAAACCGCAACGCCTCGCGGAGATCGCCGACCGCTTCGTCACGGCTTGCCGCGATGCCGCGGATGGCGAAGGGATCGATCTGGTCGCCCTCACGGACCACAACAGCATCGATGGCTACCGGTACCTGCGGGCGCAGTTCGACACCCTGGCCCAACAGGCACGAGATCAGGGGCTCGCCATGCCCGCCATCCTCCCTGGCGTGGAGTTCTCGGTCGGCGGCGAGCGACCCATCCACTTCCTGGTGATCTTCTCCAGGGACACGGATCCGAACTTGATCGATCACGCGATCGCCTACGTCTTCGGCCCGAACGATCGGTTCGATCCGAAAACCGGTACCCCGCGCGCGACGGGTCAGTCGGTCGATGATTTCCTGTCGAAACTCTACGAGTTCTGCCGCCCGCCCTCCGGCGACCGCCATCTCGAGTTCGTGCTCCTTCCGGCCCATGCCGACAGCGATAGAGGGGCGTTGAAAGATCTGGCCGGCGTCTCGAATATCGCAGTGGCCACCTCGCTGTGGGACGAGATGAAGGGCCATCTGCGCCAGCGGGTCATCACCCGGCGCGACTGGCACGGGTTCCAGACACTGCGACCGTTTGCAGACCTGCCTCCCGCCTTCAAGGATCTTCTCTACTGCTGGGCAGCCGCGCGGCGCGGCGACGACTGGGATTCGCTCACGGAGACCCAGAAGGCGCGCTATCGAGGACCGAAGCACTGGCCGCTCGTGGAGTGCTCCGATCCGCATGGGTACGAGGCGATCGGCAGCCGGTACACCTGGCTCAAGATGGAAGTGCCGGATGTCGAGGGAATCCGCCTCGCGCTCCTCGATCCGGAGTCGCGGCTTCGGCGCATGGCGGAAGGCCCGCCCGGGCACACCTACCCGCGCATCGAACGGCTGCACATCCGGAACACCGATTTCTTCGACGAGATCGAGGTGCCGTTCAATCCCTGCCTCACCACCCTCATCGGCGGCCGCGGCACCGGCAAGTCGACCGTGGTCGAGTACCTGCGCTACGCGCTCGACCGCGCGCGCCGCGAGGATTTGCCGGACGACGAGCCCAGCAACGTGCGCGAGGCGGTCGAATCCGTGCTCTCGCCGAAGAAGCAACGCGACTTCGGCCACAGCAAGGGAACCCTCCTGCCCGGGCACGAGATCACGGCGGATGTCGTGGTCGCCGGGCGGCGGTATCGCATCGTTCGCTCGACGTCCGGGGTGTCGGTGACGGTCGACCCGGATCGACCGGACTCGTCCAGCCCCGCTGCCGTCGATGTGCGCAGTCTGCTCGCACCCCGTGTGCTGTCGCAGCGACAGATCGCGCGGATCGCCCGCGACCCCGCCTCGCAGCGGACCGAACTCGACGCCCTCGTCGATGCCGAGCGCCTGCGTGACATCGAAGCCCGGCGCCGCACGTGGACCGAAACGCTGGCCCAGCTCCAGACGGTGCGAAAGCGCCTCACCGCCGAGCGCGAACAGCTCCCTGCCGTCGAAACGGAGCTTCGAATGGTTCAGGATCAGCTCGCGTTCCTGGAGGGGGCCGGTCGAAAAGAGGTCCTGGCCCGCTTCGACGCGCTCGAGCGCGAACGGCGCTGGCTGGAAGAGCGGCGGCAGAAGCTCGAGGGGCTGGCCGTGGCTCTGGAGGAACAGGCTGCCTCGGTGGCTGCCGCCGACGACGCCACCCCCGTTCCTGAAGACACGCCGAATGCGGAGTGGCTGCGCTCGGTCGCCGACCGTTGGCGCACGCAGCGGCAGGCGGCGGCGACTACATTGCGGCAGCAGGCGGTGGCCCTGCGCTCCTTGCGAGACGAGCTTGCGGCTGAGCAGGCGACCCGTTGGCAGCCGGGCTACGCCGAGGCGCGTGCCGCGTACGAGGCACTGCGCCAGGAGATGACGGCGCGCGGTGTGGACTTCGGCCAGCACGAAAAGCTGCTTCAGCGGCGCGCCCAGCTCGAACGGCAGCTCGCGGCGCTGCGGCGGATCGACGAGGAGCTCGCGGACAACGCCCGGAGGATTCGCGAAGCGCGGACGAGCCTGATCGAGGCTCACGAAGCGCGCCTCGCCGCGCGGCGCGAGCAGGCGCAGGCGCTCGTGGAGATGGATGCCGACGTCCGCTTGGAGATCCTCCCGTTCCGGGACCGCGACGACTTCGAGGCACGCCGCGACGTGTGGTTCGGCGGCGCCGGCCTTCAGGAGCGCGACTGGGCCGTGCTCTGCGACTTCGTGTTCGGCGACGGCGGCGACGTGCCGGAACGCATCCGCCAG
>FWPU01012527.1_pt1 | contig 11183 bp, 5 predicted proteins | sample 2228361 | NCBI WGS metagenome assembly FWPU01 (sample SAMEA103939777, study PRJEB20133) | metagenome | reverse complement strand
TACCCAGTCACGATCTATACCGCTCTGGCGACCCATTCTGAAAACCCGCCGTAAAAATGAGCGAACCGAGCGTACCAGATCTTGTCCCCGGAATGCCGGAATTTTTTCCTGGGAATACGCTCAACAGGTTTTGCCATGACCGCCGACTGGAACCGTTTTGGTGAGCTGCTGACCGATCTCCTCTACCGCATCAAGGACGCCCATGGCTCGACGATCACGGGCCTCCAGGTCGCGATCGGCCAGCGGCTGGGCAAGCGGGGCGGCGACCTGATCGCCAAGTGGCGCCAGGGGCTGCCCGTCGCCCGCCAGCAGGACCTGGAGGGGCTGATCCAGGCCCTGGCGCTGCTCGCACGGGAGGCCAGGCTGCCCCAGGAACCGTTCCGCCGCGATCTCCGGACCCTGCTGACCCTGGCCGGCCATCCCCATCCCGATGCGGTGCTGGCGGCCCTGGCGCCGCCCCCGGCCGTCCCGCCATCCGCGGCCCGCGCGGACTGGGGCCGCTCGCCGGACGTCAGCCGCTTCGTGGGCCGCGAGGCCGAGCTGGCGCACCTGCGCGGCCGGCTGACCGACCCGGCCTGCCGGCTGGCCGGCGTGTTCGGCCTGGGCGGCATCGGCAAGACCTTCCTGACCAAGCGCACCGCGCTGGACGCCGCGCCGGCCTACGCGGCGGTCAAATGGGTCCTGCTGCAGGACGGGCCGCCGCTGGATGAGGTGCTGGCCGAATGCCTGCACTTCTTCTCCGGCTACCGCGGGGCCGACCTGCCCGTGACCACGGCCGGCCGCATTGACCGGCTGCTGGCCCACTTCCGTCAGGCGCGCTGCCTGCTCATCTTCGACAAGCTCGAGGCTGTGATGCGGCCCGGCAAACCGGCCGGCCTCTTCCGCGAGGGCTACGCCGCGTACGGCGACCTGCTCCAGGCCGTGGCCGAGGCCGAGCACCAGAGCTGCCTGGTAGTGGTGAGCCGCGAGAAGCCGCGCGACCTGGCGCGCTGGGAGGCGCTGGCCCCGCGCGTCGCGTCCCTGCACTTGCGAGGGATCGGCGTCCCCGCGGCCCAGGCCATCCTGCAGGACGCCGGCCTCGCGGGCTCGGCTGCGGACTGGGAGGCGCTGGCCGCCCACTACGCCGGCAACCCCCTGATGCTGCAACTGACGGCCGAGCCGATCCGTGAGCTCTACGGCGGCCGGCTGGCCGATTTCCTGGCCGAAGAACGCTTCGCCTTCGGCGACGTCAACGACCTGCTGGACGAGCACTTCGGCCGCCTCTCGGCCGGCGAGCAGGACGTCATGTACTGGCTGGCGGTCGAGCGCACCGCGCTGCCCGTGGGCGAGCTGGCCGAGCGCCTCCTGCCCCGCCAGCCCATCGGCGAGGTGCGGGCCACCCTCAGCTCGCTCTTGCGTCGCCACCTGGTGGATCGCGATGCGGCCGGCTTCTTCCTGCAGGACATCGTGCTGGAGTACGTCACCGACCGCCTGGTGGCGCGGCTGGCCGCCGAGGTGATTGCGGGCCGGGCCGACCTGTTCCGCCGCGTGCCGCTGCTCAACCCGGCCGCGGCCGAGCACAAACGGCTCAGCCAGGAGCGGTTCATCGTCGCACCCCTGATCGAGCGCCTGCGTCAGGCCTGGCCGGCGCAAGCCGAGCTAACGCAGCGTCTGACCGGCCTGGTCGCCGCCGAACGGCCGGCCCGGCCCCCCGGCTACACGGCCGGCAACAGCCTGAACCTGCTCCGCCACGCGGGGGCCGACCTGGCCGGCGCCGACTTCTCCGGCGTGTGCGTCTGGCGCGCCCACCTCCAGGGCGTAGATCTCCACGGGGTCAGCATGGCCGGCGCGGATATCCGCGAGACCACCTTCACCGAGGCCTTCTCCAGCGTGGCCGCCCTGGCGACCGGCGCCGACGGCGCGCTCCTGGCGGCCGGCGCGGACAGCGGCGAGGTCTACCTGTGGCGCTGTCGGGACTACAAGCGCCTCTTCACGCTGCGGGGCCACGGCGACTGGGTGCGCTCGGTGGCGTTCAGTCCGGACGGCAGCCTGCTCGCCAGCGCCAGCAGCGACAAGACGATCCGCCTGTGGGATGTCCTCACCGGCGCCTGCCTGCGCAGCCTGGCAGGCCACGAGAACCGCGTGCGTTCGGCCGTCTTCAGCCCGGATGGCAGCCTGCTGGCCAGCGCCAGCAGCGACGGCACCGTGCGCCTGTGGCGCGTCGCCGACGGCCGGCCCCTGCGCACCCTGCTCGGCCATGAGGACGTGGTCTGGGCGGCCCGCTTCAGCGCCTCGGGCCGCCGGCTGGCCAGCAGCAGCTACGACCAGACGATCCGGCTGTGGGACGTGGCGACGGGCGAGTGCCTGCGCGTCCTGACGGGCCACGAGGACGCGGTCCTGGCGCTGGCCTTTCACCCGGTTCACGAACACCTGTTGGCCAGCGGCAGCGACGACCGGACGGCCCGGCTGTGGGACGCTCGGGACGGCGCCTGCCTGCGCGTCTTCGCCGAGCACGACGACGCGGTGCGGGCTGTGGCCTTCAGCCCGGACGGCGCCTGGCTGGCCAGCGGCAGCCGCGACCGCCGCGTGCGCGTCTGGCGAGTGAAGGATGGCGCGGCGCACCGCCTCTTCGAGGGACACCGGGACGTGATCGAGGCGCTGGCCTTCGCGGCCGGCGCCGACGCGCCGCTGCTCTACGTGGGCAGCCACGACCAGACGATCCACGTCTGGGACATCCGCGGCCCGCAGCGCGTCCGTACGCTCCAGGGCCGCAGCGATCGCACATGGGCCGTCTCCTGGCATCCCATGCGCCCCTGGCTCGCCTGCGGCGGCAGCGACGGCCGCGTGCGCATCTGGGACCTCGAGGCCGGCGTCTGCCTGCGCGAGCTCGTGGGCCACACCACCTGGGTCGAGATGATCGCCTTCAGCCCCGACGGGAGCCGGCTGGCCAGTTGCAGCCCGGACAAGACCGTCCGCGTGTGGGATACGGAGGACGGCCGGCTGCTGCTCTTCCACCGCCAGCACAGCCTGCCGATCGCGGCGGTCGCCTGGGCGCCGGACGGCCGCCTGGTGGCCAGCGGCGGCGAAGACGAGAGCATTTGCCTGTGGCGCCTCGACACCGGGGAGCTGGCGTCGCTGCCGGAGCATCCCAACTCGGTGCGCGGGCTGGCCTTTTCGGCCGATGGCCGCTGGCTCGCCAGTGGCGACGACGACGGCGTGATCCGGCTGTGGGACGTCGCGACCCGCACCGTCGCGCGAACCTGGCAGGTCGAGGCGGCGACATGGGCGCTGGCATTCGACCCGGCCGGCGGGCGCCTGGCCAGCGGCAGCCACGATGGCGTGATCCGGCTGTGGGACCTGGCGACCGGCGCGTGCCTGCGCGCCTGGAGCGCGCACCGCGAGCCGATTGTGGCGCTGGCCTATCGCCCCTGCGTGCCGGGTCGTTGCGAAGCGCCTGGCACGTATCTCGCTTCCGCCGGCCACGAGACCGCCGTGCGGCTGTGGGACCCTGAGACCGGCGCGGCGATCCGCGCCCTCCAGGGGGAGACCCGCGTTCCGTCCATTGCGTTCAGCCCCGACGGCCGCCTGCTGGCGGGCGGCAGCTACAGGGAGGCGGTGCGCATCTGGGACGTGGAGACCGGCGCAATCGTGCAGGAGGTCCGCACCCCGCGGCCCTACGACGGCCTGGACATCACCGGCGTCACCGGCCTGACGGATGCCGAGGTGCGGATGCTGAAGCAGTTGGGCGCGGTGGAGCGGGCGGGGTGATTGTCGAAGGGCGCACGCCGTCGTGAAGCGCTGCTCCAGGGCCTCGGACCAGTTGTAACGATGCCCTTCCTGTGCAGCATTTGACAACGCGAGCTATTCCGACGACGAAATCGCCGCCGACCTAGCCGAGGCGACCACGACCGCGCGTGGCCGCCGATGAGCGGCCGCGCGACGCGCCGAGTAGAGAGTGCCGCCGCTCCCGCCCAGACTCAGGAGATCATGCTGCGGAAGCCATCGGCGGCTCCCCTGCGGCCTCTCGCAGCCACCTGGGGATCTCTTTCTCCGGGCGACCTTCCCCTGGTCGGCGCAGGAGTGGTGCAAGCGGAGATGAGTCAGGCCGTTCGACTGCCGGCCTCGCCGCCCCCTGCCGCCGCGCCGGTGATCTGTACCAGGCCGCGGTAGAGGGCCTCGTCCAGCCGGCCCAGGTACTGGATCTTTTGCTCCGCGTCCAGCGCGTACACCCCCCGCCGGCTGCGGGGATCGCGCAGGGCGGTGGCCAGGGCCGCTACGATCTCGGCACGGCGGTGGGGTGTTTCGGGGCTGCGCCCCAGCGCGGCCAGCACCTGCGCCGCTGCGTAGGCCGTAGCCGCGCTCTCGTCCCGCAGGGCGGCGGCCAGCGCCGGCACCATGTCCACATCCGCCTGGCGGAAGCGCTTCGCCGCGGCCAGCGCATCCTATTGCACCTCGTCGGTATCGCGCAGCGCGGCCAGCAGGGCCCCGGCCACGGCCGGCGTGACCCGCCGCAGGTGGCTCAGCGCGGTCAGGGCAAAGCGGCGGGTGCTGAAACTCTCTGCGTCGCGGGCGGCCTGGACCAGCAGGCGCTCCAGACGGGCCGGATCGGCACGGCGGCGGAAGTAAGCGGGCATCATCTCGGCGGCAGCGGCGGCCACGGCCAGGGCGATGCGCTGCGGCGGCCAGTCGTCCGCCGTGGTCAGGGCGTCCTCCAGATGGCCCAGCAGCGCCGGGAAGAGCGCCTCGGGCTGAGCTTCCAGCAATTTACGGGCGGCGCGCACCACCCGCTCGTGATAGGCATCCCACAGGTCATCGTCGCTGCCGGCGGCCAGCAGTGCGGCCAGCGCCTGCGGCGGGGTCAGGCCCAGGCCCTCCGGCCCGGCGCCCAGCAGGCGCTGTGGGGTCAAACCCAGCTCCCAGGACGGCCAGGGCCAGGCAGGCGTCGGCGCGGGCGATTCTGCTTTTCGTTCCGGCCTTCTGGCGCAGGCGGGTCAGCCGGTTGGCCCGCAGTCGCCGGGTGAGGTCGGGCTGTCACCGGTCGGCGGTCTTGTTGGTGACGACGCGAGAATAGTATCCGGCAGCAGCGACATGGCAGAAAGAATGGCTATTGGTCGGTAAGGGAAGTATCATATCTGGCCAGCAGAGCCTGGAATTCGGGCAGGCCGCGAATAGGGTCGAGAAGGTCGTCGGTGAGAGAGAAGACGCGGTAAAACCGATCGGTGAAGGCCATGTCCAGTTCGCTCAGAGCTTCGGTCAGGCGGCCGCTGAGAATGAGCGCCTGGGCGTGACCATAGTGCTCGCCTGGTTCCGTGCAATCAAACGCCAGGGCTTTTTCGATGTCTCGATGAGCCGCTTCTGAGTCGCCCAGGCCCAGATAGGTCGCGGCGCGTGCAGCGTAATCGCCAGCGTCAGGTTCGCCATGCTCGATCACAAAGTTGAGATCGTTGAGAGCGTTCTGGTATGCTTTCATGCGGCGATGAGTTTGCCCGCGTTGATAGTAAGTCCAATAGTATTTCTCATCCAATGCGATGGCGCGGTCGAAGTCCCGCAGCGCCTCGTCGTACTGGCCCATCAGCCGGTAGGTCACGCCGCGGCGGGCAATCGCCCAGGCGTATTTCTCATCCAATGCGATGGCGCGGTCGAAGTCCCGCAGCGCCTCGTCGTACTGGCCCATCAGCCGGTAGGTCTCGCCGCGGCTGGCAATCGCCCAGGCGTCTTTCTCATCCAATGCGATGGCGCGGTCGAAGTCCCGCAGCGCCTCGTCGTACTTGCCTATCAGGAGGTGGGCCGTGCCACGGCTGGCAATCGCCCGGGCCATAGTCTCATCCAAAGCGATGGCGCGATCGAAGTCTCGCAGCGCGTCATAGTTCTTGCCCATCAGTCCATAGGTCATGCCGCGGCTGGCATAGAAGGCGCTGGCCGGGCCTGGCTCTTGAGCAACTAAGGCTGTCAGGCGGTTGAGACTCTGCATGAAGCGCTCGTACTCATCCTTGTCGTAGGCGGTGATGATGGCTTCGAGCCAGCCGGCCTCCGTTTTCAGCGCGGCGCAGCGGGTTTCCTCCAGCACCTGACGGACCAGGTCGGGCAGGCGGGCGGCAAAGCGCCAGCGGTGATAGAACGCCAGCATGAAAGCCTGGGCGGTCTGCGGCCAGCGCTCCTCCGGCGCGACGCTGAACGCATGGTAGAAACGCTCAGCTTCGTAGCGCCGCCAGGTTTCGTTTTCGTAGGCTTTACGAGGCGGCAGATTCATCCTGGCCTGCTGTTGGGCAAAATAGTCTGCCAGGTGCTGATGGTGTTCATCCAACTGGCGCGGTGAGAGGTTGCGCTGGTAACGCAGCATCAGGGCGCGCACTTTTTCGTGGTAAAACCAGCCGCGCTCGCTGTCGCAGCGGATGTAACTCTGGTCTACCAGCCAGTCAAACTTTGCCGCGCCATCGTCGCCTAAGAGCGCCATCAGGATGTCTTTGTTGAACTGGCGCGGGATGGCGGCCAGCAGGGGGACCGGACGCAATTCATCAGGCGTCCATTGCAGGAAGCGCTTGACGGCATTGCCGCTGACATCGGGCAGGGGCTGGCCGGGCTGGGGATTGGCCGCCGCCAGCAGTTCCACCAGCACGGGCAGGCCGCCGGTATCTTTGTGGATTTGTTCAATCAGGGTTGGGTCGGTGATGCCGTGATTGCTCAAGTAAATGGCTGTTTCCTCGCGTGTGAAGGGTTCCAGCCGCACATGCGTCATCAGTCCTGCCAGTTCGGTCCAGTGTTGGTCCAAAGGGTCACGGCCGCTGAGAACAAAAGAAACCCGCCAGTCAATTTCGCCATACTGCGAGTCGAACAGGTTCATCAGCCAGGCAGAAAGCGTCCTGGCGGTGCGCTCAAAAACATCGAACATGACCACCAAACGCTTTTTCCTGGCGGCTTCATTGAGCAAATCCACAAACAAAGGCGTCAGGACTTTTTCCGGCTCGCGCACCAGCAGAACTTCGTCCTTGTTGCCCCATCGGGTCATCGCGTATTGCGCCAGTTCTGCCAGCGCTTCACCTGTGGCTTTCTCGTCCACGTAGTCCATCGCCAGGCCGATCCCCGGCACACGGCGCAGGCTTTTCACGGCCAGATCGGTCAGTCCGCGCGTGACGACGTGCACCATGCCGCGCGGCGCGCTGGGATCGCTCTCGATTTGCTGGAGAGCCTGGCGGTATTTCTTGAGACGTTCGTCAAAGTCCCCGGATTTGATTCCCAACGCAGATAACTGCTCGGCGATGGCGGCCATGGCCTCCACCGGGCTGTAGTGGCGGTCGTCACAGAGGACTACATTGGCGTTGATGTCCGGGCGCCGGCATTCCTGGGCGTAGCGCTTCAAGAGCGTGCTTTTGCCTACGCCGCCCTCGCCTGTGATGGAAAGCACCATCCAGCGTGGCTCGTCGCCGGTGAAGTTATCGAGAAAGACCCTCAACTGCTCGGCACGGCCGACAAAGTTTTCTTTGCGGCGTTTATCGGCAATCTCTTTCCAGGTAGGCATACACTCGCTCCTTTGCTCGATTGGGCCCGGCGCGCTCCCTGAAACGCCGCGCTATCCTTCCTCGAATTCATGGCCCTTGAATTTCAACGTGTTGCAATTCTCGGACACAATCCGCACCCGCTCGTCGGGGATGCCGCTCGGGATTTCGACCTGGATTTCGAGGGTGATGCGGGCTTTCGCGCCCACCAGGCTGATGAGGTGGGCCAGAACTTCGTCGGCGATGCGGCCGGCATCCCGCCCCATGCGGGTTGGATCGAGTTCGACCGAGCCGTGGAAGCGGCGCAATACGCGCGGCGCAGTCACGACAGCCGCCTCCGGTGGCAGGACGCCGATAGCCGTCTCTCGTGTTGCCAGTTCTGGAGTGGACGAACGTGGTGGAGGCGGCTGCGCAGCGGCTTCTTCGTCCATCTGCCGTTGGGCGGCCTCCGGCTTGACCAGCACGCTGGCGCCGTCCAGGGTGACGACCGGATTGACGCCCGCCACCAGACCGACATATCTGCCATCCTCGCGCACCGCCGAAGCGTAGGCAAAGAAATCCTTCCAGGTCAGGGAGCCGACGCCCTGGCGAATGGCCTCGATCAAGACCCCTTCATCCTTCAGGCGGGGCAGGTAGAGGTATTGCGCCAGATACTCCCAAAGCTGCCGGACGCCCAGATGGTCCTGCTCTTTCCACAGCCAGCGGTCAAGCTCCATGCGCAGGAGATAGGGCGACCAGCGCACGATCAGTTGCTGGTCGCTGACCATCTTGCGGGAGGCGCGCTCGACCAGCTTGTCGCCCTGCAGGCGATGGCTCTGCCAGGCGACAGCCCCGGTTCCTTCCTGGGTGGGGATGAGCAAATGGCAGTAGGTTTCGCGCAGGCGTTCGGCAATGGTCTCTTCCAGGTTTTTGATTTGATTGCCGACCTGGCGCTGCGTGGCATAGTCAAGGTTCAGTTGTTCCTTTTCCTGATCAATGGAAGTCCAGGCCAGCCAGGAGCGGATGGCCTGCTGCAGTTCGGACAGCCGCTCGGCGTCGGCGGCCAGGAAGACGAGCATGTTGCGGTACAGGCGCGGGCTGTTGCCGCGGTGTTCCAGGATGTCCTGAGCGGCCTGCTGCGCCGCGCTCTCGCCGGCCCGTGGGCGATGGGGGAATTTCGGCGGCAGGATGACCAGGCGGCAGGATTTTTCATCAGGCACGTCGCCGCTTGCGGACGGCGCCACGTGGACGGCGGAGAACTCCCCTCGCTCGCGCCCCACGGCCTGACGCAGACGGCGGATGATCTCGTCCTCCACCAGTTCGGGCTTGCGTTCGTAGGTGGCGGCGCGGTCGGCGGCGATGCGGGTGATGGTCGGGCGGGTGTCGAACCAGTAGCGCGAGCCGTCCGAGTAGAGGTAGGTCAACTGCTCGGAGAGGCGGCGCAGGGCGTCGCCGAAGGTGGCCACGGTCTCGCCCGGCTGGGCGCAGCCGATCTTGACGCGCACTTCTTCCAGGCCGCGCACTTTTTGCGCGGCGGAGGTCGGCGCGCTGCCGATGAACACCGTGCGCGCCACGCGGCGGGAGGCAGAGTAGCGGCCAAGGTTGGGATTGTCCCGGTCCATCCTGAACGGGTAGCTCGCCGGACCGTCCACATCCTTGTCCATCACCGCCGACCAGCCGTCCGGCAGGTAACGGGTGAACTCGGTGCGCACGGCCTGACTATCCAGCGGCAGGCTGCCGGGCAGGATGAGCAGGGATTGGTCGCCGCGCACCCACAGTTCATAGATGACCGAGGCCATCAGCCGCAGGACGCCGCGGGTGAGCTGAAAGCGCTCGAGGGTGGACCAATCCTGATAGAGGCGGTCGAACAGCTCCGGGTGGATCGGGTAGGCTTTGCGCAGCCGCTCTTCGTAGGCGGCTTCGCGCGCTTCGGGCGGGAAATCGCCGCGGTTGTCGCGGTACAGCTCGGCAAAGGCGCGGCAGACCGCGTCGCGGTCTTTGTTCGCCTGGCTCGACAACGGTTCGAACAGGCGGCGGCGGACGATCTCGAAGGCTTCCTCGGCGCTGGCGGGTTTCCAGACCGCTTCGACGCGGCCAAAGACGTTGCGGATGCGCTCGAGGGCAATGCGCCCGTTCTCGCCGCCGACCTCGGCATCGGAGGCGGGGATGGCGGCGACGACCAGGGCGTTCCGGGCGGCTTTGGCGGCTTCGGTGAGCGACTGGACGAACGACATGGCGACGTCGAAACTGCCGGCGGGCAGGCCCTCTTTGCCGATCAACTGACGCGCGTAGGCGACCCACTCGTCAATCAGGATCAACGCCGGGCCAAAGCGTTCAAAGAGCTGGGTCAGGATCTCGCCGCCCGGACTGACCGAGTTTCTGTCGGACTCGGCGACCAGTTGGTAGCCTTCCCGGCCGCCCAACTGCCAGGCCATTTCGCCCCACAGGGTGCGGATGCGCGTGCCGTCGGGCTTTTCCCAGGGGATGTCCACCGAGAGATAGTTGCAGGCGAGCACGGCGCGCCGGGCGACGGGCAGGCGCTCCGGCAGGTTTTTGGCATAGCGTTGGAGATGTTCCAGGCCGGAGACCTCGCCCATCGGGATTTCTCCGCCAAAGAGGTGGTACAGCGCCAGCAGGGAGTGGGTCTTGCCGCCGCCGAAGTTGGTCTGCAGTTCGACGACGGGGTCGCCGCCCGCGCCGCTCAGCCGCAGCCAGGCGCGCGCCAGCAGTTGGGAGAGCCCTTCCGTAAAATAGGTGCGCCGGAAGAATTCCTGCGGGTTGGCATATTCCGCCAAGGCGCGGTCGGTAAAGACCTGGTACAAATCCGCGGCGAACTCGGCCTGCTGGTAGCGCCCGCCGGAGACGTCCGGGTGCGGGGTGACAATCTCGCGCCACGGCTTGAGGGTGGGGAGCGCGCCGCTGGCCGTCTGAATCAAGGCGGGTTGGGCGGCCCTGCTCTGTTCGCCGATCTTGAGCATGATGTCACGGGCGATTTGGGCGGTTTCCACCCGTTCGGGCGCGGCGATCATCTCGAGCAGGCGGGTCATGGTGTCAAAGGCGCGGTGCGTATCCTCGAGCGAGAAGGGGGTCTGATGCGCCCATCGGTTGCGCACATCCCGCAGTTCATTGACATAGCTCCTGCCGGTGCTGCCCAGGTCGGCCTGGAAGGCGTCGTTCCAGGCGTTGTTCAGGATGGTCAGCAGGGCGGCCACATCCAGCGCGGCAAAGCGGGCTTCATCATCCTGCGCTTTGGCCAGTTTCATCTGAAGGTCAGGAAGGCGGCTGACGTGCGGCTCGGCGCCCGCGCGCCACCATTTGTCCTTGTAGACGGCTTTCAACTGGCGCTTGACATAGGGCGCCAGCGCCTTGCGCAAGAGTTCCAGACCTCGACCGACGAGTTCGTCAGGTTTCTCTGCCATGTTTCCTCCTTTTTGCTACAACAACCTTTCCTGTTTGCCCGTCTGCCTTGCCGCCAGTTCCTTGAGCCGCGGCCAGGCGACGACCAGCATGTTGTAGCCCAGGGCCTCCTGCGCCCAGCCCCTGCGCTCGCAGACGGTGTAGACCCGATAGGCCAGGTCGCGCGCCGGGTCGGCCAGGCCGCCGAGTTTCGCCAGCAGGTCGGCGGCGGCGGTCTCCCCGCCGCTCTCCAGGGCATGGACCAGGCGCTGGACGGCCTCCCAGGCGGTGGTGACCCCACCCCCGGCCCCTCCCCTAAACAAGGGGAGGGGAGTG
>FWPU01012526.1_pt1 | contig 11184 bp, 12 predicted proteins | sample 2228361 | NCBI WGS metagenome assembly FWPU01 (sample SAMEA103939777, study PRJEB20133) | metagenome | reverse complement strand
AGCTCCAGCAACATGATGCTTTGCCCCCTACCGGATCAACCCTTTAAGCCTTTCCACCACGGAACCGGTGGCTTCCTTCGGGTTCACCACCACCAGCACCGTGTTATCCCCGGCTACCGTCCCGATGATCTCTTTCCAGTGCAGCCCATCGATGGCTTCCCCCACCCCCGGCGCGGTGGCGGAAAGGGTTTTAACCACGATAATGTTCTCGCTGTAGTCAAGGGAAACCAGGCAATCACGGAAAAGCCTGCGCATCCTGTCGGTCGGTACCGTGGTTCCTTGCTCTTCCCCAAGGGCATACCGGTAGCGCCCATCACCCGCCGGCACCTTGATCAGGTTCAACTCCTTAATGTCCCGGGAAACCGTAGCCTGGGTAACGTCAATGCCCTCCCGGCGAAGATGTTCGGCCAGCTCTTCCTGGGTACCCACGATTACCTCCCGGATTATCTCCAGGATCTTCATCTGTCGTCGCGCTTTCAACCGTGCTTCCCCCCACCAGGGCTGAACCTTAATCCACTTCCGGCCGCGCGGTGGTGAGTTTTCTCTGCAACACCCGGTAAAAGCTCCACCCGCGGTGACGCATAAGCTTAACCACCCTCGTTGATTGCTCCACGACAACCTGGTCTCCTACCCGCAGGGGGTATCCCTCCTGACCGTCCAGGGTCAGGGTTAACTGTGTCTGCGGATTTACCGGGGATACTTTTACCTTTTCGTCCTTGCCGATAACCAGGGATCGGGCGTAGAGGGTATGGGGGCAAATGGGTGTCAGGATAAGCACATCCAGGCCGGGATTGACAATCGGGCCGCCGGCGGATAGGGAATAGGCCGTTGAACCCGTAGGGGTGGATATGATCAATCCATCGGCGGGGTAAGTTTCAACAAGGATATCGTTGATGAAGGTCTCAAGGTGCACTATCCGGGCGAAAGGGCCCTTGGATATCACCACGTCATTAAGCGCCGCAAACCTGGCCACCTCCAGGCCGGCACGGTGAACCGTCGCCTCCAGCATCACCCGCTGGTCCAGGAAATAATCCCCCTGCAGGAAACCTTCCAGGCGGGGATAAAGATCCTCAACTTCTATTTCGGTTAAAAAACCCAGACGGCCCAGGTTGACTCCCAACAACGGTATCCTGGCCGGCTCCAGCATCCTTGCGGCGGCGAGGAGCGTCCCGTCACCCCCGAGAACGATGGCAAAGCTGACCTTGTCCCCCCATTCTTCCGTCGGTACGAACAGCTCCGGGCTTTGCAGGGTATCCGCACTTTCCCTGGTCAGGAAAGTAGATACCCCCCTGGCCTGCAACCAGTCAACCAGGCCCCCCAGTACCTCGCGGGCCCCGGGCTTGTCCGGGTTGATTACTATCCCTACCCTTAACAACTATCCTTCACTCCTACCCGCCACCTCGCGGTGAGCAGCCGCCACCACCTCGGGGACCAGGGTATTGATAATCGCTTTTTCCAGCCCGCCATTCCCCCGGGATAGGTAGACCCAGAACTCAAGGTTTCCCCGGGGCCCGGCCAGAGGGGAGAAGCTCAGGCCCCGGATTCCCCACCCGTCACCGGCCGCCCCCGTCAGCACCGTTTGCAGCACTTCGCGGTGCACTGCCGGATCCTTTACCACGCCGCCCTTCCCTACCATATCCCGGCCGGCTTCAAACTGAGGCTTGACCAGGGCCAGGGCCCATCCCCCGGCCCTGGTCAAGTCCTTAACCGCCGGGAGCACCTTCAGCAGGGATATAAAGGAAACGTCTATGGTCGCCAGGTCAACCTGCTCGCCCAGATCCTCCCGGCGCAGGAAGCGGATGTTGCGCCTTTCGAGGGGGATCACGCGGGGATCGGAACGCAATGGCCAGGAGAGCTGGCCGTATCCGACGTCAACCGCGTAGACCTTCCGTGCCCCTGCCCGGAGCAGGCAATCGGTAAACCCGCCGGTAGAAGCCCCCACGTCTAGGGCTACCAGGCCTTTGACGGCTACCCCGAAGTCACGCAGCGCCTTTTCCAGTTTAACCCCGCCGCGGCTCACGTAAGGGTAAGGCTCGCCCCGCACCTCTATGGCTTCCCCCAGGGAAACACGGTACCCGGCTTTATCCACCGGCCGGCCGTTTACGTTTACCAATCGGGCCATGATAGCCGCCCGCGCTTTCTCCCGCGTGGGGTAATAGCCCCTTTCCACCAGTACCAGGTCCAGGCGCTTCTTCTCCGCTTTGCTTACTTTCTCACCCTTGCTGCCTGCCGCCGCCAGCCTGAGGACCCCCTTAACCGGACCAGCTCTCTGACCGCTCCGGCTATTCCTTCGGCCTCCAGCCCCAGAACTTGCAAGAAATGGGAGCGAGGGCCATGCTCAATGAACTCGTCGGGAAGACCCAGCGTTCTGGCTGCGATTCCTCTGAAGCCGAGCCGGTTTAGCATCTCCAGCACGGCGCTGCCGAAACCACCCAGGAGCACGTTCTCCTCCACCGTAACTATCCGCTCGGTCTCGCCCGCCACCTGCTTAATAGTCTCCACATCGAGGGGTTTAACGAATCGCGCATCTACTACCGTGCATTGTATACCTTCCCCGGCGAGCCCCTCGGCCGCCTCCAGGGCCGGATGGACCATGGACCCGATGGCTACCAGGGCCACATCCCCGCCCCATCGCAGGATTTCCGCCTTGCCCCAGGGTACCGGGGCCCGGGTATCCTGGAGGGGGATACCCCGTCCCTGGCTCCGGGGGTAACGGATGGCGGAAGGCCCCTGGTGTTCAAGGGCAGCCTGCAGCATGCGCTGCAACTCCTCCTCGTCCCGGGGAGCCATTATCGACAGGTTGGGCACGAGACGAAGGTAGGACAGGTCGAACATTCCCTGGTGGGTGGCGCCGTCATCGCCTACCACCCCCGCCCGGTCCAGGGCAAAGATTACCGGAAGGTTGGGAAGGGCCACATCATGGATTATCTGGTCATAGGCCCGCTGCAAGAAGGTGGAATATATGGCCACCACCGGCCGTAGTCCCTGGGTGGCCAGCCCCGCGGCAAAGGTAACCGCGTGCTGTTCCGCAATGCCCACGTCGAAAAACCGCCGGGGAAAACGGCGGGCAAACTCCTGCAAGCCGGTGCCGTCGCGCATGGCCGCAGTTATGGCTACGACCCGGGGGTCCCGCTCGGCCAGCCTGATCATGCATTTACCGAAGACCTGGCTGTATGTCGGAGGGCCGGGGGTTTTCAATATGCGCCCCGTCTCCTTCTCGAAGGGCCCCACCCCGTGAAAAAGGTGGGGTTCTCGCTCCGCCGGTGCATATCCCTTTCCTTTCCGCGTCAGGACATGCACCATTACGGGCCCATCCACTTGACGGGCCCTTCGCAGCACCTCCTGCATGGCGGTGATGTTATGGCCATCCACGGGGCCCAGGTAGGTAAAGCCCAGTTCCTCGAAGAGCATGCCTGGTACGACCAGGTACTTCAAGCTATCCTTGAGACGTTCTGCGGCCCTGGCCACGGTCTCGCCGATACCCGGTATCTTGTGTAAGAGGACATCGAGGTCTGCCTTGAACCGTGAATAACGCGGGTCGGTGCGCAAGCGGCTGAGGTAGCCGGAAAGGGCCCCCACGTTGGAGGCAATGGACATTTCATTGTCATTGAGGACGATAATCAGGTGGGTGCCGTCGTGACCCGCATGGTTCAGGGCTTCGAAGGAGATCCCCCCGGTCAGGGAACCGTCTCCCACCACGGCCACCACCTCAAAGGATGCCCCTTGCAGGTCCCTTGCCTTGGCCATGCCCAGGGCGGCGGAAATGGCGGTGCTGCTGTGCCCCGTCTGGAACACGTCGTGGGGGCTTTCCGAGAACTTGGGAAAACCGCTAAGCCCTCCCAACTGCCGCAGGGTGTGAAACTCCTTCCTGCGCCCGGTAACCAGCTTGTGGGCGTAGGTCTGGTGGCCCACATCCCAGATGATCTTGTCTACCGGGCTGTTGAAGACGGTATGCAGGGCAAGGGTAAGCTCCACCACTCCCAGGCTGGGAGCCAGATGCCCCCCGGTAACCGAGACGGTTTCGATAATCACCTGCCGGATTTCCTCGGCCAGCAGGTTCAGCTCCGCTACCCCCATCTGGCGGAGATCGGCCGGCCCCTGCACCCTCTCCAGTAAGCCCACTACTCGCCCCCCCTGCGGAATCCCCGTCCGCGCTCATTATCCAGCCCCGGCAACCATTCCCTTACCAGATATATAATTCGCCCCACGCGAAAGGTTATGTCATTGGCCTGCCTCAGGGCAATGGCCTTGCCCGCTGCCTTACCCCCTACCGTCAGGCCGGCTATGGCGCCGAGGATGATGATGCTGGGCAGAGGCTCGGGAATCCCGAGACCTTTGGCCACCCGGAAAATGATACCGGCACCCACGGCTCCGCTTATAGTGGCGGAAAGGTCTCCCACGATGTCGTTGGTGAAGCTGGCCACCCGGTCGGCGTGGCGTATCAGCCATAAAGCCTGGCGCGAGCCGCGGATCTTTTTCGCCGCCATGGCGTTAAAGGGGGTTTCGTCGGCCACCGCTACCGCAACCCCGATTATATCAAAAATAACCCCGGCCAGAATAATCAAAAACAGCAACGGGAAGGCTATGAACAGGGATAGATGCCGTATCACGGCCGGCTGCAACGGCAGAGATATGATGGTGGCCATCAGGAAGGTGCCGATCCCGGCGTAAAGGGCGTAACGGTATCCTCCCCCGGCCTTCCGCTTGTTAAGCCTCAAAAAACGCTCACCTCAATTATCTATAAGAAGAGGGAAGTTAGGAGGGCTCTAAATTTCCCCTCACTTCCCGCTTCCCACCTCACATGAGTAGGTGGCAGCCCACCAGGTAAATTTTATGGCTTGAGGTCTAGCGGGCTTTCCCGAGAGATCACCGTTGCGTCGCCGCACCGGCGGTTTCCCTTTACGACCTCCCCTGCCCGGTCACCACGGGCAGCTGCTAGATTGCCACTAAGACCATACCTTAATCCCTGGCTGGCCCCGATTGCTCGAACAGCCTAGGGGTTTTCCCCGGCGACCCTGTCTATCCCCTAGCCTCTTTTGCAGCGTAGGTTTCAGGTAGCAAGACGGTGTGCTGCTGGGCCCGAGAGCATACCGCCGAACCTACCATCCAGCTATGCCGCTCAAGGCAGGCTACTCTGCACACAGCACCGGCAGCACCGCATGCAGGTTCAACCCCAAGCCGTAGCTGCCGCTTGTACGGCAACCACGCACTTGGGCCTCCGCGGAGACGGGGTCAACGCCTACATGCCATTGCAGATCGCCCCGTCTCCTTAACTCCCAGCACCAACCCCCCACTGGGCGTAGAGAGCCAGCACCAGGAACTTCATCGATGTGCCCTTGACGGATTTTTAGGCCCGTCTTCAGGGATAGCAGCATCGACTAGGATACTGCGCCACCTACCAAAATTAATTAAGCTTTTTGGCGACATTTATTCTAACACATTCCCCGAGGTCAGGGCAACTATTGAAAAAGCGACGTACCCGGCGTGTACAGCTATCACTGTCCCCGCGCCACGATATAATCCGTCAGGGACCGGAGCACGGACGCCTCCTGGCCAAAGTCTTGCAACGCTTCGCGGGCTTCGCGGGCACAGGCCGCCGCCCGCGACCTGGCTTCCTCCAGTCCCAGCAGGGCGGGAAAGGTAGCCTTTCCTTTCCCCAGGTCACTACCCTGGTGGTCGAGGATATCGTCCACGATCTGGAAGGCCAGCCCGAAACATTCGCCATACCTCGTAATACGCTCCAGGTTATCAGGAGAGGCATTGCCCAGCAACGCCCCCGCCCGGGCACAGGCCCGGAACAGGGCGCCGGTCTTGTGGCTATGGATGTATAGAAGGGTCTCCAGGGTGGGCCGGGCCCCCTCGGCGGCCAAATCCTCCACCTGGCCACCGATCATCCCGCGGGTCCCCGCCGCCATTGCCACCTCGGCCAGGACGCGCAACCGCAACGCAGGCTCCACTTCTTCCGGCTCCCGGCCCAGCAACTCAAAAGCCAGGGTAAGGAGGGCATCGCCGGCCAGGAGGGCTATCGCTTCACCGAAAACCCGGTGGCTGGTAGGGCGGCCGCGGCGGTAGTCATCGTTATCCATGCAGGGCAAATCATCATGGACCAGGGAATAGGCATGGATAAACTCCAGGGCACACGCCACCGGCATGGCTGCCCTTTCCGGCACCCCGAACATTTCGGCGGTGGCCAGCACTAGGATAGGACGCAGGCGCTTCCCCGGCGCCAGGGCGCTGTATCTCATGGCTTCGTGGATTATTCCCGGCCGAAGCGGTGCCGGTGGCAGATAGCGGTCCATGGCCGCATCTACCGCTGACCCCTTAATCCTCAGGTATTCCGCCAGAACTCGGGGTTCCATCAGCCGGTGCCTTCCTTCTCCAGGAAAAGGGGCTCCAGGATGGGGCGACCATCGCTACCTTCAAGCAACTTCTCCACCCGTCCCTCTGCTTCGTCCAGCAGGCGGGCACAAAGGCGGGATAGCCGTACTCCCTCCTCGAACAGCCGCAGGGACTCCTCGAGGGTCTGGTCGCCGCGCTCCAGTTCCTGGACGATAAGCTCCAGGCGTTCCAGGGCTTCCTCGAACCGCATCGCTTATCCCCTTTCGACAGTCCTTACCTCGCACCGGATACGACCGTCCCGTGCCACCACTTCCACCTCGTCCCGGGGCCTGACGTCGTCTATGCTTTTTACCAGGCAACCTTCCGGTAAGCGGCGGCACAGGCTGTATCCGCGGCCCAATATGGCCAGCGGGTTCAAGGCCTCCAGCTTGCCCCAGGCCATGATGGCCCGGGCCCTTTTTTGCTCCACCACCTGGAGGGTTCCTCTGGCCAGGAGACGAGAGGCCTGGTCGACCCGTTGCCGCCATTGGTCAAGGCGGTGATACGGTCGGGAGAAGGGCGCCCGGCCCATCAATGCTTTCAAGCGGGCCCGCCCCAGCTCGGTGCGCCGCTTCGAGGCCAACCGCAACCTGATACAGGTAATTCGGAGGCGCCGATCCAGCTCCGACCTGTCCGGCACGACCCTTTCCGCCGCCGCTGAAGGCGTGGGTACCCGCAGGTCGGCCACCAGGTCGGCGATAGTAACGTCCGTCTCATGTCCTACTGCCGCGATGACGGGGATAGAGGAGGCATAGATGCCCCGGGCTACCTCCTCGTGGTTGAAGGCCCATAGCTCCTCCAGGCGCCCTCCACCTCGCCCGACGATAATTACCTCCACCCCCGGCACCCGGTTCATGAGCCGCAGGGCCCTGCATATCTCCGCCGGTGCCGTCTCCCCCTCCACCGGTACCGGCGCGACCACCAGGTCGACGTTGGGGAACCGTCGCCGGCTCACGGTAATAATATCCCGCAGGGCCGCTCCGCTCAGGGAGGTGATGACCCCTACCTTGCGGGGCAGGAGCGGGATGGGCCTTTTCCGGTGGAAAAGGCCCTCCCTCTCTAGCTTCTCCCTCAGTTGCCGCAGTGCCAGGTGCAGGCTTCCCAGGCCGTCCGGTTGCATCTCCTGGACGTAGAGCTGGTACTGCCCATCCCTTTCATAAACGCTCAGGTAACCGGCCAGCAGTACTTTCATCCCGTTGGCCGGCCGGAAAGCCAGCTGCTGGTTGCGGCTCCTGAACATGACGCACCGTAAGGTGGCGTACTCGTCCTTCAGGGTGAAGTACATGTGTCCCGAGGCATAGTGATGCTTGAAATTGCTTATTTCTCCCTTGACCCACAGTTGCTGTAGAAGCTCATCGGAATCCAGCAGGGACTTGATGTAAGCGGTAAGCTGGCTGACCGTCAGCGCTCGTCCCCCGGTCATGCAATGGCCTCTACCGTGTTCTTCAAAAGCATAGTGATGGTCATGGGCCCGACCCCGCCCGGTACCGGGGTAATGGCCGCGGCCTTTTCCCTGGCGCTTTCGAAATGCACGTCTCCCACCAGCCGGTCCCCGACTCGATTGATGCCCACGTCGATAACCACCGCTCCATCCTTTATCATGTCACCGGTGATCATCTCCGGCCGGCCCACCGCGGCTACCAGTATATCGGCCTGGCGGGTGATAGAAGGAAGGTCGCGGGTGCGGGAATGGCAGATGGTCACCGTGGCGTGCCGCTGCAGGAGCAGGATGGCCACCGGCTTGCCCACGATGTTGCTCCTTCCTACCACTACCGCGTGTTTCCCCTTGATCTCGTACCCGGACCGCTCGATGAGCTCGATGATGCCATGAGGGGTACACGGTATGAAAGCCTTATCCCCGATTACCAGGTTGCCCACGTTGACGGGATGAAACCCGTCGACGTCCTTCTCCGGCCGGATGGCGTGGATAACTGCCTGCTCGTCGATATGGTCCGGCAGGGGTAACTGTACCAGTATACCGTGGATCTTGGGGTCCTGATTGAGCCTCTCCACCAGCGCCAGGACCTCTGCCTGGGCGGTATCACCCGGCAGCCTGTGCACCTCGGAGTATACCCCGATTTCCTGGCACGACTTGTGCTTGTTACGGACGTAGGTCTGGGAAGCAGGGTTATCCCCTACCAGGATTACTGCCAGTCCCGGCGTAATTCCCTTTTGCGCTTTGATCTCATTCACTTTCCTGGCCAGATCCCCCCTGATCTGGGCCGAAATAGCCTTCCCGTCAATGAGCTTCGCCGCCATCCCTATCCCCTCCCGTGAGGTTTTACCGCTTCCTCTGTAGGTACTCGTGCATGGCCGCGGCAGCTTTCTTGCCGGCCCCCGCCGCCAGGATCACCGTGGCCGCCCCCGTAACCGCATCCCCACCGGCATATACCCCCTCCCGCGAGGTGCGCCCGGTGGCCTCGTCCACCACGATCCCTCCCCAGCTGGTAACCTCCAGGCCTGCGGTGGTCCGGGACAGCAGCGGGTTAGGGCTGGTACCCAGGGCCATGATCACCGTGTCTACTTCCATCACAAAGTTGGAGCCCTTGACCTCCACCGGCCTCCGGCGCCCCGAGGCATCGGGCTCGCCCAGCTCCATGCGCACGCACTCCAATCCTTTAACCCACCCGTCCTCCGTGCCCAGGACGCGTACCGGGTTGACCAGGAGGTTAAAAATGATCCCCTCGTCTTTGGCATGGTGAACCTCTTCCGCCCGGGCGGGCATTTCCGCCTCCGACCGCCGGTACACGATGTGGGCTTCTCTGGCCCCCAGGCGCAGGGCACACCGCACCGCGTCCATGGCCACGTTACCGCCGCCCACCACCGCCACTCTCTCCCCGCGCTTGATGGGGGTATCGTACTCCGGGAAGAGATAGGCCTTCATGAGGTTGACCCGGGTAAGAAACTCGTTGGCCGAGTACACCCCGTTGAGGTTCTCTCCCGGAATGCCCATGAATTTCGGCAAGCCCGCCCCGCTACCTATAAAGACCGCCTCGTAGCCGTCGTCCATAAGCTCGTCGATGGTTATGGTCTTCCCCACCACCACGTTGGTGAGGATCTCCACCCCCATCTGCCGTAAGACGTCGACCTCCTGCTGCACGATGCGCTTGGGCAGGCGAAACTCGGGAATGCCGTATACCAGCACCCCCCCCGGGGCATGCAGGGCCTCGAAGATGGTAACCTGGTAGCCCAGGGCGGCCAGGTCCCCGGCGGCGGTCAGGCCCGCGGGGCCCGAGCCCACGATGGCCACTTTGCGGTTAAGGCGGGGGGGGCGTTGCACCTCCACCCCCCTGGCCATGGCGTAATCGGCCACAAAGCGCTCCAGGCGCCCGATGGCCGATGGTTCGCCCTTTTTGCCCAGGATGCAGTGCTTCTCGCACTGTTCCTCCTGGGGGCACACCCGGCCGCAGATGGCCGGGAGGCTGTTGGTTTCCCGGATCTTGAGGTAAGCCCCGTAGTAGTCCTTTTCCCGGATCAGGGCGATAAAATCCTTGATCTTGACCTCCACCGGGCAGCCCTTCTGGCAGAAAGGATCCTTGCACTGGATGCAACGGGACGCCTCTTCCAGGGCCATCTCCTCGGTGTACCCCAGGGCCACCTCGTTGAAGTTCTTGCTTCTCTCTACCGGATCCTGGGCGGGCATGGCAACCCGCGGCTTCCTGGCCATCAGCCCTCACCCCCGCAACTGGTGCAGCGTTCCAGGGCCAGCTTCTGTTCCGGCGCATAAATGCGGCCCCTTCGCACCGCCTCGTTGAAGTCCACCTGGTGGGCATCGAAGATCGGCCCGTCCACGCAGGCAAACCTCACCTGGCCGTCCACGGTTACCCGGCAACACCCGCACATTCCCGTCCCGTCAACCATGATCGGGTCGACGCTTACCAGGGTTTTAACGCCATACGGCCGCGTCACCTCCGCCACCGCCCGCATCATCACCATGGGCCCTATAGCCACCACCCGGTCAACGGGCTGGCCCCGATCCAGCAACATCTTCAAAACCTCGGTAACCAGGCCCTTGTGCCCCCTGGAGCCGTCATCGGTGGCAACGTGAAACTCCTTGCTTACCGCCCTCAGCTCTTCCTCCAGGATGAGTAAATCCTTGGTGCGCGCCCCGATGACGGAGATTACCTCCACTCCCCGCTGGTTCAGGGCCTTGGCAATGGGCAATACAGGGGCCACTCCGAACCCCCCGCCCGCACAGATGACCCTTCCCCCGGACAGGAGTTCCGCCGGTTGTCCCAGGGGTCCCAGGAAATCCAGTATCTCGTCCCCTTCTCGAAGCCTGGCCATCTCCCGGGTGGTCTTCCCCACCTCCTGAACCACAATGGTGACGGTGCCCCGCTCGCGATCGAAATCGGCAATGGTCAGGGGGATCCGTTCGCCCTTCTCACTGATCCTGACTACCACAAACTGCCCCGGCTGGGCTTTCCTGGCCACCATGGGGGCATCAACCTCAAAGAGCGTGGTTACGGGAGTCAACAGTTTCTTCTCGACTATCCTGTTCATAGGCCTCCAGTCTCCATTCGAGGAAATTTTTTGACCGGTAGTAGTGCGGGGCCAGGACTATCCTCCTTCCTTATCTGGCATAGTAAAACCCATCGACGCTCGACGGGCCACAGGCGCAAACCCTAATTTATTTTCGACGCTAAAGGGTGAAATCCTTTAGTCCAGGACTTATTTTGGGATTTTCTTCACTATGCTCCCCAATATGCCGTTTATGAACCTCCCGGAATCGGCGGTACTGTATCGTTTCGCCAGCTCCACTGCTTCGTTCACCGTAACCGCGGGCGGTATATCATCCCGGTACAG
>FWPU01012525.1_pt1 | contig 11184 bp, 5 predicted proteins | sample 2228361 | NCBI WGS metagenome assembly FWPU01 (sample SAMEA103939777, study PRJEB20133) | metagenome | reverse complement strand
TCAATCTCTATCTACAGGAGGTCTCCTCTCTTTTTCAAATTCCACCGAAAGGGATCACACTACCATGGCCCTTTTCCCCGGGCCGAAACCATGCTACAATGGGGCTGGGTATCCTCCCAGGCCCTTTTCGCGACCGTCGACCGTCGGATGAGCACCCACCCCTCCCTGCTAACCATTCAACTTTTGGGCGATTTTCAGGTAACCGATGGCCAAGGGACGCCATTCCTGGCCGAAAGCGAACGGTTGCAGGCCCTGCTGGCCTATCTGGTGCTGCACGGCCACACCCCCCAGCCCCGCCAGTATGTGGCCTTCCTCTTCTGGCCCGATACCCAGGAAGCCCAGGCCCGCACCAACCTGCGCAACCTGCTCCACCGCCTGCGCCGCTTGCTTCCCCAGGCCGATACCTTCATCCACGCCGACGCCAACCTAATCGCCTGGCGGCCTGACGCTCCCTTCACCTGTGACGCCCTGGAATTCGACGCCGCCGTGGACGCAGCTGAATCTCACCTGCAGAGCGGCGATCGCCAGGCCGCCGAGATGGCCCTACGTCGTGCCGTTCATCTTTACCGCAGCGACCTGTTACCCGGCCACTACGACGAGTGGTTGCTTCCCCTGCGGGAGCGGTTTCGCCAGCGGGCCTTCTACGCCCTGGAGATGCTCACCCGCCTGCTGGAAGAGCGCCAGGCCTGGCAAGAGGCCATCCACTATGGCCAGAGGTGGCTACGCCTGGATCCCCTCAACGAGCAGGCATACCGCTGCCTGATGCGCCTGCACACGGCCCAAGGCAACCGGGCCGCCGCACTCCAGGCCTATCACACCTGCGTCACTATCCTCCAACGGGAGCTGGGCGTGGAGCCCGACGAGGCCACCCAGGCGCTGTACCGCCAGATCCTCCAGCGCAAACCCGAGCGTCCACCTGAACCCATCCCCCGCCGCCTCTCTCCCCTCATCGGCCGTGACGAGACCTGGCAACGTCTGGTGGACACCTGGCGGGCGGTTTACCGAGGGCTGTTTCCACCCCAATGCATCCTCATCACCGGGGAAGCCGGCATTGGCAAGAGCCGACTGGCCGAAGAGTTTATCCAATGGGCGAAACGCCAACAGGTGACCGCCGCCACCGCCCACGCACCCCCTCCCCGAGGACACCTGGCCCTCGAGCCGGTGGCCGCCTGGCTGCGCAGCCTGCCCCCGCCTTCCCTCCCCCGGGCCTGGCAGGTGGAAGTAGCCCGGCTACTCCCCGACCTGCTGGCCGAGGCCACCGCCCAGCCTGCCCCCTTGCGGGAAGCCTGGCAGCGCCACCGCTTCTTTACAGCCCTTGCCCGGGCCATCCTGGGCCAGCCCCAGCCCATCCTGCTCCTGCTGGACGATGTCCACTGGGCCGATGAGGAGACGCTGGAATGGCTCCACTACCTCTTCCGCTACGATGTCCAGGCCCGTCTCCTGCTCCTCCTCACCGCCCGTGATGAGGAACTGCCGGCGGCCCATCCCTTGCACACTTTGGCCCAAGGACTGCAAAGTCATGGCCAGCTTCTCCGCCTGCCCCTATCCCGACTGGACCCGGTCCAAACGGTCCGGCTGGCCGCCCACCTGGTCGGCTATGACCTGCCATCAGAGAAGGCCGCCGCCCTCCACCGGTACACCGGGGGCAACCCCCTCTTCATCGTGGAGTACGTCAACAGCGGCCTGGCCACCCTGGCCTCGGACGCGCCCCTGCCCGAACAGGCCCGGGCCCTGCTTCTGGCCCACCTGCAACAGCTCTCACCAGCGGCCTATCGCCTGGCCGAGTCGGCGGCCATCCTCGGTCAACGTTTCACCACCGACCTGCTGGCCCACCTGACGGACCTGGAGGACGAGCCCTTCGTCCAGGCTCTGGATGAGCTGTGGCAGCGGCGTCTCTTTCGCGAAGAGGGGCCGGCAACCTATGCCTTCAGCCATGACAAATTACGGGAAGTACTCTACGGGCGGGTCAGCCCCGGACGGCGCCAGGCCCTGCACCGGCGAGCCGCCCAGGTCCTTCAGCAGCTCTCTCCCCACGACCTGCGCGGCCAGGCCTACCATCAGGAACAGGCCGGCCAGCGACAGGCCGCACTGGCCCTCTACCTCCAGGCTGCTCGCCTGGAGATGGGGCGCTTTGCCTACCACGCGGCCCGGGAGCTCCTCCACCACGCCCAAACCCTGGCCGACGACAGCTTCACCCCCCTCCATGTGGAAATCTGGATCCTGCTGGCCGGAATCGCCGATATCCTGGGAGAGCAAGAAGCACAAGAGCAGGCCATCCACCAGGCCCTGCGCCTGGCACCCATCGTCGGCGCTCCCCGGCTGCAGGCCCGGGCCCAGTACGCCGCCGGCCTGTGGGCCACCAAAACCGGCCAGCATGCCGAAGCCGCCATCTATTTCGAGCAGGCACTCCATGTGGCCCAGGCCCATCGTGAGCCACCCCTGACCCTGGACATCTTGCTGGCCTGGGGCGAACTGGACATACGCCGCGGTGAGATGACCACCGCCCGCCGCCATTTTGAGGAGGCCCGTAGGCTAGCCCAGGAGCTTCAGGCCCCGGCCCAGGAGGCAGAGGCGCTGGACGGGCTCGGCTTTATCTACCCGTCCCTGGGGGAACCACCGGAAAAGGCCGAACGGGCGGTGCGTCAGGCATTGGCCCTGCGCCGGGCCATCGGCGACCAGTTGGGGGAGGCGCGCGCCCTCTGCAACCTGACCAGCCTGCTCCAAAGCCGCGGCGCCCACGATCAGGCCCTGCGCATCGGGCAGGAGGCCCTGGCCCAGAACGAAGCCGTCGGCTACCGGCGGGGGATGGCCGCAATTCAGGTAGCCATGGGGCTGGCCTCCTCAGCCCTGGGCGAGTTCGAGGCGGCCACAGCCTTTTTGCAAGCCGCCCGGCAGACGCTGGAGGAGCTGGGCGACGCGGTCGGTGTCACCATTGCCACTGCCAACCTGGGCCTGGCGGCCGAACGGGCCGGCCATCTGGCGGAGGCAGCCCGCCTGTACCGGAATGCCTTGGAGCTGGCGGTGGCCCACGACGCGGCCCTCTTTGCCGCCATCGCCCGCCACGACCTGGCCCGCGTCCACATCAAACTGGGAGCGTGGCAGGAAGCCCTGGCGCTGCTCCCCGCTGCCGAAGGGTACTTCCAGGAGACAGGCGACCGACTCTACATCCAGAGCTGCAGCGCGCTTCGGGGCCGGGCCCTGCTGGCGTCAGGTCAACGAGCAAGGGCCCGGGCGCTGGCGGAAGGGTGCTGGCAGGCGTGGCAAGAGGGGGGATGGAGCGGGGAATTACTTCCCGATTGGCTCTGGCACCTGGCCGACCTGCTGGATGGCCTGGGCGAAAGCCGGCGGGCCTGGCAGGTCATCGCCGCGGCCTACGCGCACCTGGAAGAGGCCGCAGCCGCCATTCAGGATGAGACCCGCCGCCGGGATTTCTTCGAGCGGGTCCACGTTCACCGCTGCATCTGCCAAGCCCATGCGGATTGGGTGCGGCGCGCTGGAAAGACGCGCTGGAAAGAATCGTGAACCCCGCTAAACGCTGTTGCCAGGGTCTCGGATCGTATGCGCGCTCAGCCAGGCAGCGATTTCGACAATTTCCGGCCTGGCCTTGGTGACGTACAGGGTGAATGTCTCCACTTCCTAATTGGACGCCACCAGCCGATAGCCGTTCTGACGCAGGAAGAGGGCTGCTGCAGCTTGAGCAAAACCTTCTCTACTTCAACGGGACGGTAGGCCCCCCATTCAACCGTAGCCCAAGGCGCCCATGAAACGCCTGTCAAACGCCTCGTTTGGTATACCGGGTATGACGTCAACCGGAATGCAACCCAAGGAGGCTTCCCATGATCCTCATTGTCGGCGCCACCGGGCGGCTGGGCGGCCTGGTCACCCAACGCCTACTCCAAGATGGCTACCCCGTGCGCATCCTGTTGCGCAACCCTTCCCCGGCGGCCACCCTGGCCGCCCAGGGGCTGGCCACCGATCCGGCGACCCTCATGGCCGCTGGCGCGCAGCCGGCCTACGGCCACCTGGCTGCGCCCACCTCCCTGCTGCGCGCCTGCCAGGGGGTTCATATCGTCATCACAACGGCGAACTCCGCCTCTCGCCCCGGCGAAACAGTGGAGCAAGTGGACCTTTGGGGCAACCGCCACCTGATTGACGCTGCGGCCACTGCCGGCGTGCAGCACTTCATCTTTGTCTCCGCCCAGTTCGCCGATCCGGACAGCCCTGTATCCTTCCTGGCCGCCAAGGCCGCAACAGAGGCCTATCTGCAAGCCAGCGGCCTGACGCACACCGTCATCGCCCCCAACGCCTTCATGGACACCTGGATCGCCTTGCTGGTGCTGGTCCCTATCATGCAGGGACGGCCGGTGGTGCTGGCAGGCAGCGGCGCGCGCAAACATGCGTTCATCGCCATGGAGGATGTGGCCGCCTTCATCCTGGCCGCCCTGGAACGCCCGGCGGCCGGTAACCGGCGGCTGGTGCTGGGTGGCCCCGAAGCCTTCTCCTTCCGGGATGCGGTGGCCACCGTGGAGCGGATCTTGAACCGCCCTATCCCTGTGGAGCATGTGGCGCCGGGCGAGCCGATCCCCGGCCTGCCAGAGGCGGTGTGGCCCGTCGCGGCCAGCTTTGACTTTTTCGATTCACCAGTGGAGATGGCCGAGACGGCCCGTACCTTCGGCGTCACCCTGACACCCTTGGAGGCCTTCGTGCGACGGCAGTTGGCCCAGGCCGAATAAAGAATTCCGCCTGACGTCTGCGATATTTTTTGCATCGAAAGTTTGTTAAAGGAGGGTATCATGAAACATCCAGGTTGGCGCCGGTTGCTTCTGCCGCTTTGGGGGGCGGTGCTGGCTACGGCGCTCTTCCTCAGCCTGAACGGCCCCACAGCCACCGGGCAGGGGCCGGACTTCCCCGCCGCCGACCCGGACGCGGCGGCTCTTCTGGAGCGCCTACAGGCCCAGGGCAGCCTACGGCTCATCGTCATGCTGGACGTGCCCTGGCGGCTGGAGGCGCTCCAGCAGGTGGGCGCGGCCGATGCCCAGGCTGCGGCGGTGGCCCAGGCCCAGCAGGGGCTGCTGGCCGCGCTGCCCGCCGACGGCATCGCCAACCCTGTCGCCGATCCCACCTTCCCCGATCTCTCCCTGGAGGTCACCTCGCCGGACGCGCTGGCCGCGCTGCTGGCAGATCCCCGGGTGCGGCGGGTCTACCCGGCCTTGGATGTGCCACCGCTTCTGTACGAAAGCACCCCCCTGATCCGCGGCCATTTCGCCCACACCCTCTTCTACCGGGGCAACGGCCAGGCCGTGGTGGTAATGGACACAGGGGTGGATCGTTTCCACCCGGCCCTGTCGGGGAAAGTGGTGGCAGGGGCCTGTTTCTCCACACCCAGCGGCGGGGCCACATCCCTCTGCCCGGGCGGCGCGTCCAGCAGCACCACCCTGGCCTCGGGGCAGGCCTGCGCCAGCAGCATCTCCGGCTGTGACCACGGCACCCATGTGGCCGGCATCGTGGCCGGCGTGGCCCCAGAGGCGGACCTGATCGCCATCCAGGTCTTCCGTCGTGTCACCGACAGCGGCACCAATACCCCCTGCGCCAATGCCAACCGCACCAGCCCCTGCACCCTCTCTTCTGCTGCGGACATCGATGCAGCCCTGGCCTATGTCTACAACATCCTGCGCGGCCAACACAACATCGCCGCCATCAACATGAGCCTGGGCGGCGGCAAGTACACGGCCCTCTGCGACCAGTTTGAATCCACCAAGCTCCGCATCGACGCCCTCACCGCCGCAGGTATCGCCGTGGTGGTGGCCACGGGCAACAGTGGCTTCACCGATGCCATGGGCTGGCCCGCCTGCCACAGCTCTACCGTCAAGGTGAGCGCCACTGACAAGTCCGACCGGGTGGCCAGTTTTGCCAACGTAGCCCCCTTCATGGATGTCTTTGCGCCAGGCGTGAACATCTATGCACCGGTGCTCTCCAACCTGTACCAGTTCAAGAGCGGCACCAGTATGGCCGCCCCCCACGTCGCCGGCGCCTTCGCGGTCATGGCCGAGGCCCTGGCTTCGGGATCCAACCCGCCCGGCGGCGCCGCCAAGGTCTCCCGCATCCGCACCCTATTGCGGGACACGGGCGTCCTGGTGAGCGACAACCGCAGCGGCGGTTCGACGACCAAACCCCGCATCGACCTCTACGCTGCCCTCTGTGGGGAGATCACCTGCGACAGCGACGACTACCCCACCCTCTCCATTGGCCAGACCCGCGCTGCCACCATCAACCCCGGCTCGGATCGGGATTTCTTCTTCTACAACGGCCGGGCCGGGGATCGGCTCACCGTGGCCGTGGACCGCACCAGCGGTAGCATGGACCCCTACGTGGAGCTCTTCGATCCAGACGGCACCCGGGTCGCCGTGAACAACAACGGCGGCGACGGCCTCAATGCCTTCATCAACGGCTACACCCTGCAGCAGACAGGCCGCTACCTGATCCGGGTGCGCAGCGCCAACAACCTGGCAGGCAGCTACCAGCTCCGCCTCTCCCAGGAGGTGGTCACCCTGAACCCGGCGCCCCACATCACCGTCATTTCGCCCAACAGGGCCTCGGCCAACCCCTTTGCCTCCGACTTCTGGGTGCGCATCGATGGCCGGAACTTCCTGCCCACTTCCCGGGTCTACTGGAACGGCTCTCTCCGCTCCATGTTCTACAGCAGCAGCAATCGCATCTGGATTCGGGTGCGGGGCAGCGACATCAACTTCCCCGCGCCGCGCACGGCCTTCATCAGCGTGCAAAACCCAGGGCCCGGCGGCGGCTATTCCAACGTCTTTCCCTTCAGCGTCCAGTTCCCCTTCCTGGGCGAGAGCGAACTGCTGGCGCCGCCCCTGGAGAGCACCATCACCACAGGCGTCACCACCACCTTCGCCCTGCGCTGGACCGCGCCCGTCACGGCCACCACCTGGCGCAGCATGCAGAGCATGGACCTGATCCTGCGGGATCAGCAGGGTCACGTGGCCGCCTGGGTGCGGGTGATCGAGCAACCCGGCGCCAACAGCTTCTACACCCTGCTTAACGCCGCTCAGACGGACCAGCCCGTGGACGAACAAGGCATGGAACGGCAACAAGGGTTGCCCGGTGAAAATCGCCAGTTGGTCATCACCGACACAGTCATCCTCGACCTGGCCACAAGCCAGTTCTTCGGCTCGGGCCTCACCGCCATCATGACCCCGACCCTCGTCTTCGGCCCCAACGCGGTGGGTACCTACAACGTGGAATTCCGGGTAGACCGCAAGGTGGAAGACCCCGACCAGCTGGCGGAGGACGAGGATTTGGTGCAGGAAGACATCCTGGGGCGCATTGCCATCATGCCGGCCGACTGCCCCGCGCCGGTGCGGGATGTCACCATCTCTGGGCCGCAGGCCGGCCTGGTGGGGGTGGACTATCTGTTCAGCGCCACGGTGGATCCGGCCGTACCCACCCAGCCCATCACCTACACCTGGGCGCCGGAGCCCCTCTCCGGCCAGGGGACGCCCCAGGCCACCTATCGCTGGGACGACGCCGGCCGGCAGGTGGTGAGCGTGGGCGTGGAGAACTGCGTGGGCGTGGAGACGGGCGCACCCAACTTCGCCGCCGCCGCCTATCCGGTGGGCACCTACGTCACCGTGGAGCCAGGCTTGCACATCACCAAGCGCGGCCCGGCCACCACCCTGGCCGACGTCCCCCTCACCTATACCCTGACGGTGCGCAACACCGGCTCCGTGACGGCCACCAACGTCATCGTCACCGACACCCTGCCCGTGGGCGCCACCTACGTGTCCGGCGGTACCCTGGCAGGCGACCAGGTGCGCTGGGAGCTGGCCGAACTGCCCCCCTACGGCGCAAGCGCCAGCCCGGTCTACACGGTGACGGCCGGCAGCCACCTGACCAACACCGCCTACGGTGCCAGCGCCGACGGCGGGGTCAGCGCCACCGGCACCCAGACGGTGACCACCTACCTGGTGGATGCCCAGGCCCAGGCCTCACCCACCGTCACCACCACCCTCATCTACACCGGCCCTTCGGCCCAGGCAGGCGCCGCCTCCACCCAGGCCAGCACGATCCTCACCGTGCCCCCGGGCGCCGTCTTCGCCGAGACCACCCTGGCCTACAGCGAGAAGGATGAACCGGGCTATCCCCTCCCCGAGGCTCTTCACAGCGCCGGGCGGGCCTTCGAACTGGCCTTCTACCAGGACGACGAGGCCAAAACGGATCTGACCCTGGCGGAAACCATCTCCGTCTCCCTGCGATACGATGTCGACATGGTCCCCGACAGGGCCGAGGCAGGGCTGCAGCTCTATCGCTGGGACGGCAACGGGTGGAGCCAGGAGGGCATCACCTGTACGGTGAACTCGGCCCAGGGGCGGGTGGACTGCCATGTGGAGGTCGCGCAGATGGGCCACTATGCGCTCCTCTACCCGCGGCTGGCCGCGCTGACCGTGGCCGGGGACGGTCAGTCCCAGGAGGGTGCGGCCGGCGCCACCGTCCGCTATACCCTCACCGTCACCAACACGGGCACCGGCGCGGACAGCTTCGCCGTGGCCGTGAACGGCGCCTGGCCGGCGTCCCCAACGCCGGCGACGCTCGGCCCCTTGAACGCCGGCGAGGGCGCCTCCTTCACCGTGGACGTCACCATCCCCGCCGATGCGGCCCCCGGCGCCTCGAACGTGACCGGCGTCACCGTCACCTCGGCGTGGGATAGCACCGTCCGGGCGGAGGCCCAGTTGACCACCACGGTGGCAGCTCCGGCCCAGGAGGAATGGCGGGTCTACCTGCCCAACGTGCAACGATAGGATGTAAGGATGGAGAAGGGGAACGGCGCCTCCTGATCCCACGGGGAGGTGCCGTTCCCCAGGGGGAGGATGAAGCAGGAGAAACGGAGGCCTTGCCCCAGGAGTGGAACACGGAGTGCACAAGATGAAGAATAGACCGAAATCCAATTGGCGCAACTCTGGCTCAATTCTCGCCGTCGCCTGGCTGCTCTCGTGGATATGGGCGCCCGTAATTTGGGCCGCCCCAGCCATGACGCAACAACAGCCAGATCCTGCCTTTGGCACCGACGGGCGGGTCATCCTGGACATAGACGGCTTTGCCGACCAGGCCCATGCCGTGGACCTGCAATCCGACGGCAAGATCCTGGTGGCCGGCCGCACGCACACCGGGTCTGCACCGAACAACCGCGACGCCGTGATCGTGCGCCTGCTGCCCGATGGCAGCCTGGACAACACCTTCGGCAGCAGCGGGGTGGTGCGCCACGATACTGTGCAAAATTTCTGCCTCAACCCCGAATGGTTCTTCGACCTGGTGGTATTGAGCGACGACCGCTTTCTGGCCGCCGGTTATGACCAGCGGGGATGCGATGCTCCTGACCGAGACTTTCTGGTAGTCCGCTACCAGGCCAACGGCACGGTCGACCAGGTGTTCAGCGACTATCCGACCTTCCATGGCAACCGGGATGAAGCCCAGGCCGTGGCCGTGCAGGCCGACGGCAAGGTGGTCGCCGCCGGGTGGACGCAGAGGGTCGCGGGGCAGGATGCCACCATGGACGTGGCCGTGGCACGCTGGAACGCGGATGGCACGCTGGACAGCTCCTTCGACGGGGATGGGGAATGGCTGCTGGATCTGAACGGGGATATGGACCGGATCGACGCCGTGCTCGTACAGCCCGACGGCAAGATCGTGCTGGCCGGTCGAACCACGGTCGGCGGCCAGACCGACTGGCTGGTCATGCGGCTCAACCCGGACGGCACGCTGGACAGCTCCTTCGACGGCGACGGCATTTTCACCCTGGACCATGCCGGATTCAACGATGCAGCCTTTGCCCTGCTGCTCCAGGCCGATGGCCGTCTGTTGATTGGGGGGACGATAAGCCCGGATGGGACTGCGGTAGACGCAGGAGTGATGCGCCTCAACGTCAACGGCACCCTGGACACCAGCTTCGGCGTCAACGGTGTCGCCGTGCTGGACGTCCAGGGCCAGGACACTGCCGGCACGGCCCTGGCCCGGCACGGGGACCAGGTCCTGGTGGCGGGTCGCACCTTCGACGGTACGCGCAATCTCTTTGTCCTGGCCCGCCTGCTGCCCAACGGCGTCCTTGACCCGGACTTTGGTGCCGGCGGCTGGCTGACAGCTGCCTTCGCCGGGGAGAACAATGCGCCGTTGGACGCTTCGGCGCTGGATCTGGCCGTGCAACACCCACACCGCATTGTGCTGGCCGGTCTGGTCCAGGCCCTCTCCGGGGAAGACGATTCCAGAGATATGGCGTTGGTTCGCTACGACTTTGGTCAGTATCTCTTTCTCCCCCTGGTCAGTCGATGAAGGGCAAGGCCAGGAGATCCAAAAAATCCACTCGCCCATACATCCCAGACGACAACTGCCAGCGTTATGCCAGTAGAGTCTGGCGAAAATGCCACGGCGGGAAACCGGCTACTTTCTCCTTCGGTGCGGCTGCCGGTGAATTCCCGCTGGAATTGACCGATGGAGAAGAGCGCTTCAACGCTCAAAGCTGGAAGGAGGCTTCCCATGCAGCAACCATCATCAGCCCAAATTCGCCGGCGCACCATCGGCCTTCTGGCCGGGTGCGCGATCCTGGCGGCCTGGCTCTTGCCCCTCTTGGCCCAGGCCGCGGGGGATGTCGCCATGCGTTTTGTCCTGGCCTCGGGCGGAGACGTCCAGGGAGCGTCAATACGCCTGCACAGCGTCATCGGCTCCACCTTGCCCGGCACGGCCACCAACGGCAACGTGGCCCTGATCAACGGCTTCCTGCCACCCCTCAACCAGGCTCCGGCCGCGGGGATCACCGTCCGGGTGGGGGACAACTTCTTCGAGCCCGCCCTCATCACCGTGAACGTGGGCGATACGGTGACCTGGGTCCGGGAGATTGGCATCCACAGCGTCACGGCCGACGATGGCAGCTTCGAACAACCCCTGGGCAGCAACTGGAGTACCTTCAGCCACACCTTCACCCGGGCCGGCACCTTCCGCTACTACTGTGTCGCCCACGGCGGACTCAACGGCGTGGGGATGGCCGGCACGGTGATTGTGCAGGGGGATGAGCCTCCTCCAGGCCCCGAGCATGTCATTTAGAGCCTATCCGAAAACCGGCTTTTGTGATATAATTTCTCCCAGCAGATTTTGGGAGGAAACGGATGAACGAGAAAC
>FWPU01012524.1_pt1 | contig 11184 bp, 9 predicted proteins | sample 2228361 | NCBI WGS metagenome assembly FWPU01 (sample SAMEA103939777, study PRJEB20133) | metagenome | reverse complement strand
CGCGCGTTGCGCAAGGGCGCGCGCGCCCCGGACGGCGCGGAGGCCGCGGGCTGGCGCGGTTGACCGCGGCGGCGCCGTCGCCTACAATCGCGGAGCCATGACCCTCGGAGCGAGGCTCGGTCTCTTTTTCGGAACCGTCGCCGCCGGCGCGGCGGCCGATCTCGCCACCAAGGCGCTCGCGTTCTCGCGAATACGCGAGGGCGAATCGGTCTCCGTGATCGACGGGTTCTTGCGCTTCGTCCTCGCGCGCAACGAGGGCGCCGCCTTCAGCATGCTTCGGGGCCATTTCGAATTCTTTCTCGCGGTCTCGATCGCCGCGCTCGCGCTGCTCGTCTACTTCTCCTTCTCCGCACGCCGCGGGCGCGCCGGGTTCCAGGTCGCGCTCGGGCTGGTGGGGGCGGGCGTCGTGGGAAACCTCTACGACCGGCTCGCGTACGGGCACGTCCGCGACTTCATCGGGGCCTACATCGGCTACGAGCCGATTGCGCGCAAGCTCTTCGCGTGGTTCGGCACGAACGAGTGGCCGATCTTCAACGTCGCCGACGCGTTCATCTGCGTCGGGGCGGGGGCGCTCCTCGTCTCGCTCTGGCGCGAGGAGCGCCGCGAGCGCCGCGCCGCGGCCGCAGGCGCCGCCGGAGCGGGCGCGGGCGCGAACGCGGGCACGGGGCGCGGCGGGGCGCCGTGATCGATCTCCGCGTCGAGATCGGACCGCGCCTCCGCCTCCGGAACCCCGTGCTCTCCGCCTCGGGGACCTTCGGCTACGGCCCGGAGATGGAGCGCTTCTTCGATCCCGGAATCCTCGGGGCGATCGTGGGGAAATCAATCACGCTGCTCCCGCGCGAGGGGAACCCGCCTCCGCGCATGGCCGAGACGCCCGCCGGTATGATCAACTCGATCGGGCTCCAGAACCCAGGGATCGAGCGCTTTCTTGCCGAGGTCCTTCCGGTCATGCGCCGCTATGGCGCCCCCGTGATCGTGAACATCGCGGGGGCCACCGCGGACGAGTTCGCGGAGCTCGCGCGCCGGCTCGATGGCGCCGAGGGCGTGGCGGCGCTCGAGCTCAATCTCTCCTGCCCGAACGTGCGCGAGGGCGGCCTCTCGTTCAGCGCGGCCCCGGGCCCCTGCGAGGCCGTCGTGCGCCTCGTGCGCGCGGCGACGCGCCTCCCGGTGATCGCGAAGCTCACGCCGAACGTGACCGACATCGCGGAGGTCGCGCGCGCCGCCGAGGCCGCCGGGGCCGACGCCGTCTCCGCGATCAACACGCTCGTCGCCATGGCCGTCGATTGGCGGCGGCGCCGCGCCGTGATCTCGACGCGCACGGGCGGGCTTTCCGGTCCGGCGGTCAAGCCGCTCGCGCTGCGCATGGTCCACGACATTTACCGGGCGGTCAAGATTCCCGTGATCGGGATCGGCGGGGCGCGCGACGCCGAGGACGTCATGGAGTTTCTGGCCGCGGGCGCGCGCGCCGTCCAGATCGGGACTGCCACGTTCGTCGACCCGTACGCCATTCCGAAGATCCTCGCGGACCTGCCGCGGCTCCTCGAGGAGGGGGGGTTTGCGAGCGCGGCGGAGGCGGTCGGCACGATCCGCTGAATCGGCGGTGGGCTGCATCGGGCCGGTCCGTTAGAAATGTCCTGTTTCCACCAACAGTGAGAAATGTCCGCTTCCTGGGTCGGGGGCAGACCACCGTCGTCACGACACGCGGTTTCGCGGCGGGACTGCGGGAAGGCAGGGCGGCGCGGGCGGCCTTTCGCCAACCATGCGCAAGAGCGGTTCCGATCCCGTTGCCGCCGCCCGGATCGCCCCTCGGGGCTCCCGCCCCCGCGACGGGCCGCGCGGCGCGCCGACCCGCCGCGACGCGCCCTGTCTCCTGAGGCGGCGTTCGCCGGGCGGTGCGGCGGCTCGAAAAGTCCCCACCCCGCTCGCCCGCTGCGCGCGCCACCCGAGCTTCGCCGCGTTTCCGCCCCCTCCGGCGCGCGACACGTGTCGCTTCTGGACGTGTCCGCCTCCTCCCGGGTGCGACACGTGTCGCTCCTGGAAGGCGCCCCCCGCCTCCCTGGTGCGACACGTGTCGCTCAGGAGGACGCCGAGATTCTCGATCTGCGCGAGGAGCGCCCGCGGCGCGCAAAGACGATTCCCTCGCGCGTGCGCGCGATCGTGCTCGCCCGACACTGCAACGACGACCGGATCTGCGGGTCGACCACGTGGAAGGAGAATTCGCCACCTCGATCCGGGGCGCCGCGGGCTCGCGCGCGCCGCCGCCGCGCTCGGGATAGGTGGGAGGCGGCTGGGGCGGGCGGCGCGTGGCGGTCGCCTTGTTGCGGCGGCGACACGGGTCGCTTCGGGAAGGGCGAGACGGCGCTTGTTCGCGGGGGCGACGAGTTCTTGGGGGGCGGCGCCGCCGCCGCTGGGCGCGACACGTGTCGCTTCCAACTGGCCGGGCCGAAGGTCGAGACCGTGGCGTCCCGTGACGAGCCCCTGCATTCGGGGCCCGGTGGGGGAAAGGGGAAGGAAGCCCCTCTGTTTTTCATTGGGTGAAGGGGCGGATACCAGCCGACCGTTCCTTGCTCCGCGCTGCGCGCGGCGATAGAATGGGCGCTTCCATGGACGCGGCCAAACGCGAGGAGCGCCTCGACTTCGCGGTTCGCCTGGCGCGCCACGTCGGGCAGAAGATCCTCTTGCCGCGGCTTCGGCTCGGCGGGGCGGCGGCGCACCCGGGGCTGCGGTACAAGGGGCCGCGCGACCTCGTGACGGAAGCCGACCGCGACGCGGAGAGCTTCATCGCGCAGGCGATCCGCGCGCAGTATCCCGGCGACGCAATCGTGGGCGAGGAGGAAGTGCGCGAGACGGCGCGCGACGCAGCCCTCCGGTGGTACGTCGATCCGCTCGACGGCACGACCAACTTTGTCCACGGGCTCCCGCAGTTCTGCGTGTCGATCGCGCTCTACGGCCCCGAGGGGCCGGAGGTGGCGGCGGTGTACGCACCCTGCCTCGACGAGCTCTTCTTCGGGGCGCGCGGGTACGGGGCGCGCCTCAACACGGAGGCGATCGTGCTGCGGGTGAGCGCGGAGAGCGATCTCATGCGCGCGCTCCTCGTGACGGGCTTCGCCTACGATCAGGAGCGCTTCCCGAATCTCGCATGTTTCAACCGCTTCATTCCGCGCACGCGCGGGGTGCGGCGGCTCGGGTCGGCGGCGCTCGATCTCTGCTACGTCGCGGCGGGGCGCTTCGACGCGATGTGGGAGTCGGGGCTTAATCCGTTCGACGTGGCGGCAGGCGCGCTGCTCGTGCTCGAGGCTGGCGGGCGCGTCACCGACTACTGGGGTGGGCAGGACTGGCTGGAGGGGCGGACGATCGTGGCCGCAAACCCGGCGATCCACGAGCGGGTGCTGGCGGAGGTGGCGGCGGCGCGCGAGGCGGCCGGGGAAACGGACCGGCCGCCCAGGCGGACGTGAGCCGCGCGCAGGCCAAGGCGGGCGCGGCGGCGGCGCTCGCGGTCGCGGCGCTCGCCGCAGCGGCGTTTTTTGCGGGGCCGCGCGCGGCGGCCGACGATGCGGGCGCGGCGGAACGAACGCGGCGCGCGCGCGAGGCGCTCGAACGCGGCATCGCGCTTCTCGAGCAGAACGACCCGCGCGGGGCGCTGCGCGACCTCGCGGAGGCGGTGGACCTTGCCCCGGACGATCCGGAGGCGCGCTTCGCCCTCGGGCTCGCGTACTTCCTTACGGACGACCATCGCCGCGCGCGGCCGGAGCTCCTCGCGGTTCTCGACCGGGCCCCGCGCCATTCGTTCGCGCTCGAGTACCTCGGCCGCATCGACTACCTCGAGGGCGATTTCGCGAGCGCGCTCGCGCGGCTGCGCGCGGCGCGCGAGGCGGCCCCCGAGCGAGCGGAGATCGCCGAGCTCATCGAGAAGATCGAGCGCGAGCGCGCGATCGAGGCCACCTACGAGCAGCGCTTCACCGCGCACTTCCACATCCGGGTGGAGGGCGGGCGCGCCCAAGGCCAGATCGCGGACCGCGTCGCGGAGGCGCTGGAGCGCGCGTACGACGAGGTGGGCCACGCGCTCGGGCACCGCCCGCAGCGCAGGATCTCGGTGATCCTCTATCCGGACCGCGAGTTCTACGAGGTGACCGGCGCGCACGCGTGGGTGGGCGGGGTCTTCGACGGGAAGATCCGCATTCCGGTAAAGGGGCTCCTCTTCCGCGACGACGAGACGCTGCGGCGCGTGGCGCGCCACGAGTACGTGCACGCCTGCGTGTTCGCGGTCGCGCCGCGCGCGCCGACCTGGCTTCACGAGGGGCTCGCGCAGCACTTCGAGGGAATCCGCTTCGAGCCGGGGGCGCTGCTTTCGGAGCGCGAGGACGTCCGCTCGATCGCCGATCTGGAGACGACCTTTTTGCGCGAGCCGGACCCAAAGAAGGCGGCGCGCCTCTACGCGCAGGCGCTCGGTTTCGTGCAGTTCCTGATCGCGCGGCGCGGACCGGCGGACATGGGCGCGTTCTTGCGCGAGATCGGCGCGGGCGCGGCGCTCGACGAGGCCGCAGAGAGGGTCTACGGCGAGCCGCTCTCGGCGCTGGAGGCGGCCTGGCGGGCCACCCTCCGGTGAGCCATTCCCCGGTGACGCCGCCCGCCCCGCCCGCCGTCGTTCTCGATCTCGTCGCGCTCACGCCGGAGCTTCTCGAGCGGAGCGCGCCGTGCCTTCGGGCCCTCGCGCGCGAGGGGTTCCTCGCCACCCTCGACGAGCCGCTTCCCGCCGTGACCTCGACAGCGCAGTCGACCATGCTCACGGGTCTCCTGCCGCGCGATCACGGGATCGTGGGAAACGGGTGGTACTTTCGCGACCTCGCGGAAATCCTCTTCTGGCGCCAGTCGAACGCGCTCGTCTGTGGGGAAAAGGTCTGGGACGCGCTGCGGCGCGCGCGGCCGGGCGCGACCGTGGCGCAGCTCTTCTGGTGGTTCAACATGTACGCCGCGGTCGATTGGTCCGTCACGCCGCGCCCGCACTATCCGGCGGACGGGCGGAAGATCCCGGGGATCTACACACAGCCGCCCGCGCTGGAGCGGGAGCTGGAGGAGGCGCTCGGCCCGTTTCCGCTCTTCGATTTCTGGGGGCCGCGCGCGGGGCTGCGATCGAGCGAGTGGATCGCGGCGTGCGCGCTCCGCATCTTCGAGGCGTTCCGGCCCGCGCTCACCCTGGTCTACCTCCCGCACCTCGACTACGATCTCCAGCGCTTCGGCCCGCAGAGCGAGGAGGCGGCGCGCGCAACGGCCGAGATCGACCGGCTCGCGAGCGACCTCATCGAGCGCGTGCGGGCGGCGGGCGGGCGCGCGATCGTCGTGTCGGAGTACGGGATCGAGCCCGTCTCGCGCCCCGTGCACCTCAACCGCGTCCTGCGCGAGGCCGGCTTTCTGCGCGTGCGCGAGAGCCGCTTCGTGGGGGAGACGCTCGATGCGGGCGCCTCGCGCGCGTTCGCGGTCGCCGACCACCAGGTCGCGCATGTCTACGTGCGCGCGCCGGAGGACGAGGCGGCGGTGCGCGCGCTGCTCCTCGCGACGCCGGGAGTCGCGCGCGTGCTCGGCGCGGCCGAAAAGCGCGAGGTGGGGCTCGACCACCCGCGCGCCGGAGAGCTAGTCGCGGTGGCGGCGCCGGGGGCGTGGTTCACGTACTACTACTGGCTCGACGACGCGCGCGCCCCAGACTTCGCGCGCACCGTCGATATCCACAGGAAGCCGGGCTACGACCCGGTGGAGCTCTTTTTCGCGCCGGGCGCGCGGACGAAGCTCCGGCTCGCGCTGCGGCTCTTGCAGAAAGCGGCGGGCTTCCGCGCCCTCCTCGACGTAATTCCCCTCGATGCGACCCTGGTGCGCGGCTCGCACGGCCGGCCTGCGGCGCGCCCGGAGGCCGGGCCGCTCGTCCTCTCGCACGAGCGCGCCCTCGCGCCGGCGGCCGCCGGCGGCGCCGCGCGGATCCCCATGGCGGCGGTGCGCGACCTCATACTGCGCGCGGCCGGAGCCGATCCGGCCGGCGCGCCGCCCTCCCCGGCACCGTCGCCGGGCTAATCGGCCCGCATCCCGCGCCGGCCGCTCGAAAGACTGCTCCTCGCGTGAACGCGGCGCTCCGGGCCGCCTGCTGCGACGCGCGGCACGCGCCTGACGCAGGGTCGTCGCGTCGATCATGTGGGGGACGATGCCGCGATTGAGGAGCGCCTGCGCGCGCAGGTACGAAAGCCCGGCGCGCCGGGCCTCGCGCGCCACACGCGCGAAGAGGGCGCGCGCGGGACGCCTTCGATCCTGCGGAGCGCCGCGGCCGCGCGGCGCGGCCCGATCCGATCCGCTCAGAGGGTCGCCTCGCGCGCCTGGATCGCGTGGGCCGCCTGCCGGCCCTCGATCGCGCGGAGGAAGCGCTCCTTCGCCTCGGGGGTCATGCTCGTCGAGAACGTGTCGAGGTTCATCGAGCAGAGCGAACCGCACATCGTGCACACGCCCTTCTCGTAGTCCTCGCTCTCGCGGCGCATGCGGCGCGCCTGCTCGCCGTCGAGCGCGAGCGCGTACATGGTCTCCCAGTCGAGCGCCTTTCGCGCCTCCGACATGCGGCGGTCGCGCTCGCGCGCTCCCTTCACGTCCTTCACGAGGTCGCCGATGTGGGCCGCGATCTTCGTCGAGATCGTGCCGCGCCAGATGTCCTCCACGGTCGGAAGGCGCAGGTGCTCGGCCGGGGTGAGGTCGCAGAGCATGTCGACTCCCGCCGCGGCCGCGATCGCGCCGCCCACGCACCCGGCGATGTCGTCGTATCCCGCGGCGATGTCGGTCGGAAGTGGACCGAGCGTATAGAATGGCGCGCCGTGGCAGACTTTTTTCTGAAGCTGCACGTTCGCGACGATCTCGGTGAGGGGGACGTGGCCGGGGCCCTCGATCATGCACTGGACCCCCGCCGCGAGCGCGCGCTGCTGGAGCTCCGCGAGCACGAGGAGCTCCGCGAGCTGCGGCGCGTCGGTCGCGTCCCAGCACGCGCCCGGGCGCAGCCCATCGCCCGCGGAGATCGTGACGTCGTGCGCGCGCAGGATCTCGAGCAGGCGGTCGAACTGCTCGTAGAGGGGGTTTTCCTTTCCGTGCATGCGCATCCACGCCGCGTGGATCGATCCGCCGCGCGAGACGATCCCGCACACGCGCGGGTTTTGCTCGACGCGGCGCAGGCTCTCCAGCGTGACGCCGGCGTGCAGCGTCACGTAGTCGACGCCCTGCTCCGCCTGCTCCTCGATCACCTCGAAGAGCTGGTCCGCGGTCCACGTGAGGAGCCCGTATCGCCGCGCGCACTCGTAGATCGGAACGGTCCCGACCATGACCGGCGATTCGGCGAGAATGCGCTTCCGGATCGCGGGGATGTCGCCCCCCGTCGAGAGATCCATGACGCTGTCCGCGCCCTTGCGCACGGCCATGTCGAGCTTCGCCAGCTCCTCGTCGAGGTCGCCGTGGTCGCTGGATGTCCCGAGGTTCACGTTCACCTTCGTCTTAAGCCCCCTCCCGATCGCGCGCACGAGCGCGTGCGGCCGGTGGACGTTCATGGGGATGATCGTGTACCCGCGCGAGATGTCCTCGAGGAGCCGCTCCGGCTCGATGTCCTCGTGCTTCGCGGCCGCGCGCATGGCGTCCGTGATGATGCCCTTCCGGGCAGCCGTCAGTTGCGTTTCCATCCGGGTCCCCCCGATGCGCTCTCAGCCCGGCGCCGCCGCGCTCGACGCCAGGGCCGGGTCGAGCGCGCGCAGCCGATCGTAGGTGTAGATGCCGCTCGCGTGCCGGTCGGACCACACGATCTGGAGCGCGTACCGCCCGACCGGGCGCACGTCCACCGGGCGCACGTCCGCCGGCACGCTCGCCGCATCGAGCCGCCGCTCCCGCGTCCACTCGTCGACGCACTCCGCGCAGGGGCACTGGAGGCGGAGCTCGCGGTAGGGGAAGCGGCTCACGCGCTGGTCCGCCCAGCGGACGAGGAGCGCGCCTTCCTCGCTCTTCACCTCCTCGGGGCGGTGGCGTACGGCCGCGGTCTCCGTCTGCACGATCGAGACCTGCGCCGCGAGCCGCTGCGCGATCTCCGCGAACGCGCGCGCCGCCGCGGACGACGCCTCGCCCGCGAGGACGACGGGGCGGCCCGCGTCGCCCGCCAGCGCGAGCGCCGGATCGAGCGGAACCTCTCCGAGGAACGGATAGCCGAGCTCCGCCGCCGCGCGCCGCGCGCCCCCGTGGCGGAAGACGTCCGTGCGCTCTCCGCAGTGCGGGCAGACGAAGGTGCTCATGTTCTCGACGATCCCGAGGATCGGGACGTGCACCTGCTCGAACATGCGGAGCCCGCGCAGCGTGACCCCGAGCGCGACGTCCTGAGGCGTGGTCACGATGACCGCCCCGGTGAGCGGCGCGCTCTGCGTGAGCGTGAGCTGGACGTCGCCCGTTCCCGGCGGGAGGTCGATCACGAGGTAGTCGAGCTCTCCCCAGTCGACCTGTCCGAGAAATTGCTGAATGAGCTTCGTGGCCATGGGGCCGCGCCAGATCACGGGCGTATCGCGTCCCGCGATGAGCCCCATGGACATGAGTTTCACGCCGTAGCGCGCGATGGGGGCGATCATCCCGCGCTCGTTCTGCTGCGGGCGCTCTGCGCCACCGAGCAGCGTGGGGATCGAGGGGCCGTAGACGTCGGCGTCCATGAGCCCGACCTTCGCCCCGGCGCGCGCGAGCGCGATCGCCAGGTTCGTTGCCACGGTGGATTTCCCAACGCCGCCCTTGCCGCTGGCGATCGCAACGGCGTTGCGCACGCCGGCGAGGCCGCCCTCGATGAGCGGGATCGACTTTCGCACCTGCGCGCTCATGTGGACCGCGACCTCGGTCACGCCGGGGACGCGCCGCACGGCCGCCTCCGCCTCCTCCTTGAGGCGCTCCCTCACCGGGCAGGCGGGCGTGGTGAGCTCGATATCGAAGGCCACCTGGCCTCCGCAGATCCGCACGTTCTTCACGAACCCAAGCGACACGATGTCGCGGTGGAGGTCGGGGTCCTTCACGACCCGGAGCGCCTCCAGGATCGTGGGTTCCGTCAAGGTCATCGGAGCCATTTGGCCTGCCTTCGCCCCGGTTCTCGTTCCCGCGCGCGGCGCCCGCCGGGAAGCGGCTCGCGCCCGCAGCAAAGAAATATATAGCATAGTCGAAGCGCACCCGCCGGTCAAACGAGGGCCGGCGCGCTGCCGCCAACCATTAGAAATGTCCGCCCCCTTCGCCCGACAAGCCCCGTTTCGCCCCTTCCCGAAGCGACCCGTCTCGCCGAGGTCCGCCCCGTACAGTCGGCCCCGGCCCGCGCTTCCCAAAACACCAGCCCGGGCGCCGCCCACACGGGCCCGTCGCCTCCGCGGAGTATGCCCTCCCCGTGCGGGCGGGACGCGTGAACCCGCTCTCCCCGCCTTCGAGAAGCGACACGTGTCGCGCCCGGCGGCAGCCCCGCCACCTCCAAAAAACCGTCGCCCCGCGAACAAGCCTCGTCGCGCCCTTCTCGCAGCGACACGTGTCGCCGCCGCAACAAAACGCCCGCCACTCCTCGCCGTTCGCCTGCGCGACCACGATCTTAAGGCCCCGGCTCATGAGCCCAAGCGCCCTCCCGATCCAGCGCTCCTCACTTTTGGGGGTTGCGGCCCGCGTCACCGTGCGAACCTTCGTCCAGGGGATCTCCCCCGCCTCGAAGGCCGGGCGGAGCCGCGGGAGGCGATCGAGCTTGCGCGCAAGCTCGACGAGCGCCTTCGCCTTCCCGCCAAAAATCCCGAGCGCCGCCTCCGCGTATGCCTGGATCCGGGGATGTCGGAGACAGCGGTAGAGTCCGCGGTCGGCCATCTCCCGGCGCGCGCGGGCACGTCGAGCCGCAGCGACCTCGCCGCGTCCCACGAACGCCGCCTCCCACGAGCGACACGTGTCGCGCCCGGGAGGCGGGCGGGCGCCTTCCAGGAGAGACGCGTGTCGCGCCCGGGAGGCGGGCGGGTGGGTGACTACGCGAGGATCGGCACGCCGTGCGCTTCCCCGCGGACGAGCACCTCCAGGGCGGCGGCGTCGCGCGTACCGAGGATCGCCACGGGCTCCCATCCCCGGCCGGCGCGCAGAGAGAGCTCGAGACGGCAGCGCGCGAGCTTGCTGTTGAGGCAGTGGGCGCGCTCGCCCGTGGGGTCCTCGTAGACGAGCCCCGCCACGTCGCGCGGGTCCGCCTCGAGCTCGCCCGCAAGGCGCGCCGTGCGCGAGCGCGCGACGAAGGCCCAGCGGCGCGGGGTCACCTCGACCGACCGGTTCCACCAGTGGGGCAGGGCGCGGAAGTCGTAGTCGCGGCCGCGATACCGCAGGTAAAGAAGCGTGAGGTAGGGCGTGACGGCGGGACCCACCTTCACTTTCGCGGAGACGCCCTCGAAGTACGCCTCGGTCTCGCCGCGTCCCTCGAAGGCGTTCACGTGCGCCCACGCGTAGCGGTAGGCGTGCGAGCGGCCCCAGTTGTGTCCCTGGCAGCCGGGCCAGCCGCGTACCTCGATCGCGCCGCGCCCGGCCACCGAGATCGTCCCCGTAAAGCGCGCGTCCGGGTGCGGCGTGAGCAGCTTCGAACGCGGGAAGATGCGCGTCTCGTAGAGCGCGTCCGAGGGAAAGAGGTGGAGCGGGGGCGCCTCCCCCTCGAAGGCGAGGTCCCATTCGATTTCGCCCCCCGGGCCGCGCAGCCGCCCGCGCGTGGCCCCGGGTTCGAGGCGGGCGCTCGGGGTCTCGAAGACGGGCCCTTCGAGGCGCGCCTGCGCAGCGGGAAACGTTTCCTTCACCGCGATCGGGCCGCGCCCCGAGGCTCGATCGAAGACGATCGCCCAGGATTCCGCCACCGCGTCCTCGGGCCGTCCTTCGGGGGAAAGGATCGTGAACTTGATCCAGAACGCGAGCGGGCGGTCGAGGGCGTTGGCCTTGAGGAAGTAGCTCTCGACGTGGCCGCCCCGATCGCCCGGGACCCAGCGGACGCGGTTGTCGCGCCCGGCGTCCGCGCCCGCGCCCGCCGCGAAAAGCCCGGCGAGGGACATGTACGCATTCAACCGCCGCGCGCCCAGGATTGCAAGAGCGAGCGCGCCGCCGCGCGCGCGCTCGCGAGGTCGGGAAACTCCCCGGGAGCGCGGCCGCGCAGGACGAGCGCGGGGG
>FWPU01012523.1_pt1 | contig 11184 bp, 12 predicted proteins | sample 2228361 | NCBI WGS metagenome assembly FWPU01 (sample SAMEA103939777, study PRJEB20133) | metagenome | reverse complement strand
TCTTGAGCGTCTTAAACCTCCTGTGGGGAAAAACCAGGAATATTGTCCGATCTTGTGTCTGAAGGTCAGCTTTGCGTACTTGCAAAAAGGATTGGTAGGTGGTAGAAATAAATGAAAAGCCCAAATTTCGAGGCTCAAATAACAAAAAATTTGGACGTTGGGTCTTAGTGTTTTAATTTCACCCAAGAAGAGTCTATTCACATGCTTGATTGGTTGAGGAGACAGAAGAAGAGGGTCTACATAATCATGGTCTTTGCCATGGCGGCCTGGGGTATAGGGTATTCCGCCTCTTATCTGATCCCCAGGAAACCAATAGGGGTAATCCTGGGTGAGAAGATATACCAGGAGGACTATGGCGATGCCCTGAACCGCTGGCACCGGGTTTTTCTGAGGGAGGCAAACCTGCCGCTTGCAAGGATAGTCTGGGAGCAGATGGTCATGACCAGGCAGGCAGAGAAGATGGGAATCGCGGTAAGTGACGAAGAGATCATGGAGAGACTGCAGGGCATGGCCTTCCTTACAATGAGCCACAGGGGAGGACTTCCCCCGCAGCGGCAGATAATTCAGGCCCTATGTCAAACTTACGGGGTTAACGAAGACCAACTCTGGAGGACCTTCCGGGAGGCCCTCCTCATAGAGAAAATGAGTACCCTCCTTGCCAGTGCCGTAAAAATTACTGACGAAGAGGCATGGCAGCGATATGCTAGGGAAAACGAGGAGGTAAAGGTGGAATACCTGGCCATCAAGGCCAGCGACCTGGTGGAGCATGTACAGGTCAGTCCAGAGGAAATCAGTTCTTTCTATGATAGATACAAAGACAGTCTACCGGACCCTGCACTGGGCAGGCCAGGGTACAAAGAACCTGAAAAGGTAAAAATCGAGTACATAATAGCCCGCTACCGCGACCTGGAAAAGCAAGTGTCGGTATCTGAAGATGAAATAAAATCTTACTACGAAGAAAACAAGGAAAGGCATTACAAGGCCACCCCCGACAAGACTAGAGAAGAGAAATCCGCAGGGGGAGGAGACGAGACTGCTAAGGAACAACCCCCCACCTATAAATCCCTTGAAGAGGTGCGTAATGAAATAAAAGATTCTTTAACCAGAGAGAAGGCCAAGGAGTTGGTAAACAAACTAATCAGCCAGGTAGATGAAAAGATTTACGAGAGCCTGGGGAAGGCAGAGCGATTAAGCTTTTCCGCAGTAGCCAGTGAATTGGGCCTTTTTTATAGCGAGACCGATTACTTTGGCAGGGAGGAGGCGGAGAAGGTCATCAGAGAAGCAGAAGACCTGGGCAAGCTGGCCTTTGAGAGGGAGCCTTTTGACCCTAGCCCTCCGCTGGATGCACCGGCCGGGAAGTACATATTCCAGGTAGTCTCAAAGAAGGAGTCAGCCCCCCCACCCCTGGAGGAGATCAAGGGGCGTGTAGAAAAGGACCTGAAAGAGGAGAAGGCCCTCCAGAAGGCCAGAGAGATTATGGAGGCCTGTGCCCGCAAGATACGTGAACAATCACTGGCAGAGGGGCTCAAGCTGCTGGAAGAAGAGGGTAAGAAAATCAGAGGGGAGTACAAGGGGTCAATATACTTCAAGGGGGAGACCGAGTACTTTGCCAGGCCGGAGACCGTGGAAGGCAGGTCTTACCGCTATCTGAAGTCCCTGGACGCCGACGTGCCCAACCTGGCCTCCGCGGCCTTCAGCCTGAAACCCCAAGAAGTAGCCGTAGTCACGGAGGAGGCCGGCAAAAAGGCCTGCTACGTCATAAGGCTCACTGACAGGAAAGAGGCGGAGCGGAGCAAATTTGATGCAGACAAGGAAAAACTCCTCAGGAGGTATCTTACTGAAAAACAGGAGACCTTCCTCACCAAGTGGACTGAGGCCTTAAAGGAGAAAAACAGACTCGCAAGGGGATAATGGATGTCCTTTACGGTATAAAAAGACCTTTGCCCAGGAAACTCCACTGGCCCGTTGTCACTGTGGGGGGATTTGACGGTGTACACCTGGGTCACCAGAAAATTATCCACCAGACCAAGGATTGGGCAATTGAGTGCGGGGGTGAAGCAGTAGTCATAACCTTTGAGAGCCACCCCAAGGGCATTCTGAGCGGGAGGCCTCTCAGTTTTATTACCTCTCTGGAACACCGACTGGTGTTCTTCCAGCGTCTCGGTGTGGATATCACCGTCGTCCTTGATTTTAATGAGGTGGCCCACCTTACAGCCGAAGATTTCGTGCGGCAGGTGATAGCTGACTGGCTGGGGACAAAAGGGTGGGTCATGGGCTTTAATTTCCGCTTCGGGAAGGACAGGGAAGGAGATTACTCCCTGACCTCCAGACTCTCGCAACGCTATGGGTTCCAGCTCCGGACCTGCCCTCCCGTAAAGTCTAGGGGCAACATCATCAGCAGTACCCGCATAAGAAAGGCCGTACTTGAAGGAGACTTAAAAGAGGCAGAAGAGATGCTTGGAAGGCCCGTTTCTATCCTTGGCACAGTGGTCAAGGGGAGCGGCAGAGGTAAGGGGCTAGGCTATCCCACGGCAAACCTCGACCTCCACCATGAAATAAAACCCCCTGACGGCGTATACGCCACATGGGTAACCATTAACGGTAAGGACTACCTTTCACTTACCAATATTGGCACAAGACCCACCTTTGAAGAGCCCTCCGGGGGCGAGTCTATCACTGAGGTATACGTAATGGATTTCGACAAGGAACTCTACGGGGAAGTACTAGAGGTAAAGTTCATATATAAGCTCAGAGAAGAATTGAAATTTGACAGCGCAGAGGCCCTAAGGGCCCAGATGGATAAGGATAAGGAGGAAGTGCTTAAGAGGCTAAGCAAAAAGACCTTGACAAAGGGGGATGTCACTACTATAATCCTTACGTAAGTTTTTATTTCATGGGCAGATAGCTCAGCTGGTAGAGCACAGGACTGAAAATCCTGGTGTCGGCGGTTCAATCCCGCCTCTGCCCACCAGGCTTATTGTAGAGGCATGTCTAAAATGGATTCAATATTTTCCTTTCTGATGCAGGCCGAATCCTCCTCAAAGGGATTCTTGAACGTACCCGTCATAATTTCCCTGTTGGCAACGGTATGCATACCCATTGCGACCTACATCTTCATTAAGCGAAGAGAAAGGGATGAGAAGGTGAAAGATAGAGAGTTTGAGGATAGCATGAAAAATTTGCTTCAAAAGATTTCTAGAGAATCTTAGAACTTCACTAACGTATGGATGCCGAAATAATCAAGGCAATTGCCGTCTTAGGCCAGTAGCTGGGGCCGTAATTGTGGTATATTTATTTCTTGGCTATCTTCGTGAAAAAGACGTGCATCATACACATGCTTTAAATGAGTTAAAAGAAGCAGTGGAGAGGCTGGCCGATAAAATTAAATAAGCAACAACAAGATATTTACCAATGATGCAAACTTCCAGACCCGTCATCCAGGAGCTCCAGACCAAGGCAAAAGAGGTGAGAAGACACGTTATCCGTATGCTTGCCAGGGCAGGCTCGGGTCACCCAGGAGGGTCTCTCTCCGCCACGGACCTCCTTGTGGCCCTATACTACGGAAAGCTTAGACACGACCCCAAAAACCCCAGATGGCCTGAGAGGGATAGGTTCATCCTCTCCAAAGGGCATGGATGCCCAGCCCTTTATGCCATACTGGCCGAGATGGGGTACTTTCCCGTAAGCGAGTTAGACACCCTGCGACAGCTCGGGAGCCGACTCCAGGGACATCCTGACCCAAAGCAAACACCAGGGATAGAAATAGCCAGCGGCTCTCTTGGGCAAGGTCTTTCTGCAGGTGTGGGTATGGCCCTGGCCGCCAGGATAGATGGCCTGGACTACAGGGTTTATGTCATGCTGGGAGACGGAGAGGTGGAAGAGGGGCAAATCTGGGAGGCCGCTATGGCCGCAGGGCACTACAAACTGGATAACCTGTGTGCCATCCTGGACAATAACGGCCTACAGATAGATGGTGCCATAAAGGACGTCATGTCACCGCTCCCCCTCCCTGAGAAGTGGGACGCCTTTGGGTGGCATGTGATAAGCATTGACGGTCACAACATGGCTCAAATCCTGGAGGCCTACGACCGAGCGGAAGCAGTTAAGGGCAAACCTAGCATAATTATAGCCAGGACTGTCAAAGGTAAAGGGGTATCTTTTATGGAGAACCAAGTAGACTGGCACGGTAAGGCCCCCACCCCTGAGCAGGCAGAACAGGCCCTGGCAGAACTGGTATAATAGGAGCCGCAGGTCATACCTGAGGCAGACTCGTCCGCCTCAGGCGAAGCGAACCTTAGCCTGCGAAGATTCTAGGAAGATAATACATGACAATAACAACCACAAAGCAACAACTGGAGCAACAAACACAGCCTATCAAAAAAGAGGCCACCCGTGAGGCCTACGGGCAGGCCCTCCTGGAATTGGGCGAGGTAAACAAGAACATAGTAGTGCTGGACGCAGACCTTGCCAAATCCACTACCACTATGAAATTTGCCAAGAAATTTCCCGAACGTTTCTTTGATATGGGTATTGCCGAGGCCAACATGATGAACACCGCAGCGGGGCTGGCTACATGTGGGAAGATACCTTTTGTCAGCACCTTCTGTATCTTCGCTACTGGAAGGGCCTGGGAACAGATAAGGAACACTGTCTGCTACAGCGGCCTCAACGTAAAGATAGTGGCCACCCACGGAGGGGTAGCAGTGGGGGCAGACGGTTCCTCGCATCAATGCATAGAGGACTTTGCCCTGATGACTGCCATTCCCACCATGACTGTGATAGAGCCTTGTGATGCCATTGAGACCAAGAAGGCCATAAAGGCAGTAGTCAACCACCAGGGACCAGTCTACGTCAGGTTAGGCAGGTCTCCCTCCCCGGTGATTACCGAGGAGACGACCCCATTTGAGATAGGCAAGGCAAGTGTCCTCAAGGAAGGCAAAGATGTAACCATCGTGGCCTGCGGTATCATGGTGCCCAATGCCCTGAAGGCGGCCGAGGGCTTATCCGCCAGGGGAATAGACGCAGCGGTAATTAACCTGCATACCATCAAACCCGTAGACCGGAAGACCCTGGTAGCGTATGCCAGGAAGACTGGTGCCCTGGTAACGGCCGAACAACACGTCCTGGAAGGGGGGCTGGGTTCTGCCGTGGCCCTGGCCCTGGCAAGGGAGTGTCCAGTGCCTATGGAGGCAGTAGGTATTGATAATCGTTTCGGGCAATCAGGAGACCCGGAGGCACTTTTTAAGGAGTATCATTTAACCGCGGAAGACATCTTACAGGCGGCCCTTAGGGCCTATAATAGAAAGTAGAAGTTCTTACGATGCTGAACGTTCCCGCTCTTATAATAACCCTTTTATTATTCCTTTCGCCATTCTGTCCAGCAGAAGAGGAATACGACGAGCATTATCGGAACTACGAGGAACTGGTTAGGGTAGTAAAACTAATCCAAGAAAAATACGTAAAAGAGATAAAGCTCAAGGATCTCTTCCAGGGGGCCTACAGGGGCATGCTGGATTCGTTAGACCCTTATAGTCAATTCTTTGGCCCTGAAGAACTGGAAGAACTGAAGGTGGAGACGGAGGGGAAGTTCGGAGGGCTGGGCATTGAGGTTATCGCTCGGGATGGCGTCCTCTACGTAATCACCCCAATACTTGGTAGCCCCGCCTTCAAGGCCGGGGTAATGGTTGGGGACAGGATAATAAAGATTGAAAAGATGTCTACAGAGAATATGAGTCTGAGGGCGGCTATCAAACACCTGAGGGGAGAACCCAACACGAGCGTAACCATCACCGTAATCCACCAGGGAGAAACAGAACCCGTAGACATTACCATAGTCAGGGATATTATTCAGGTCCATAGCATAAGGGGTGCCAGGTTCGTCGACGAGGAGGCAAAGATTGGCTACATCGCCCTCACCAGTTTCCAGGATAATACCCTGGAAGACCTGGATAAGACCTTTAACGACCTCTTGAGCAAAGGGATGAATTCTCTTATCCTGGACCTCCGTTTTAATCCTGGAGGACTCCTGAACATGGCCGTGTCTGTGGCGGACAGGTTTCTCTCCCAGGGGGTCATAGTCTCCACAAAGGGCAGAGAGGAAGAGCAAAACCAGGTCTACCTAGCCACGGAGGGAGGGACCTATCCAGACATTCCCCTTATCGTTTTATTGAATAACGGAAGTGCCAGCGCATCGGAGATAGTGGCGGGGGCAATAAGGGACCATAAACGAGGACTTTTAGTAGGTACCAAGACCTTTGGGAAAGGCTCGGTACAGAGCCTTATCGGGGTGGAGGAGGAGCACTGTGCCTTGAAGATCACCACCGCCTTGTACTACACCCCTTCCGGGCAGTCTATTGACCGTATCGGTGTTAAGCCGGATGTGGTAGTAGACCTTACCCCCGCTGAGACCAAGCTACTCCACGAGCACCTTAACAGGATAAACGTACTAGCCCCAATGGGCGAACAGCCTCCCCAGGAACGGTTTGTTGACCTCCAGCTCCAGCGGGCTATTGAAATTATAAAAGAAGGGAAACTCTCCTCCCATCTACTCTCTTCTGTAGAGGCATCCGCCCCTGGCGGAAAGCGCCCCTACTAAAAGATGCTAATCCTGGGTATTGAGACCTCCTGCGACGAGACCTCTGTAGCAATAGTGGAAGGCTACAACACCACGGGGCAACGAGGAAGACTCTCTATCCGTTCTAACCTTGTCAGCACCCAGGAAAGACTACACCTAAAGTTTGGGGGAGTAGTGCCAGAGATAGCCTGCCGCGCACATCTTGAATCCCTCCTGCCAATACTGGATGAGGCCCTTAAGGGTACAGGAATAACGCTTAGAGACATTGATGCAGTTGCAGTGACCACCACCCCCGGTCTCATTGGAGCGCTACTAATCGGGGTCTCCGCAGCCAAGGCCCTGGCCTGGGCCCTCAAGATACCTCTGGTAGCGGTTCATCATCTCCATGCCCACATCTTTGCCGCCAGACTGGAATACGGCGAGGATATGAGGTTCCCCTGCCTCAGTCTGGTGGTATCAGGAGGGCACACCAGCCTCTTCCTGAGCAGTAGAGAAACCCAGCACCAGCTACTCGGGTCTACCCTTGACGATGCAGCCGGGGAGGCCTTTGATAAGGTGGCCAAGTTACTCGGCCTCGGTTATCCTGGCGGCCCAGCTATTGATGACATTGCCAGGGATGGAGACCCAGCAGCCTTCCCCTTTCCCCGTTCTTATCTTGAGCCTGGCTCCCTGGACTTCAGCTTTAGCGGGTTAAAGACCGCCGTACTCTACTGTTATCAAGGACTTTTGAAAACCAGGGTCACGTTGACCCGAAAAGAACTAGCAGACCTGGCGGCCAGCTTCCAGGAGGCCGTGGTAGACGTCCTGGTTGAAAAGACCCTTCTGGCCCTGAGAAAGCATCCGGTAGAGGGGGTAGCCCTGGGAGGGGGCGTGGCCTCTAATTCCAGGCTAAGGGAAAAGCTCTCAGAGGCCCTGAAGGAGCGTCATATAAATGCCTACTTCCCCTCTCCCAAACTCTGTACGGACAATGCCGCCATTGTGGCAGGCCTTGCCTATTACAAATACCTGGAAGGAGAGCTTGCCTCCTTAGAGGTAGAAGCAATAGCGTAGGGATTCAAAGATTTGCGATTTAAAGATTTACGGATTTAAAGGTTAAAGATTGCAAAATGGATAGAGAGGTTCTGAAAGGCCGAACCAAGGAGTTTGCACTGGATGCGATAAGATTAGTAAATACATTCCCACGAACCAAGAGTGGGGACATAATTGGTCGTCAGCTAATAAAAGCCGCTACGTCTGTTGGTGCAAATTATCGTTCTGCCTGTCGTGGAAGAAGAAGCGGATGAGTCCCTTTACTGGTTAGAATTAGCTAAGGAATCAAATATGGTAAAAGGGGAGAATCTGGAAAGTTTAATCAAAGAAGCAGACGAACTGATATCTATATTTGTAGCTTCCAGAAAGACAGCAATAAGGAGTAAAGAGTTCTGCAAATGATTTTTAGATTTAAAATCCAAAATCCCAAAATCCAAAATCTGCAATGGATATAGACGACCTGAAGGATTTACTGTCCAAGCTCCAGAAGGGGAATATCCCCTTAAAGGAGGCACTGAAACAACTCAGGGAACTCCCCTACAAGGACATCGGCTTTGCCAGGGTGGACAGCCACAGGGCACTGCGCTGCGGCTTTCCTGAGGTCATCTTTTGCCAGGGGAAGACCCCCCAGCAGGTAGTAGAGATAGCCAGACAGATTGTTAAAGAAAAAAGCGACCTCCTGGCCACAAGGGCCAACAAGGAGATTTATCAGGCCGTGGTAAAACAGTTTCCCGATGCCAACTACCACGAGAGGGCCAGTGTCATCACCATTAAAAGGTCTGCCAGGCGCCCCCAGAAGGGACTCATACTTGTAGTCACAGCCGGCACATCTGATATATCTGTGGCTGAGGAGGCCAGGGTCACCGCCGAACTCATGGGGAACAGGGTAGAGGCACTGTACGATGTGGGTGTGGCAGGGATTCACAGGCTACTAAAACACAGGGAGCTTTTGACAAAGGCAAGGGTCATCGTTGTGGTGGCAGGGATGGAGGGCGCCTTGGCAGGGGTGGTGGCAGGGCTGGTGGACTGCCCCGTTGTCGCAGTCCCAACGAGTGTAGGTTATGGCGCAAGCTTCTTCGGCATTGCCCCCCTACTTACGATGCTCAATACCTGTGCGGCAGGAGTGTCTGTGGTAAATATTGACAATGGCTTTGGTGCAGGCTACGTGGCCTCGCTTATAAATCAGGGGGCTTCTAACAAGAAATAGTGCCTTGAAGAAAGAGCAAAGCAACAATTGCCCTACCATTAAATGAACGGTGACTCATTATTAAAACTATCAATATCTTTACATACTAGTCCAGGTGTTTATGCCCTATTACTGGGATCCGGTGTGTCTAGGGCAGCTGGAATTCCTACAGGCTGGGAAATTGTTTTAGACCTTATAAGGAAAGTTGCCAAATTAGAAGGAGAAGACCCCGAACCTAATCCAGATGAATGGTATAAGAAGAAGTTTAGAAAACAGCCAGATTATGCCGAAATCCTGGAGCGACTTGCTTCATCTCCAGCTGACCGTAATGCTATTCTTCGCGAATACTTTGAGCCAACAGGGGAGGAGCGTGAACAAGGGTTAAAAACGCCTACAGGAGCGCATAAGGCAATTGCTACCCTCGTAAAGGATGGCTATATAAGAATAATACTGACAACAAACTTTGATCGCTTATTAGAGACAGCCCTTGCGGAGCAGGGAATTACGCCAGATGTTATAAGTACAGAAGACGCTCTTAAGGGAGCCATACCTTACGTACACTCAAAATGTGTAATCTTAAAACTCCACGGCGACTACCGAGATATGCGTATCAAGAACACAAAAGAGGAAGTTGGTCACTACTCGGAAGAACTTAATAAATATCTTGACCGCATTTTAGATGAATTTGGCCTAATTGTATGTGGATGGTCAGCAAACTATGATACGGCATTAAGAAATGCTATCTATCGCTGTCCATCCCGCCGATTTACAACTTTTTGGGCATGTAAAGGCAAGCCAAACGATGACGCTGAGCGTTTAATAAAACAAAGGCTGGCAGAAATAGTGGATATAGAAAGTGCTGATAAATTCTTTACAGAAATTCTGGAGAAAGTTGAAGCACTTCGTGAGATGGAACGCCCCCACCCTCTTTCAACCCCTATGGCTATTGCTACAGTTAAGAGATACCTTTCTGAACCTAAACACTACATGCGACTTCACGACCTCATAGTTAATGAAGCCGAGAAACTCTATGCAGAACTTTGTTCATCACGATTCGATACCCATGACCATACCGCAATAGAAAAAGAAGGCTTTCAAAAGAGAATTCGCCAATATGAAGCACTTTCTGAAACTCTAATCGGAATGTTAGCTGCATTAAGCTATTTTGACAGAGGTGAGAACACTCGCCTTTTGACACAATGTATTGAACGAATTGCCAAAGCACCCAGACAAGATGGTTTTACGGTTCTTTTAGACCTCCGTTACTATCCTGCTCTTTTATTGTGTTATGCGAGCGGAATCGCTGCACTGGCAGCAAATCACTATGGGCACCTAGCATCAGTTCTCTTGCATCCAAAATGCCATTACAGAGATGAAAAACTTCCTGCAGTAAAAAGGCTTAATGTCCAGAATGTATTCACTCACGATATTGGTAAACTTTTGCCAGAACCGAACGCTGGGCACGCATATACGCCTGCAAATAATCATATCTTTGATATCCTTCGGGAACCGCTTCGCCCTTACTTACCAGACGATAAAAAGTACAAAGAGACCTTTGATATTTTTGAATATATTTTGGGTCTTACATACGTTGACCTGGTTTACAAAGGAGAAATAGATAAGAAAGTAGAGTATCCAGAACTGCGTCCGGACATTTGGGCCCCCTTTGGTTGCTTTACATGGAGATATTTACGTTATGGTGAAGGCCTAGTTACTCCAATAGAGGCATTTGAGAAATTAAGCCTTGAACAAGGTAAAGGTTGGGCACTGCTTAAAGCTGGTTTCTTCAACGGGTCCAACGAGCGTTTTCAACTCACACGCACAGCCTACTATGACTTTTGGAGCAAAATCAGATGGTATTGAAAAAATAAGAAGTAAAAGGATGTTGCCATGGGTAAGAAGTTAAAAAATATCATCATTATTATCAGTGCGTAGCGGTTGGCCTGAAGGCGACATCAAGATACGCAGGCGGAACCCACAGTTGGGTAGTTGTGGGTCTCCCGACCCACAAAGAGTTGTATTAAAACACATGCGTAAATATAGTGAAGGCTACCATTTTGTTACTATTGTGACAAATAACCGCTTCCCTATCTTTGAAATAGAATACCTAGCATATATTTCTATAAATACCCTGAACTTCTATCACCGGAGAAAAGATTTAGACCTTCTTGGTTATGTTATCATGCCTGACCACATACACTTTATTTGTTCCACTCAGAAATCCATTTCAAACATAGTAAGAGACATTAAAAAATACATCGCGAAAGAGATTATCAATTATCTCACGCATAATGACCTTGAGTTATTAACCTGAAACCTGCGTGAAAATGGGCTAAATTTTGAGTTTTTCAATCTTCTTTATAGCGTATTCAAATGCATCTTTGTACAAGAAATT
>FWPU01012522.1_pt1 | contig 11186 bp, 9 predicted proteins | sample 2228361 | NCBI WGS metagenome assembly FWPU01 (sample SAMEA103939777, study PRJEB20133) | metagenome | reverse complement strand
GTCATTGCAGAAGGGCGCGGCGAACGGCGCGGCGGGTCCGGTGACGAGACGAGAGCCCCATCCCTTACGTGACCATCGGAGAGACGTTCCCGCAAGTGCTCGCAGCCGCGCAGGCCGGTGATCACGCCGCGCTCGAACGCATCTACCGGGATACCGTTCCGCTCGTCCTCGGTTACCTCCGCTCCAATGGCGCCCGTGAGCCCGAGGACGTGACCTCCGATGTGTTCGTCTCGATGGTGTCGAACCTGCGCTCGTTCAGTGGTGACGAGCGGCAGTTCCGCTCCTGGCTCCTGACCATCGCGCACCGGCGGATGGTCGACAGCCTCCGGCGCGACGGGCGGCGCCGGGAGGAACCGGTGCCGGTCGACGAGCTCGGGAACCGGATGATCCTGCTCACCGACGGCGAGTCTGAGGCCATGTCCCGCCTCCGCTCGCTCGGCGTGATCGAGGCGATCGATCAGCTGACCGAGGGCCAGCGGGCGGTCCTCATGCTGCGGGTCCTCGCCGACCTCGAAGTGAAGGAGATCGCCCGCATCGTCGGCAAACCCGAGACCGCGGTGAAGGCGTTGCTGCGCCGGGCGCTCGCCTCACTGGAACGGGTCCTGGCTGAAAACCCGCGGAGACGATCGAAATAGCAGGAAGGTTGTCCAGCGGGGACCTGGGTCAGCCGTAAGCGGTATCGCCAGCGAATCGCGCAGCGATAGCTGGGTGGTGAGTTTCGACGTTCACGACGGCCAAGCGGACATCGATGTCACGCCCCAGCTGCGCGGCCTGCTCGACGACGTGCGGGCTGCGTTCCTGGTGGCGCCGACGGTTGACGTGGCCGAGACCCACCTGCGCCGCATGGTTGAGACCGGTCCGTGTGCGGGTCGCCCGCGCACGTGGCGGCAGGCGATCGTGCTGTGCGGCGTTGCCGGCGTCACCATTGCGACCGGCGGTCTGGCATCGGCCGGAGCGCTTCCGGCTCCGGTGCAGCGGGCCGTCGCCGCCGCGGTGAAACCGATCGGCGTGCACCTTCCAAGCGGAAACGACGATCCAGGAGGAACCGGGCGGGTACCGGATCCACCTGGACTCGGCGGAGACAACCGCGGCGCTGTCGAGGACGCGCCGGGGCATGGCGGAGACAACCCTGGCAGATCGGACGAGGCACCCGGGCAGGCGAACGCCCCTGGGGCGTCCGAGGACGCGCCGGGGCATGGCGGAGTGAACCCTGGGAGCTCGGCAACTGCGCCGGGAATCGGTGGCGACAACCCAGGGAGCAAGCCGGACGTTGCTCCGGACCCCGGCGGGAACGGGCAGGGGGTCGCTCCCGGTCGAGGAGGTGCGCGCTCCACGGTGCCGGGCCCCCCGAGCACCACCCCTTCCCCGCCAACGACGGTCGAGTCGGGCGGCAAGCCCAGCAACTCCGGCGAGGGATCGGGCGGCAGCAGAGGGCGCAGCACAAGCGGAGGTAGCGCCGGGAAGTAGGACCCCGCACTCTGGTCGGAAGGGACAACGTTGAGACAACATCAGGTGGTCGGTCAGAACCGAGGGGTTGGCGCGCATCCCCCTCGAGCGGCTCGGATCGATGCGGCGCGCGCTTGGCGGCAGCGGTTCCGAGGTGCTCGGCGGTTCCGAACCGACGATGGCGCCGCCCTCGTGGAGTTCGCGTTCGTGGCACCGGTGCTCATCGCAGTGGCGCTCGGGATCATCGAGTTCGGCTGGATGTTCGGCCAGCACCTTGACGTGCGTCACGGTGCCCGCGAGGCGGCGCGCCTTGCAGCGGTGAACTACCGGACGAGCGGCGCCACGGGTTCGAGCCAGTCGGGCCAGATCATCGACACCGCGTGTACTCGCATGAACTTCGACGAGAACGTGTCGATGACGCTTAGCTTCACCACGGCCAGCACCGCCCGTGGCAGTGAGGCACGGGTGGTTGCGACCAAGCCGGTGCAGCAGCTGACCGGGTTCTACTCGTTCATCCTCGACTCGGTGGACCTGCGCAGCGACATTCGGTTCCAGCTCGAGCAGAACGCGAGCTGGGTCGCCATGACGAAGGGGTGTCCGTGATGTGGCGGCTCGACGACCGCGGAGGTCGTGATCGACTGCACGGTGACGAAGGCGCGTCGCTGGTTCTCACCGTGATCATGATCGTCATCCTGCTGGCGTTCGCGGTTGACCTCGGCATGGCCTACAGCGCCCGACGTCAGGACCAGTCGGCGGTCGACGTCTCGGCCATCGCCGGCGGTCAGCTGGGACTGGCGGGGGGCACGATCGGCAACATGGCGAACGAGGTCATCACTCGCAGTCACAAGAACGTGGCGTACGACGGGCGCACCCTCACTGAGTGGCGGGCGGCCTGGCTCGCCTGCAGCGACCCCGACGCGATCGCTCGCGGCTACACGGTGGCCGCGGGAGCGTCGCCGTGCATCCGCTTCACCAACAATCGGCAGCGGATGCGGGTGAAGCTCCCGGTGAACCCGCTGGGGACGTCCTTCGCCAGCTTGCTCGGCCTCGACACCATCGACGTGACGGCCAAGGCCGAGGTCAACCTCTTCGTGCGCCCACCCGGAGGCGTGTTGCCGTTCGGACTTCCCGGCATCGCGGCCGGCGCCAACTTCGGATGCCTGAAGTCGTCCTCGAACCCGAACCTGGCGGTCTACCCCTACGGCGTCTGCGAGGGGAACACCACTGGCAACTTCGGTCGGCTCGACTTCCGGCTGTTCGGCAACCTCGACGACGGCATGCCCACGGTGTGCACCAACGCCAGCGCTGATGCCCGAACCGCGATCAACATCACGATGGGCGTGGACCACCCACTCCAGGAGGCACCCGGGCTGACTGGCGACTACCTCGACGGCACGAGCTGTCCCAGGATGATCCCGCCGGTCGACAGCGTCGATACCCAGACGGGTGGCACGAGCAACGGCATCCACAACGGGTTCATCGCCGGAGCCAGTGGCTGGGGCTTCAGTAGCGCTGGCCGCTTGGCGAAGCTCTCGTCGCTGGTCTACGCCCAGACGAGCACCTACGGCTGGAGCGGCATGACCCTCGACTCCACGCCCCTTTGGGACCTGATCCCCACGGGTCTCGTGGCGGGAACCGGGCCCGGTCGGGTCCCGGAGGTCTGTCGGCGGGAGACCTTCGACCCCTCGTACGTGTGGACGCCGGTCGTGATCGGTGGCACGACCTACAGCGTGCCACCGTGGCGCAGCCCGAGCTGGACCGACGGCAACGGCAAGACCTGGTCGTTCAACGCCGCGACCAACCACAACTCGTTGGCGCACATGATCGTCTGCCTCGACGCGTGGCGGACGGGCCGGTCGTACGGCTACGGCCCCATCGGCTCGGCCTACACCACACCGCTGTTCACTCGGGACAGTGACGGTGACGCCGGCAACCGGGAGTACGACATCCAGAAGGTGCCGAGGTTCGCCTGGGTGCCCGAGCTGTGGCAATACACGTTCCCGAGCGGGTCGTCCCAGCCGGTGTCGTTCAAGGACTTCCGGGCGGTCTACGTCAACACCACGTACTACGCCTGCAACGCCAACGGGTGTGGCTGGGCGTGGTCAGCGGGTGAGACCCGGCTGTCGACCTGCCCGTCGGGCGGTTCCGCGACCCCGGCGGTCAGCGCGACCTGCGGGAATGTGAACCCACCGGCGACGAACGGTCAGCGCTCCGAGGCAGTCGCAGCGTTGCTCCTCCAGGACGGCATGCTGCCACCGGAGGTCATCGAAGACGGTCCCGGGGGAACGAACTCGCGGCAGGTCCAGCTCATCTGGTAGGGACGCTTCACACCTGCGTTCGCAGTTGCTCCAGCCTGAGCACTCGTGCGGCGTTGTCGCGCAGGAACTTTGGCCAGACGTCGGTGTGGAACGGGACCGTCGGCATGTCGCCCCAGATCCGGTCGTAGGTCAACCCGGCTGGGAAGTAGCCGGCGTAGATGATCTTGTCCGCGCCTCTCGTGTTGGCGTAGTCGATGATCGCCTTTGGGTAGTGCCTCGGGGCGAACGCGGAGGTGGAGTAGTAGAGGTTCGGCCACTTCAGCATGAGCTTGACCGCGAGATCGGTCCACGGTTCGGCGCCGTGACGCATCACGAACTTGAGCTCAGGGAAGAACCAGCACACCTCGTCGATGAGCTCCACCTTCTGGGGTGCCATCGGGATCCGGGGGCCGGGCACCCCCGTGCAGACGAAGATCGGTAGATCTAGCTCCACGCACTTGGCGTAGACGGGGTAGTAGCGCTTGTCGTTGATGGGCACCTGGTAGCCCGCGGGAAAGGTCGTCACCGCCTTCACGTCGAAGGTCTCGACCATCTCGACGAGGTACCGGATGGCGTCCATGCCCCCGGACGGGTCGACCTCGACCGAGGCGAAGAACCGATCGGGATGCTCCCGCAGCGCTCGGACCGCGTCCTCGCGGTCCGGGCGCACCCCGACCATGGCCCGTTCGACGCCGAAGCGGTCCATGTTGTCGAGTACCACCGCCACGGGGTCGACGTTGTCGTCCACCTCGGGGGGAAGGTCCTTGAACATGTACTGGGCGGGGAAGGAGAACTCCTCCCTGCTCTCCCGGTCACGCAGGTGCGGCGCGAGGAACTTGTACACCTCGCGCCGGTCACGCTTGGGGAACCCGACCATGGTGTCGATGATGCCGATGCCGGCCAGCGGCGTGCCGGCGAACGGGTCCTCGGATGCCATGGCGCCATACTAGAACGCGTTCTACCTGGCCTGGGCGATCAGGTCTCGGCGCCTGCATCGGATATTCACACCAAGCGCGGGACTTCTGCACAGCTGGTTTCGTAGCGTTGGCGGCGTGGGACTTCCCGTTCACCCGGCGACCGTTGTCGTGATCGAGGACGAAGCACCGATCACGCCGCCCCGCTGGGCCAGCGCGACGTTGCGTACGCGCCGCTCGTCCTGGATGCGGCGGCACACCTCCAAACCGTCCATCCCGGGCAACATCAGATCCAGCACCGCGAGATCCGGACGCCGCAGCGAGATCGACCTCTCGTCTCTGGAGACGTTGTCGGATGACGCGGTCCCTGCTCTCGTGGCGGAGCTGGCGACCTTGCCGGACGAGCACAGGAGCACCCTTACGCAACGGCTCTGCCGGCCCGGCGGGCGGTTCGCCGCGGTGCTCAACGAGTCAGAGTCGGGCAGGCGGGGCGAGTCGAGGACCTCTTCGGTCCTGTCGGCCAACGCCGCGGCGGCCGCGGCGCGGCGGGAAGCGGCCGAGGTGTGTGGGCGATGAACGTTCGTGTGCTGGTGGTGTGCATGGGCTGGAGCATCGGCTTCGGGGTGTTCACCGGAGTGCTGGCCGCGGGCGCCCTGGCTCCCCAGCCGCGTCGGGCTGAACGAGAGCGCCGGGCGGTGCGATGTCGCGGTGGATCGCCCAGCCTGAGCATGCGGGTGATGCGTGCGTTGGTGCGGCTCGCCGTGACGGGAGTGGCGGGAATGGTGGTGCTTGGCGTTCTCGTTCCGTTCGACCTCTTCGGCTACGCGCAGTTCCTTTGGCTCACTGCAGTGGTTGGCGTACCGCTCGGGTCGGCGGTCGCGATTGGGGTGTCGTGGCGGAGAGGGTTGTCAGCGGATGCCGCCGAACGCGCTTGCGTTCGGCGCGGCGTTGCGGTGATCGGTGCCATCGGGGTGCTCGCCGCCGCTGTTGGTGTCTGGGGTACCTTCATCGAGCCGAGGCGGCTCGAGACCAAGCGTGCTGCCGTGGCGATTGACCCCTCGCGGCTGGGGGATGCACCGGTTCGCATCGCTGTGCTCTCGGACCTTCAGACGACGCACATCGGCGCCTACGAGCACGAGGCCGTCAGCAGACTGATGGCCGAGCAACCTGATGTCATCCTCCTACCCGGAGATCTCATACAGGACGACGAAGGCGGGTTCGCTCGTGAGCTTCCGGCGCTACGAGCGCTCCTCGGGCGACTTCACGCGCCGGGAGGCGTCTATCTCGTCGGTGGCGACGTCGACCAGCCGGTGACACGTCTGAGCCAGATGACCGAGGGGACAGCGGTCCAGGTGTTGGCCGGCGAGGTCCGCACCGGGACCGTGCGCGACCGAATCGTGCGCATCGCGGGTCTGCCCCTTGATGTGTGGTCACCTGCGTCGCGAGCGCTGCTGGGGGACTTCGAGGCCGACGTCGGCCCCGATGACGTGCGGATCGTGCTCGCCCATCGTCCCGACGTAGTGCTGTTGCTGCGACCGCAGACTCGCATCGACCTCGTTGTCGCCGGCCATACGCACGGCGGCCAGATCGCGTTGCCGTTCATCGGCCCACCCTTCACGATGACCGAGGTGCCGCGGGCGGTGGCCGCCGGTGGGTTGCACGATCTGGACGGCCGGCGGATCTTCGTCAGCACCGGCGTGGGCCTCGAACGGGGCCAGGCACCACCGGTGCGGTTGGGCGTGAACCCGACGATCGGGATCGTGACCCTCGAAGGGTGACCGCTGGCGGGCCGGCGCCTAAGAGCTCGGGGTGCTGGAAGCTCCACTCGCGTGGTGCTGGGCGTCGGCGGCTTTGCGCAGGTCGCGGACGGCGTCACCGAACCCGTCCGCGATCTGCCACACGTCAGGGACCGTGTCGCCACAGGCGATCACGCCGAAGTCCATGTTCCCCATGTTCGACAGGACGGTGATGTTGATGCCCGAGCCTTCGATGAGCGGGCCAAAGGGGTAGATCCCTTTGACCTGCGCGCCCGCGATGTAGAGGGGGATGGGAGGTCCGGGCACGTTCGAGATGACGACGTTTTGCACCGGCGGGAGGGTGCCCGACACCGCGGGGAGCGCGTAGAGCCGTAGCGCGAGGTTGTAGATGCCGGGTGGCGTGATGAGCGCGAGGTCCTGGATCATGTCGGCCCCCATGGCGTTGTGCACCGCCTTGGCGTCCTTGGTCTCCTCGTGGATGCGCAGCAGCTGGTCGACCGCGTCGTCGGGGTCGACCGGAAGCCGGACGAACATGTTGGAGACCTGGTTCGTGCCGCCGTGCTCCGTCTTGCCGTGCACCGAGACCGGTACGGCGGCGACGAGCGCGCGGTCGGGGAGGTCGTCGTGGGCGAGCAGGTAGCGGCGCAGGGCCATGGCGGACGCCGCCAGCACCACGTCGTTGACCGTGGTGCCGAACGTGTCCTTCACCATCTTGAGGTCATCGAGCTCCGCTTGGCCGAACGCCACCACCCGGTTCGGCGTGATGGGGGCGTTGAGCATGGTGCGGGGGCCGGTGAAGGGAAGGGCGGGGCGCAGCCGGTCACCTGATCCGATGCCGATCATGCCCCGCCCCATCTCGAAGAGGGAACGGCCGGTTCGCCCGAGGGCCCGCACGCCGCGCAGGGGATCCTTGGCTCGGGAGACGAGGGCGTCGATGTAGAGCGACAGGTCGGACGGCACTTCGTCGGGCACCCACTCCTCGTCCGGGGGCGCTGCCGGCTCAGCGTCGGGTTCGAGGTCGAGGAGGTGGGCCATCATGTCGGCACCGGTGATGCCATCGATGCAGGCGTGGTGCATCTTCGTGACCAGTGCCACGGATCCGTCATCGAGCCCTTCGACGACGTTCATCTCCCACAGCGGCCGGGCCCGATCAAGCGGTTGGGAAGCAATGTCGCCGACGATCTCGGCCAGCTCCCGCAGCGTGCCGGGGGGATGGACGGTGAGTCGATGGATGTGCACGTCCAAGTGGAACTCGGGATCCTCGATCCAGACCGGATGATCGACGTTCAGCGGGACCGTGACCACTCGCCGCCGCAGCATCGGCATGAGGTGGAGCCGGGACCGGATGAGATCCTTGATGCGGTCGAACGTGTAGCCGCCCTTCATCGTCGACGGGTCGAGCAGGAGGGTCCCGCACACGTGCATGTGGTGTGTCGGCGTCTCCATGTAGAGGAAGGAGGCGTCCATTCCGCTCAGCCGTTGCATTGCCGTCTCCGTTCGTGTCGCACCGGTCAATCGTGCGCGCCAAGGTGCCGCGCCGACCGCGGGGTGGTTCTGCCGCCACCGTAGCGGCGAGCGGTAGTTGCTGCCTCCGTGCGTCGCGGAGGCAGCAGCAGTCGGTGACGGCGTTTCGGAGGCAGGAGCTGTCGTATTTGTCAGTTCGTGCCTGAGCGATGGTGAGCGCGCGAGTTCCTGCCTCCGTGTGTCGCGGAGGCAATGGCAGTCGGTGACGGCGTTTCGGAGGCAGGAGCTGTCGAATTTGTCAGTTCGTGCCTGAGCGATGGTGAGCGCGCGAGTTCCTGCCTCAGCGATCGGTGGAGGTGGAGCGGTCGCTCGCTGTGGTTCGCTCCGGGATCGGCGGGCGCCCGGCAGAAGCTGCCTCGGCGAAGCCTGGACCTTTCCGGCCCGGTGGGGCAGACTTCGAACCCCTGCTTCGCCATGAGAGGTTCGCGATCCCCGGGCGAGGCAGCTGGCCGGATCGCCGCGAGTCAGTCCCTTTCCGCGGAGGTCCGTCCAGTGACCGAGAACGACATCGACGTAGTCATCGCGCGCCTCGCTGCCAACCAGCACGGCGCGTTCAGCCGCCGGCAGGTCCTGGCGGCGGGGGGAGATGATTCGCTCATCGCCCGGCGAACCAAGGCAGGTGTGTGGCAGCGCCTCACCGTCGGGGTCTACGGGCACCGGGCGCACCGCTTCACGTTCGAGACCTGGTGCATGGCCGCGGTCCTGGGGGAGCCACAGGCGGTCCTCTCGGGTCGGGCCGCGGCTGCGCTGCATGAGCTGACCGGGTTCTCCCCGTGCCGCCCCGAGGTGACCGTGCCTCGCGGATCGAACCACCGCAGCAAGCTCGCCCGGGTTCGCCAGTCGAACCACGTCATCGGCACCAGGGTGAAGAACATCCCCACGGTCACCATCCCTCACGTGTTGTGCGAGCTCGCCGGCCGATGCTCGACGGAGGCACTTGCCCGGGCGTTCGACGACGCGGTGGCGGCGGGACTGACGACGATCGATGAGCTGGGGCAGCGCTACGCCGATCTCGCCCGCTGTCGCTGGCCCGGTTTGGCCAAGGTGCGGGCGATCCTCGAGGAGCGAGGGGAGGGTTACGAAGCGCCCGCGTCCGAGCTCGAGCGCCTTCTGTACGCGTTGCTGGACCATCCGCTGATCCCGGGTGTCGTTCGCCAAGCGGAGCTCTCCTGGCTACCGGCGGCCCACGGTCGGGTCGACGCGTACATCCCGGCCTGGAGGCTGGTCGTGGAAGCCGATGGTCGCCGGTGGCACACGCGTGTGGCCGACTTCGAGGCCGACCGGCTGCGCGACAACCTGGCGGTGGCCAATGGCTGCCGCATCTTGCGCTTCAGTTGGGTCCAGCTGAAGCGCGATTGGGACACCTGCCTTCTCATCGTGCTCTCGGCGGGCGGCGTCCAGCTCGCCACTTCGGTACCCCCGGGCTGGCTCGCCTGACCCCCGTTTCGTGGAGGTATTGGCTGTTGAGGGGGCGATGGCGGAGGCCGCCGTGCCTGCTCGCCGTGACCGCCGTCAGAGTGGGGGCGGTGCCGCGCACACGGCGGCCTTGCTCGACACGGCGATGCTGCGGCGCGCTTCCCGGAAGATGTCGAGGTCGCGACCGTTGGTCAGGTACGAGAATGAGATGCCGGTATCGGGGTCGCACCACGCGATCTGGCCGGCCGCGCCGTCGTGACCGAACGTTCGTGGCGAGAGCCCGTAGCCGAACCCGCGCAGCTGGGCTTCTGGCGGCTCGCCGGCGACGATGAGCCCCAGGCTGCGGTGCGCGGGTAGGCCGCGAAGCGGATCGGGCAGATCACAACGGATCTCGGTTGCCCACCGCAGCCGATCAGGGCCCCACACATCCAGCGGATCATGCAGGATCGCCTGGTAGTACAGCGCCAGGTCCGCCGCGGTCGCCACGCCGCCGCCCCCGGGAAACCCGACCGCCCGCACCTCCGGCAGGTTGAAGCTGAGGAGCGCATCGTCCGTGACCTCGCCCAGCAGCTCGGCGAGGTCGAGCGGGTGACCGAGCACTGCCTCGATCGCTTCGGGTGTCGGATGCTCGCCCACCAGCACCAGGTCGTTGATGTCGGTCTGATCGTCGGGCCCGAGCCCCAGGCCGAAGCGGACCAGACCGTGGCGTCGCGCCACCTCTTCGACGATGTACGTGCGGAAGTCCTCGCCGGTGATTCGTTCGATCAACTCTCCGAGCACCCAGTGGGCTGAGGTGGGGTGGTACTCGAACCTGGTGCCCGGCTCCCAGTTGAGCCGCCAATTCGCGAACTGGGCCAGCCGGCCCTCCCTCGTCGCCGCAACTGTCGCGTTCATCGGCGCCCACGGGAAGCCAGCGGTGTGGGTCAGCAACTGCTCAACGGTGACGACGTCCTTGCCGTTGGTGCCGAACTCCGGCACGAGCTCCGCGACGCGCTGGGTGAGCGACAACCGGCCTTCCCGCAGGAGGATCCACACCGCACCGGCGACCAGTCCCTTCGTGCAGGAAAAGATCGTGTACCGGCTCCCGGAGGCCGCCTCGCCGAGCGTCTCGAAAAGGCCGAGGTGCCCATGCCGGGCCACCGCCAGCTGGCACGACGGCAGGATGCCCGCGTCGATCTCCCGGCGGGCCCGGTCCACGAGGGCGGCGAGCGGGTCCGGCTCGAGCCCCAACGTGACCGGGTCGACCACCTCGTACACGCGGTCCGACCCGCCTGGCCCGTCAGGGCCGACAGACCCGCCCGACCCGTCCGAGCCCCTCGGCCCGGTCACACGTCCACCGTGGTTGTGGTTGCGGTCGATCCCATCCTGCGCTGCCACAGGCCGGCACCGTAGCCCGTTGCGGTGGGATACTCGTCTCCATGGAGCGGCTGAGCGGGCTCGATGCCGGGTTCCTGTACATGGAGACTCCCACGCTCCACATGCACACCCTCAAGATCGCAGTGATGGAGCCGGCCCCCGGGCACGACCTGCTCCCGCTCGCGTGGTTCCGCGATCAGATCGCGGCCCGACTGCACCTCTTGCCTCCGTTTCGCCGGCGCATCGTCGAGGTCCCGTTCGGGTTGCACCATCCGGTGTGGATCGAGGATCCGGATTTCGACATCGAATACCACGTGCGGCGAGTCCAGCTGCCGCCGCCCGGTGACCAACGCCAGATGGACGAGGTGATCGCGGACATCGCCAGCCGTCCCCTCGACCGGCGCCACCCCCTCTGGGAGCTCTACCTCATCGAAGGCCTGGCCGGTTCGAAACTGGCCGTCCTGGTGAAGATCCAC
>FWPU01012521.1_pt1 | contig 11187 bp, 6 predicted proteins | sample 2228361 | NCBI WGS metagenome assembly FWPU01 (sample SAMEA103939777, study PRJEB20133) | metagenome | reverse complement strand
GACATCCATGTCGGCACCTCCGCAAAAGGGTCCTTGCGGAGGGCAGTTTCCTCGATTCCGTCAATTCACGCAAGACCAACATAGCGCTGTAGTATTAGAAAGGCTGCCCGACCAAGCTGAGCGTATCCCTGCGGATGCTGCCAGTATGCGGCAAACAGTTCAATCAGGGATGGAATCTCTGCTCGGCGTCCGGCTTCGACCAGGGCATCCACGTAGAAGTCGAAATAGCTCCTCTTCCCCAGATAATCGTATGCCTCTTCTCGCACCACTTCATGAGCATGGCGCGCCAACTCGAGACAGCGGCCAAACGCGTCGGCGAGCACGTCGCGCTCTGGCCGGCCACGCACCTCCGCTACGGCAGATGCGTACCACGGCAGATGCCGCCACAAGAGGCCGGCGTAACCCAGCAGCTCGCGCTGACGAATGGGCTCTGCATCCGCTGCCTCTTTCATCAGGGCTTCGTACACGGCCAACACCTGCCAAGGCGTCGTACGTGGCGGCTGCGCACGCAACCAGGCCTTGCGGTCCGGCTTGTCATGCAGTCCAAGTAGCTGACGTCCTACGTGGATTCCCAGCACCACCTCGTCGTCGGTTGCCTCCGGCTGCTCGGCCTTGGGATACCAGGCGCTGCGAGGTCCGTCGAGCACTACCCAGCCCTCTTCGTTTTCAAGCCGACAGGTAGCCACAGCTACCAGCCCGCTTGGATACTGCAATTCCGGTGACAACTCCGCCACCACCATGATCTCCGGCTGCTCCAAGGCAGCCCCACGCCAATGCCGCAACAGATCGGCATACTCCGAAGCCTCGCGCGGCTCCAGCTCCCTGATCAGGCCACGCGTGAGCATCTCTGCGTAGCAGTGGTACGCATACACGTCCTCGCGCGGCCGCCGCTCCATCTGATGGTCCGTGAAACAATAGGTGATGCTGCCGACCATGCCCACGCCGGTCAACTCCTCCAGCCCCAACTCGCTCCGCACACAAAAGCGAATCAGCCACAATGGCTTTGGCTCCCGCTCCGGCGGCCAGGTCAGCACGCGATGGTCGATGATCTCCAGCTCGTCTGGTGCACGGCCCAATTCGTCCGCCGAGGCCAGCCAGTTGGCCAACTCTGCCCTGGCCCGAAACGACGGTTCCCTAGCCGAGAGGGGAATTAGATCCTCGCGCCCCAGCTCCTCCAGATACATCTGCGCTCGGCGCGAAAGGCTGACCTCGGTGCAGGCCTGTGCCAGCCGCTTGAACCCCTCCAGCAGCCCCAACTTAGCCGCAGCGTGGGCAGCCTCGAGCTGCACCTCTCCGTCGCAATGCTCGAGCGCCGCTGCCAGCATCTCCCGCCGCGGCGGATCTGAGATGAAGGGCAGCGCCGCTGCGGCGATACAGGCCACATGAGAATGTGCCGGATCCTCAACGGCAATGGCGTCCCGCAATCACTCATGGCCCTCGAGCGAATCGAATGGATGGTTCTCCAGATTGCTCAGCTCGGCGGCGCGGTTTGCGCTGTGCAAGAGCGCCAGAACAATGCCCCCCTCCGGCAAAGGACGACTGAGCGAAGTGAATACGTGCTTCCCAAATGGATGCTGCTCCGCAAATTTCCCGAGGATTTCGAACCACTGCGGCGCATCCGGCACGAACGGCCGACGCGCCGCCTCGATAATCCGCTTTGTTCCCTTGCGAGACGCATAAACCGGATCAGCAAGCACCGCCAGCAGTGAGAGAAGTGCCTCCGCCTCGCTTCCCGAGGCAGTCTCGATTCGCGAATCGAGAATGGCGATGAGCAAGGGCCGCCCCTCGTAGTGCAGCACCTCGTATGCCGAACGACCTTGCACTAGGTAGAAAAGCCGTAAGAACGCCGTCAGTCGTGAGGCGAACAGCTTTTCTTGTCCCGGCCGCGAGGCCAACTTAACAAGCCCCTTACAAATCGCCCGCGCCTCCCGGCGACGGCGCACCGGGTAATCTCCAAGGCGTTCCAGCTCCGCAGCTAGATTGCCGCCTGGAGCGAGTCCACGGATGATCGAGCGAACAAGTGGGTTAGGTTTCATGGCGATTCTTTCCATAGTTGAGATGACACAAAGAGCCAATTCAAGGACGTCACACAAACCGCACAACGCCGTCGCCCCACCCCTGCAAGCACGCCCGGGTATGGCTCCGGCACTTTTGAGATAACTAGCAATTGCTGTAAGTTGCTGGTCAAAGCTCGGGCTACGTGCCTCGGCAACGTGCGGGCACTCGAACTGCGGTTCCTTCAAGAGCGCGAGCGCCCCGCTCTGTCGCGCGCTATTGTAGAACTCGATGCCTCATGCTGACCGCACGCTTTCTTGACCGTAGTCGCCCCGCAAGCACGCGAGCGGTGGCCCCACAATACCCCTGCAAACAGCTCTTGCCCTTCAAATTCGGGCGGTCCGTTGGGCGCCAGATCCACCAATGCCGTAGCCAACCTCCATCTGCTGCCATGTGTTTTTGACTGCGTTTGGCCCGGACGACGTGCAACGCAGAGGGGGCATGACGCACATCGGTCCCCCGTGCTCCTAGAGCTTTGGTATCCACACAAGTGCGCCTCGGACGATGCTGCCTACCTTGCCCGCCCGTACCAATAGCTTCGAAATCGGGCGAAGAACGACGAATGCAGGTACGGGTGACAGCACGAAAGCTCCCTGCTTGCTACTCAGGTTGGCGTTGCTCCAGGCGGGCCGTTTTCGGCCATTCCCATCAAGCGAGACGCTTGCTCTACGCGCGGCAGGCAATCTGAGCAAGCCAGGGCGCGGTGCACTTCTGTAGATACCAATGCTCCTATGGGCAAGCGATGGGCAGAGGGCTGGCTTGGACTGCTTGCTCCCAAACGCATCAAAGACCTCGATTCCTAGCGTGCGCGCGGCCGCAAATACTCCCCTATTTACCTCCCACTATTCCGAGCTGGCCCGTGGCGCCAGGTGCACGGTCTTCAAGATACCAATGCCGCACTAGCCGGCCCCATTCCCGCTCGGCGAACGCCTGTTAGCCGCCCAGCGCCCGGAATCCGGGCACATGTGTTCAATTTCGGTCATCCCGCTGCCAACTCGACCTGTCGGCAACTCCAACCGCACGGCTGGGGCATATGCCAAGCTGGCGCCCCACGGCGGCTTTGTAGTCTATCTTTGGCCACAGTGGTGCGAGGTTTGCACGACCGAAAGTCTTTACGATGAAGCAACTTAGTTTTCCCCAGGCTCGGCCGGCAGGGGGTGCAGCAGCCTCCCGCTCGCTTGGGCGAAGGCATGCCTTCAAGGCTGCCGCCAGCCTACAGATCGGTGGGGCGACCCCTGCCCTCGTTCACGAACCCCCTGCGGAGATCGAATCTTGTCAGCCGGTGTTTGCCCACTTGCCACCCATGCACTACCATAGAAGGCACTGTTGCATCCCGACGCATCACCCTCGGGGCGTGGCGCAGTCTGGCTAGCGCGTCTGGTTTGGGACCAGAAGGTCGCAGGTTCAAATCCTGTCGCCCCGATTGCTGCGTAAACCTGAATCCCGTCCTCAGTTGCGAAAGCGACTGGCGACAAGATTTGAACGTCCAGGCGTTGGCGTAGCCTGCCTGTTCGTTGACCAGTCACTTTTCCGGGGCTTGTTATTGACGGGATGAGCAATCTGACCCGCATCCTGGCCGCGGTCGAGCAGGGCGACCCGCACGCCGCCGCCGAGCTGCTGCCGCTCGTTTACGACGAACTGCGCAGGCTCGCGGCCCAGAAACTCGCCAGGGAAAGGCCGGGACAGACCCTTCAGGCCACCGACCTGGTGCATGCTGCTTACGTGCGGCTTGTCGGCAAGGATGCGGATCGCCATTGGGACGGGCGGAATCACTTCTACGCCGCTGCGGCCGAGGCAATGCGCCGCATCCTCGTCGAGAACGCGCGGCGGAAGCAGGGGCCTCGTCGCGGAGGCCACCTGCACAGGGTCGATGCTGACCTCGATCTGGTGACGGATGATGGCGGCTCGGTGGACCTGATCGCGCTCGACGAGGCGCTGAGCGAGTTGGCCAGGGAATCGCCGGCCAGGGCGGAACTGGTCAAGCTGCGCTTCTTCGCCGGCATGACGGTGCCCGAGGCCGCCCAGGCGCTCGGCATTTCCGTGGCAACCGCCGAGCGGTACTGGACCTATGCCCGCACCTGGCTCTACGCCCGGCTGAGCGATGCCTGAAAGGTCCGTTTCCCGCGTCCGCCGCAGCAACGACCGGCGCGGGAAAAGATCGAGGCGATTGAGGGGGTTCGGCGCGAATCCTCGCATTCTTGGGTGACGCCCAAAGCCGGAGGAGCAATGCCGTGAGCAACATGTCGCTGGTCGAAGACATCTTTCTGGCCGCCCTGGAAAAGGGCACGCCCGAGGAGCGCGCCGCCTATCTGGAGCAAGCCTGCAAGGGCGATCCGGAGCTTCGCCGCCGCGTGGAGCGGCTGCTGGAAGCCCATCCCAAGGCAGGCGACTTTCTGGAAAACCCCGCCCTACCGCCCGCAGAAGCCACCGCCGCTCACGTCCCCTCGGGCGAGCAGGTCGGCACAGTGATCGCCGGTCGCTACAAACTGCTGGAGCAGATCGGCGAGGGAGGCATGGGCACGGTTTGGGTCGCCGAGCAGATCGAGCCGGTGCGCCGCAAGGTAGCGCTCAAGCTCATCAAGGCCGGCATGGACTCGCAATCGGTGCTTGCCCGCTTCGAGGCCGAGCGGCAGGCACTGGCGCTGATGGACCATCCCAACATCGCCAAGGTGCTCGATGGCGGCGTCACCGAGCAGGGCCGCCCCTTCTTCGTGATGGAATACGTCAAGGGCGTGCCGCTGACGCAGTATTGCGACGATGCGCGTCTGACCGTCGAGGAGCGCCTGGGGCTTTTCATCCCGGTCTGCCAGGCCGTGCAGCATGCTCATCAGAAGGGCATCGTTCACCGCGACCTGAAGCCCTCCAATCTCCTGGTCTGCCTCTACGACGGCAAGCCGGTGCCGAAGGTAATCGACTTCGGGCTGGCCAAGGCGATGCACCAGCCGCTCTCGGAGCGCACGCTGCACACGGCGCACGGCGTGATGCTGGGCACGCCGCTTTACATGAGCCCGGAGCAGGCGGAGCTGAACAATCTTGATGTGGACACGCGGACCGATGTCTATTCGCTGGGGGTGATCCTCTACGAGCTGCTCACCGGCACCACGCCGCTGGAGAAGCAGCGATTCAAGGAGGCAGCGTGGAACGAAATGCTTCGCCTAATTAAGGAGGAGAGCCCGCCCCGGCCGAGCACGCGCCTCAGCAGCACCGCCACGTCGCCCAGCATCGCCGCCCAGCGGCAAATGGAGCCGATGAAGCTCAGCCGCTTGCTGCGGGGGGAACTCGACTGGATCGTGATGAAAGCCCTGGAGAAGGAGCGCGGCCGCCGTTACGGCTCGCCGGGCGCCTTTGCCGAAGACATCGAGCGCTACCTGCGCCGCGAGGTGGTCCTGGCCCGGCCACCGTCAGCCGGCTACCGGATGAGTAAATTCGCGCGGAAGCATCGCGGGCCGGTGACGGCTGCCACTGCAATTCTCCTGGCGCTCGTGGCAGGAGTGATCGGCACCACGGCCGGGCTATTCGAGGCACGCAAGCAGCGGGACGCGGCCCGAGAGGCCGAACATGTTGCCCGAAAGGCGGAAGCCTCTGCCGAGGAGCGCCGGCGCGACGCCGAGCGGTTCGCCGCCAAGGTCCGGGTCGATCTGGACCTGGCCGAAGCCGACCGGAGCTGGCCAGTCAGCTTGCTCCGACTGGCGCGGACCCTACGTAGCATTCCGCCCGATCAGCGAGAACTGCGCGAGTTCGTCACCCTCTCGATCCTGGCCGGGGGGCAGGACTTTGCCTCGTTGACGCCGCCTCTGACCCACGAGGGCGAGTGGATCGATAAAACCAACCTCGGCCCGGACGGACGGACCGTTCTGACGCTTGCCAGAAACGGGACCGCCCGGCTGTGGGACAGTGTAACCGGCCGCCGATTGGCCGACCTCGGAGAGGGCGTTCGGGTGCTTGACTGCGAGTACAGCCCAGACGGGCGGAGCGTCTTCACAGACGACGAGGACGGCGTGGTCCGGGTGTGGGATGCGACCGACGGCTCACTGCGTTGTCGCACAGAGCCGAGGGCGAACCGCCAAAAGGGCTACGAAAGAGCATGGCATGCCGTAACGCTTGTCGAATTCGAGGGTGACCGGCTTCTTACCCGCGCCGTGCGAGATATTGATCCGAAGCCAATCGACCCGGATGCCGCCCAAACGGAAGCGTGCGGGCCGGTCGAACTCTGGGACGCGCGGACCGGCCACCTCATCGCGACGCTCGACGGCCCCGGCCGTGACGCCGCCCAGTTCGGCTTTCGGTCCAGCGGACGGTTCATCGCCACCCTCGAGAACAAGTCTACGGTGACCGTGTTTTCGGCCGACGACGGCCGCCTGCTCGGTCAGGCCGCCCACCCCGCCGACGAAGTGCTTGAGAGCTTCGACATCAGCCCGAACGGCCAGCGACTTATCGTGCTCTGCCATCGACCGAATGGCGAATCGGCGTTCCATGTCTGGGAGGTCTCGGCGTGGCGCGAGGACCACATTCGCGTCACGGGGGGGAAATACGGGCACGTAACGTGGCGGTCTGACGAACTCTTCTCGTGCCTTCCCGCAGATAGCTTGACCGTACACCTCTTTCGGCTCGGACGTAAACCGCCGGTTGCCACGGATGACGGCCACTTTAACCTCTCGTGGCACTATCCGAATCGTGAATACCTCGTGCAGTTGTCTGACGGGCGATTGTGTAATTACGGCTCCAGTGAGATCGTCTCCCCGCCTCCTGGCCGGTCCTTCCACCCCGATCTTTCCCGGTTCGCGCCCGACGGACGATTCGCACGGGTGCCGGGCCATGTTCGGGTCGTGAAGATCGGCGAACGCACCTGGTTCCAAACGAGCGGGTTGCTTGACACGGTCACCGACCGGGTCGTCCTGCACACGGCGCGCTTTTGGTTACGATTCCGCGCGAGGTTCGGATACGTCAGTGCTGACGATGGGCACGAACTCAATCCCGGTGTAGCTCAGCGGGTCTGGCTGTTCCCGACGAGCAATCTCGACCTCGCGCCCGACGTCCTCGAACTCTGGCTCCAGGTGGCCCTTCGGGGCGAACTCGGGCCGAGTGGAGGGTTTGTGAAATGGGACGAGCCGACCTGGGAAAGGAAGCGGCAGGAACTGGCCGCGATTCCCGCCCCGCGATCGGACCTGCCGTTCCCCGGCCATGTCGCCGGCGACCGGCTTCACTGGCTCCGCCAAGAGTACGCAACCGCGGACGACAAGGCGGACACGCTCCGCCTGGTGAGACTACTCCTCGGCCGGGCTGAGGCAGCCGGCGACAAGGCTGAGATAGCACGATGGCGGGCCGAACTCGACAAGCCGGCCAAGTAGTTTCTCGTCCGCAGACGGGCGACTCGGATTGTGCCACCGCCGGCCGTACACGTGCTGAACGCGGCGATCCGGAGCAACGGCCCGCGCGGGAAAAAGATTGAGGTAATTGGCCGGTCCTTCCGCCTGGCCGATGATCGACCGGCAGATGGACCATTTCGATGCCTTCCCCCTTGCGTTGCAGCAGGACCGCCCCGCCCATGAATATCACCAACTGCTGACCTGGATGGATCAGCGCCGCGACGCCGGGCTCACTGACCGCGACACGCTCCGCGCCCTGGCGCTCTACCGGCTGGGTCGATTCGCCGAAGCAGTCAAGCTGTTGGAGTCGTACAAGCCCGGGATGGAACCGGATGACGCAGCTTCGACAGCCGTCCTCGTACGCGCGATGGCGAAACACCGGCTTGGCCAGCATCACGCCGCGAAGGAAGACTATCAGGCGGCGCGCACTGCGATCACGCCAGAGCGAGGAGCATACGCCAGAACTCTGCTCTCGGAGGCGGAAAAGCTCTTCGGTTCTTGACCGCTCCGCGCGCCATGCGGAGAATTGCCCGCGCCGGGCGTTGCAGGCCAGCCGGGAGACCAAGTTTCCCGGTGTCTCAACCGGTCGCTCCCTGGCACAGCATGGCACGGATTGCCGCCGGCAGTCCCTGGACGCCGGCCAGGAAAAGTTCTAACCGTGTCCACTCGCCCCGACTTCGAGCCGCGAAGCGGCAGCACACTGAACTGGATGGAGCGGCCGCCTCGCTAAACGCCGGTCGTTTCAAGGGCTGCATTGAGCAGCATTCACGGCCGAAGGGGCCTGGTGCCACGGCGCTGGGGCCCTAACGTCGCCCGCGGCGTGATCGTACGCCAGGCCTCCTCTGGCCGCGCAAGACGCGCGAATCTCTGACACCCGGTACGGCTGCGCACAACGTCCTTGCGGTCTTTCGGCAAATGCAGTTGCTGGTGAAGGTGCCTCCTCGCCCTCGCGAGACCCGATTAGCCAGTCCTCGGCATGCTAGCGCCATCAACATAGCCGCCGAAGGCAGCTTGTGCTCCAACCTGTGGGTTCACTGTCAAAACACCCACATCTGCTCGTTCGGCACATCCAGGCCGCTTACGCTGCGTGTGATCGAGAAACTCAAACGGCTGCGCGGAGGCCATTGCTCGACTCGTTCCCACGCGCTGCCGACCGCGCGACACCCAATTGGACCATCTACGCTCGGAGCTGCTGGCTGGGATGCCTAGAATGGTTTGTCGCCCCAAGTGCATTGCCCGGCAATGTGCGTGGCAGGTACAAACAAACCGCAGGAGCATAGAGACCTATTGGCAGTAGAGAATGATTCGAGAGAGGCAGGGGGGCTTTCCTCCGCTGGCAAGACAGGAGAGCCAGCAGCCGAAACGGCTGCTTTACTGCTAACTTCCGCCGCAGGCAGCGCAGGCGCTGCGCGTGTCTTGTGGCAGAGGCGCCACGCGGCAATCGCGGCGGTTGCGGTGCTGTGCATTGCGGCACACCTAGCGGGACGCTACCTGCTGCGTCTGCCTGCGAATACCGCTCTTTGGCCGCTATGGACTACCCTAGCCGTAGGCGGAGGCCCACTGCTTCTCGAGCTGGCAGTCCGATTGGCGCGGCGAGAATTGGGCTCGGACGTCTTGGCTGGGCTCTCGATCATTACGGCAGTTTTGCTGGGCGAGTATCTGGCCGGCAGCCTGGTGGTGCTCATGCTCTCGGGCGGCGCGGCGCTGGAGGGCTTTGCAGTACGCCGGGCCTCGTCGGTTCTAGACGCCCTTGCGCGCCGTATGCCGTCTGTGGCGCATCGCCGGACGGCTACGGGTTTGGCAGATGTTCCCTTGCAGGAGATCGCCGTCGGCGACGTGCTCGTCGTGCTGCCGCACGAAGTTTGTCCGACGGACGGTGTGGTGATCGAGGGTCGCGGGAGCATGGATGAAGCCTATCTGACCGGCGAGCCATACCGCGTCTCTAAGTCTGTGGGTTCAGAGGTGCTTTCGGGGGCGATCAATGGCCCGGCAGCGTTGACCATCCGGGCGGTGCGGCTGCCAGTCGATTCTCGCTATGCACGTATCATGCAAGTATTGCAGCGGTCTCAACAACAGCGGCCGAAGCTGAGGCGTTTGGGAGACCAACTTGGTGCGTTGTACACGCCCCTCGCCATGGGCATTGCGATAGCAGCCTGGGCGGCCAGCGGCGAGGCACTGCGGTTCTTGGCGGTACTAGTGATTGCTACTCCTTGTCCACTGTTGATTGCCATTCCCGTGGCCATCATCGGCTCAATCTCATTGGCGGCCCGCTACAGCATTATCATCCGCGACCCGACCGTGCTGGAGCAGATCTCCCGTTGCCGTACGATGATCTTCGACAAGACGGGCACGCTCACCTACGGCGAACCGAGATTGGTCGAACAACGCGTGGCGGCCGGTCTTGATCCGCGCGAGGTGCTACGCCTGGCCGCTAGTCTGGAACAATACTCCAAGCATCCGCTGGCCGCGGCAGTGATCGAAGCCGCCTCCGCAGAGCGGCTCGAGCTGTTGCCTGCGGAACAAGTGCAAGAACGGCCGGGCGAGGGCCTGCGTGGTACCGTGGCCGGCCGCTCAGTCCTCGTCACCAACAGCAAGAAGCTGCTGGCCGAGCAACCCTCGGTTCGGGGGCTTCTGCCTCCGCCCACGGTCGGCCTGGAATGTGTGATCGTCGTCGACGGCCAATACGCAGCCACGTACCGCTTTCGAGACGAGCCTAGGCTGGAAGGAGCCGAACTCGTGGGCCACCTGGCCCCCATGCATGGCTTCGAGAAAATAATGTTGGTCTCGGGAGACCGCCTGCCCGAAGTCGAGTTCCTGGCCGGAGAGGTAGGCATCACCGAGGTGCACGCCGGCAAAAGCCCTGAAGAGAAGCTCGAGATCGTGCGTGCAGAGACGGCTCGTGGGCGGACGGTCTACGTAGGCGACGGCATCAACGACGCCCCGGCAATGCTCGCGGCCACGGTCGGTCTGGCCATGGGCCAGCGCAGCGAAGTAACCACTGAGGCTGCTGGCGCCGTGCTGATGGACAATATGCTGGGCCGAATCGACGAGCTGATGCACATCGGTCTGCGCATGCGGCGGATTGCGCTGCAAAGCGCGGTGGGCGGGATGGCGCTCAGCCTAGTGGGCATGGTGCTCGCGGCGTTGGGGTACCTGCCGCCCGTGGCGGGCGCCATCGCACAGGAAGCCATCGACCTGGTGGCCGTGCTCAATGCGCTGCGCGCCGCCTGGTCGCCTGGCGAGTTGAGCGACTATCGGGGCAACGCACATACAAACCGCCACACAGGTTGACCTTGTTTGGCTAGGTGCAGCAGCAGCGGAAAGCACCCTCGCTCCAAGCGGCCCGCCCAACCATAGCACAGCAGGCTGAGAACCTAAATGCGCCAGGGCGGCGGCTTGCCATGACTGCGCCCTGCTCATGGGACGCCCGCTGACCGCGCGTCGCATGTTGGGAGACACCTGGCGAGCAACAACGGGTACCACTCCGCGCGCGAGCGGCGAAGTTCGCCAACGCCAAGATATATGTGATGCCTTGGCATGGCATGGCTCAACCTTGTAATCGTCGCGGCGTTCGTTGGTTCTGTTCAGGCGAACAAACCGCGTCGAACCGTACTCTTGGACCGTAGAGCAAGCGTCCCCCCCGTAGAGCAAGCGTCCTCGCTTGCTCAGGCAGGCCGAACACCTCCGGCAATTCTGCACAAGCGAGGACGCTTATGCTACGTAGAGCAAGCGTCCCCGCCCCGTAGAGCAAGCGTCCCCGCTTGCT
>FWPU01012518.1_pt1 | contig 11189 bp, 8 predicted proteins | sample 2228361 | NCBI WGS metagenome assembly FWPU01 (sample SAMEA103939777, study PRJEB20133) | metagenome | reverse complement strand
AGCAAGCGGGGACGCTTGCTCTACGGAGCGGGGACGCTTGCTCTACGTAGCATAAGCGTCCTCGCTTGTGCAGATGTGCCGGGCGTGTTTGGCCTGCCTGGAGCAAGCGGGGACGCTTGCTCTACGGAGCGAGGACGCTTGCTCTACGTAGCATAAGCGTCCTCGCTTGTGCAGATGTGCCGGGCGTGTTTGGCCTGCCCGAGCAAGCGAGGACGCTTGCTCTACGATGACCCAGGCAACGCCACCTTGCCTACCAGCGCTGCACGAACATCACGTAGGTCAGGTCGCTGTCTGCTGCCAGTGTGGGGGTGGCCGTGCGCTCGAGAAAGCCGCCGCCGTACAGCCGCGAGTAGCCCACCATCATATCGGTGTAGCGTGCCAGTCGGACGTTCAGGACGACGTCGATCTCGTCGCCCACGTTATTGCCGGCCGCGCCGGTCGGATCCCTGCGTATCGCCACCCCGCCCGCGTTATAGAGGGCGTCTCGGCGGTGGTGCAGCCAGAAATGGTGGTACTGCAACCAAAGCGTCACCCAGTTCGCGGGGAAACAGAAGAGATGCGCGTTGAGATCGTGGATGTTCTGGCGGCCTACTAGGTCGATCCAGCCCAGATAGTAGTGTCCGAAGGGATAGAGCTGGTTGAAGGTGGAGCTGCGGCCTGTGCCGGGACTGGCGTCGCCGCTGGCCCAGTCGTAGTACACCCAGGCGGTGGGGCGGGCAGGAAGCTCTGCGAAGCGATAGCCGCCGCCCACCGTGGTCGCGCCGGCCAGCAGATCCTGCCCTCCGCGGCGGCCGAACTGGATCATGCTCTCAAAGTCCCAGAGCCAGTTGTTGCGGTCGCCAGCATAGCGTGCGCCGAACGTATTGGTGTCGAAGGGGGCAACGGTCAGCCCCTGCTCTACCACGCTGCGGTTCTGGTTGGCATACAAGTAATACATGTCGACAAAGTGTCCTGCCTTCGGCCGGCACGTAAGCCAGGCGCCGGCGAAGTCGCGCTTGTGGTCCGCCCGATCGAATGCATCAGGACGCGGCGGCACGAGCTGGGTCCAAAAAAGGTCCACGTCCCACTTCTCGCCCTGGCGGAAGACCCGCACCCCCTCAAAGGTGCGGCGAGTGTTGGCCCAGTCGAGCGTCGACACCAGGCGTTGAGACCCTAGCAGCAGCTCCTGCCGGCCAATACGCACGTACACTGGCCGTGCGTCCCACTCAAGTGCCTTGACATCCACAAACAGATTCAGAATGTCGCCTCGGTTGACATCGATGGACAGAGGGGCCAAATCCTCGGCGAACGAATCGGCCCACAAGTACTCGCCATAAAGCCGAGCCGCGTCGGCATACCAAAGATCTCCCCACACACGGGTACGGGCCAAAAGGTAGTCGTTATTGGCCTCCAGGAGGCGGCTGTTGGTTTCGTGCATGTAGCGCGTCCACGCCTGCCCGCCCGCCGCGAACATCAGACAGTCGGTCAAGTGCATCCGCTTGAGAGACTCGACCAGGTTGCGTTCGCAGGGATTCATCTCCTCGACGAAGCGCCAATCCGTATCGAAGAATGACGGCGGCATCATGCCGAACGGCGGGTAGCCCGAACGTGGCGGCTTCTCCCGCCAGTTTCCTTGCCAAAAGTCATATAAGGAGAAATAGCCTGGCTCGGCAGGGAAAACCCAAAAGTTGCCGGGCCGGGGCACAGGCCGGGGAGAGCGGGGGATTGTGCCCCAGTCAACCCTCCGGCCCCGGCAGCAGGTGACGCACTTGCGCTTGGGCTTAACGTCTTGCTCCTTGCCCTGCTGCTTCTGGCAGCGGGGACAAGTGCATGCCCCATCGACCCCTTCGTAGGACGCAGGAGAGGCCAACCGTTCGAGCGAATCTTCAGCAGGAACATTGTCGGCTGCGTAGCCAGCACGTTCGATGTGGTGGCTGCTGGCCGAGCTGGAGCGGTCTGCATAGTAGCTGTCCGGCTCGTTGTGGGCAGAGGCATCGCGCACCTGTTGCTCCTGGGCGTCATGACGGGCACATGAGCACTGGGCGAACCCTTGCCCATTCCCAGCCCACACACAGGCGGCTGCCAGGAGGATGCACAACGTCGAGAGGGGGTTCCTCGATTTGGCCATATACCGCCTCCTGCGCCTGCGTGCCCGAGCGCAACATTTCCACACTATGGCACCGCCAGCAGGGATAGTCGTCTTCTCTGGCAGGTGCTGCTGGCATGTTCCGTGTTCAGTAATCAAGCATGGTGGCGCCGGCCAAAGTTTGCATCGGTAACATGGTGTGCGTTGCTCCAGGTGTGGGTGTGTCACGTGCTGGACACGGCCGTGTGGGAAGACTGGGCAAGTTGTTCCGGCCACGGGCGCGCGTGCAGCATCATTAAGATCGCGTGGCGATGCGGCATGGGAGGCGATGGTTGCTGCGCGATCGATGAAGTACCGTTTGCGCGGCAATAGCAATATCTGGCCTGCCAATTGGCCGCCTTAAGGAGTGTGAGCGTTCGCAGAGGGGGCCGTCTGTAAGCCAAGACACGTCGTACAGGCGCACACCTACCAAGTGGCATTTGCAAGGTGCCGGCAACGGCACGGGCCCCGGTACCCCGCAAGAACATCCCGCCGCTCGTTCTTAATATGGGCCTAATGGGGCAGGGCCTCACGGCCAGCCTTTGAACTTGGGGATGTCGCAAGTGGTTCTAGGGACCTTTAGGTCGAAGCAGGTGCTGCCAAGAGGCGATATGGATCCTGGGATCCTCGCCGGCGACCAGCAAGAGTGTCCCGTTTGGCGAAAAGGCGAGTGCATACAGCGCCGCGTGGGATAGATGCACGGAGGCGACAGCACCCCAGTGCTCGGCAGACCAGACGTGCACATGCTGGTCGTCTCCCACGCTCACCAGGAATTGGTCGTCGGGAGAGAAGGCGACGGCGTAGACGGGCGCGCGGCGTGCCCGCAAGCGTACCGTCGGCCGGCCCGATGTGACGTCCCACACGATGATGGTTGCATCCTGGCTTGCCGTGGCGAGCCACTTTCCGTCCGAAGAGAAGGCGCAGCGGTATACATCGCTTGTGTGACCTTCGAGAAGCTGTGCGTTGCCCTGAGGCACGGACCAAAGGCGCACCGAACCATCGCCGCTGGCGGTGGCCAGAAGCTTGCCGTCAGGCGAAAAGGCCAGTCCATAGACTGGACGCTTGTGCACCGACCATTCCGCCAGTAGCGAGCGATCGCAGAGCCTCCAGATGCGGCAGGCGTTATCGCCTTTTGGCGCTTGGCCGCCAGCCGTGGCCAGCAGCGCGCCGTCTGGGCTCCAAGCCACACAGTAGACAGGGCTGGCATGCCCACCCAACTCCTCCGCATGGCCCTGGCGATCCAGGTCCCACAGCATCACGCGTCCATCGCCGGATCCCGTAGCGGCAAGCGTGGCGTGGGGGTTGAACGCCACCGTGTACACGGGAGCTGCATGTTGCCAGCGCTGTGCAACCTTGCCTTCTAGACCTTCCCAGACGATGACCGTCTGGTTGCCCGAGGCGCTGGCCAGCCATCGCCCATCACGCGTGAACGCCAGTTGATAGACGTTGTCCCTATGGGCCACCAGCGCCTTTGGATCCGCAGCGTGTGCGGCAGCGGCCCACAACGCCAAAACGGCACGCCATAAAGTCATCACACGTACGCGGCACACCGGCTAGCACACTCTTCTATGGCCGCGAGGCAATAACGCGAATCCTTACATAAACCTGCGTACCGGGAGGCGGTGCCTTGCTCATGTCGAACCGCACAACCGGCTTGGGATCGTAGATGGGAAAGCGATTGTCCGCAATGATGCCGCCTGGACAATCGCAGGGGCAGGCAATACAACCCGTACCCGACGAATGGATCGCCCCGCTACCGTGGAATACAAAATGCGGCGTCCACGGCTTCTCAACCCTCTTTCCCTCGACCTCAACAAGTTCCGTGGCAAAGTCCTGGTAGGCACGTTCCTTCCAGCTTCCATCAGCCTCTTGCCAAAACACCGAAAGCAGCACCGGATCGCCTTGCAGATAATCCTCCAGCGTGGTTTGCGGCGTCAAGCCACTCCGTGCCCGACCTTCTTGAATGCTGTAGTGCACCCTCGGCCGGCAGCCCAATTGCACCATCCCCTCGTAGATCTTCTCGGTTGGTACATCAACCAAAAACACGAAGTAACCGGCCATCTTCGCCTCGCCCCCCGCAGCCTCGGCCGTACCGGCAAAAGCCTGCACCCGCTGGGCAAAAGCATTGATGCATGGCTTGTCTTCTGGGAATTGCACCCGCCCAGAAAGGACCAACTCCCCTCGCTCCTCATCAACTATCATCGTGCCGCGGTCGGGCAACTGCCTGGCAGGAGCCTTACTGCTCGGGGCTGCCCGGCTGAAGGCGTTCAGTGCGAACAGCATGCTGGCCGCACACGCAAACAACCCCAGAAGTACGAGAGCTTGCCGGAAAACGGTCGATTTGAACATCAATTGGCCTCAATCACAGCTTACCAAACGAAACGGTAACACTCCGTGATGCCCAAACATGAGGATCTCAGCCTCGCGCGCAAAAGGTCGGTGTATGTCGCTTGCTCGAGTCGTTCTGCATAGCGGGCACGCCTTCGATGGCTGAAGAATCCGGAAATGGGGGGGGCATCTCGACACTTGCCAAAGTGTAGCAGCGCAGCGTGGTGATTTGCAGACAGCCTCTGCCCCATGAACTCTGAAATCTCAAGTCTGAGCACTCAGAAACTCAGAAGTTCTGCCAATAGCTCCTGGAACGGCTGAACATTAGGCCCGCTGCGGCGTTCGAGAGAGCCACGGAGCAAAATGGTTCCCACGGCTGGACACGATGCTATAATCCGGATCAACCAGGCGACTTCGGAGACGCGGGGGAGACGTGGCAATACCCAAATACCTTCCGGACGCGGGCTTTTAGCGGTTTGGATGCAAGGTGTGAGCGTTGCAGGAAATGTTCCTGGGGCCTTATGAAGACCCGGATTTAAGGGCCGACGCAACGCAGGCGTCGAACCTCCTTGCGCACAAGGGCGCCGAGCTTGGTGGGAGACATTTGCCATGAAAGACATCTCGACACAACTTATCGACAGGGCCGCGTGTGAGCACGCCGAGGCTTGGGAAGGCTATTTTGGCAAGAAGCTTGCCCACCGGCCGAGTTTGGTCGACCAGTTCTTGGCGTACGCATGGCAGCTAGAGGTGCAGTGGCACCCTCAACTTGTCGAGCAGCTATTGGTCGCGGAGCTGTGCATGCGACGACAGCATGGAGAAGTACCATCCTTGGACGAGTACGAGCAGGCGATGGCGGCGCCTGTGCTACGCGATATCGCCGATTGTCGAGAGCGTTTTAAGGAACGGATCGAAGCGCCTGCTGGACCTATAGTTCAGGGCGCCGTCGACGCAATGGAACACTACGGCATGGCCCAGATGTGGCCGGACCTGGAGCGATGGGGCGAGCGGCTGCGGACGTTGGCCGATCAACACCCCCACCAGGCCGACATGCAGGAGGCCCTGGCGCAAGGCGCCTCATTCGCCATGAACGCCTACGGCACGGCCCAGATGTGGCCGGACCTGGAGCGCTGGGGGGAGCGGCTGCGGCTCGTGGCCGAACAACACCCCCACCAGGCCGACATTCGAAAGGCGCTGGCAGTGGGGGCGTCGAACGCCGTGACCGCCTACCGGTCCCGGCAGCAAGAAGCAGCGTCGCGCTGAGCCTATGCACACGCAGCGAGCGGCCACGGGACATTCCCGCCGTTCGGAAAGCAAGAACGCCGCAGAGCTAGTGCTCAACAGGTAGTGTCCCGCTGCCGCACGTGCCGGTCTGTCTCTGGTCCCGGGACCTTGTGTGAGGATTGACTCGCCCTAACCACCAATCTGTGGTACTTCGCGATTACAACTCTCACGAACGGTACTTTCGCCAACACCGCCGGCATTGGTCAAGGGTTCAGACCACACCTGCCCGCTGTGGTTGCTTGCTAGGGCCGGATACGCAGTCACTTGAGGCTCTTGTTCGAGCGTTACAAGGGCGAAAAGCCGCGGTTAGCGTTACTGCGGCAGCCATGTTAACAGAAGCAGAGATCATGAGCATTCGACGTCGTGTCTGTGGGCGATGACTCAAGGAGAGAATCCAACGTTGGGGAGGGCGGATTATGTGTCTGCCGAGTTACCGCTACTTCACCTGCTCTTACCGACTTGTGCACGGCTTGACCAGACCGAAGAATCGCCTTGTGCCGTTCGGGCTGCCCTGGTTGTTCGGCTGATCTGGGCACACCCGTTGTCCCCGCAAGCGCCTTAGCCTCACCTGTGCGGCTAGGGAGGTCTCTGCACCCGCAGTTCGCACGCAACACGCAAGCATTTGCCGCGCTAATTGCAGCCCTGGTCTTGCTGTTCGTTGCTTTTTGGCCGGGCTCCCTGTTCGTGATCCCGCGTCCGGTTCTCTACACAGCGGCGGGCGTCGCGCTGCGAGACTTCTTTTGCATCGGATCACGTGTGCTTCGGGCAATCTTGGCCTTGCCATTTCGCGTTCTCTCGTTCCTCATGCGCAACTTCTAGGGCAATGCTCGTGCACAGAGGTTCCGGAGCGGCCGGATCAGGCAACGACCGGCAGCTACGATGAGGATGGTTGCAAGAAAACGGCTTGCGGCTGCACCCGCTTCTCATGGCCAGTGGTGTGGTTGCCTCCGAACGATCCCCGATCGACGGCCGCCCACTGCCCCTTGCCAGGAAACCAGACTGGCCGATACTAGAGGGCGCCGTTTGAGACTCGTGGTTCCTACGCCTCACCAAGTATGACCCCTTCTTGCGATATTGGCATTTACGGTCTGGCCGTGATGGGCGAGAACCTGGCGCTCAACATCGAGAGCCGGGGTTACCAGGTGGCGGTGTTCAACCGCACGACAAGTGTGCTCGACGCGTTTGTGCAAGGCCGCGCCGCGGGCAAGCGCATCGTCGGCTGCCGCACGCCGCAGGAGCTGGTTGCCGCGCTTGCGCCGCCGCGGAAGGTGATGCTGATGATCAAGGCGGGGCCGGCGGTGGATACGGTCATCGAGCAGCTTCTGCCGCTGCTCGCGCCGGGAGACGTGATCATCGACGGCGGCAACACGCATTTTGCCGATACGGAGCGGCGGACGGCGTACGTCGAGTCCCGCGGGCTGCTCTATGTGGGTACCGGAGTCTCCGGCGGAGAAGAGGGGGCGCTCAAAGGCCCTAGTTTGATGCCCGGCGGCAGCTCCGCCGCCTGGCCGCTTATTCGGCCCATCTTCCAGGCCATCGCCGCCAAGGTGGGCCCGCGGGGAGACATCCCCTGCTGCGAGTGGGTAGGCCCACGCGGCGCCGGCCACTACGTGAAGATGGTGCACAACGGCATCGAATACGGCGACATGCAGCTCATCTGCGAGGCCTACTGGCTGCTCAAACACGCCCTGGGACTCTCGAACGCCGAGTTGTACGAGGTCTTCGCCCAATGGAACCGCGGCGAGCTGGACAGCTACCTGATCGAGATCACACGAGACATTTTCAGCGTGCGCGATCCCGAGACGGGCCAGGACCTGATCGACCTTATTCTCGACAAGGCGGGCGCCAAGGGCACAGGCAAGTGGATGAGCCAGCTCGCGCTCGACCTGGGCGTGCCCAGCACGCTGGTGACGGAGGCGGTCTATGCGCGCTCGCTTTCGGCACTCAAGGATGCCCGCGTGAGGGCGAGCAGGCTCCTGTCTGGCCCCAGCAAACGTTACGAGGGCCCGCGCGAGGCATTCATCGACCAGGTGCGGCAGGCTCTGTATGCTTCGAAGATCGCCAGCTATGCCCAGGGCTTTGTGCAGCTTCGGGCAGCCGCAGCAGAGCACAACTGGCCGTTGGATTACGGGCAGATCGCCCTGTTGTGGCGGGGCGGGTGCATTATCAGGGCGCGGTTTTTGGAGCACATCAAGGCGGCATTCGCCGAGGATCCGGGGCTGGAGAACCTGTTGCTGGCGCCGTATTTCAGGCAAGCCGTCGAGGCTGCCCAGCCGGCGTGGCGGCACGTGCTCTGCACGGCCATCGAGTTGGGGCTGCCGGTGCCGGCGTTCAGCACGGCATTAACGTATTACGACGGCTACCGCTCAGCCCGGCTACCGGCCAATCTGTTGCAAGCGCAGCGAGACTATTTTGGAGCGCATACGTACGAGCGCGTGGACCGGCCTGGCACGTTCCATACAGATTGGCTGCGGCTGCGGCGGCCGCCGTCTGAGACCTGACCAAGCAGGCAGCACAGGTGAGCATGGCCAATACGTATCTTGAAGAATTGTTCGGGCTGTCTGGGCGGGTGGCCGTGGTGGTGGGCGGCACGGGCACCCTGGGCGGAGCACTCGCGCTGGGGCTGGCCCGCGCCGGCGCGGCGGTGGTGGTGGCGGGGAGAGATGCCGAGCGCGGCCGCAGGTGCGTCGAGCAGATTGCCGCCGCCGGCAGAGAAGGGGCGTTTCTGCCAGTCGATGTAACATCCCGAGAGTCCATTGCCGGGCTGCTGGAGGCCGTGCTCAGACAATTTGGCCGGGCAGACATGCTGGTGAACGGCGCTGGCGTCAACTCGGCCAGCGGCTACTTCGAGGTTCGCGATGAAGACTGGGATCGTGTGATGACCTCGAACCTGAAGGCCGTGCATTGGGGCTGCCAGATCTTCGGCCGGCACATGGCCGAGGCCCGCGATCGCGGCGCGATCCTCAACATCGCCAGCGTCACCGCCCACCTGCCGCTCTCGAAAGTATTCGCCTACTCTGCCTCCAAGGCCGCCGTAGTGAACCTGACGCAGAACGTAGCACGCGAGCTAGCGCCGCTGGGCGTACGCGTGAATGCTCTCTGCCCCGGTTTCTTTCCGGCCGAACAAAACCGCCGCATATTGGACGCCGAACGCACCGCGCGCGTGATGGCGCAGACGCCTATGGCCCGCTTCGGCGAGCCTGAAGAGCTGGTGGGCGCGGCACTGCTCTTGCTGTCGCCACGCGCGGGCAGTTTCATTACCGGGGCCGCCGTGTACGTCGATGGCGGGTTTACCGCCATGAGGCTCTGATGGCCCACACGATCGTCATCTTCGGGGCATCGGGAGACCTCACGAGCCGCAAGCTGATACCGGCGTTGTATCAGCTTCATCGCAAGGGCCGGCTGCCGGCAGAGGTACGCATCGTCGGCTTTGCCCGCACGGTTTATTCCCACGACGCCTGGCGCGCCAAGTTGGCAGAAGAGGTGGCCCGGGCTATCGGCCAATTCGACGCGGGGCAATGGCAGGCATTCGCTCGACAGCTTTATTACCTGGCGGGAGACGCTGGCCAAGCTGAGGACATGGCGGCCTTGGCATCTTACCTGGACGAGCTGGAGGGCGGGCCTGCCACGCGCATCTACTACTTGGCAACCGTACCGCAGGTGTACGCGCGCATCGTGTCGCAGCTTGGGGCGGCCGGCATGGCGGGCCCTGCGGAGATGGGGCGCGGCGAGCGACGGTTGGTCGTTGAAAAGCCGTTCGGATCCGACCTGGCGAGTGCCCGCGCGCTCAACGCGGCCGTGCACGAGGTCTTTGCCGAGCCGCAGGTGTACCGCATCGATCACTACCTGGGCAAGGAGACGGTGCAGAACATCCTGGTGTTTCGTTTTGCCAATGCCATCTTCGAGCCGCTGTGGAATCGCAATTACATCGATCATGTGCAAATCACGGCTGCCGAAGAGGTGCTGGTGGGGCGCCGCGCGGGTTTTTACGAGCAGGCGGGCGTGTTGCGAGACATGTTTCAGAACCACTTGCTGCAACTGCTGGCTGTAACGGCCATGGAGGCGCCGGCACGCTTCGAGTCTGACCTAGTGCGGAACGAGAAGGTGAAGGTGTTGCAAGCGATCAGGCCGCTTAGGGACGATGAGGCGGCATGCAATTCGGTGCGGGGTCAGTACGAGGGCTACCGCGGCGAGCCGGGCGTGACAGCCGAGAGCCAGGTGGCCACGTTTGCGGCACTCAAGCTTCACATCGACAACTGGCGCTGGCAGGGCGTGCCCTTCTACGTGCGCAGCGGCAAGGCGATGAACTGTCGCACGACGCAGATTGTTATCCAGTTTTGCGACGCGCCGCACCGGCTATTTCCCCAACCGGCCGGCCGGCGGCTAGACGCCAACCGGCTGGTGATCCACATCCAGCCGGCCGAGGGAATCCAGTTGCACTTTCTCACCAAGGTGCCCGATGCCGGCATGCAGATCCGGCTTACGCACCTGGACTTTCGCTTCGACGACCGCTTTGGCACCGTGCTGCCTGACGCCTATGAGCGGCTGCTGCTGGATGTGCTCGCCGGAGACACCAGCCTGTTTGCCCGCAGCGACGAGGTCGAGCTTGCCTGGGGCATCATCGACCCCATCCTCGACTGTTGGGCTGCTGGGCAGCCGCCTTTGCACACGTACCCGAAGGGCACCTGGGGACCACAGGCCAGCCGAGACTGGATCGAGGCCGACGGCCGGGCGTGGCTCGACGTCTGTCCGCTGCTGAAGGGGTAGCCGCAGGCAGAGGCATGTAGGGCATGCTAACCGTGCACCGGTACAGGAGCCGAGGAGCTGTGATGGGCTGGGTTGGGCCTCGCATAGATGCCTGAAGTGCGGAAGGCGCAAGTAGCACGCTACGGTAGGTGTGCCACTGCTTGACCCACAGGGTCAAGCAGTGCGTGCGGCCAAAAACTCCCAGCCCCCTGCGCGGTGTGCCACTGCTTGACCCACAGGGTCAAGCAGTGCGTGCCCCCCAAACTCCCAGCGCCCTCCCGTGTGCCACTGCTTGACCCACAGGGTCAAGCAGTGCGCCAACCAAACAGCTCCAAGCATTGCTTGAATGCAGCCGATCAGTCTTTTGGCGAAATCGACGCAGCTCGCGCCGGCCGCATCCAAACTGTGCCGGCACGGGGGCAAGCCTGACCAAGAGAGGACGCTTGCTCTAACCCATGTTTGACTTTTTCAGGGCGGTTTTTGGGGCGGTAAGAAGGCCTGGATCGCGACTTTTCCCGGTGTTTGCGCGGGTCCAGCCGTTCGTGCAGCGAAAAAGCGCAGCGACGGGCGGAATGGGTACACAAGTGCGATGGGGCGTGAATTGTCCGTTTTTTGTGGTGATAACCATGGCATGTTCGTGCGAACCGTCAAAGTTCCCTCAGGATCCGGCGAGGTCAAGGAATACGTACGCATCGTCGAGTCCTATCGCGAGCACGGTAAGGTCAAACAG
>FWPU01006962.1_pt1 | contig 11189 bp, 7 predicted proteins | sample 2228361 | NCBI WGS metagenome assembly FWPU01 (sample SAMEA103939777, study PRJEB20133) | metagenome | reverse complement strand
GTGGGAGTTGGTCGGCTTCGAGTACTATAAAGATGCCAAAGGCGTCATGGGTTGGATCGCCTTCTTGAAACGGCCGAGCGCCGGCGCCAAGCCCGCTCCGGCTGCCGGCGCGGCGGACGCCGAGGGACACGAGAGCGGAACCCATGCCGACCGGCATCCCGTGACGGAAGGCGACGTCTTCGACGTCAAGCAAGAATAGGGGGCGGCTTCCTTTGCGGAGTTGAGAATCCGAACTCTGTCGCAATGCCTTGGCGGCCGTGGTGGCGTTTCGGGGAGCCGGGGTCGTGTTTTTCACGGCCGGATTTACAGCACCTTCCTTTTACTTGGGGAATGGGAAAGCGTCATGACGCACCGGCTCGAAACGATGGATGGCGGCGGCTTGGGGCGCGTGTTTGTTGCGTTGGGTGCGATCCTTCTAATCGCGGGGCCGGCGGCAGGGCAGGAACCGGCGGGGCAAATCGGCGGGGCTACCTTTCGCGTCATCGAGGCTCCGCCGCCCGCGAAGTATTTCACTTGGCCGTCGGAACCGCCTCCGGATTGCCCGCTCACCCGTTCTCCAGACTTCGTGGAGGTGGGCTTTACCGGACGTCACGCCGCATATACCGGGGCCGATACTTGGTACCCCTCTTGGGCCGCGGATGACAGGCTCTATTCTTGTTTCACGGACGGAAGAGTGGGTGATGTCGTCGCCATTTCGGGGAATGGTGATCGGGCCGTCGTGGGGCACGCGGTGATCATCGGCGACGACCCACTCCATCTCCAGGTGATAGATCCCGGCGTCATACCGGGTTCCGCCATGCCGTATCATGGGCGATATCCTTCGGCGAATCTCTTTTTGGACGGCGTATGGTACATCGGAACTTACGCTCTGGCGCCCTCGGGCCGGGTCGAGCACGAGGGCGTGGTTTACAACTGGCCGTGGCTCGGGCCGCTGGTGGGATTTCATGTCTCGCGCGACGGTGGAAAGACTTGGACGCCTTGTCCGCACTCTCCGGCAAATCCTCTGTTCGGCGAGTCGGGACTGGAGGGGCGGCCGGTCAAGATCGGCGCGGCCCATGTGGTCGACTTCGGTCGGGAGCTGGAGCACTCGCCGGACGGCAAGGTTTATCTCGTCTCGCACGGGGCGTCACGAGGGCCGGAGAATCGCCGCTTCGGGTACAACAGTTGGATTACCGGTGACGAAATCTACCTCCTTCGCGTCTCGCCGGGGCCGGAAAGCCTCAACGATCCTGCGGCCTACGAGTTCTATGCCGGCGACGATGAAGACGGCCTGCCGATCTGGAGCCGAGATTTTTCCGCCATCCGGCCGATCGTGCGTTGGGACGACAATATGGGATGTGTGACGATCACTTACAACGCTCCCCTGAAAAAGTATCTGATGTGCGTCACCGATGGAACGAATACGGCGGGCTTCTTCAATAGTTACCTGCTGGAGGCCGATCGCATTACCGGTCCCTATCGCATGATCAAGTATTGGTACCACTTCGGCGAGCAGGCCTACTTCTTGAATGTGCCCTCGCGGTTCATCTCGGCGGATGGTCGCACGATGTGGCTTTGTTACGCCGCCAACTTTGCACCGAATTGGAACGACGCAAAGATCCGCTCGAATCCGCCGGGAAGTCGTTACGGCATGTGCCTGCAAGAGATGCGGCTGATTTCCCCGAACGAGCCGCGCGAGGACTCGCCCTGGACGTCTCCGCGGAATATCGCCCGCCGTGCCAAGATCAGCGTGAGTTCCGTACATCCCGGGTATCGAGCCGAGGCACTCTGCGATGGTTCGGCGGCAGGTTTTCCGGACAGCCCGGAGACGGAATGGGCCGGCTTGGGCGAGGCTGAGACGGCATTTGTGCGGTTGACCTGGGATGCACCCGAGACGATCGACCGGATTTGGCTCTTCGATCGGCCGAACGACCTCGACCAGATCACCGCCGGAATGCTGATTTTCAGCGATGGGACCACCATCGCCGTGCCGACGTTGCCCGACGGACCGGGAGAAGGCTTGGAGATCGCCTTTTCCCCGCGCGAAGCGTGGTGGGTGGCATTCGCGATCACAGGCGTCAAGCCGGGTACGCCGAACGTCGGCCTGGCCGAGATGGCGGTGTTTGCCATCGCGGGGGAAAAAAACCGGGCCGAGTGAAGGGGTATCTTTTAGAAATCATCCTTGCCGCTGGTAACCGCCTTTTCTTTCTCGTCCGCCGTCGTGCAGACAGCCTGGACGACGGTTTGAAACGTGTCTTTATCGGCGTCGGCCGAAATCTGGGCCGTGAACACGGCCACCAAATCATCACCCGACTTGATGACTCGCCACGCCCCGACCTTCACGCGGTTGTTGTCTCGTAACAGATCCATCAGCATCTCAGCCGTGGCGTCCGCGGGGACCCTGAAACCGGGCGCCCAGACTTCCCGAATTTCCATATTGCCCAGCTCCACCGTCTTGCTATTGGCATAGACTAGTTGCGTTCGCTCGTCGTCGAAACGAAAGACCATCTTGTAGTCGCCGTCGGAATCGACCTCGTATTTCCAACCGACGGCTTCAATCACCTTGCGAACGCGGGCATCGGCGGAAGATCCCAGTTGCGCGTAGGCGACGACTGCGACCGCGGACGCTGTGACGATTGCCGCCAACGATACCAAAGCGAACTTATGACCGGCTGACATGGCGACGATCCTTTCGGGGAAAGAGACGGAACACGCGCGCTCGGAAAGCCCGGGCTTGAAAGCGACAGCAGCAAGAGAGCCGCGACTCAAGCGACGTTCTCATACCGTTCTCTGGGATATATGTCTGGGCGTAGTTTAACCCTTTCGCGAAGGAAAAGCAGTAGCCATTATTGGGGGGTAAGCAGCATTGCCGTGAATCGGCGGAAAGCGATAAGATGCGGGCGGTCGGCAATTCCGCCGGACGGGCCCTCCCCATTTCCCGGAGCGATACCCTTATCCGGGGGGCGTTTTCGATCGTGTTTTGACGGAACCGCCCCTTCCGGGATTCGGCGACGGTATCGTGCGCACGCGCGGTAGGGGCTTTTGGAGGTGGGGGAGGCTCTGCACTCCCGGCTGTCAAGGAAGATCGCATGAACCAGTCCTCGTGCAATACCGCCGCGGTAGCGGAAATCTCAGTGGTCGTACCCTTGTGTAACGAGGAAGGCAATGTGCAGCCGCTGTATCAAGAACTGGTCGGCGTGCTGGAGGGGCTGGGACGCCCTTGGGAGATTTGCTTCGTGGACGACGGATCACGGGACAAGACTTGGGAGCGGTTGCTGGCCGCGACTGCGGGTGATCACCGGGTCAAACTAGTCCGTTTCGCGACGAATTTCGGCCAGACTACGGCCTTGGCGGCCGGGATTCACGCCACGGCGGGAAGGATCGTCGTGACCCTGGACGGAGACCTGCAAAACGATCCTGCCGATATCCCACGATTACTCAGTGTCTTGGAGCAGGGTTACGACGTCGTTCACGGCCGGCGGCAGAAAAGGCAAGACGGTTTTTGGACCCGCCGTTTGCCTTCCTCGGTGGCCAATTGGCTGGTTCGCCGCGTCACCGGCACTGAGGTTCACGATTTGGGTTGCGCCCTGCGGGCCATGCGCCGGGAGTTGGCCGAGCGATTGGAGCTGGTCGGGGAGATGCATCGCTTCATCCCGGTCTTGGCCGATTCGCTGGGGGCGAGATCGGTCGAGCTGGACGTGCGGCATCGACCGCGAAGTTCCGGCAGGACCAAATACGGACTGCGAAGGACGTTTCGCGTCTTGCGAGACCTGGCAGTTCTCGCTTCCCTCCCTCGGGGACGCCGCACGCCTTTGAGCCGCTTTGCTCACACCGCGATTGCCTCCGGCGTTTTCGGACTGGGTTTGATATTGTGCGGGATCGCCGGACTGGCTGGTGGGGGCACCGCCCGGGCGGCGTTCTTGATTGCCGCCGAGATCGCTTGGCTCTTCGCCCTGGCAATGTGGAACTTGGGAATTCTGGCCGAGCAGTTGATCCGCACGACCGGCTGGAGGCGTATCCTACCGTTGTACCAGGTTGTCGTTCCCGGCGGCGAGTCGCTCCGCTTCGCGTTTCCCACCGGGGTTTCGCCGGCGGTCCCGGATCGCCGGCGGGCACCGTTGACCGTCATCCCGTTTCCTCACAATCAGACGTTGGAAAGCCCGATCTCGGGAGCCACGTTGGGATCTGATTCGGTTCGTACGGGCACCCACGCTTAGCGGCATCAGTCGGTGCCATGAACGGGCTTGCCGAAGCTCAGGCGTGGATTCGCCGAGATCTCGGCGAATGCCGGGGAATCGCCGCGGCCGGGGAAATCCCTCGATAGGGCAATCGGGGCAGCGCAGGGGAGGGCCGGCCCACCGTGCAGTCGGCATTGATTGGGATTGCGGCTATCGGTATGATCCGCTTCCGGAGGGGTTCGCCGAGAAAGGCGAAAATCTGGTTGAGGAGGCCTGCGCCTTCATCAACCGGGCGTTACGGCTGCTCCGGAGCGTTACGGAACGGACTCTTGGGCATGGATGCAGCCCGGCATCCGTCGTCCCGCGTCATTGCCGTAATTACCTGCCTCAATGACCATCCTGCGATGGTAAGTGCCATGAAAACGCGATTCAGTTTGGCGGCGCTCACGGCCGTGATGATCTGCGGCACAGGGCGTCTCTGCTTCAGTCAGGAATGGGCGTCCGCTATGTTCGACCACCTTCAGCACGATTTCGGCATGGTGGCCCGGGGCGCCAAGGTCGAGCACGTCTTCACTTTGAAGAATCTCTACGTCGAGGACGTCCACATTGCCAACGTGCGAACAACCTGCGGCTGCACGCACCCGCGGTTCACCAAGGACACGCTGAAGACGTACGAAGTCGGCCAGATTATCGCGACGGTGGACACCCGGGCCTTCATGGGTCGTAAGGACGCCACGATCACCGTGACCTTCGACAAACCCTTTCCCGCCGAAGTGCAACTGCATACCTACGTCTACATCCGCAGCGACGTAGTATTCGAGCCGGGCGAAGTGTTGTTTTCCGGTGTTCCCGCGGGCACCGCCGCCGCCAGCAAGGTGCAACTCAGTTATGCGGGCCGCAACGACTGGCAAATCGTTCAAGCCCTGCCGAGCGTGCCCTTCTTGGACGCAAAACTGGTCGAGACGGCCCGCGGCGGCGGGCAAGTGCGATACGAAATCACAGTCACGCTGCAAGCGGACGCCCCGCCGGGATATTTCTCCGAACGTATTGATTTGACCACCAACGACGTTCGCAGCGACGCCCAGCGCATCAGTTTGCCTGTGGAAGGTTCGGTTGTGGCGGCCGTCAGCGTCCAACCTTCGCAAGTCTTGCTAGGCGTGGTCAAGTCCGGTGCCACCTTGGCTCGCAACATCGTCATCCAGGCCCGCGAGCCGTTCCAAGTGTTGGAGGTCCAAGGTCCCGATGCCCGTTTTCGATTCGTGACACCCACCGGAAAGAAGAGCGTCACGGTCATCCCCATGACGTTTGAAGCCACGGGCGGAGCGGGCGATATCCGCGGCGAAATCGTCATTCGGACGGATTTGGCCGGTTATGAGATGATCCGCGTACCGGTTTTGGGAAAGATCGAGTAATTGAATAATCGGCGGGAGCGCGCGGCGGGCAACGTTCGCGATCTTTGACCGCGGACCGGCGCGGGAACTACGGCCGGGGTTCGGCAACATGGGAGGCCGCCTTCTCCCGTATCACGAACAATCGCGTCAAAGTCGCCACATAAAGCGTGCCGTTCGCGGCCGTCGGAGTCGAAGCCGTGGGGCTTCCCAAGTCGATCTCAGCCAAGATGCGCTTCTCTTTTTCCGCCGCAAATACATAGAAATCGCCGCGCCGCGAACCGACGTACACCTTGCCGTCCGCTACCAACGTGGAACCGTACGCGTCGCCGCGCATCACGTGCGTCCAATAGGGGCGGCCGGTCTCGGCGTCCAGACAATAAACGGTCCGTCCGCAATCGGCAACGAAGGCCAAGCCGTCGGCAATCGACGGTGTGGAGCAGCAGTGCTCCTGGAGGGGATGCGACCACAAGAGGGCCGTCTCCGTGACATCCCCCTCTTCCCGTGCTTCGATGCACTGAAGCCAGGCTTCCCGTTTACCCCACCAGATGTCCCCGCCTACCGTCACATAGATCCGACCGTCGTGAAAGACCGGCATGCTCTTGATGTTGCTGGGACTGACCCGTCGGTTGCCGATGTATTGATGGACGTCCGCTTTCGGGGCCTGGGGATCGCAGTCGAATCGCCAGACGCGCTTCAAGGTTAGTACGGGTCCCTCAGGTAGATCTTGCGGTAAGGCCTCGAAACCGTACAACACGCCGTCCCCGCCCGCGAAAAAAACGATCCGCTTGTCCCCGATTTCGCCCATGGTCGGGGACGACCACGTGGCATGAAAGATTCTCGGGCCGATCCTCTCGCCGTCTTGAGCCACCAAACGTCCCGTCCGCTTATCGAGCACGATGAGGCTGGGGGCCTCCGGGGCACGTATGGTGCGGTGCGTATTGTCCACTCCGTTGCCTGTGTTGATGTACAAGAACCTCCCGTCCATCAAGATCGAGGCATGCGCGCCGTCGTGCGGATAACTCCCTACCTCCTTCGGCATGTCAAAGAGCCAAATGATGTCGGCATCCTTTCCCATGACCTCAAGGGGCGGCTCGCCGGCCGGTGCCATGTGACGACCCTCGTCTTGATACGGCCCGTCGTTCCCGTCGTTCTGGCCGTCCACGTCCAGGCATACCACTTCGAAACGATTGGTGACCGTGAACAGGCGATTGCCGTCGACGGTGGGCGGGGAGCACATGCCGATCCGGGGCCAATCCATGTAGGGGTCGTCGCTCAGTCTGGGCACCGCCAACTGCCACTGCAATTCGCCCGTCCCTTCGTCCAGGCAGAGAAGCACCGCGCGGTCGCCCTGGATGCGAGGATCACGCGGTCGAGCATTGTTGGCTCCGATGTAGACTCGCCCCGCCGCCACGATCGGCGAGGAATAGTTGTCGGTGCCCAGGTCCGCCGACCAAAGCACATTTTCCCCGCTTTCCGGATCGAACCGCGCCGGTAAGCCCTTTTCCGCCGAAACCATGTTCCGGGTCCACCGCTCTCCCCATTGCGGTTGATCCGCGGCGAAGACCACTCCGCCGAATGCCGCGAGGACCGAAGCCGCAATAACATGAAATCCGCGTCGCACTTTCCGGGAACTGAATCTTACAAAGCGGCGGGTAAACATGCGGGAACTCCACGAGGAAGGTGCGGGACGGCGCAATGCGGCACGTTCCCTTAGCCTACGCACATTCGCCGGGAAATCAAGAGTCGGTCACAATCATGCCGGATCCCTGCAAGGCCGTTCCGAATCTTGGAGGAGTCAGCCCATCACTGTCCGCGGGCCGGTTGTGGGCAATTGGGCTTATCGGTCGTATGTTTTTGTGAGAAGTCTTCTTTGTCCCGCATCGAATGGTGACGCGATGAGGCGTTGGGCCGTGCGGGGGTGGAGCGGGAGAAGAGTAAGAATTCCGAGATTGGCGGGAATTGAAGTCGTGCCTCGATTCCTGGAGGGCCACGCGCCGTCGTGGCCGGGGAAGCGGAATGGGGCATCCCTCGGCACGTCATCGGACGCGACGGAGCGCGTCCCTCCAGGCAATCGCACCGTTCCGTGGCGTGCTTTCCGACAGTCGCGCAGCAAACGGCCGTTACTCGCGCCTGAGCGGGATAGCCGCTTGTTGTCACGTCATAGTGTCGGCACCTACTACAGGCTTCTGCGATACGCTGCCAGTTGTGCAGAGGTTCCAAAAAAATAGATGAATGATGTAGTGAACCGGCGAGATCGAATTACAATGAAGAGTAAGGTACTTGTCAGATAAACTCATCAATCGTGAAGGGGACGGGATTTTCTATCGAGTATGTCATCGATTTACCGGGACGCGGCTGGACGCAGGGTCGCATTGCGCGCGAGTTCGGCGTCGGGCGGCCGAAGGGGTGCAAGCGTGCTTGCCTTGTACCGGCGAGGTGGGGAAGCCGAGCGGGGCTATTTTTCGGCGACGGGCTGAGGCAGGGTCCATGCGCGTGCCGGAGAACGAAAACCTCTTCGTCGTGCTGAAGGGCGGGCCTTGCGATCGAGGGCATCCTCTACCGTAGATCACAGAGTCGATGCGCGGCGAGATAGACGGGGCGGCTCTGGCCCGCGCTCGGGCCGAACAACGGATCGTGGTGACGCACGATAGGAACTCCGGCGAGTCGGCCGTTCGAGCAGGCGTGTCGGCGGATTGCGGTGCAGTCTTGTTTCGTCGGAAGGGCGAAAGTCTTGTTATGGGCCTCCGTTGTGCCGTTGTCGGTATCGAGAGCCGCGCGGAGTGGGCGGGGCACTTCCGGGCAATGAGCGACCACCATTCCGGCAGAAAACGGCCGGCGAGCGTTGCGCCGTCCGTCAACCGTTGACTTTAGGCGAGGGGGCAATCGGCGTGTTGGAGATGCAGAAAGTGGCGGCGGCGTTGGCCGAGCACGCCTTCGAATACCTCTTCATCGAACGGCACGGCCGGGACCGCACGGCCGGAACGCTTCTATCGCCACGTTGGCCGGCGAGATCTTCCTTGCTTACGAGGCCCCGGGTGGCAAGATGCACGGGTTTTGCAAGGGGCTGTTACTTGGGGATCGCGCGTTGGAGACTTTGGACGGGGAGGAAGACGCCGGCCTGTTGAGCTGCGGCACCCGCGCGTCGGTCCCGTCGGCATGCGCGCGGGAGCAACATAGGCGGAACGCTCTTGTCGCCGTACCCCGAGGGGAGACAATCCGTATGGCAGTTCTGATTCCAAGGGACATCGCGAACTCGGAGAAGGCTTCAGGCGGAGAGGTGCTGGTCGGAAAGGCCCTACAGTCTTTCCCCGAAGATACTTGGGTATGGTATAATCCGCCGGTCTCGAACCATCGACCGCGGTTCGTCGTGCTCGCGCCGGACTACGGAGTCGTCGGCATTGACGTTTGCGACTGGTTTCCGAGCACCATCCAAGAGGTGAGTCGTTCTGTGGTTCGGCTTGTTGATGGACGCCACGCGAATCCGGCGGGCGAATTGGGAAGTCGATTGGAGGAACTTCGGATGCGCCTGGCCGGGTTTCGGCCTGAACCGTGCTTGCAGGGACTTATCGCGCTGCCGAACTTCTCAGACGGCGATGTCAGGGCGACGGGGCTGGATCGGGCTTTTCCTCCGAACCTTCTAGTTACGCGGGATCGACTTTGCCGAGAAGGGATTAGTGAGTCGTTGGCATCGTCCCGGACGCGACTCGACTCGGAGACACTGGGCTGGATCCGAGAACGACTCTACCCCGATACGAGCTTTCAGCGATTCCGTCTGGTTTGCAACGAGGGAAGGGCGGAGCGTGTTGCTATCCGCGTGCGATTGAGCGCGGAGCAGGAGCACCTCGCCCGGATGATGAACAGCGGCACGACGATTTTGCGAGGCGTAGCAGGGAGCGGCAAATCGCTGGTCATCGCAGCCCGTGCGAGGCACCTAGCCCGGATGTATCCCGGCTGGACGATTCAAGTCCTTTGTTACAACCACGCGCTGGTTCCTTACCTAACCGGCCTCATCGGGCAGGCGAGTCCGAATGTGCGGGTGGACACGTTCTATCGTTGGGTAAGAACCCTTCCTTTGTGGCTGCCGTGGAACAATCCGGAGGAGCATGACGCCGCTATTGAAGCGGCGATTTCCACAGAACGGTATATGAGGCGCTTCGATGCCCTGCTGGTCGATGAAGGTCAGGATTTCCTCCCGGTCTGGTATCGCCTGCTCCACCATACATTGCGGCCGAATCGCGGGGGCATGCTCGTAGCCCTCGACGGAGCCCAGTCGATCTATCAAGAACTTTCGCTTTCGGATGTGTCTGACGGAAAGGCATCGCAGGTGTGCCTTAGCCGGAATTATCGCAACACAGCGCAGATCGGACGATTCGCATTTGAGACGGTCTTTGGGAGCCGGCATAAGACCGGCGCTCAGGTGGGGGATGGCAGGCACCCCGCCTTGGGAGAGTTCGTCTCAGGCGGGGAGCCGGTACAGGTTGTTTGGGCACAAGCCTGGGATGAACAGGCGGACTTCGTGGCTCGGGAAGTCCGGAGGTTGGTCAAAAACGGCTACGCCGAGTACCGAGATATAGCGATTTTGTTTCCGTGCCGGGCCGGCACGGTAAAACGCCTTTCCTGGGCGCTCGAGAAGGCGGAGGTCCCCTTCTTTGTATTGCAGCGCACCCGAGAGTCCCGAGAGGCTTTTGATCTGGAACAAAACAAGGTGAAGCTATTGACGGCTCATGCAGCCAAGGGCCTTGAGTTTCCCGTGGTCTTCTTGTTTGGCGCCGAGGCCGTCTCGGTGCCTGAGTCGCTCGAAACGGCCGACGCACGGGAGGCGAATTGGGCTCGAGTCCTTTACGTGGGCATGACTCGCGCCACGGACCTGCTCTACGTCACCTACAGTGGCGCCAACCGAATCGCGGACCGCGCGGCAGCGCTCAGGGCTTGGTGCGACTTGCGTTCCTACCCGGATGATTTCGATTTTTGATCGGGGTGATCTGCTATGGCGAAACTTATCAAGGTGAACCCGTTCGTGGGGCGCGGAGAAGAGAGGACTGCCGCCTTTCTCGAGGCCCAGTTGCCGGACACCTGGTCGATCATCTGCAATAAGGAGTTGATCGATCCCCGCGGCACCGCTCGCGAAGCGGACTTCATCATCGTCGCGCAGCATACGGTCTTCCTGGTTGAAGAGAAAAGCTGGAGCGGCGCGATCCACGGTAACGAGAACGGTTGGGTGTTGCGCAGCGGCGAAAGCTATCTCGATCCGTTGGGAAAAGTCGAGTTCCTAGCACGGCGGTTGGCAGGGTTGCTCCGTGGAAACGTGCCGGGACTGGCAGCCCTTGTGAAGGACCAAGATCATTTCGTGTTGGGTCGGCTTCTCCTGTCTGCCCCGGATGCCAAGGTCTACGTGCACGATCCGAGAGTGCGTGAACAGGTCCTTCTGCTGCAACAGTCCGTGGAGTTGTTATGTCGCGTGGATCAGCAACAGGCCAATGTGGCTTCCATCGCATCGGTCTCCTCTCGCATTGTGGATGCTTTGACCCGCTTGCAGGACCGCCCCAAAATTCCCCGCAGGGTTGGAGACTATGAGGTTCTCGAATCCTTGGACGGCGTCGGTCCGACGCGCTTACTGTCGGCCAGGCATCCCGACGGCTCG
>FWPU01012517.1_pt1 | contig 11191 bp, 15 predicted proteins | sample 2228361 | NCBI WGS metagenome assembly FWPU01 (sample SAMEA103939777, study PRJEB20133) | metagenome | reverse complement strand
ATCGAAGTTTGCGCCTTGTCAAATTTGTCGGCCATCTCCTTTTGGTATTCTTCGGATTCCGGCGCGGCTTCCGAACGGATAACCAATTGTTCCATAAAGCCTCCTTAAAATGATATAATGATTTGTGTTTCTGATACCTGGATAATTTTCTTGGCGTTTGGGTGTGTGATTTCTTGGGTGGACACTTGAACCTTTTCGTTTTCGGGTTTAGATTCCTTGGGTTTCTTGTTGGACATTTTGAATTGCTCCCTTTGTTAGCTCTTGGGCAACACCCGGTGAGATACTTTGTGCCATCGACATGAACGCGGCTTGTTGCCTGGCTTGAGCAATTTCTTCTTCGGATTTCACCAGACCCCGGGTATCGATGCCCAAATTGATAGCAATGCGTTCAATCAAATCAGACGGCTTGATATATTCAAGGAACAGATTGCCAAGATACGCTGTACACGTTTCCAAGAACAGACTCAACTTATTCTGGTTGTGTGAACGTCCTAGAGCGTCCAGGCCTGTGGTAACTATTGGTTGCAATGCCGCCTTTGGCAAATTCGGAATGGCACCAATAGAAGCCAAGCGGTTCAATACGAGTTTGATTAGCGGTAATTGCAATTCTTGGCTCAGCAACGAATACACACCACCCAAAGCGTCTTCCAACGATTGGGCCATGTATTGAATTTCAAAAGCTGTAACGCGTTCAGCATTTCGTTGAATCGTTTCGCTCATCAAGAACGCTTTTTGCAGTCGATGCTCAAGGTGTTCAATTTTAGCCATTGTGACTTGAAAATCATTGGTCTTTTGAATTTGCAATGGAATGACATCAGTCGGCAACCCGGGCACAAAATCGCCATTTCGAGCCTTTCTCAAATCCTTTGGCCGTGTTAAACCATTTGCTGAAGCTGCCGCCCCCTCCACGATAGCTTGGGATAGGGCCTCAAGGCTCAAAAAGTCACCCAAATATTCTTCTACACGACTACGGCCATAGTCTCCTTCATGAGACCATCGCAGAACCAACCATGGTAAATTGTCGCGCAAATACTCACCAACAGTCGGTAACGCCACGTCCTTCACGGCTTGCTGAATTTTATACCGATCATCTTCTAGCCACACTCTAGTGTACAACGGAAGCTTATCTTCGGGTCGCCAGTCGCTTTGCTGAAGCTGAGACAAAATCTCGGCATCCAGGACAGCCGGTGAAACATCCTCACGAACTATCAATTCCAATAAAGTTCCCATTGGGTCACGCATGACCACAAACTGGTCTATCCGGAAAACCTTGAGGCCATACGTGGTTTGCGACCAAGCATGATAATCCACGTCGTCCGGAATATAGCACAATGCGTTGCCAACGGTAATTAAATATTGAAGAGCCTTGAACACTGGTGCCCGAAGTTTTGTGCCTTCGATCCAACGCATTATTTCCGATTCTATTTGAGCCAAAACCCATTCTACTTGAGTTCTGGCTTCTGGTGACGATTCTTCCAAATCCCGGGCAACTTCGGGTGCCAACTGAAGCCGGAAAAACTGGTTGTTTGGTGGTAGTAAAGTCAGCCACAACTTCGTGGCCAACGAGTTTACAGCATCAGCCCCTAACGATTGGTATGGTGTAGGTAGCTCATCATTGATTGTTGTCCCTTCCGGAGGCAACAAATACGGAATTGTCAATTTCGAGCACAACCTACACCGATCCAAATGGCCGCGCCGTAAACTATCCAAACGATACCACCGTTGCTGAATGGTAACGTTTTCAAGTTTCACAGGCGCCCCCTTTATACGTTCAAGCCGGATTTAGACTGTTCGCCCACACCACCCAAAGGAATTTGAAGGGCCTTTGTGCCGGCTTGCTTTTTCTTCCGCTTCAGGGCTTCAGGGTTGAATTGCATGGAAGGGCCTTCTTGGTCCGGTTGCTTGACAGGCGGTGGCGTAGGAATAGAAATATCTGGAGCTTTGGGTGGACTGAAAATGCTAGTACACATCGTCTTCCTCCTCGAGGTCTAATTTAAGTTTAGCCAAAAGGAAATCGATCAATTCCCGTTTCCCGGCATACAACCAAATGTCCTTCATGGTTTGATCGGGATGAGGACACCTATGTGGAAACGTCTTATCAAGCCAAGCAATCAAACTATCGGTATCTGGCGGCAACCGAAAGTTCTCTAGATTGTCGTTTGATTTTCGACTTGGGGCCATGCATGATTCTCCTAAATTTCCAACGGTATCGCCATAAACTTTGTGCTTGCCTGCAATACTTTGTCCACATAAGCCTTGTTCTTTGGTGTTGGCTTACCGGCGTTCCAGGCAGAGACAATGTCCATGACTGCCGGATAACGACGGTGCAAACGTTTGAAGTGCTTGATGGCAAACACGGTCTGCAAAACCGGGTCCAATAAAATCCCGGTCAACCAACCGGTCCAGCCGTTTTCCCTCAGGACGGCCCCCATCATCTGGTATAAACCAAAGCTGGTTTTTTGGAGCATCTCTTCGGTTTCACGCGAACAATTTGGTGGCCGTAAAGTATCCACGAAATAAAGCCACCGATAATTCGGTTCATACCGGACTGCGATTGGATTGAAAGACGATTCGACTTCTGCAAGCCCGTATAGGATGTCGGGTAAACGAAATGTTTGATGTTGGCAACACTCTAAGATAATTTTCTTGACTTCTGAGGGTGTCAGGGTGTCCACAATTTAATCTCCTGTGTTTCGAAGTCCCAATCTTCGCTACGCAAAATTCGTGCCAAACGTGCCTGTTTTAATGCATATTGCTCATCTAGCATGAATTTTGCATATGTTTCGACGATCTTAGGCCATGGCGATTCATGTGCTGCCAAAGCCGCATCGATAATTTTTGCTGCCTTTTTTGGTCCAATAGTCGGGCATCCTGAAAAGCCGTCCGTTGGGTCGCCGGCCAATGCCTGGATGTAAAACCACCGATCGGCTTCTTGCGACGAAACCATGAAGACTCGATCTTTTTCGTAATGGTATCCAGGAATTTGCCGTAAATCTTTATCACGGGACACAACGACAAACTTTCCAGGCCATTTGGTACTAATGATGCCTAAACAATCATCGGCTTCAAGTTTGGGTTTGATTTTAACTTCAAAGTTTTGGCAAATGAAATTCTTGAGATCATCGTATAGGACCGGCTTGGAACGCTCGTGTTTGCGCCGATTGTACTTGTAGGTTGTGAGAATGTCGTACCGAAACGATTTGACATCGGAAAAACAGTAGATAAACTTCGAGACTTTCAAGGTTTTCTTGAGAACTTCGAGTTCGTTTTGGAGTAACCGTAAAGCCTCCTTAAAGTCGGCATGAGGGGTTTCCAAATCGAACCCGAAGTCTGTCTCGACGGCAAAACCAATTCGGTACACCAAAATGTCCGCATCGATCAAAGCCGCCTCATAACTCACAGCTTCCTCCTACGCAAGCATATTCCCGTTGCCCTTCAGTATAATCATCACGCTCATACTGTGAAAGGGCCGTGAAATCGATATTCGGGAATTGTTCACATAATTGTTTATATTCGTCTTCAGTTATTTCTTGATATGGTGCAAGCCGATAAACACCACCATCATAAGGCAACAATGTAATCCCACTGACCATATTCCAGTGCTTATACAACCATGCAGCCACATCGAGCCATTCGTGTTCTTTTACGTAAATTGTCACTGATGGATTGTGCTCACAGTAACCCAATTTGAATTGTAACCATAAACTCAACTGATCGAGTGCCGTAACTTGGCGCCGAAATATTGAATCAGGGTTTGAACGCAATGGGAACGAAAACACCAACGTGGTTGCATTGTGTGGTGTTTGACCTACTTCGGGGTCCCACGGGACTCCTTGGTCCATCAAGAGTTGTGCCAACGGATCGGTCCGGGCCACTCTAACTCGCCTGATGTAATACGGTGCAAACCGTGGGTGAATACCACTCGAAGAATCCACGAGTTGACTCACGGTGCCCGACGGCTTGATACAGGTTGTCGCCGCGGGTGTCTTGATGCCCAACATCTTAGCGAATTCTGTTGCAAAATAGACAACGGTTTCTCGACGTTTGGTTAACGGCATGTATTCACGCAAGGTTTTACAGTCGACAATGCCAGTGATACTAACGCCGAGCAAGCGTTCATCTTCACAATTCATTCGCCATGTGGAATCGATAAAGCAAAAATCAGTCAGCAAGCTTTGTAAACAACCGAGCAACGTAGCGGCCTTCAACTTCAATCCGAGGCTCCACCAATCATCATTTGGCCGTGCAACAACTTCGGTCAAATTGCAGAACTCTTTTGGCCGTAAAATGATTTCACCACAAGGATTCAACCCAAACTCAAAGTTTTTATTCCGTCTAACCGGAATGGTTTCCCGAAGGGCATCACCATTGACAAACCCCCGTTCACCCGTGCCGGCCCTCATGAGTTTCATAAAATCTTCTAAAAACATAAGGGCGTCAGGCTGTTCGGTATACCGGGTGGAAACGTTCGCCAACATCCGGTGTGGGTGTGTTTCCCAAAATTGACCTTCCTTATAGGCCGCCATTCGCCTATCTGACGGGTTTGTCAGCAACATGACAGCCGAACGACGAACACCACCGACCACGACGATTTCGGCAATTTTACAAACAATGTCCGCGACTTCATCTGAAGTCAATTTCCGGGTAGGTTCCTTGACGTTCAAAACCTTTTCCAAAATGAAATCAAACAGAGCTTTGAGTGGTTCAGGTCCAGACGCACGGCCACCGAATGTGCGCAGCCGGGCACCCCTAGGGCGAATCTTCGAAAAGTCCACCTTAGGAATGTAACCTTTGGCTAACCGCTCAAGCCACAAGTATAACCCACGCGACCAACCTTCTTTCGAATCTTCGATAACGATAGTTTCGTCACTGGTTACGAAAGTTTTCGGAAACGCCGGCAACTGGCTAATATATTGGCGTTCGACCGAAACACCAACACCTGTGCCATTCATTAAAATGTGTAATATTTCAGCGAAATCCTTGAGGGTGGAAATTGGCGTGTACGCACAATTATAACCCGCAATGTTGTCGGCCTCCAAAGCCGCACCTGCCGTCCATAAAGCTCGCATTGAAGGCATGATTTCATAGGCTTCAATCAAACCAATGGCTGTCTCGAATTCTTCTTTTAGACGCTGCGGAACCAATGGACGAAAAAACTCAGCGTAACGCTCGACCGTTTCGTGCCAATGCTCACGGCGTTGTTGATCATCGAGCCATCTGGCATAGGTTCGTTTGTAAATGAATTCGCGGTACAACTTATTGACGTCCGTTGCCATTTTCAGCCTCCTCCCGTAAAACGTCGATACATTTGACACGCATCATAAGACCATTCTGCAGACAAACACCACCATCCAAACAGGTTTTGCTGGACAGCCCCATGTATAACGGAAGATGCGGCGTACTGTGTGGACAGGGTGCGCACTCTTCAACCGCAAAGATACATTGCACGATCATTCCGAAACCTCCAGGCAATCCGAAATTAATGGATACAAAATTAGTGGCAACGCCTTGACCATGTTATGGGCTAATTCACGAATTTCGGCGTGGGCTCGTTTCGAAGTCCGTAGCCTCAAAAAGTTTCGAAACGACCGCAAATTGATGGTCATGAACAATTCAGTCGCAAAACATTCTGGCAACAGCATCTTGGCTTTATCATTTGGCACGCCCTTTGCTAAGCACTCTTTAATCTCGACCATGGTATCGAGGATGAGTTCTTGTTGAGTCGGAGACAACTGGTCCAGTCCGACAATGAAATCTTGGACATTACCCTTCAGTAATTCCTTTAAGGTATACCGCGTGGATTTGACCGAATAACTAGCAATCCTGTGGCGTACAAGTTCTTGCAGGCACGCTCTGCTAATGCCTTTGATTTGAAACGTGAAGACGAGATGTTCAATAACAGACTCGTGGCCCTTCTCAATTAGGCCCCGAAGGTACCGGACAGCGTCCGCTTCGTTACCAACGAAGATTTTCCCGACACACAAACGTGCTGCCCTAGCGGCATTGAAAAGCCCTTCAGTGACCCCATCATGGTTCATCAAATAAACTGTTTGCATGGTTTTCCTCCGTGGCTTGGGGGCAACCGCGTGTAAATTGCCCCACAAGCCGTTCGTCAAATCAAATCACGCTTAAATACAATAATTCCCGCCACCTTGTTCGCCCCGATGTAATACTGCCGGCACCAAACGAGTCCATCCAAGATACACGCGTGCATCACCAAATCATCATCCACAATGTAAACTAAACTGTGAAGCACGGTGACGTTGCTTGAGTTAACGGTTTTTGCTGTCTTAGGTTTATTACTCTTGGAAACCGACAGATACGGGACGATTGCCGTGGCGTCTGTCTGGTATGGGCCGAAGAGTTTCATATAGGGCTCCTTTCGTAATTCGTCTTATACGTTGCTAATATCGACTGAATGGTTTCTCGGATTTCGGGCTCGGGGTCGACATAGTCGGCGCCTTTCATAATCTTGCCAGATTTATCCTTTTGAGCTCCCTTTTTCATGTTCGCATTCGTAATCAGTTTCAGGACCTCACCAATAATAAACAACAGTAACGACTTGAGTTCACCCTCTTCAGTTTCCGGAAATGAACACTCCAAAGTCGCCAACAGTAAACTGAACATTTCCTCACGTACTTCATGTGCCCAAGCATTAAGGGCACGATACGCTTCAAAGACTTGCAACATTGAATCGAATTTTTGGTAACGAACCGAGCAAAACTTTGAGACTGTGCCGGTGAACACGAAAAGGAAATCCGCGTATTCCCGGATTTGTTCCTCAAAGGTATCGGCGGTGAAAAACTCGTACGCTTCTTCGGAAAGCATCTTGGCCTCAAGATTGAAATCAAGTGCCAATTTGTTGCGATCCCGATTCCACCGCACGATATCAATCAGAACCGTCTGAGTCACCGGCGAAATCCGCTGCTCGAGTCGTTGAAAAATTTGATCCAATTCTTCCGGAGTCAAGGTGTCTTCGTGGTTCATGATGTCTTTCCTTTCATACGATAAATGTTGACAATGTAGTCAAGCTCATTTTTGATCCAGGGCTTGAATTTCGAAGGAACATGCTCTTCAATGAGCTGCTCGACTTCGGTTGCATGGTCTTTGGCACATACCTGAACCAAAGCCACAATGGCACGATGTTCGCTTTGGCCCTGTGTCCAAACGCGAAAATCGTCACTCATTTCAAAATACCAATCGTGGCTCTTCAAAAGCTGCTTCAAAGCCTCAAGATTAGAATTCATGGGGTACCTCCTGTCTTTCTTGCGGCGTTGTGAGGTTCATTAGACATGTCCGAAAAATCCGATTCCGAAACTCACGGATTATCTCACGGGGGTTTTCGTGAATCGGTTCCTCAAATGCCGCCGCCGCGATACGCAACAATATGCGCGCAGTCTTACTATCGATTTCATTACGGTTGATCCTATCTAAAAGACTTGCGGCATAGGTGTCAAAGTCGCCACCGCTTTGACGATAACGCATGATTTGTTCTGCGATGTGTCCAAGCGGAAAACACACATTCAAGGCGGCGTCCTGAAGCTGGTCAGCCCTTGAGGACACCGGCACGGCCAACAAACACAACAGTAAAACCAAAGCCTTAATCTTCATAGCACGGCCTCCTTATCGTCGATTTCTTGTGGAAAATCCAAAAACGGTCTATCGTCAATACCCACACCTTCTTGCTCATATGTAACCAAAATGGCCACGTTTGCCAAGGCGTGCCACAAATGCGGCAGCCCACTTTCAGGGTCGCGGTGTTCTCCCATAAACCAAGTGAAAAGGTGACGTAAAGCTGCGTCCATGACCCGGCTGTATTCCAGGCCTTGGCCTTTGAGGTAGTTCCGTGGGCCATACTTTTCGGTCCCATAAGCAAACACTTTCGCTCCGGCATACAAAGCCTGAACTGGAAACAAACTCAACTTCGCTTTACCATCATCGAATTTTACTGCGCCCATGCTGTACCTCCAGTTAAAATTTTCAATGCGTTTCGGCCCACGATTTCCCTATGCGTGCCGTTCCACTCAACGGGCACCGAAACCCAAAATGTTTACCAGCCAACTCAATTGCTTTGCACCCAAGTTTCCCGATATGTTCTGACGCTTCAGGCCTGGCTTCCAATTGCCACTCATCGTGAACATTCACAACAAATTCATAATCGATTCCAGGTTGAAACCCAGCTTCTTGCAGCATGTCATCAAAGATTACCAAAGCCTTCTTCATCACAACAGCACCGGCACTTTGAAGCAGGGTGTTCAATGCCGCGTGTGGTGAACGAACCTTGAGGCGCCGTTTATCAAGCCCCAAAAGAAATCCACGAGACTTGACCGTCCGGTCGATGTCATCCTTGAGCTTCCCAAAAGCCGGCAGTTTTCTCAGGAATTCTTCGTACTTAATCTTGGCTTGCCTCTCGGAACACCGGAGAATCTTGGCCAACTTTCCCAAGCCAGCCCCGTACATCCACGCATAAAACCAGGTTTTAGCACTGTCTCGGTCCACACCCAAAGCCTTGGCATTGATCGAATGAATGTCCGTTCCGTTCTCCTTTCTACCTTCAAGTACACTTTTAGCGAAGGCCCCGTTATCGTATGGTGCCAAATAATGTGCCAAGCATCGAGCCTCAAGGCCGTCGGCATCGATACCAACCAGGACATAACCAGGCCGAGCTTCGAACAAAGCCCGATATTCACGTTCGGCCGGCACTTGTGCCAAGTTGGGTTCATGATGTGTCATACGTCCTGTCACCGCTCCACACGTGTTTACTCCACCATGAATTGTACCTGTTTCAGCATTCACTAGCTTTAACCATGCTTGGTTACCTTCGGCCAATTGGCCCAAACGTTTCTGAAGAACCATATAACGCAAAATTAATTGAGCCTCAGGAAACTCAAGCTTGGTCAAAACTGTTTCATCGATCTTTGGTTCACCGGTTTTTTCCGTGAATTCCTCAGGCTGCCAATTGTATTTCCGCTTGAAAAACCGCGCAATATGCTGGGCGCTTCCAGGATTGAATTCAACCAACTGAATGCGCGTACACGGCGCTCCAGGGTAATACCCGTGTATTTGACTTTTGGGAACAAATTCGCCCTTCGGGACCCACCAAGGCGGGATGATTGCTTGAAGCTCTTGGCATATTCGTTCCCGCTCAATGACAAGCCGCTGATACAACTCTTCGGCCGCCGCGACATTGAACCGAAAACCTCGTTCAATTTGCCGTTGCACAATTCGTGCCACATTGTGCTCCAAATTCAACGCCTCGACCGACACGTCGGCTTGCAGTAACCGTTGGTAAAGCCGATGCGTCACCCTCACGTCTTGCGCGCAGTATTGCTCAAGTTCACGTGACCATTTTGTAAAGGCTCCTTCTTGTTTAGCGTAGCTCCCCTTCAGTTCACCCAATCGATAACCCCAAGCTTCAAGACTGTGTGACCCAATAAAAGCCCCGGGTATCATACCCTTTTGAAAACGGCCGAAATCCGTTTCTTTCAAGTCCGGATATGCCAATCGTGCCCACACCAAAGTGTCCAAGACATAATCCGGTGGTTGCCATTGCGGATAAAGCCGGCGGATAACCGGCAAGTCGAAGCCAATGATATTGTGGCCCACGATGGTTTCGGCTTCGGCAAGCCTAACCAATGCGTCTGGTACTCGTTCAAGGGAAAATACTTGGATACTCGAGGTACCCAATTCAAGTAACCCTATGGTCCAAATACGTGTTACATCATTTAGACCATCTGTTTCGATGTCGAAAACATAGGACCCCATGGTGAATCTCCTTCAAAAATCTGGTTGTTGCTTGAAGTCATCAACAATTGGTAATAACCTCCCTGTGTCGTGGTTATAAAGGACGGTATCAGCCACACCAACTTTCCCAATCGGCCGATTCTTAAGTACCCGTAAAATTGACTTGTCGGGTTCATCCGAATACTGATTGCGTTCCAAGCTGATCACCACGTCACTCAATTGTTCTAACGCACCAGAACCTCGAAGGGCCGCCAAAGTAACTGCACGTCCTTCGTTCCAGCTTGTCCCGTCTTTAGGGCGATTGAGGTGAACAACTGCCAAGACACCAACACCAGTCTCTTCAACAAGCTGACGGAGCTTGGTCATCAAACGGTCGATCAACTTTCGCTCATCTGCAAGCATTTCATCGAGTCCAGACACGACGATACTCAAATGGTCAAGTACCACAAAGTCCACTTCGCACCCCACAGCAAGAAAGCGAACGTGAGCAAATAGATTGTCAATTTGAGAACTTCCAAAATGATCATAAATCCAAAACCGACCAGTTCCCAAAGTGGTTTCGAATGCTTTACGTTTTTCATCTTCGGTCAACCTTGCTTTCACGAAAGGTAAATGAAGTGGTTTGTTGAGCACAACCGTTCCGTACCGTTCTGCTGTACGTCTAGGGTTTTCCTCCAGGGCCAAGACACCAATTTTGAGTTTGTGCTCGATGAGGAAATGGGCAGCAATTTCATGGACCACAGTCGACTTTCCCAACCCTGAACCCGCGGTAAACAAATAGAGTTCCCCCTTTCGGAACCCACACAACAACTGATCGAGCTGTGGGTACGGCGTGGTGAACCCGTAGGGCAATTCGGACCACATCACGTCGTACAATTCGGTGCCATTCAGTATTCCATCCGGCCGAAACGGTGTAGCTTTCAGGACACCCTCGATGATTAGTGATCCTTGGCCTTGGCGTAACAAGTCGTTGGCATCTTTGATTCCTTCGGTGTTCGGGTAACGGAACACTTTGACTTTTCCTGGGGACAACAAAGGTGCAACAGCTTGAACTGCTTTCTTGCCATCGTCATCGTTGTCAAAACACAGGACAACTTCGCGGAAACCATCGATAAACTTCAAGTTCCGCGTGATGGCCGTCTTGGCCGCTGCCGCACCATTCGGTACAGAAACAACTGGGACTTTCAAATTAAACGTCTGGGCAACACTCAGGCAATCGATTTCGCCTTCAGTGATGACCAATCTGGCACCGCCTGGAGACCACAGGTGTTGGCCGAACAATTCGACTTTACGGGCATCACCAAGCCACAGAAACGTTTTGTCTGGGAAGCGAATGTGCTGAGCTACCAGAGTATTCTTGTGGAAATACGGGGCCACTTGCACGGGCTTCCCAAGATACGTTGTGGTAAAGTACCCGAAAGTTTCGCAAGTCTGTTTCGTTAACTTC
>FWPU01012515.1_pt1 | contig 11195 bp, 9 predicted proteins | sample 2228361 | NCBI WGS metagenome assembly FWPU01 (sample SAMEA103939777, study PRJEB20133) | metagenome | reverse complement strand
TCGTCGACATAGGCGGCCTTGTAAGAAGCTTCGAGCAGCATCATGACGAGAATCAGGCCGGCGGTCGCGAAAAAATTGGTCGGCTTCCAGCCGTACCTGGTCCCCTGCAACGCGACGACAACGGCGAGCATCGCCCGGACAAACCCGCTTTCGATGGCGTTTCTACGGAGGACGAACCGGGACGCCTGTAACGCCAGGGCCGTACCCGACGCCAACAGCGCCGGCTGCGTGATCGGCGTCCAGACAGTGAGAGCGGGATCGACGTAAGCGAACTCCAACGCCGCCGCGAATTCCGACGGCTCCGCACGACTAAACCCGGCCACCACCAGCGGCTGAAGCAGAATGAGCGCGGCGCGGATCCCCGTTCGTGGAGTCAACAAGCCGTCCTCGGTAATCAGGGACAGCGCAAGTAGGTTCAGCGGGAGCAGGAACGCGACGGCCTGAAAGACGATGCGGCCGACATCCGTCGTCGCCGCATCGCCGCTCGCGAAGAGCCACAACGACCTGTCCGCCAAGGCCAGCATGAGAATGGCCAGCACGATCCGGCTGCGATCGAACAGCCAGCCGAACAGAAGCCCGAGCACCAGCGTGATCAGCGGAAAGACTCCGGCGAGCGGCTGAAGCCAGCCGGGAAGTTTTCTGGGGCGCAGAAAGCCCACGGCGAGGAGCAGGAGAAATCCACCGGGCATGATAAAGGAACAGGTCAGCTTCCACACCGACACGCCCACTTGGTGCCCCGCCCAACTGTGAGTAAGCGATCTGTACCGTGGCTTGTCCCACGCAGCGGCTGCCAGAAGCGTACCAGGGTCGCCGCGGGAAATACGCGGAAAACGCGACTGTCAGTAGGCATTTGGCCATCGCCAATGGACGATGAGCCGGACGGTCGTTTGTGTGAGCGAGGTTGAAGGGCTGAGCAGACGGGCAAGTGTTCTCTTTTGAACGGAGCGGTCAGGAGCGGTCGCGCGGAATGAGTCGGAGGGTACCGGTGGCGGGATCGACCGAGACCGCAATGGTTCCGGCGAGCACGCCGAGCAGCGTCTCCCCGGCTAACTGACGGCGCCACCCGCGCAGAATGGGAAGGTCGGGATATTCTCGACGGCGTGCGGCTTCGGCCAGTGCCTGAAGATCGGCGGATGTGGCCAGCAGCGTCGGGGCCATGTCTTCTTCGACCGCCCGGGCTCTGAGCACCGCCTGCAGGAGCTCCACGAGGCCGGCTGATTCCGGTTCGGATTTGCGCGCACGCGGAACAGCCGGCCATGCGGACGGCGGCTGTGACAAGGCATGGCGGACAACAGCCAACAGAGCCTCTCCGCTGCGTTCGATCTCAGACGGGTGGAGCCCCCGGACGGAACGCAATTCGTCCAAGGTCTTGGGCATCTGGCGGGCGAGCTGGAGCAGCACTTCATCGCGCACCACGCGACCGCGCGGGAGGTTGCGTCTCCGCGCTTCGGCTTCGCGCCAGGCCGATAACTCGCGGAGCACGGCGGCGGCTCGTGGCTTCAGGTTGTCCCATCCGCGAATGCGCTGGTACCGGTCCTGCGGCTCCTCGACACGTCGCCCGATGGCTTCCCGCAATCGCGAGAATTCCTCGTGCACCCAGTCGTGCCGGCCGAGTTTCTGCAAGCGCGACCGGAGATGATCATGGATCGGAAGAAGGAACTGCACGTCTTCCAACGCATAAGTCAATTGCTCCTTCGTCAGCGGCCGTTGGCTCCAGTTGGTGAAAGTGTGCGACTTAGCCAATTTGGCCCCGTGAAGCCGCTGCACGAGATGCGCGTACGCCACCTGAGCGCCGTAACCGACCATCGCCGCGGCGATCTGCGTATCGAAGAACGGCGTCGGGACCCGGCCCGCATACGTCGTGAACAGTTCCAGGTCCTGCCGTCCGGCGTGCAGGATTTTTTCGATTCGGGGATCGCAGATCACCTCCCACAGACAGTCCAGCTTGCCCTGGGAGTGAAGTGCGGGAAAGTCGATGGCGGCGGCGACCTCGTCGGTGGCGACTTGAATCAGCTCAAGACGAGGGACGAACGTGTCTTCCCCCACGAACTCCGTATCGAGCGCCAGGCGACCGCTTTGCCGGAGACGGCCGCAGAGTCGTTCCAGACCGGCGGCATCGGTGATGTATTGGGATCGGTGAGCGTCCGTCAACGAGGTCATTCCGTCGGATTGTACCGGGCGTCTTTCGCGCGAGGCGGCTCGGCGGCGCTCAGGCTCAAGTGTTCCTTGAGGAACTGATAGGCTTCGATAATCCGACGCAATTCAGGTTCTGAGCTGCGGTCGCCCTTGCGCGCGTCGGGATGAAGTTTCTTGGCGCGCTCGCGAAACGCGGCGGTCACCGCAGCCAGCGAACTGCCGTATTCCAGCCCCAAGGCGTCGAAGGCTTCGGTGGCGTTGTTGATTTCGCTTCGCACGCCGGACGGGTCTCCGCCCCCACCGGCGGCTTTCAGGAAATCCGCCAGATTGATCCGCCGCCGGCGCCGCCGGGGTCGCTCGCGCGCTTCGCTGTCCAATTCTTCCCAGCGGTCCTCGATGAACTCGAGGCGCGCCTCCAGACGGAGGGCTCCGGACAGGTCGCAGATGTGCGGCAGTTCTTCCTCGATCAGCTTCAAGGTCCGGTCGATTTCCTCCAGGCCCTGTTCGATCCGGAAGTAGCTGTCGACGCGTTCCTGCATCATGTGGTCGATCGCGAAATCCAGGCTGTCTTCGGTTTTGAGGCGGAGCGACTCGATGCGGCGGCGCATCCCGGTCTGATACTTGGCGAGTTTGGCGGCGGAGAACGGCACGATTCCTCGTCGGGAACGCTTGCCCGACATCCGGGCGGTCGGACGGCCGCCATTCTAGCACAACAATGGGATAGGCCGCACCGCCGCGCAGGGAACGCCGTCAGGCATGCCCGGTATTGCCGGAGCGCCGAGTCCGGTGCTACACTCCCGCCCCGCCGCCGTCAGGCTGAGCGAGAGTTTCACCTCAATAATAATTTTCGTGCATGGAGGCGTCATGATCGATGTGATGCGTGTGCTCGCAATCGGGTTGGCGATCACCACATGGGCCGCATCGGGCTATGCGGCCGATCCGTCCGGCTACGGCCAGCCCGGAGGAGAATTCGATATCAGAATTCCGCGCGTTCCGGCGGACCAACTGGCTGCAGCGAAGGCGACGAAGCCGCCCTTCACGCCGACGCCGGAAGTGCTCGCCGAAGGCAAAGCGATCTTTCTGGGCCGCGGCACCTGTTTCCAGTGCCACGGTCCGGAAGGCAGGGGCGACGGAGGCGCCGCCAAAGTGCTCCCGATTCAGCCGCGCAACTTTACCAACCCCGCATTCAAAAAGCTCCGGACGCCCGGCGAGCTGATGTGGGTGCTGAAAAACGGAAGCTTGGGCCAATCGGGGAAAGTGCCGGGGACCGGCATGCTGCCGATCGTCGGGCAGTTCTTGAGTGAAGAAGACGGCTGGAAGGTCTTGCTCTATGAATTGAGCCTGGGCGGGGCGGAGTGATCTTTAGCCCCTCGGCGCCTCGTCGCTCGGTCGGGAACGGCGGCGCGCCACCCCCGCATCCCGTGCCGCCGCCGCCACCGCTTTGGCCACCTTCGGCACCACCTCTTTATCGAACACGCTGGGGATGATGTAATCCTCGCTGAGCGCCGCTTCGGGTACGGCCTCGGCGATGGCCTGCGCGGCCGCCAGCTTCATCGCCTCGTTGATGTCCCGCGCCTGCACGTCCAGCGCCCCCCGGAAGATGCCGGGGAACGCCAGCGCGTTGTTGATCTGGTTGGGATGATCGGAGCGGCCGGTCGCAAAGATGCGGCAACGGGGGGCGGCCAGTTGGGGAGCGATTTCCGGATCGGGATTGGCCATCGCAAACACGATCCGGTCCGGCGCCATGAGATCCAGATCCTCGGGCCTCAGGATGTTGCCGACCGACAGGCCGATGAAGACGTCCGCACCCTTCAACGCGTCCTGGAGCGTGCCCCGCGGTTGATCTCTCCGGATCAACGCGCTCAAGTCGTTTCTCGACGCGCGCAGTTGGTCCGCCTCGCCGGTCAGCACGATCCCCTCGGGCTCGCATCCGATCAGATGCGAGACGCCGGCCGCCAGCAACATGCGGCAGCAGGCGGTTCCCGCCGCGCCGAGCCCGTTCACCACGACGTGAATGTCTTCCATCCGTTTCTTGATCACCTTCAAGGCATTGGTCAAAGCGGCCAGGATGACGACGGCGGTGCCGTGTTGATCGTCGTGCATGACCGGAATGTCCAACGCCGCCTTGAGCCGCCGCTCGATCTCGAAACAGCGGGGGGCGCTGATGTCCTCCAAGTTGACGGCGCCGAAGCCGGGTGCGATCCCTTGGACGATGCGCACGATCTCGTCGGAGTCCTGGGTGCTCACACAGATCGGCCAGGCATCGATGCCCGCGAATTCCCGGAACAGCATGGCTTTGCCTTCCATCACCGGCAGAGCGGCTTCGGGACCGAGATTGCCCAAACCCAGGACCGCCGAGCCGTCGGTCACGATGGCGACGCTGTTGCTCTTGATCGTGAACGCATAGGCCTTGGTCCGGTCCTTCGCGATGGCCTCCGCCACCCGGCCGACCCCCGGCGTGTACACGGTGGAGAGGATGTTGCGGGTGGTGAGCGGGAGCTTGCTTTGAACCCGGAGTTTGCCCCCCAGATGCAGCAGGAAAATGCGGTCCGAAGCCGACAGGACGCGGACGCCGGGCAGCGTTCCCAGCCGTTGCAGCACGCGCTCGCCGTGCGCCTCGTTCCGGACGTCGAAGGTCACGTCGCGCACCATTGTTTCGGCGCTGGCCGACACGATGTCGACGGCGCCCAGGTTGGCGCCCTCCTCGGCCAGGGCGGTGGCGACTTGGGCGAACATGCCGGGCCGGTTGCCTAGCTCCAGGCGGACGGTCAACCGGTAGTTGGAATAGGGGCCTGCATCATTCACGGCGGTGCCTCATCCTTGCGTGTGATCGAGAGATTATCACACTTTGGCGGTTCAGGCCCAATAGGAATGGTCGAAGGCCTCGTGGAAAACCGGACGCTGAGCCCTTTCTTAGGTGGCACTGTTCCCTTGCTATACGCTAAGCCTCGTCCCGTAAGAAGGCAGTTGACTTTTGCGGGAGTTTTCGATTAGCGTACCGCCCCGTCTGTCGCGACGAATCCCTAGAATGATTTCTCGTGCCGAAAGGAGGTGAACTCATCATGAAACGGATCATGACGGCATTTTTGGCAGTCGCCATCCTCGTGGCCTTCACCGCTCCGTCCTTCGCCGGCGAGAAGAAGGGGGAGAAAGAGAAGAAGGGCGGTAAGCTCGTTCAGCTCGTGTACGGTGAGGAGAAGAAGGAAGAGAAGAAGAAGGGCGGTAAGTAAGCGCAAAGGCACCGCGCAGCTTCACTCTCTCCATCCTTGCGTTCTTTGTTGGCCCGCATTCCGGCACCTGGGGATGCGGGCCGATTTTTTTTCTTCCGATAGCCGGCTTTCTCATTTTCTCACCGGCTCCCTTTTCCGCAGCGCAAACCATCGGCGAAACGGGATCGGAATCAATGACAGCCGAATCGGCCGTTGACCCGCGTCAAACGGGATGCTACGGTGAACGCTATGTCGTCCGAACGCACGGGCCGTCGGCCCAATCGGTTGCTTTACGAAACCAGCCCCTACCTCCTCCAACACGCCTATAACCCCGTGGACTGGTATCCCTGGGGCGAGGAAGGGCTCCGCCGCGCGCGCGAGTTGAACCGTCCTCTTCTGCTCTCCATCGGTTATTCCGCCTGCCACTGGTGCCACGTGATGGAACGGGAATCGTTCGAGAACGAGGAAATCGCCCGGTTCATGAACGAACACTTTATCTGCGTCAAGGTGGATCGGGAAGAACGACCGGACTTGGACGACATTTACATGCAGGCCACGCTGGCGATGAATCAAGGACAAGGCGGCTGGCCCATGACCGTGTTTCTGACCCCGGAGCAGGAGCCGATTTTCGCCGGGACTTACTTCCCGCCGACGGACCGCTGGGGCCGGCCCGGCTTTTTGACCGTGCTCAAGAAGGTGGCTGAGCTCTGGCGGAAAGATCCCGAAGGGCTCCGCCGTCAAGCCGCGCAGGTGACCGCCCGCCTGAAGGAGGAAACCCAGTCCGTCAATCCCATGGTGGTGGACGAGGCCGAACTGGACGCGGCGGTGGCCCAGTTCGCCGAAGACTTCGATCCGCGCCACGGCGGCTTCGGCGGCGCCCCGAAGTTTCCGCCCGCCACGGGCTTGTCGTTCTTGTTGCGGAGTCACCATCGCACCGGCGACGCCCGCACGCTTCACATGGTGCGCAAGACCCTGGACGCCATGGCGGCCGGCGGGATGTACGATCAGATCGGCGGCGGATTCGCCCGCTATTCCACGGACGAGCGCTGGCTGGTTCCGCATTTCGAGAAGATGCTCTACGACAACGCCCTCCTGGCCCGCGCCTACATCGAGGCGTACCAGGTCACCGGGGACTCGGGCTACCGTCGGATCGCCGTGGAGGTCCTCGACTATATCCTGCGGGAGATGACGTCTCCGGAAGGCGGGTTTTATTCCGCCACCGACGCGGATTCGGAAGGGGTCGAAGGGAAATTTTTCGTCTGGACGCCGGAAGAGATCCGCGCCGCCCTCCCCTCCGAGGAAGACGCGCGCCTCTTCTGCGGGTATTACGATATTACCGCCGCCGGTAATTGGGTTGAGCCCTTGGCCTCGACGCCCCATAATGCCGTGAGTATCCCGAATCGCCTCCGTCCCGTCGACGCAACGGCGCGTGAACTGGGCCTGTCGGTCGAAGAACTGGAAGCCGCCGTCGCCCGCCTCCGGCCGATCGTGTATGACGCGAGGCGGAAGCGGGTCCCGCCCGGGCTCGACGACAAGATCATCACCGCCTGGAACGGCATGATGATCGGGGCGATGGCCGAAGGCGGCCGGGTATTCGGCGAAGCCCGCTATCTGCAAGCCGCCCGGCGCGCGGCGGATTTTCTCTTATCGGCGCTCCGCCGACCGGACGGCGGGCTGTTTCGGACCTTTCGCGCGGGCAAGGCGCGTGTGACCGCGTTTCTTGAAGACTATGCCTGGCTGGCCGACGGGCTCATCGACTTGTATGAAGCGGGCGGCGAGGAACGGTATCTCAGTGAAGCCGCTGGTCTGGCGGCAGCCATCGTCGCCGAGTTCGCCGACGACGAGCACGGCGGGTTCTTCACCACGGCCAAGGACCATGAACAATTGATCCTGCGCACCCGCGAAGGTCCCGACGGTGCCACGCCCAGCGGCAACGCCGTCGCCGCGTCCGCTTTGGCCCGGCTGTCATGCCATTTCGGACGGGAGGATTTTCGGCAAGCCGCCGCGAATGCGATTCGCGCCTACGGCCGCCAGATCGCCCGCTATCCGCGAGCCTTTGCCAAGAGTCTGGCGGTGGCGGATTTTCTGTTGCAGGGCCCGGTCGAGCTGGCCCTGGTTGGCACGCCGGGTGAGGCGGCCTATGAGCGACTCAAGGCCGAGATGAATCGCCCATATCTGCCCAACCGGATCCTCGCCCATTGGGACCCGGCAAGCGGGACAACCGACCATCCGCTGTTGCGCGGGAAGGGACTCGTGCAGGGTCGCCCGGCGCTGTACATCTGCCGGAATTTCGCCTGCCGGCAGCCGATCACCGACGCCGCCGACGTGGCCGTCGCGTTGAAGAACCAAGCGACGCCATCCGCTCAGGAGCGACCGGCCCCCAAGATCTTGACCGGCGCCCGCCTCGCCGGTTCCGCGACCCCGGGAGGCACCGCCGCTTACGCGGTTCGCACGATCAATCGCGCGGCGGTCTTCCGCGATCTGACATACGGCTATACGTCGTTGGGGTCCACCGGGTTGACCGTCAGCCGGCTCGGCTTCGGCACGTACCGGGTCGACACGCAGGAATCGGCTCATCGCGCCGCGCTCACGCAGGCCCTTCGCGAGGGCTGCAATGTGGTCGATACGTCCACCAATTATATGGACGGCGACAGCGAGCGGCTCGTCGGGTCGGTGCTGGCCGACCTGATCAAACGCGGCGAACTCGCGCGTGAAGAAGTCGTCATCGTCACGAAGATCGGGTACGTGCAGGGGCACAATCTGAAACAGGCGGAGGCCCGCGAGAAAGCCGGCAAGCCGTATCCCGAAATGGTGAAATACGGAGAGGGGATCTGGCATTGCCTACATCCCGACTTTCTGGCCGACCAACTGGCCCTTTCGCTGGACCGGCTCGGACTGGACACGTTGGATGTCTGTCTGTTGCATAACCCGGAATATTTCTTCTCCGACGCGACACGGCGAGGCGAAGCGGATCTGGAATCGTTGCGCGACCGGTTCTATCGGCGGCTTGAAGCGGCCTTTCGATATTTCGAGACCCAGGTGGCGGCCGGACGCCTGCGCTGGTACGGCGTCTCCTCCAACACCTGCACGGCCGAGTCGAATGATCCGGAAGCGACATCCCTGACCCGCATGCTCGCGGCGGCCAAGTCCGCAGCGACGGCCGCAGGGCGGGCGGATCACCACTTCAGGGTGGTCCAATGTCCCATGAATCTCTACGAAACCGGCGCGCTGTTTACGCCGAATACCGGTCCGGAGAACCGACTCACTTTGCTCGAAGCGGCGCGGCAGGAGGGAATCGCGGTTCTGGTCAACCGCCCGTTGAACGCGATCCCGGCAAGAGAGGGGGGCCTCGTACGTCTGGCCGACTTGCCGGTCGAACGACAAGAGACGTCATTCGACGAGCAGCGGAAACGGGTGGCCGATCTGGAGGACGAATACCGGCGCGACATCGCCACCCACGTGCCCCACGGCGGTCAAGGAACGGCGCCGGCGGACTATTTCGCCTGGGCCGACCAACTGGCTCAGATCCGGCCGCGGCTCCGGGGGCTTGAACATTGGGAACAGATCGAGACTCAGATGATCGCGCCGCATGTCGACCAAGTGTTGCGGGCGCTGGGCACTCTGCTGACCGGAACGCAGGCAGAACGCTGGGAAGCCTGGCGGGACCGGTACGTGCCGGAACTGCTGGCGCTGCTCAAGGAGATGCGGCGCGAAGCGACCGAGCGGAGCCGCGCCACCACCGCCGCGATCGCCCGCGCGATCGATCCACTGTTGCCGGAGGAGCGGCGGAAAGTATCCCTGTCGCGCAAGGCGCTCTGGATCGTGGCCAGCACGCCCGGCGTCACCTGCGTGCTCAACGGCATGAGGACGACGGCGTACGTCGAGGATGCGCTCGGTGTGCTCCAGTGGCCGCCGCTCGCCGATGTGCGACAGGTGTATCGGGCGGTCCGCTGAAATTCAGCGAGCGCATGTGGTTGAAGGAGGAGTGATCGATGTCGGGAGTTCGGCCGACCAACAACGTGTTCCTCTGGCTGCTGTGTCTCGTGATGCTGTCGTGGGGAAGCGGGTGCGCGAGCCGCTCCGCGTCCGTCAAGGTCGATCAATCCCAAGAGCCGACGATGCGGACGCCGGCGACCGAAGAGCGGGTCGCGGCGGCGCCGTTGAAGGAAATTCCGCCCGCCGAATCTCCGATCGTCTCATCCCGAGTCGCGCCTCCTCCCGACCTGCCGGCCGAGCGGCCGATTCAGCGGTATCTGCTCGACATCCCGTTCGATTTCGATCAGTCCAGTCTGCGGCTCGACGCCATCGCGATGGTCGAAGCCAACGCCAGACGTCTCAAGGAAGACGGCGTGAAGAAGGTGCTGCTGGAGGGCCGGGCGGATGAAATCGGGACATCCGAATACAATCTGGTGCTGGGCGAACGCCGGGCGCGGGGGGTGAAACACTATCTCGAGAGTCTTGGACTGGTGCCGCTCGTCATCGATACGACGAGTTACGGCAAGGACCGACCCCTTTGCACCCAGCACAGCGCCGAGTGTTGGCAAAAAAACCGCAGCGTCCGCTTCGTCGTGCGCGAGTAGCGTTGCCTCTCCGACGCTTCTTGCGCACGGTTCCGGGCCGCCCTTTCTCTTGTCCTCTCAAACGGTTCGCTTGTCCGATCCTGCCGAAACCGGTGTGACCGTTGCTCCACCTCCCCCTCTCGCCTGACCGTGATTGTTTACCAGGATTTAACAGTTCGGTGACAAAGCTGGAACGAGGCGCCGGTATCGTCCGTCATGTAGAAAGATAGAGGCGCGAGGCCGGAGTCTCAGAAGGGGGTGAATCACGATGAAAGGCTTGGAGGACTCGTTGCTCCTTCTTGGTATCGCAGGTTTTCTTCTGGCTCCACTGATCCACGCGATCATGACCTTGAAGGGGATGCGCGAAAAACTGATCTATCCTCTGCTGCGGGTCAAGGCGACGGACGGCCGCTTGCATCCGATGATGCGGGCCAAGCCGGACCGTCGCGGGGCGATGCATACCCATTTGGCGTGCGCCGTCTGAGTTGAAAGACCGGCATTCGCTACAACTAAAGGAGGCTCTGGAGATCATGGTAACCGTCAGCCAATTGATGACACGGGATCTGGTGACGATCGAAGCAGGCACGTCGGTGGTCGAGGTCGCGAAGTTGATGAAGGACAGGCAGATCGGCAGCGTGTTCGTCGAGCGGGACGGCGAGATCGTCGGGATCGTGACCGAACCGGACATCGTCCGAAAGGTCGTCGGGGCCGACCGCGGACCGTACTTCATCCCGGTGGAAGAGATCATGAGCGCGCCGGTGATCGGCATCGACGAGCGCCGTCCGGTGACGGAAGCGGCGGATCTGATGGAACAGCATCGGACCCGTCATCTGGCGGTCCGGCGAGGCGAGAGAATCGTGGGCGTCTTATCGGTGAGAGATCTCCTGCACCCGGTGTCGATCGATGAATTCTAGCGCCGGCCGTTCGGCGACGGGAGAAGTCATGCCCAAACTCGACACGGTGTTTCCGGGATTGCACTGGATTCCCGCCGCTCGGTTCTTCCGTGCGGCCGAACGCGTGGCGGAAACCGATCTCACGGTCCTCTGGAGAAAAGGCATCCGGCTGGTTCTCAGCCTGTTGATCCTGACCATCTTGGCCGGGCTCGCCGGCGGAGTGGTCAAGACATTCCTCGACCTCCGTCTGCTGTTCGACGCCGCCGTGGAAGTCGCCCTGCGCCGGGTCATCATCGATACATTGGTTCTTTTGGCGCTCGTGGAAGTGTTCAAGACCACCTTCGCCTATTTCTCGGAAGGGCGGGTCAAAGTGACGTTTATCGTGGACACGGTTCTGG
>FWPU01012513.1_pt1 | contig 11195 bp, 13 predicted proteins | sample 2228361 | NCBI WGS metagenome assembly FWPU01 (sample SAMEA103939777, study PRJEB20133) | metagenome | reverse complement strand
ATTAAAAAATATGACTCAACAAAAACAAATTTACAAATGCAATATTTGCGGCAATGTTGTTGAGCTTTTACATGCGGGCGGAGGACAATTTATTTGCTGTGGTCAGCCGATGGAATTATTAGCGGGAAAAACCGAAGATGTGGGGATGGAAAAACATGTACCGGTAATTGAAAAAACCGATAAAGGAATAAAAGTAAAAGTAGGATCTGTTCCTCATCCAATGGAAGAAAATCATTATATTGAATGGATAGAACTTATTGTTGATGGAACGAGTTTGAGAAAATTTTTACAGCCAGGAAATTCTCCTGAGGCAGAGTTTAAAATAGAAGGAAAAATGATTTTTGCTCGCGAATATTGTAATATCCATGGCTTGTGGAAAAGTTAATTTTAAAAATTTCATTTTTGAAAGTTAAATAAAAATGAAAGAAAAATTAAGATTTCCAGCAGTGGTTGGACAATTTTATCCAGAACAGAAAAAAGAATTAGAAAAAACGATTGATGAATTTTTAGCTTTGGCAAAAATTCCTGAAATTGAAGGGGAAGTTTTTGGCTTGATTTTGCCTCACGCAGGTTATATTTTTTCAGGCGGAGTGGCCGCTTTTGGATATAAAGCAATTTCCGGAAAAAAATTTGAAAATGTAATTTTGATTGGCGATTCTCATTGCGAGAGATTTGATGGAGTTTCTATTTGGGAAAAAGGAGAATGGGAAACGCCCTTGGGGAGAGTTAAAGTTAATGAAAGTTTGGCTCAAAAAATTTTATCTTTTTCAAAAAGATTTTTTGTCAGAGATTCAGCTCATTTGTTTGAGCATTCCTTAGAGGTTCAAATTCCCTTTTTGCAAAAAGTATTAAAAAATTTTAAAATTTCGTCAATTATTTTTGGTTCAGAAAACGAAGATTGGAAGAACTTGGCCAAAGCAATTTTAAATATTTTTGAGAAAGGAAAAACTTTAATTATCACTTCTTCAGATTTATCCCACTATCCCCCTTATGATATTGCTAAAGAAGCAGATTTGGAAACAATTGATTCAATTTTAAAGGTTGATCCTGAAGAATTTTCTAAAAAAATTAAAGAACTGGAAAGAGAATTTCCAGACGTTGATACTTTTGCCTGTGCTCAAGATTCAATAAAGACAATTTTAGAGATAGGGAAAAATTTAAAGGCAAAAGCAAAATTATTAAAATATCAAAATTCTGGCGAAACTATTTTTGGCGAAAAATCTCAGGTTGTTGGTTACGGCGCTCTTGCTTTTTATTTATGAAAAATCTGTTTTATTATTTTCTGGTGGCTTAAATTTAATTTAGCCACTTTTTATTATCAGTTATTTTAGCACTATACCTACATAAATAATTTGACAAATCTTTTTGGTCTGCTAAAATTTCTATATACCCCCTTATGGGGGGGTTGATAAACTATGAAAAAAACAACAAAAAAACAAATTATAAATAGGATGAATTATATTTCCGGCCATTTAGAGGGAATTAAAAAAATGATTGAAAATGATAAGTATTGCATTGATATAATTTTACAAAATGAAGCTGTAATTTCAGCAATTAAGAAAGTAAATGAGATGATTTTGAAAAATCACTTAGATACTTGCGTTACTGAGGCAATTAAAGGAAAAAATGAAAAGGAAAGAAAAAGAAAATTGAAAGAGATTTTAGAGTTATTTAAAAATTCTAATAAAAAATGAAAAATTTTAACAAGCTAAAAAGTTGTTGTTTGCCAGAAAATTCAGAAGGAAAAAGAAAAGGAATTTTAAAAGGGATTTTATACGGCTTGGCCCCCCATACTTTTTGTATTCTTTTTATTATCTTTTCTGTTTTGGGCACAACCACCGCAACCAATCTTTTGAAACCCTTCTTACTTAACCGCTATTTCTTTTATTTTCTCATTGCTCTATCGTTCATTTTTGCCACTATTTCAGCCATTTTCTATTTAAAGAAAAATGGAATTTTATCGCTTCAGGGGGTCAAAAGAAAATGGAAATATCTTTCAATACTCTATGGGACAACCCTTTTTGTTAATTTAATTTTGTTTATGATAATTTTTCCTATTGCTGCAAATGTTGGTTTTAATTCTGCCCCCGGCTTCTTTACTTCTTTGCTAACTTTGGAGGTAGACATTCCTTGTCCTGGCCATGCTCCTTTGATTGTTGGAGAACTCAAAAAAATTAGTGGAGTAGAAAATGTGAAATTCAAATTTCCAAATTTGTTTGAGGTAAATTACCATCCTCAAAAAACCAGCGAAAAAGAGATACTTTCTTTGAAAGTTTTCAATATCTATAAAGCCAAAATTTTAAATAGAGAAACTGAGCAATTATCAAATAACAGCTCTGAGCAAACTACCAATGATCTAAGTGGTTGCACTGCTGGTTGCGGAGGTTTAACCAGAGGTTGTGGTTGTGGTTGCGGTTGCGGAAGGTAATTAATTTTTATGAGAAAAACAATTTTTAAAATTATTGGGATGAGTTGTGTCAGTTGCGCCAAAAATATTGAAGCGGAAGTGAAAAAAGCTTCCGGAGTTTTTTCTGTGAAGGTGGATTTTGTTAGAGAAAAAATGTTTGTTGAGGGAAAGAGTTTTTCAATTGAAGAAATAAAAAAGAGAGTAGAGAGCCTGGGTTATCGAGCTCTGGAAGAGAAAGAAAGGAAAACAGAAATTAGCGAAGCCGAATTAGAAGAGAAAAAAAGAATTAAAGATACCAAAATGCGGGCAATTTTGGCTTTGATATTGAGCCTGCCTTTAATGGTGACCATGGTTTTGATGTATCTGGATAAGATGTTTCCCGGTCAGATTTATCTTGAAGCTATCTTGGCTTTCATTGTGGTTTATCTTCTTGGCTGGAAGACCCATATTTCAGCCCTGAAGGCTGTCAGGCGGTTTTATACCAATATGGATGTTTTGATTTCTTTGGGTACGACAGCTGCCTTTTTCTTTGGGCTGACCGCTTTTTTTATTGATGTGCCGGTCTTTTTTGAGGTCGCCGCCTTTATTATGACTTTCCAGCTCTTGGGCAGATATTTAGAGGCTCGGGCGAGGGGAAAGACATCAGAAGTCCTGAGAGAGCTTTTGAAGCTTGAAGCCAAAACTGCCAGAATCTCGGTAGATGGCCAGGAAAAAGAAATTCCAATTGAAGAATTAAAGGTTGGCGATATCATGATTGTTCGGCCTGGAGAAAAAATTCCGACTGATGGAAAAGTAATTGAAGGTTACTCCTCGGTTGATGAATCAATGGCTACTGGAGAATCAATGCCAGTTGAAAAAACTCCAGGCTCAAAAGTGATTGGCTCTACCATCAATTTAGAGGGAATACTAAAGGTTAAAGCAAGCAAGGTTGGCAAAGATACTTTTTTGGCTCAAGTAATTAAATTAGTTGAACAAGCCCAGGGCTCAAGAATACCTATTCAGGAATTTGCTGATAAAGTTACTTTTTATTTTGTGCCAGCTGTTTTAATAATTGCTGTTTTAACGGCTCTGGGCTGGCTTTTGGCCGGCAATTGGTTTGTGGCCATTGTGGCGGCAATTACGGTTTTAATTATTGCCTGTCCTTGTGCTCTAGGATTAGCCACCCCAATTGCCTTGACAGTTGGAATTGGCCGAGGAGCAAAACAAGGGATTTTATTTAGAAGAGGAGAGGCAATTGAATTGATGGGAAAAACCAAGATTATTGTTTTGGATAAAACCGGAACTTTAACCAAAGGAAAACCCAGCATCACCAACATTGTAAAAATTGACAAGGGGTCGCCCTCTGTCATTTTGTGTTTGGCGGCATCGGTTGAAAGAAATTCAGAGCATCCATTGGCTCAGGCAATTGTGAGAAAAGCAAAAGAGGAAGGTATTGAATTTTTAAAAACCGAAAATTTCAAAGCGATTTTTGGCAAAGGGGTAGAAGCAATCATAGATGACAAAAGAGTTTTAGTTGGCAGAAGATTGCTAATGGAAGAAAACAATATTGATACTTCGTCAGTTGAAGAGATATTGAATAAATTAGAAGGAGAAGGTAAAACTGCTATACTGGTAGCCAAAGACAATCAAATTTTGGGAGTAATTGCCCTGGCTGATACTTTAAAAGAGAAAACAAAAGAGGCAATTGAAGAGCTCCATAAGATGGGATATAAATTAGTAATGCTTACAGGGGATAATACTAGAACTGCCCAGGCCATTGCTAAACAAGTTAATGTGGATGAAGTAATAACTGAAGTTTTGCCCGATCAAAAAGTGGAAGTGATAAAGAAATTACAAGAAGGAGGGAGAGTAAAAGTAGCAATGGTTGGGGATGGCATCAACGATGCCCCCGCCTTAACTCAGGCCGATGTTGGTATTGCTATTGGTTCTGGAACCGACATTACTATCGAAGCCGGTGAAATTACTTTAGTCAGTGGAGAGTTAGATGCTTTAGTTAATTCCATCAAATTGAGCCAGGCAACTTTCAAAACTATTAGACAAAACCTCTTCTGGGCATTTTTTTACAATCTTTTAGCCATTCCCTTGGCAGCCTTTGGATTTTTGGCAACAATGATAGGTCCAATTATGGCTGCCGGAGCCATGGCTTTTAGTTCATTATCAGTGGTCTCAAATTCTTTACGGTTAAGGAAAATAAAATTATAATAAAAGATATGATGAAAAAGTGGATTTTTGGAATTTTTATTTTATTTTCAATTTTAAGTAATTTTAATCTTGTTTTTGCTCAAAATGAAAAAATTGAGATTTATTTTTTTTACAGCGCTACTTGTCCTCATTGCACAAAAGAAAAAATATTTTTAGAAGAATTAGAAGAAAAATATCCTCAGATTGAAGTTAAAAAATTAGATCTTTTTGAAAGAAAAAATGTTGAGCTATTAAAAAGATTTTATCGAGATTATAAAGTCCCTGCAGAAATTCAAGGCTATGTGCCAATAACCTTTATCAAAGAAAGATATTTTTTTGGTTTTGATGAGGAAATTGGCCAAAGTATTGAAAATTATACTTTAAGATTGATTCAAGAGGTTCCGCCAGAAAAACAAGAAAAGGAGATTACCACCTCTTTGGAAGAAAAAATTAAACTTCCAATTCTTGGCGAAATTGATGTTTCAAAATTTTCTCTGCCAGGGCTGGCAGTAATTTTAGGATTTTTTGATGGATTCAATGTCTGTTCCTTAGGAGCCTTGGTCTTGATTTTGGGATTAGTTTTGGCTTTAAAACAGAAAAGTAAAATTTTGATCTTAGGTAGTATATTTATTTTAACTACCGGAATCATTTATGGGATTTTAATATTTTTATGGCACAAAATTTTTGGAGCGCTCTCTTTTTATCTAAGAGGAATGGAAATTTTAATTGGAATTTTGGCAATTTTTGGCAGTATTCATTTTTTAAGAGAATTTTCAAAATTTAGAAAAAGAGGGCCAGTTTGCGAGTTTGGAGGGGTTTCTCAAAAATTATCTCAAAAAACTCAAAAAGCCTTTGAGCAAAAAAAGGGAATTTTAGCTTTGGTAGGGGTTGTTTTTTCTTTTGCCGCCATTGTCACCATTGTTGAGTTTCCTTGTTCAGCCGTCTTACCAGTGATTTTCGCTGGAATTTTGACCCAAGCCCAAATCTCAGTTTTCCTTTCTTTGCTTTATATTCTTTTATATTTGACATTTTATTTATTAGATGAAATCATTCTTTTTTTGGTTTCAGTTTTTACTTTAAAACTTTGGATTGCCTCTCCCAAATTTGTTACTTTTTTAAATTTAGCAGCTTCAATAGTTTTGTTCTTTTTGGGAATTCATTATCTTCTTGGTTTGGTTTAATAAAAGATCCTAAAGAGGTTAGACCCCCCTACTTTAATTTTCTCTAAAAAACCTGAAAATTAGTAAAAAAGATAATTGATTGTTAAATTGGGTGAAAAAAATAACAAACCAAAAAGCTTTCAAGTCCAGGAAAAGCCGAATTTAGAGGCAATTTTAGAGAAAATTAAAAAGAGGAGGTAATCCTTGATATTATTTCAATTTTGCTTCAAGCAAACTTACTCTTTTTTCCAAAGCAGCAAATTTATCGCGAAAGACTTTTGTTTTAATTCGTTTTTGGTAAACCCAATGTCAAGTTTGATAATTTCAAGGGTTTCATCGATTTGATTGAACCTTTCGTCGAACTTATCAAACCTTCTGTCACGCTCTTTTAGTTTTTCAGTATTTGTAACTACTTATTCGGCAATAATTTGGATTTGTCCCTTTAGGTCTTTAGCCACAACATTAAAGTGGCGCTTAATTTCCTCTTTATATTCTTCTAAAATTTTTTTAATATTTTCTAATTTTAGTTTAAAAAGCTGAAAATAAGTGTCAATAGTTTTTATAATAGTGTTTTAGCTCCCTGACAATGTCATAGTTGAGCAATTTAAAAATGTCATACCTTGAGCCGCAACCTACAAAGTACCCGACTCCGCGTAATCGCTTCATAATAATATTTGAATATCCAAAGCAAAGTACGGGGCGTCGGGTACTTTGTAAAAATTGATTGATGTATTGAGTAAATTTATTTGACATTGGTTTTTCGCAAGATATAATGAAACTGGAAAAACTAAAAGAGATAATTCTAAAAATGTGCCTACTGACGCCGACATTAAAAAACTTTTAAGTGTGCTTGCGACTAAGGAGGATATTATTAAACTGAAACAAGATACAACTGGATGGTGAGAGATAGTTGCGGCCCTTACTGTTTCCGCAGACAAATTAGCTAAAGTCGTATATTAAGAATAGTATTTTATAAAAGTATGGAACGTTCCGATCAACAACTTCTAGATAGTTATCTTAAGGGTGAGGGCAATGAGAATTCGCTCGAGATTTTAATTAAACGATACCTAAAACCGATTTATAGTTTTGCTTATCGGTTTATAGGAGATCGTCAGGAAGCTGAAGATATTACCCAAGAAACCTTTGTTAAAGTTTGGAAGAACCTAAAGAAATTTGATCGGAAGAAAAAATTTAAAACCTGGATTTTTGCCATTGCGAAAAATACCTGTCTTGATTGGCAGAAGAAAAAACGAACCATCCCATTCTCAGTTTTAGACAATAAAGCAGGGTTTCCTTTTGCCGAGACCATTAAAGATCCGGTCCTTCTCCCAAGTGAACTTTTAGAGAGAAAAGATATCGCGGTAACCCTTAATAAGGCCCTTGAAAGTCTTTCACCAAAATACCGCCTGGTTTTGTTGCTCCGTTACAATGATCATTTTACTTTCCGAGAAATTGCCGAGGTTTTAGGCGAGCCGCTTCATACTGTAAAAAGCCGTCATAGACGAGCATTGACTCAACTTAAAAAATTACTATTGGCAACTTAAAACATTATTATCATCAATATGATAAAAAATATATTGCCTATATTAAAGACAACCCGAATAACTTTTGGTTTAAACGGAAACTTTTTGGTTGGGCTGGGTGCCGGCAAAATGGCAAGGATGGTTGGTTTTGGTCGTCGGGCTATCTATAATTATTGTCGGTGTTTATATTGGAGAAACCCTTAAGATACCAACCGCAATACTGCCGGGCATTCTGTTGGCAGTTGTCCTGATGCTCTTTTTTGGTTTTTGGAAGGGAGAAAAACCGTCTTGGCAATGGGGCTTTCCTGATAAATATAAAAACAATCAAGGAAAAAATTAATGTAGCGTCAAAATTAAAAGGAGATAAAAAGGGATGCACCAAAAGGCATCTTTTTTTCGTATTAATATACAGAGAAAGGTTGATAAATATGAGAAAGAAAATTTTGGTTTTAACAATTTTGTCAGTTTTGGTTTTTGGAATTTTGACGGCAAGTCCGGCTGAGGCAAGGGGATTTGTTTGGAAAGGGTTTTGGGGATTCTCGAATTTTAATTTAGATGACTGGGCCCAAAGAATGGAAAAAATGTTTGAGAATTGGGCGAGTTTACTGCTAATTATAAAAAATAAAAATCAGCCAACTGGCTGATTTTTCATTATCTGAATTAAATAATTTTTATTTCTTATTGATGGGTAAAACATTAACTTCGTTTGTCCATTTTCTCTGACCAGAAAATTTTAAGAGTTTTCGCCGGCTAAATTTAACTAACCCAGTTTTTATTGCATAAAGCGTATCATTCTTGCCGCAACGAACATTTTTACCTGGTTTGAATTTTGTACCTCTTTGGCGAATAATAATCATACCTGGTTTTGCTACTTGTCCAGCATGGAGTTTAATGCCTAATCTTTTTGCCTGGGAATCACGGCCTAAAGCTGTTGATCCACTCGCTTTTTTATGTGCCATAAATTTCTAAGCGCACTCCGACTAAAATTGGAGCGAAGTTAAATTTACGAATGCCTCGCATAAATTATTGAATAGAAATCTGTCTTAAAGTAAACCAAAGATATTAGGCAATACACGCGGTAAAGGTAATTTTATTTAAAAATGTTTCTTTGGAATTTTGTGCGAGGTTGCCATAATTAAAAATATAATTAAATTCTATATTTATCAGTTTATCAACAGTTAAAAACTTGTCAAGAACAATAAGATTTGTTAGACTTAAATCATATGCGTGAAAAAGTGGAAAAAGTTTTACATTTTATTAAACCGAATCTTGAACTTCATGGTGGAAGTGTTGAGTTGGTTGAGGTTGATGAAGAAAGGTCTTTGGTTAAAGTTAGGTTGATTGGGAGCTGCGCCTTTTGTCCAATGGTTGAGGTCACTTTTAAAAATACTATTGAGAAGATCCTTAAAAAAGAAATTCCAGAAATTAAAGAAGTGCTAACTGTCTAAAAATCTAGTTTTGAGATTTGATATTTTTAAATTATGACTTTAGAACAAACGCTTCGTCAGATTAAAAGAGTTCGTTTTTGGCGTGAGCGTGGGATAACCTTTTTATTAACTAGTAGTCTATTTTTAAATCTTGTTAACTGGCTTTATCTACTTTTTTCATTAAAGGGGAGGGCGAAAATTATTTCTCTCCATTCAGGTTTACTTTTTGGCGTTGATCGTATTGGTTCAAAATTTTTTCTTTTTAAAATACCCTCAATTGGGCTTTGCATCTTCGTTTTAAATTTCATTTTAGCTTTTTTCTTCTATGAAAAAGGGAAGGTAGTGGCAACACAATTTTTTTTGGCGAGCTTATTTATTCTTCAAATTATTTTATTACTCGGTAGTATCTTGACAATAAATTTATAAGAAATTTTACTCCAACATATTATGGAATTACGGGTTATTATTAAAATCATCTTTCTTTCTATTCTCTCCTTTCTTCTGGCTATTACTTGGCTGCCTATTTTAACGAACTTTCTTTATAAATATAAACTCGGCAAAAGTATTCGCAATAATGGTCAAACACCAATTTATACTGAGATGCATAGAAAAAAAGCTGGTACGCCGACTATGGGTGGGCTGCTTATTTGGGTGACCACTCTTTTTTTAATTTTGGCGATTTTTTTTCTTTGGCAAATTACTGATTATAATATTTTCAAAATCTTAAATTTTTTAGTCCGGCGAGAAACCTTTTTGCCACTTGGCGTTTTGGTCGCTTCGGCTTTAGTTGGTTTAACTGATGATATAATAGATATTAGAAAAAGCGAAACGGGAAAGGGTGGTTTACAAATAAGATCACGTCTGATTCTTTATACCTTAATTGCCTTAATTGGTGCCTGGTGGTTTTTCTACAAATTAAAATGGAGCATGATTCATGTTCCATTTTTAGGCAATTTTGAAATTGGATGGTGGTATATTCCGCTTTTTATTTTTGTCATTGTCGCCACAGCTTTTTCTGTTAATGAAACCGATGGTTTAGATGGTTTGGCCGGCGGTTTACTTCTTATTGCTTTTATGAGTTATGGGGTAATTGCCTTTCTTCAAGAAAAAACCAACTTGGCTGCCTTCTGCGGCGTGATTGTTGGTAGTTTGGTTGCTTTTCTTTGGCACAATATTTATCCAGCAAAATTTTTTATGGGTGATACTGGTGCTATGAGCCTGGGTATTACTTTGGGTGTGATAGCAATGCTGACCAATACAGTTTTTCTTTTGCCTATTATTTGTTTTATTTTTATTGTGGAGTCATTATCAGTCATTATCCAGGTAATTTCGAAAAAGTTTTTTCATCGTAAAGTTTTTCTTTCTGCTCCTTATCATCATCATTTAGAAGCCAGAGGTTTGCCTGAACCAAAAATTGTAATGAGGATGTGGCTGGTTGGTGGTGTTTGTGCTACTTTTGGTTTAATGATTTTTTTGATTGAAAAGTTGTTTATCTAAATAATGCAGTTCGAATCTACGAATACATCCGAATCTACAAAAAGGCTGATTCAAAATTAGGAATATAGCCGAACTTACAAATACATCGATCTTCGTTTGCCGATTGACGGATTCTGGTTGGTGAAGGCTGAATAACATGAAAGAAAATTTTAAAATTCGGTGATACAATTTTAAAGAAGAGCAGTTCTCGAAAATTGGTGATTCATATCCAAACTACGGATTCATAATTCGTATATCGGTTTTAGTACAAAGGTCGACCGGTTATTCGACCGGTCGCTCCGTTTGATAACGGGGCGAAAAATAAAATAAAAAATTAATCAAAAATATGACCGAGATTATTTCTCTATTTGAAACTTCCCAGATATAAATTATTGTTATTTTAATAGCAGTTGATGTTGTTTTAGGAATTATTGCTGCTTTAGTGAAAAAAGATTTCATTTTTGCTAAGCTCGGTAGCTTTATGAAGGGGCCGATTTTGGCTTATGTCTTTGGCTTTGCAATAGTTGAGATGGTGGGACAAGCCTTGCCTAGTTTAACTTTTATTGTTCCAGTAGTATTTATCTTAGTAACGATTTCTCTTTTGGCTTCCATAATTGGAAACCTCGGCAAACTTTTTGGATTTTCCTTGCCCGTAATTTCAAAGAAGTAGGAAGGCTAAACAGGGCGATTCGCCAAGATAACTACTCGATAATTAATTGAGCTAATTTTTGATTTGGGAAGTAATTTTTTAGAAGGGCAGAGTAAACCTGCCAAATTTTTATCAATCAAATCTTGTCAAATCTTGTCCGAATATCGTCCGTTTTTAGCAATTCATGAATTTATCTATTGCCAATTAGGCGTTTTTTAATTTTTTGCCCAGGAAGATTAAAAGGATTTTCTAATTTATATTTTAGTTAAAATTTGTCTAATCATATAAATTGCCTATTTAAAAATAGAAACTTTTAAAGCATTTTTTCTAAAATTGAAATTAACCTTTCCTAAATAGGGATTTTTCGATAGA
>FWPU01012512.1_pt1 | contig 11195 bp, 8 predicted proteins | sample 2228361 | NCBI WGS metagenome assembly FWPU01 (sample SAMEA103939777, study PRJEB20133) | metagenome | reverse complement strand
CTAATGCCGGCGATTTTCAATTTTTCCATCAAGCATTAAATAAATATACTAAAGTTCCAGATGATATAAAAAAAATACCTAAACCAATTATTGGCTATTACGGAGCAATTGATAATTGGTTTGATGAGCATTTGCTTGATTGTCTAGCTAATGAGTATAAAAATTTATCAATTGTTTTAATTGGAAGAGTTAGAAACGAAAAGATATTTAGATTAGCCAAAAAACATCAAAATATCTTTCTTTTAGGAGAAAAACCTTATAGACAGCTTCCTTATTATTTAAAGTTTTTTGATGTTTGTCTTATTCCTTTTAAAATTAATACTCTTATCAAAGCTACCGATCCGGTAAAAATATACGAATACTTTGCTCAAGGTAAACCGGTGGTGGTAAGTTACATTCCTGAGCTTACTAAATATCATAATTTCCTTTATCTGGCTAACACCAAAAGTCAGTTTTTATCAAAAATTCAAAAAGCTTTACTTGCAAATGATCAGAAATTAATTCAGGAAAGAATAAAATTAGCCCAGAGAAACACTTGGGAAAAAAGGATAAGTATTTTGATGCAAAAAATCCAAAAAATCTTTTTTCCTAAAGTTAGTATTATAGTCCTTTCTTATCAAGATTTTGCGCTTACTCATCGATGCCTGGAATCAATTTTTACCCGTTCTTTTTATCCAAATTTTGAAGTTGTTGTGGTTGATAATTTTACCGTCAAAAAACTGCAGGAGGAATTAAAAAACTACGCCCAAAAAAGACCAATTAAGCTGATTTTAAATGAACAAAACTATGGTTTTGCAAAAGGCAACAACATTGGTCTGAAAAGCGCCAGTGGTGATTTTCTGGTTATTTTAAATAACGACACTCTAGTTACACCCGGTTGGATCAGCCGATTGGTTTACCATGCAGCCAAAAAAGAAATTGGTTTAGTGGGGCCAGTAACCAACAGTATTGGGAATGAGGCAAAAATCAATCTAAATTATCATTGGCAAAATCAATTTGAATTAGAACAAAAAGCTTTAGAATATACAGCCAGTCATTGGGGTGAATACCTAAATTTAGACAGAATAGCCGCTTTTTGCTGGATTAAAAGAAAAGAAGTTTTTCAAAAAATAGGTTATTTTGATGAGCGGTTTTTTCCGGCTTTTTTTGAAGATGATGATTATTGTTTAAGGGTAAAAAAAGCTGGTTATAAAATTATTTGTGCGGAGGATGTTTTTATACATCATTTTTTAGGGTATTTTACCAAAGCCAATAAAGATGCTTGGCAAAACCCAATTTTTCTGAAAAATAAGCAAAGATTTGAGGAAAAATGGGGAATAAAATGGCAACCTCATAGATATCGGCTTGGTGTAAAATAATAAATATGAAAATCGCTGTTATCTTTGGTACCCGGCCGGAAATCATTAAACTTTCACCCGTTATTCGTGAACTGACAGCAAGAAAGGCTGATTTTTTTATTGTGCATACCAATCAACACTATTCCTACACAATGGATCAGATTTTTTTAACCGAGTTAAAACTGCCTCGGCCGAAATATAACCTGCATTTAAATCAAATAAAAAATCACGGTGAGATGGTGGGAAAAATGCTGATTGAAATTGAAAAAATTTTGCTTACTGAAAAACCCGATTTAGTCATAGTGCAGGGAGACACAAACACCACTTTAGCTGGCGCTTTAACAGCCAGCAAATTGGGAATTAAATTAGCTCATATTGAGGCTGGTTTAAGAAGTTATGATAAAAGTATGCCGGAGGAAATCAATCGTTTAGTCACTGATCATTTATCAGATTATCTTTTTGCGCCAACTGAAAACCAAAAAAACATTTTATTAAAAGAGGGGATTGATAAAAATAAAATTTTTGTGGTGGGCAACACTATTGTTGACGCTGTTTGGCAGAATTTGGCTTTGGCACAAAAGAGTAAAAAAATTATTCAATATCCGCCTCAAAGCTATTTTTTGCTTACTCTTCATCGGCCAGCTAATGTTGATGATAAAAAGACTTTGCTTACTATTCTTAAAACATTAATCAAGGTAACCGAGCTTTATCAAACTCCCATTGTTTTTCCAGTTCATCCGCGCACAGAAGCTAATTTAGCTAAATTTAAGCTAAAAATTGACCAGCGAAAAATTTTACTGATTAAGCCGGTGAGTTATCTGAATATGCTTTGGTTGGAGAAAAACAGCCGTTTGATTTTAACCGATTCCGGCGGTTTACAGGAAGAAGCTTGTATTTTAAAAATCCCCTGTATTACTTTAAGAGACAACACCGAAAGACCAGAAACCATTGCGGTTGGTGCTAATGTTTTGGTTGGCAGACAACCCGCCAGAATTTTGGCTGGTGTGGCGGCCAGCTTAAAAAAAACAAGAAACTGGCCTAATCCTTTTGGTCAAATTGGGGTTAGTCAGAAAATAATTAAATTGGTTTTCTAGATAATTTTTGCCTGTTAAACTTTAACCGCGGTGAGATTGAGGTTGATATGTGCCGCTAATTCGCTAATTTGTTTTTTTTACACAGCCGTATTTAACAATTCGCTTAAACTGGGAAAGCTGAATGGTTTTGATATCCTGAAAATTACCGATTCTTTCGCATTGATAAGTTTTATAAACAAAGCTGTTTTTAACCAGACTTTCTGAATCAACTTTGCTGTCCATCACCAGCAGAATTTTATCGGTTTGCAGAATTTTTCTTAATTTTTCCTTAAAATTAGCAGAAATTTGGTTAGACTTAAGCAGATTTTCATAATAGCTGATATTATGAACAGAAGTGATAATTTTTTTACCATAAAAACTGGCCATATAAGCATAAAAATAGCCGGCTTCGCTAAAATGACGTATTACAGCCACCACCTCATAATCTTGTAAACCGGCAAATTCATCAGCAAATTCCTTTTTGATATCGAAAAGCCGATCTTGGCCAACCAGTTGCCAGCCCTGAAAATAAAGTTGCTTAAAAAGAGGCAAATTGTCATAAGGCCGCCAGCCAAGATCAGATTTAAGTGAAGTTAAAGAAAGAGCCAAAATTAAGAAATACCAGAGATAATAAATAACTTTTGGTTGAGGTTTTTTAAAATCAAGGTGTAAAAAACGAAACTCATCGTTAAGAATAAGTGTTAGCCACGCCACCGCCATTAAAGGAATTACCCAGCGGGCAAAACCGGTATGGAAGCTCCAGAAAGTAAAAGATGATAATAAAATTAGTTCAAAAATAGTCTTTTTGGTTTTGGTTAAAAGATAGGAAGGTTTGCGCAAAATTCGCTGAAAATAAAAAATATAAGGAAAAGCCAAAAACAGAAAAAAATAATACCGAGCATAATCAGATACAAAGCCTTCGGCAAAAGCACCGGAAAACTGAGCAATTAAAGGCCAGAACAATTTTTGGTAAAAATCCAGGCCGCCGAAAGGCAAATTTAAATTTAAGCCTGTATTGATTGGCGCTATTGGCGATTTAAAAAAATTATTAAACAACGAGCCAAAAAAAGGATTGCCTATTTCATAATAAAGCCGGATAAAGTAGCTTGAAATAAAGGTAAAAAAAGGGACAACAATCCAATAATTAAATTTTTTGAAATTGGTTATCAGCAGATAAGCAAAAACTGGCAAAACATAAAACGGAGAAGAGTGTTTAACCAAAACAGCAGCAGTTAAGGCAATGAAAGCAAAAGTTTTATCTTTGCCTGCTTTGACAAACTGATAAAAAACCTCAAGCACAAAAACCAAACTGACAAAATCAGCCATAAAAGTGCCGTGGGTAACCATTAAATAAGGCCAAAAAGGAAAAGAGATAAAGAAAAAATCCAGAAACAAAAGACTTGTTTTGCTTTTAACCAGCTTTTTAAAGCGCAGGTTTAAGCTAATCATCCAAAAAGCAGAAAACAAAAAAGTCAGCAAAAAAGTCAGCCTTAGACCAATCAGTTCAATCAAAAAAGAGTAGTATAAAGGTAAAGCATTGTACCAGTAAATAGCGTAAGTGGGAAAAATATGCGGATTAGTCCAGAAGTTTTTAGTGTATTCGCCAGCCACCAGATAATAGGCAATATCGTCATAAACCCGGGGGTAGATGGGAAAGCGAAGGCCAATAATAAGAAGATAGGGCAACAGAAGATAAAGCCATGGTCCGCTTTTTTCCGTTTCAAAAGCCGGCTTAAAGCGTTTCATCAGGCAAAAAGCGAAAATAAACAAAATAAAGCTGAGAAGGTAAGAATAAGGTTTAACATCAATCCAGAAGAAAACAGAAATTAAGGAGATATAAAAGATGCTGGTGAGAATAAGAGAAAAAAAGAGAAAAGGGAGATTGTTGATTAAAAACATAAAGCAGATTTTTAAGTTGTTATGAATAAATTATAAACGAAAGAATAAAAAAAATTAAAAAAGGCTTTTTTCTGGCCAAAGGGTATATATTGAAATATCAATCAGCTAATCAGTTTTTCACACAGCGGTATTTCACAATTGTGCTGAAGCTGGCATTTTGAATTTGGGATATTTCTTTAAAATAACCGATTTTTTGGCAGTTATAGTTTTGGTAAAACATACTCTCTTTTATCACTGCTTCAGGTGTAACAATTGTATCTAAAACCAATAAGACCTTTTTTGCTTCTAAAATTGATTGAAGCCGTTTCTTAAAACTTGGTGAAATTTTGTCTGAATGCAGTAAATTTAAATAATAATTCAGATCATTTACCGACTGAATAACTTTTTTTCCATATAAACTACCCATAAAAGCATAAAAATAAGCTTTTTCACTTCTTATAGGAGAGACCACTTCAATATTGTCAAATTCGCCTGCAAACTCTTTTTTAATATCGGAAAATCTGTCTTTTCCTACTTGTTTCCAGCCAGCAAAATAATTTTGTTTAAAAAAAGGCGGATTATGATAAGGCCGCCAGCCAAAATCGGTTTTGATTGAGGATAAAGATAAGATAATAACGTTCAAATAAATTGGCAATAAAGATTTTTTGGCCAATTTAATCTTGATAAAAGACAAATCACTAATCATTAAAATCCAAGAAATTGATATTAAAGGAATAACCCAGCGGGCATAACCTGTGTGAAAAATCCAAAAAACAAAAGAGAAAAAAACAAGCAAATCAACAATTTTTCTTTTTAAAATGACTCTGACAAAAAAATATAAATAAATAAAAGCTAAAAAAATAAAAAAATAGTATTTGGCATATCTTGAGACAAAACCTTCAGCAAAGCGGGGAGAAAATTGAGCAGTCAAAGGCCAGATCAATTTTTGCCAAGTATTTTCACCGCCAAAAGGCAAATGAAATTCTAAACCAACACCGTTTGCGGCAACCGGTGATTTAAAAATATTATTGAATAACCAACCCATCAAAGGATTACCAATCTCAAAATATAACCTAATAAAATAACTGGAAAATAAGACAATTAAAGGCAAGAAAACTTTATAATCAACCTTTCTTAAATTTTTTAAAATCCAATAAGCAAAAACCGGCAGAACATAAAAAACTGATGATTGCTTAACCAAACCGCCAATGATTAAGGCTATAAAAGCAAAAGTTTTGTCTTTATTTTTATTAATAAACTGATAAAAAGCCTCGGTTAAAAAAACCAAAGAAAAAAAATCAGCCATAAAAGTGCCGTGTATTGCCATCAAATGTGGCCAAAAAGGAAATGAAATAAAGAAAAAGTCTAGAATTTTTTTTTGAAATTCTGTTTTTAATAATTTTTTTATTCTTAAGTTTAAACTCACCATCCAAATTGACAAAATAAACATTGATATAAACAAAGTGATTCTTAAACCTACTATATTAATAAAGTAGTTATAAAAAAGATGCAAACTGTTATACAAATATATCGCATAAGTCGGAAATATATGAGAATTGGTCCAAATATTTTTTGTGTATTCTCCAGCAACCAAATAATAAGTTAAATCATCGTGAACTTTAGTATAGATAGGCAATCTTAAAAAGATTATTAAAAGGTAAGGGATTAATAAATAAAAATATGGTTGTTTTTCAATTTCAAATAATTTTTTCCATCTTCTTAAGAAGATTACTGAAATAAAAAATAATAATGTCTGAATTAGATAAAAAAATTTTGAAAAATCGATCCAAGAAAATATCGAGATAAAAGAGATATACAAAACATTAGAAAATAAAAAAGAAAATAAATAAAAAGGTAGATGATTAAGCAAAATCATTTTTTTGATTATAGCAAAAAACTTTCTTAAAAAATCAAAGTACAGTTGAATAAGTATGCCCGCTTACAACATAAGTCTTTGAGCAGGAGAGAAACCCAACCATGTTATTCTTCAAGACAAAAACAGCTGCAGGAAGAGGGTAAACGAAACTCTGAAACTTATTCATATACTTTAGATCACTGCTGTATTATAATACTTTGTGTTATTTCAATAAAATAATTAAGAAACATTGAAATTTCTACTAAAAGAATATTAAAATCGTAATTATGAAAGTGATTATTCTTTGCGGCGGGGTTGGTACAAGGTTAAGAGAAGAAACAGAATTTAAACCGAAACCAATGGTTTATGTGGGAAATAAGCCAATTATTTGGCATATTATGAAGATATATGCCCATTATGGTTATAACGAATTTATTCTGGCTTTAGGTTATAAAGCTGATTATATTAAAGATTTTTTTCTCAACCAAAAAGCTTTTACCTCCGATTTTACTCTTAATACTAAAACTCATAAAACTAAATTTTTTCTGGAAAACAGAAGCGAAGTTGATGATTTCCAAATTACCTTTGTGGATACTGGTTTAGACACGCAGCCGGGAGAAAGGATTTTAATGTGTCAAAAATATATACCAAAAAATGATCAGTTTTTTATGGTTACTTATGGTGACGGGGTAACTGATTTAAGTATTAAGAAATTAGTAGAATTTCACAAAAGACAAAAAACCATAGGAACAATTACCGGCGTGCACCCTCGTTCTAAATATGGATTGGTCAAAACAAACTCTCGTTGTCTAGTGGAGCATTTTGTTGAGAAACCAGTTTTAACAGATTGGGTTAACGGCGGTTTTATGATCTTTGATAAAAGAGTATTTAACTATCTTCGGCCAGGTGAGACCGAACATCCTGCTTTAGTGCGGTTGGCCAAGGAAAAACAATTATCCTTATTTAAACATGATGGTTTTTGGTTTTCGGTTGATACCTATAAAGAGTTAGCCGATCTAAATAAAATTTGGAGTTCAGGCAACTCGCCTTGGAAGGTATGGGAATAGCCAATAAGAATATCTTAATTACCGGTGGAACGGGTTTTGTCGGTTCGCATTTAACAGAAAAGTTGCTGAAGGCAAAAAATTATCTTGTTGTTACCCAGCAAACTTTTAACCCAAGATCATATTTTTATACTCAAGGTTTTCAGAAGAAAACTCAAATAGCGCCATGTGATATTAATAAGTTTGATCAAGTGTTTGACTTGGTAACTAAATTTGATATTGAGTATATCTTTCATCTGGCAGCTCAGCCTTTAGTTGAGGTAGCTTATTACAATCCTAGACAAACATTTCAGACCAATATCATCGGCACAGTTAATATCTTAGAAGCCGCCAGAAGCTTTCCTAAAATAAAGGCAGTAATAGTTGCTTCATCCGATAAAGCTTACGGCAAGCTAAATAAAAAACAGTATGTTGAAACTGATCCGCTTCAGGGAGATCATCCTTATGAAGTGTCAAAATCGGCGGTTGATTTGATTGCTCAAGCTTATTACAAAACTTACAATTTACCTGTAGTGGTGACTCGTTTTGGCAATATCTATGGAGAAGGCGATTTAAACTTTTCTCGAATTATTCCGTCGATCATGAAAAGTTTAATCAAAAAACAGATTTTAGAGATAAGAAGTGATGGTAAGTATGTGAGAGATTATTTATATGTTAAAGATGTGGCAGATGGGTATATTCTTCTGGCTGAAAATATCGAAAAAGTGAAAGGTGAGGCTTTTAATTTTGGTTCAACTGACACCTTTTCCGTGTTAGAGTTAGTTGCTTTGGTAAAGCAAATTCTTAAGCAGAAGATAAATTATAAAATTCTGAATAGAGCTAAAAATGAAATTCCTTATCAGTCATTAGACTTTAGTAAAATTAGAAATCGTTTAGGCTGGAGGCCTAAACATAAGCTGGTTAATATGCTGAAGCCAATTTTTCGTTGGTATCAGAAGGCCTTGTTTTGATTAAACTAAAAATGTTAAGTCAAGAAAAAGTTAGCCGTCTGCAAAAAATTGCCAGCCAGGTGAGAATTAATCTTCTTGAAATGATTGTTCCTCACACTTCCCATCATATTGGTTGCGCTTTGAGTATTGTTGAGCTTTTAACTTGGCTGTATTTTAGTGTGTTAAAAATAAACCCCAAAAACCCTAAAGACAAAAACCGTGATATTTTTATTTTAAGCAAAGGTCATGCGGCCAGTGCACTTTATGCTGTGCTTTACCAAAAAGGGTTTTTTAGCAAAAAATTACTTCTCAGTTATGACCGAAATGGAAGCACTTTAGCCGAACACGCCGCCGTTGCTGTGGCTGGAGTTGAAGTGTCCACGGGTTCTTTAGGTCACGGTCTGCCTGTTGGTGTTGGTTTTGCTCTTGCTTTTAAAAATGAGGGCCGAAAAAACAAGGTTTTTGTTTTGCTGTCTGACGGCGAGCTTAATGAAGGATCAAATTGGGAAGCTTTTATGTTTGCCGCCCAGCATAAGTTAAACAATCTTTATGTTCTTCTTGATAAGAACGGGTTTCAAGGTTACGGCAGAACCAGTCAGGTTATTAATCTCTCTCCTTTGTCAGCTAAATTTACCGCTTTTAATTGGCGGGTTTTGGTAACAGATGGGCATGATTTTGGCAAACTTAGTGAAATCGGTCAATTGCTTAAAGAAAAACCAGCTGATAAACCAACTTGTATTATTGCCAAAACCATAAAAGGAAAAGGGGTTAAAGTATTTGAAGCAGCACCTTTTGAGTCCCACTATCGGTCTTTGGATGAGAAAACTAAACAGCTAATGCTTACGGAGTTAAGACAAGCAGCAAAAAAATTATGAGAGAGGCGGTTATTAAAGAAATTTACCATTTAATGAAAAAAAACAAAAAGGTTTATTTTTTAACCGGTGACTTGGGTTACGGAGTAGTTGAGGAAATCGCGCGTGATTTTCCTGCAAATTTTGTTAATGTGGGTGTGGCTGAACAGAATATGATTGGTATTGCGGCTGGTTTGGCTTTAGCTGGTAAAAAAGTGTTTGTTTATTCCATAATTCCTTTTTTAACTCTGCGTTGTTTTGAACAAATAAGAAATGATATTTGTTGTCATCAGCTGGATGTTATTTTGTTAGGAGTAGGAGCCGGTTTGTCCTATGGAATTTTAGGCAGTACTCATTTTGCCTTGGAGGATATAGCAGTTATGCGGGTTTTGCCCAACATGCAGATTTTTTCACCGGCTGATCAGCAGGAGGCGATTTTAGGCATAAAATATCTGTCTAAACAGTCAGGACCTGGTTATTTAAGAATAGGCAAACGAACAGAACCAACTATTTATGAAAAACCTTACCGGTTTCAGTTTGGTAAAATCAATGTTTTGCAAGAAGGCGGCCGGGCTGTTGTTTTTGCCACCGGGCCGATTATTCAGGAAGTGCTTAAGGCAGTTGATCAAATAGAAAAAAACACCCGTCAAAAAATTTCAGTGGTTGATGTTCATACGATTAAGCCGTTGGATGAAAAAGGTATAATCAAAGCGGTTGAAGGCAAAAAAGTGGTTTTTGTGGTTGAGGAACACTACGAAATTGGCGGTTTGGGATCGGCTGTGGCTGAGGTTTTAAGTCAATATCAAAAAGCAATAAAACTTGTTAAAATGGCTGTACCAAACCAGTTTTTTAAACAAATCGGCAGTCAAAATTATCTTAGGCAATTTTTAAAACTTGATTGGCAAAGCCTTTATCAAAGAATGATAAAGTTCTTAAAGGTTTAAGTTGAAAAAATGAGTAGAAAAAACCATTTTGTGCCGGGAAAAACTTATATCTCGGTTTCCGGCAAGGTTTCTGACCAAGAAGAAATAGACAACGCCATTGCGGTGGCTCGTCAAGGCTGGTGGACAGAAGGCGATTTTAGTAAGCTTTTTGAAAAACAATTTAAAAATTATCTAGGTGTGCGTTATGTTTCACTGGTTAATTCAGGTTCATCAGCTAATTTGGTAGCGGTGGCTTCACTTACCGCCAAAGTTTTTGGTAGAAAAAGACTGCAAAGAGGGGATGAGTTTATTACTACTGCTGTGGCTTTTCCCACAACCGTTAATCCCGGCATTTTATACGGCTTAACCCCGGTTTTTGTTGATTCAGATCTGCACACTTTAAACGCCAAAAGCAGTGATTTAGAAAAAGCCATTTCTCCAAAAACCAAACTAATCATGATGGCGCATACTTTAGGCAAGCCGTTTGATTTAGAAAAAGTATTGTATTTGGTTAAGAAATACGAATTATGGTTTATTGAAGACTGCTGTGATGCTTTAGGTTCTAAATACAACCAGAAACTGGTAGGCAATTTTGGTCATATTGCTACTTTTAGTTTTTACCCAGCTCACCAGATTACTATGGGTGAGGGAGGCGCTGTGGTTACTAATAATCCTCTTATTCATCGTTCAATCCGGCAGTTTCGTGATTGGGGAAGGGATTGTTGGTGTGATACCGGTAAGGATAACACTTGCGGAAAACGCTTTGGCTGGCAGTTGGGCAAACTGCCTTTTGGTTATGACCATAAATATATTTATTCCCAAATTGGCTATAATTTTAAATTAACTGATTTTCAAGCAGCCATTGGTGTTGCTCAGCTTAAAAAATTGCCTCGTTTTATCAAAATCAGGCAAAGAAACTACCAATCTCTTTATCAATTTTTCCAAAAATATGAAAAATGGTTTATTTTGATGAAAGAGTCGGAAAAAGAAACACCTTGTTGGTTTGGTTTTCCAGCCATAGTGCGGAAGGAAGCGCCCTTTACCAGAAACGAATTAACAAAATACTTGGAGGACAATAAAATCGGCACTCGCAATGTTTTTTCCGGCAACCTGCTTCGTCACCCCGCTTATCAGGAGATTAAACACAGAAAGATAGGTTTTTTGCCAAACGCTGATTTTATTCTTGAACGAGGTTTTTGGATTGGAGTTTATCCGGGAATCGATGAGAAAAAAATTGGTTATATGAAAAGAGTTTTGAAAACTTTTTTAGAGAGATATTAAAATA